>Ga0180436_10000067_pt1 | contig 105237 bp, 100 predicted proteins | sample SS_ome_2_FD_132434 | JGI IMG/M metagenome (GOLD analysis project Ga0180436, IMG submission 132434) | Hypersaline lake sediment archaeal communities from the Salton Sea, California, USA - SS_3_S_2 metaG | ecosystem: Environmental > Aquatic > Non-marine Saline and Alkaline > Hypersaline >...
CTCCAGTCCTGTCTGGGGGATTCCGATACCATTCCCGAGACCATCGACACCTACCACTATTATTATAACTACCTGCTGGAATCCTATGCACTTCAGTGGGAAATTGATGAAACCATTATCGGAAGCGGTCATGAATACGGCAACCCGGCCGAGGCCATTGTCACCCTGGATGAAACTGAGCAGGAAGTGCTTATCCGCTCATGCAATTCCGAAAATGAGCAATTGATCGATAGCCTTTCCTATACCATGTTTGAAAATGGCGCCTATATGATCGCCCTTCTGGGCAATGAAGAGGAAGCAATTCTGATTTGTGAAAACATGGACACACGCATACCCTCTTCCGGCAGGGTGAAATTCCGTTTCCTTCATGCATCAAAATCCATGGGTCCTGTGGATATATACATTGGCGGAGATCAGGCCGAATCCCTTGCCCTTGCGGAAGTTGACTTCAGCCATGTTAGCGAATATCTGGAGGCCACAGAAGAGCAATTATGGACCTCCATTATCCTAACACCCGCCAACAGCCTGCCAGGCGACTCCACCATTCTCGAATACACATCCAACACGATTTTCCAGACCGGCGGAATCTATTTGTGTGTAATCAGTCATATCAGTAACTCCAATGACTCCCCCTACCAGATACAGGTAGATTATCAACCCGTATTTTGATTTAAGGAACGATTTTTGATACAAAGCACAAAGTAAAACAAAGATGGAAAAGCAAAGAAATATGAAGCAGCATGTCTCCTTTGTGGGGGCATTACATATTGGTTTCGGAATACTGGGTTTGATGGGTGCTCTGGCCATCTTCTTCGGGTTCCAGTTTCTGTATGAATTTGTTGAAGATGAGCCCATGGCCGAGCAAATACTCTCCTATATCGGAAATACCATAGCCCTGATCCTCATATTCTTCAGCTCCCTGGGAATTATTGGCGGAATCGGTCTGTTTTCCTACAGGTCCTGGGCACGGATCCTGGTTATGATTGTTTCGGCTATGAACTGCCTCAATGTACCAGTGGGAACCGCCAAAGGGATCTATTCCATATGGGTGCTCATGCAACCCGAAACCATTGAACTATTTGAAACTAACAAGCTCTCCTGATACAATGAAAAAAATATTTATCCTAAGCATCCTCTTTTCACTTATACTCAGTTCCTGTAATGAGGATCCGGAATCTGAACCAGATGTGATTCGAGCCTACTGCTACCTCTACCATTTCATTCCGGAAGTTGAGAGTGTGATCTGGGAAGCGGCTGACACGGAAGTGCCCACTGAGAAAGAATATGCTTTTCAGTTTGCAGGAGCAATCATTCTTGAATCTGAATCTGAAGAGGTTTCATTCGCTGTAAAACATTCAGGGACCGGAGAGGTACTGGCAGCTGAAGTGTTTCAGCTTGAAAAGAATAAATACTACAACATCATTGCCTGTGGCTCAAAAGACGACCCAAGGCTGTTTATCCGGGAGATTGAAACCGGTCAGCCTCAGGCAGGAAAAGTGAAGTTTCAGGTTCTTCATTCTGCTGCAGGTCAGAATTCCATCGACGTATACATGGGTGACACCACCGCGGAAAAAAGACTTGTCACTGATCTGGCCTATTTAGATTTGACAGCTTCAGTTGAAGCTCTGGATATGGATGCCAGAGCAGAAATAATCGTTTCTAAACACAGCGAAGCCTACCACCAGGATAGCGTGTTGCTAAGAGGGGTCTACAATGAAAACATTATTTCGGGAGCCAGTTACCTTTCAGTGGTCGCCCCCTTCACTTTTGACCCCGAATCCGAACTGACCTTCTGGTTGTATTTTATGCCCACTGATTAAGCCTGGGTGAATCAGAGTCCCATAGAAAAAGGGTGCCTGATACAGACACCCCTTATTCAGGACCAGTCAGTCACATATCAGATCTAATATCGTACGCGTTCAGTATAATGCGTATGTAAAAGTTCATGAGATTTATGTCCCAGGGGTTCGCCCAGGAAGTCCTTGTAGATTCCAATAATCTCAGGGTTCTCGTGGGATTTCCTGATCTCCATGGACATATCTTCCGCATAGATAGCCTCGGTTCTCTTTTTGCGAATCTTCTCATTGGTGGGAATGGGTTGTCCGCCACCTCCCAGGCATCCGCCCGGACAGGCCATCACCTCGATGAAATGAACATTGATATCGCCACTTTTCACGCCATTCATTAATTCGCGTGCATTGACCAATCCGTGTGCGACTGCACATTTCAACTCTACTCCATTAAGGAAGCTCCACTCCTCTTTACAGTCTTCAATCAACACCGAAGCCTGTCTTACACCTTCCATACCGCGTACAGGTGTAATATTCAATCCCTCAAAGGGAACTTCGCGTCCGGTTACAAGCTCATAAGCTGTCCGCAGAGCCGCTTCCATCACCCCACCTGTGGCACCAAAAATAACTGCAGCACCGGTAGAGGCACCCATGATGCTGTCGTACTTGTCTTCCTTCAGCTTACTAAAGTCCACACCCGCCTGTTTGATCATTCTGGCAAGCTCCCTGGTAGTCAGCACATAGTCCACATCCTTATAACCACTGGAACGCATTTCAGGACGATTTGCCTCATACTTCTTTGCTGTACATGGCATAATGGAAACACTTACCACATCTTTTGGGTCCAGCTTTCGTACCTGCGCATAGTAAGTCTTGGCCAGTGCACCAAACATTTGTTGAGGCGATTTGCAGGTGGATACATTGGGCAGGTACTCCGGGAAGGCATGCTCAATAAACTTAACCCACCCCGGTGAACAGGAGGTGGTCATGGGCAATGCCACGCCTGGATCTTTATCAACCAGGGCTTGTTTGAGCCTGGTCAGCAGCTCGGTTCCTTCCTCCATAATGGTGAGGTCGGCTGTGAAGTCGGTATCCAGTACCGAATCAAAACCAAGGCGTTTCAGTGCAGCAACCATTTTTCCGGTAACCCTGTCACCTGGCTCAAAGCCCAGCTCCTCGCCAAGTCCAACCCGGACTGCAGGAGCCGTCTGAACAACCACATGTTTTGTAGGATCCAGAATCACGTCCCAAACCTCATCCAGATAAGTACGCTCCACAAGGGCCCCGGTGGGACAGCGGTTAATACACTGGCCACAATTTGTGCAGATCACTTCGGCCATGGAAAGATCCTCAAAGGTGCTGATGCGTTGCTGGTCACCCTTAAATGCAACTGTTAGCGCATTCACCCCTTGCAGCTGTTCGCAGGTACGAACACAACGCTGGCAACGGATGCATTTACTATCGTCTTTCTGAATGGAAGGTGAAAAACGATCGATTGTATAATCCTTAATATTGCAGAGGTCCAGCAGCAGGTGGTCTCCCACGCTGAATTCATTGGAAAGATCCTGCAATTCGCATTTTCCATTCTTATAGCATTTTGTGCAGTCTGCATTATGCTCCGAAAGAAGTAACTCAATTATATGCTTTCGTGCTGATCTCACCTTCAGTGAGTTGGTCAGTATCTGCATGCCTTCACTCACTGGTGCAGCACAGGCAGCTACCAATGCTTTGGCTCCCAGTTGCTCAACCACACATACCCTGCAGTTTCCAGCCACACACAAGTCATCGTGATGGCAGAGTGTGGGTATTCTGAAGTTTTGTGTTTTGGCAGCTTCCAGAATGGTTGTTCCTTCCGGAACCTTTACCTGCATGCCATTAATCGATAAATTTACCATGATATCTATTGTTATCTGTTTTCCAAATTAGTAAATGATCTCTTCTTTAAAATTCTCCACAATGGATCCAAAGGCATTCCCCACGGACTGACCCAGCCCGCATTTGGAAGCACGCTTCATGGTTTTGGCCAATTTGACCAGTTCATCCAGATATTTGGAATTTTTGTCTCCGCGTTTCACCGCCTCAACTCCTTTGAGAAGCTGCTGGCAACCCACCCGGCAAGGGGTACATTGACCACAGGACTCCTCGGTAAAAAAATCGAGATAGTTGTGGAGCACATTGTACATGGAACGGGTAGAGTTGAACAGTTTCATGGAACCCCCTGTAGGAACACCTTCAAAACCAATAATGGTTTCGTCAAACTTCTTCCTTGGAACGCAAAAGCCCGAAGCACCTCCAACCTGAACCGCCTTGGTATCTCCATCACCAAATTCCTGAACAAATTCATCTACAGACATCCCCAGCTCCAGTTCAAAGATTCCTGCTTTGGGAGTATCACCGGATACAGAGAATACTTTGGAGCCCCTGGAGTCTTTGGTCCCCAGCTCCTTAAAATGAGACGCCCCGTACTTCATAATCATAACAGTATGAACCAGGGTTTCCACATTGTTTATGGTAGTCGGCTTGCCAAACAATCCCGATGTGGTTGGATATGGAGGCTTGTTTCTGGGTTCTCCCCGTTTTCCTTCGATGGACTCAAACAGGGCGCTCTCTTCACCACAGATATAAGCCCCGCTTCCAAGGCGGATCTGAATTCTGAAATTGTGATTGAATTCATCCATGGCCTGATGAAATTTAATCAGGTGCTCATTCAGCTTGGGAATCAAGAACTTATATTCTCCCCTCAGATATACATAACCAATCTTGGCTCCAATGGCCCTTCCTGCAATTGCCATTCCACAGAAAACCTTTTCCGGGACCATATCCAGAATCTCGCGATCCTTGAAAGTACCAGGCTCCCCTTCATCAGCGTTACAGACCACGTATTTAACGGGATCTTTCTCCTGGTTGGTGAACCTCCATTTTAATCCGGTTGGGAAACCTGCCCCCCCCCGACCCTTCAGGTCAGATTCCAGAACCTCCTGACAAATTTCATCAGGTTCCATTTTCATTATTTTCTCCAGGATTTCCCGGCATTCGGCTTTCTCAAAAATGAGATCAACCCTTTTTACATGCTTTGCACCCATGTTATTATCGTTTTATCTATGATTATTTCTTAATGTACTCACGCAAAATCTCAGTCACCTTCTCTGGAGTCAGTTCTGTATAAGGTGTATCGTTGATCAACATGGCCGGAGCCTTATGGCACCAACCAATGCAATTGGCTTCCAGCAGACTGAATTTGCGGTCTGGCGTCGTCTCACCAAGATTCAATTTCAATATTTCCTCTATGGTTGAAAGAATTTCATTCTTGCCTTTCATTGCGCAGGAAATGGTTTTACAGATCCGGATGACATACTTGCCCCTGGGTTCCGTATCTAAAAAGGTATAGAATGTGGCGGTTCCAAAAACATCAGCAGCTGAAATATCCAGTTCTCTCGCCACATCTACCATGTCCTGTTTGGACAGAAAGCGGTTGGAAACCACCAGGTCCTGCAGGATGGGAATCAGGCTTTCTCGGGATCTGCCATGCTTGTTGGCCAGCTCCTTAACTAATTCATTCTCAATTATTGTATCCATGAGCTCACAAATAATTTAATGTATTATTCTGATTTAATGTATGTTATGAGTTTTCTGTTATTTGTTTCACAAAAAGAAAGGATAAAAATAGAATTTTGATGTGAATCCTATAACAACAAATGTCATATTTTATCAATGCCATGGGAATAAATATTCGATCTAAATAAGAATAGCACGGTTTTTGCTCTGAATTAATGCTTTAAGAGATCTTGTTCTAAATAGCAATATGATCCTGTATAATATGAGCAGAAGAAGAAAAAAAATAAAATTAACTAATGATTTAGTTGTTTAACTAATAATTTAGTTTTATGTTTGTAGCAACAGAAGAAATAAAGGGATGAATACACTTACAAAAGCAGAAGAGCAGATCATGCAAATCCTCTGGGAGGAAGAGGAGGGATTTGTAAAGGATCTGCTTCAGCACTTTCCTGAGCCCAAACCGGCATACAATACTGTGTCAACCATTATCCGGATCCTTGAAAAAAAGGGATTCGTGGGCCATCGAAGTTTTGGCAAATCACACCAGTATTATCCACTGGTAAGCCGCGAGCAATACCGCAATGAAAGATTCTCCGGTTTGATGAAGGATTATTTTAACAATTCCATGAAACAGGTACTCTCCCACTTTGGCAGCAGCGGATCGCTAAGTATGAAAGAGGCCGACGAGATTATCAAGATCATGGAAGAGCTAAAACAAAAACAAGGCGATAATGAATAACCTTTTTGCATACCTGGTGGAGCTGAATATCTCCCTGATGATTCTTTTTGTGGCTTATAAGCTGTTTTTTGAAAAAGATAAGAACTTTACCGTACGTCGCATCTACTTGCTGGGCGTGCTTATACTACCCCTTATATTGCCCCTGCTACCCAGTTCCTTCAGGATGCCCGTGGGTCAGCTGACCCCGATCTCCATCAACCTGGAGGAGGTTACCATCTTCGGCGCAGGAACTGCATCAGGAAATACAGCCACACTGTCTTTTACCAGCGTCCTCTTAATACTCTATCTGATCATTCTTGTCCTTGGCATCATTAAAGTACTTCTGCAACTATCGCGTATTACCCATGCAATTCTCCATTCAGAACGCTTTGAAGCAGAAGGAATCACCCTGCTTGCCAGCAAAAGTCTTCATGCCAGTTCATTCTTCAGCTATATTTTCATCGATCCGGAAACTGTTAAGGATAACTCCTTCTGTCATATCCTGGAACATGAAAACATACATAAACGTGAGTGGCACTCTGTTGACCGCATACTTGTGGAGATTTTTGTAATGATTAACTGGTTCAACCCTGTGGCCTGGATGTTTCGCAGATCGGTCATTGAGAACCTGGAATACCTCGCCGATTCAGCGGTGCTCAGGAAAGGCACCGATCCAAACAAATACCAGCTGTCAATATTAAATCAATATATAGGAAGCGCTTCCCTATCAAACCAGTTCAGTAGTCAAATTAAAAACCGAATCAACATGCTAAACAAAAATTATAAGTTTGGCAGCAGGTGGAAACTCGCCTTGCTGCTCCCGCTGACCGCCATTGCATTTTTGCTTGTGTCCTGCACCGATAAGGAAACGCCTATGGAGGGAATACAAGCCACTGAGGAAATCGCAGCTGAGACTCCCGGTATGGAAGTCTTCAACGTGGTGGAAGAAATGCCTGAATTCAATGGTGGAGAACCCACAGAATTCCGCAAATACATTGCTCAGAATTTAATCTATCCTCAAGAAGCAATCGATGAAGGAGTAACCGGGAAAATCTTTATTAAATTCATCGTGACCAAAGAAGGGAAAGTAGAAATTCCCGACCAGGAAACCCTGGCTAAAGTCGAGGGAAAACCCCTGGGTGAAGTGGTAGTGGTTGCTTATCGTAAACTTGCAGAAGATGCAGAAGAACCCGATGAAAAATACGTTCAACTGCTGAAAGAAGAAGTGAGAAGGGTTGTTTCAACTTCTCCCGACTGGACCCCGGGTAAACAGAGAGGGAAAGCCGTGAATGTCATTTTTACCTTTCCTGTTAGCTTCGCTCTTCAATAAAACCCATACAAAGATCGCTGTGCAACTTGTACAGCGATCTTATTTTTCCTTATGAATCCAATCCGCTCCCTCCTCCTTACTTGCGTATTTATACTTAGTCCAGGAGTCACCTTAAATGCTCAGGATAAGCTAATAGACTTGTATTATTCCGGCCAGTACCAGGAGGTGGTCAATGGCTCAGGTACTATGATCGCTTCAGGCGACACTGCATTTATGACCTTCTACCTGAAAGCCCTTTCTGAAGGTCAGCTTGGGCAAGTCCAGGAGGCTATTCATACAATTCAGCTTGCGCTTCAATTTCACCCCGACGATCAAAGGCTCAACCGTATGCTCTCAGGACAATACTACGAGGCCGGAGATTATGTACAGGCCCGAAAAGGTTATCTGGAGCTTGTTAAGCGGGACAGCACAGATATTTCTTCCTGGTTAAAGCTGGCTGAGATGGCCTCCTTCAGGCAGCGGTATGAGGAGGCCATTGAAGCACTGAACCAGGTGCTGGTCAGCGATTCCATGAATCTTAGCAGCCTGATGATGATGGGAGACATTCTGAACCGGCACAACAACAGCGGAGCCGTCATCTATTATAAACGGGCTTACCACCTCTATCCGGAGAACCAGAAGGCGGCCTTTGCACTGGGAAACTGGCATATACAATCCAAAGAGGCCTGGAAGACCATCCCAATCTGCGAACAGATCCTGACCATAGACAGCACCAGTATTAAATTCAGCAAACTTCTTGGCTACGCCTACTATAAGACAGGAAAACCCGGGCAGGCAGTGCAGTGGTTTGAATATGCTGTGGCCCTGGGAGACTCCACCGCTTTTACCTTCAAATTCAAAGGGATTTCTCACTACCTGAGGACCGATTTTGGCCCGGCCATTGGTGCACTTGAAGAAGCCCTTAGAAAAGACAGCCTGGATGCTGAAGTGCATTTCTTTCTGGGGGCCAGTCTGTCAACAATTGCTGAAATGGGGGATGCCATGGAGCACCTGGATCGTTCCCTGGAACTGATGCAGCCCGATCCTTCAATTGTATCCCGCATTTATTCTGAACAGGGCAATATCATGCGGCTGGAAATGAAATATGAGGAGGCTTATTCATATTATGAAACTGCATGGGAAACAGATACCACCAATGCCATGTCACTCTACTACATGGCTTCCATCCTGGACAACAGTCTGCACAGGTCCAAAGAGGCCCTGGTGGACTACCAGCGTTTTATTGATGCCCTCGACCGGTTTCCTGAAAAACAGGAGAGCAATCAGGGTATCTCCATCCGCGCCATTGTGGAGGACCGGATTGTTACCCTGAAAGAGGAACAGTTTTTCAGAGACGAACAGTAAGCCGTCCCCACTCAAGAACATCTTGATAAATCCATATTTATTCATAACATTTGTACACACTAAATCAATGTTATGGATACGCCCATTGTCCAATTGATCCAGGGAATGCTGGCACCTGGACTGATGATCTCTGCCTGCGGACTACTTCTGCTTGGTATGAATAACAAATACAGCCTGGTGGTAAACCGGATCAGGCTTCTGAATGAGGAGAAGCGAAAAGTATTTCACCAGGAGCATATTGATGAAAATGACAGCAACCGTTTAAGTAATATTGAGTTGCAGATCAGCCACCTGATTGCACGAATTTCACTGGTTCGAAATGCTGTTTTCAGCTATTCCCTTGCCGTGGCCCTCTTTATTGTCAGTTCGGTACTGATTGGAGTTACAATCAATTCCAAAACTCCTGCATTTGACTGGCTGATTGTTTCCTTTTTCTACGCAGGAATGTTTGCCGTTTTTGTAGGCATTGTCTTTGCAGCCATCGAAGTCTGGAAAGGATACCGCATTGTAAAGATCGAAATTTCTGAAGTTTACAAAGCTGTCGACTAAGACATCCCTGATCCACCTAGGTTTTCCACATATGAAAGAACTACGCAAATATTATCGCATCAAAGGGGCCACAGAAGAGGTCTACGCTGCTCTTATTAATCCATTTGCCATTGCCCTGTGGACCGGGGGAGCTGCGGAAATGAAGGAGGAGCCGGGAAGTGGCTTTTCGCTCTTCGATGGAGATATCGAAGGGATCAACATTGCTTTCGAGCAGAATAAAAAAATTGTCCAGGAGTGGTTTTTCGGTGAACAGGAAGAGAAATCCATCGTCACAATCACTCTGCGGCCTGACCGACATTTCACCAAGATAGAACTTCATCATACTCATATCCCCGACGAAGCCTTTGAAGATATGGCCCATGGTTGGGATGCTCACTATTTTGGCGCCTTGAAGGACTTTTTTGAAAAGTAAGCACCATGCATCTGAAAAGAACATTTATTCTTCTTCTGATATGCTTGCTGCCCTCCTTTCTCACCGGGAGGAATCTGGATGAAATTCGGCGATCCGGTAAGATCTATGTGGCCTTTACCTCCACGGATATCAAAAATATCAACTACGATCTGGCCCTTGAATTCGCCCGTTACCTGAATGTTGAACTTATCGAAGTGGAGATCGAATGGGACGAGGCTTTCAAGCTTAACGGGAGCCTCCCCCCTGATATGGAAACCAATCCCGATCTCATCTATACGCCAGATGCCCTAAAAGATTCTGATCTGATCTGCTCCACATTTACAATTATGGAGTGGCGAAAAAAACTGTTTGGTTTTGCAGAAACCCTGCAATCGGCCGAATTGCTGATGATCAATAAAACAGAGGAGCTCCCGCAGGGCCTGGCAGACCTCTCAAACAAACGGGTTGCATTCCTGGGGAACACCACATTCGAGCAACACCTCAAGGAAATCAATGGCACTCTGGCAGAGAAAATTGAGCTGGTCAGAACCAGGTCGACCGATGAGTGCAAGCGACTCCTTGAAGAAGGCAAGGTTTACGGAATTGTTCTTGATGCCGATGAAGCCCTGAATTTCAATGCCATCAGCGGGCGAAAGTATAAAATTGCCTTCCCCATAAGCGAGATCAGCCGCACTGCCTGGGCCGTTGAGAAGAACAACCCTTTAATCAAGGAAGTAGAAAATTTCTTCGAAACCATTGCCAGCAACGGTGTCCTGGATGAGATCTTCTTCCAGCGTTTCGGCATTACCTATCGCTCTTATGTGGAACGGCTCAATAAGAACCTGAAACTGGACAGATACCAGCGGGATCTGGATGAGATCCTGGCTTCCCGTAAGCTGGTGGTGGCCCTGAGAGACAGGGATTTTGTATACCATGAAAACGGCCAGAAGCAATTTATGCATGCACTGGCCGAGGAGTTTGCCGACTACCTGGGTGTTTCACTTGAATTTGTTGTCACACCTACTTTCGAAAAATACTGGGAGGACAGAGAAGGAAAGGTGGTCAGAGACTCCTCCTACACTCCTGAATGGTTCAATTATTTTGATCTGGCCTGCGAAACCATTGCTTCCCTGGAATGGAGGTCCAGCAAGGTAAATATGGTTCCCGTCTACACATCTGCCTATACAGTGGTGGCCAGGAAGGAAATTGAAATCAAGACCCTGGAGGATCTGAAAAAATACCGTGGTGTCACTGGAAGTGAAACTGTTTATGAGGACATCCTCAAAAAAAACGGTGTCAGTAACTACTATTATGAAAACATAAACAATTTCATTCCCGAAGTACTCTCGGGAAGAGCCGATTACACCATTCTTTACAATGCGTTCAGCGAATTATCAGCCTACCCTGATCTGGAAGGCAAATTGGAGCTGGGCAGCGTGGATGTTTGCTGGGCACTTCGCAAAGACCAGCCTGAACTGCAAAAAGAGGTCGAAAAATTCTTGCAGCGCTCTCAACAACAGGGATTGATCGGGATTCTTCTGAAAGCACTCAGGGGAAATACCCTACAGACTCCCGAGGCCTTTATTAACAGCTATTACGAACGTTTTCAAACCGGTCAGCTGCCCTATGTAAACTACGGAGCTGATGACGGGCTTCCGCAGGAAGACATTCTATCCATCTTCCAGGACCGCAGGGGTTACATGTGGTTTGGAACCAATTCCGGAGCCGTCCGCTACAACGGAAGAGAGATGGTCGTTTTTAACCACGAACAGGGATTGCCCGGAAATACGGTGAGGGACATTAAACAGGATAGCATTGGAACAATGTATTTTGCAACCACCAGCGGGATTGCAAAATTCACCGGCGACTCAACAAGCGGGATCCTGTTTGGAGGTATTTCTTTTCATTCCATATTTATCGATTCCAGGGACAGGAGATGGTTTCTGGGCGATGATGGAATTTACCTGGAAAGTACGGATGGGTCCGCCAGTATTATCAATGACGCACAGCCCATATTACCCCGGATCATCTATAGCATTGCCGAGGATCCCGGAAGCGGAAGTATGTTATTGGCGACCATCGAAGGGGTATTTCTATTTGATCCGGAAAGAGCGCGGGTTACCCGTCTAAGTGATACAGATTCTTACTCGCTCTTTATTGATCCCAACGACAGCCTCTGGATCTCCACCAGAGACGGGCTCACCATCACCCATCTTCCTGCCCTGATAGAAAACCAGGGCTTTAGCACTTTTCATAATCTGAACAGCAGTCTTCATTTTCCGGTCAATATAATTTCAGATATCACTACCAATAAATATGGTTCTGTCTGGCTGGTAAGCGATTCCAAAATAATGCAGGTCACCTCCACCGATCAGAAGCCTGTTGTATATGAACAGGAAATTGGAATAAAGAACAATAAAATCCTTTCTTTTCTTATTGATAATGAAGATAATATATGGATTGGATTTTCGGGCGGATTACAGCGTCTGACCAATCGCAAAGGATTGCGAAATTTCTATCCGGGCACCATCAATAGTTATATCTACTCCGTATTTCAGGATAAGCAACAACGAATGTGGATCACCTCGGACAACGGGGCCTTTTATTTCCATGAAAAGAAGCTGGTCAATTTTACATCTGAAATCGGATCTGACCATACCAAGTTCACTGGGGTCCTGCTTCCCAATCAAAATATATTGCTTGCCAATAACGAAGGATTGTACGAGGTAAGCAGCAGCACACTGGAGATCGTCAAGCACAAGCCCTTCCGGCAAATCGCTCACAGTGTGGAGAATATTTTTGTAAACAGCAAGGGGGAAATATTCCTGCTTACCGGGATCAACGGTATTATTTATTATTTCCCCAATTTCTATTCCCAACCCAGTGAATTAAAAAATAAATACACAGCCAACATTTTTCAGCTGATTGAAATGAACGGCAGGGTTATCGGAGGAAACAATTCAGGTTTTGTTGAATTTGACGGAACCGATTTCAAGCTCTTGCATAAAACCGATTGCAGCATCTGGTCTCTTTATGCGGAAGATCATAACATCTGGGTAGGAACCGATTGCGGCATTGGTCTGGTGAAGGACATGCGCTTCGAGCAAATGGAACTATCAAGCTTCGACCGTGAGATGATGATCAAATCCATCCATCCGGCCAAAAACAGAAACTACCTGTGGTTGGGAACCAATAAGGGATTCAGCTATTTCAATACCACCAAGCAGTCATTTGAATTTACAATCAATACCAAGGATGGTCTGAGCGGCGATGAAATTACACCCGGCGGACTTTTTATGGACAGCAATGATATACTCTGGGTGGGCACCTATCACGGGGTGTCAAACTTTAATATCCGGGCCAAATCGACCCAGAATTTCGCCCCGGTTTGCTACATTGAGAAAATGTTCCTCAACGGGGAACGAATACGGGCAGAAATGGACAGGTCCTTTGCCCACAATGAGAACAATTTTATCTTTGAAATCAGCGCCCTGTCCTTCTCAGATGAAACCTCCGTCGAATACGAGTACTACCTGAGAGGAAAAGGAAATAATGTATCTTCCTACCACCGGGGGAATGAATACAAAGCCTATTACAATAACCTGCCACCCGGCAAATATGAGTTTATTTATAAGGCGAAAGGCAAAAACAACATTTGGGGATATACCGAAAATTACAGCTTTAGCATTCGCAAAGCATGGTACAATACCTGGATGTTCCGGATTCTGGTCTTCCTGCTTTTTATTACCGGCACCTACCTTTTTTATATTATCAGGATCCGAACCATCAAAGCCCAGAATGACAGGTTGGAACAGCAGGTCAGGGAACGCACCCATGAACTGGAAGTAGCCAATACTGAGATTGAAGCCCAGCGGGACTTTGCAAGATACCAGCGGGACCAGATTGCCCAGCATCAGAAAGCCATTATGGACAGCATTCAGTATGCACAAACCATCCAGAATTCTCTTCTACCCTCCGCTCAAATTCTGAAAGCAAAGCTTCCCGAACACTTCATTTTGTTTAAACCTCGGGATATTGTAAGCGGGGATTTCTACTGGTACAGCGAGCAGGAAAATCATTACTATGTCTGCGCAGCAGACTGCACCGGCCATGGAGTTCCTGGTGCCTTTATGAGCATGCTGGGAATGGCTCTTATGAATGAGATTGTCAATAAACATCCTGATATCGATCCCGACAGCCTGCTCAATGAATTGCGCAGCCAGATTATTGAGACCCTCCATCAGAAGGGTGATCCGGGAGCAGCCAAAGACGGAATAGATATGGTTGTTTGTAAAATTGACAGACAGAATCGTCGCCTGTTGTTTGCCGGAGCCAACAACTCTCTTTACCTGGTCCGGGATAAAGAGCTCACCGAATATAAAACGGACAAAATGCCTGTGAGTGTTCACCTGGTCATGCATCCGTTTACCGGACATGCAGTCGATTTGAAACCAGGGGACCATGTATACCTGTTTTCAGACGGGTATGCGGATCAATTCGGCGGCCCCAAAGGCAAAAAATTCAAATATCTGCCATTCAAAAGCTTGCTGGTCTCCATTTCTGAAAAAGAGATGCATGAGCAGGGCTTGCAGCTCGACAGGGAGTTTGAACAATGGAAAGGTGATCTGGACCAGATTGATGATGTGGTGGTCATTGGCCTGAGGTTCTGATTGCGGCTGTAACTTTTTAAGCCCTCACTCCGTCCTACCAGCAAATCAATAAAATCGGAAAGAATGAAGAAGATAATTTTACAATTAATAGCATTGCTTATAATGCTTCCGCTTACTGCACAGCAGACAGATACCATCCCGGAAGTACCTGAGGTTCCTGAAGTCCCCGAGGCTACCGTTGTGGAAGAAGTCATCATCGTGGAAGACGAAACCGGAGTGGAAGAAGTCATCATTGTGGAGGAAGGGTCCACGGTCACCTGGGAAGGTGATACCGTAAATGTGATGGGGAAAGTCGAAGTCATAGAAACCCCCGAAAGTACAAAGGTCACTCTGGGCCAGAATGAAGTGTTCATCGTAGAGGAAAATGGTGATACCGTCAGGGTGGTGCTTGGATCCCGTGGAATAAGTATTGTTGAGGGAGATGAGGGAACAGTGGTTAAGGTCATGGAAATGGACGATGTTGCCTCTTACAAAAAGAAGCGCCACAGAAAAAAATTCAGGGCGCACTGGGCCGGCATTGAAGTGGGTTTGAACAACTATGTCACATCAGATTTTTCCATGACTCTGCCTCCTGAAGATCGATACATGGACCTGAATACAGGCAAATCCTGGAATTGGAACATAAATTTTATCGATTACGGATTTGGACTGGGCACCGATAAGGTGGGAATAGTATCCGGACTTGGTTTTGAGTTTGTCAATTACAATTTCGACGGACAGAACAGCATCCGGAAAAATCCTGATACCGGTGTGACAGAAGAATATGTTCCCGATTATGCCGGTAACATCACCAAATCAAAAATGAATATAACCTACCTGACCGCACCGCTCCTGCTTGAGTTTCAAATCCCGGCTCCAAGAAGCAGAATCTACATTTCCACCGGTGTTATTGGCGGATTAAAGCTCTGGTCGAACACAAAAATGAAATACACGGTCAGTGGTGAAAAATCCAAAGAGAAGGCCAAAGGCGATTACAACCTTTCACCGCTGCGCTGGGGACTCACAGCCAGGATGGGTTACAGGGCCCTTGGATTTTATGCAAACTATTACATGACCTCCCTGTTTAAAACAGATATGGGACCTGAACTCTATCCTTTCGAGGTGGGACTTGCATTCACATTTTAAAGTTTTACCCCCTATCGTAGAGCCGGCCGGACTCGGGTATATCCCGAACCGGCCGGTTCTTTTTTTGACTTGCTGGCTTTGCTAAAATATTAACTTTGCTACATAACCAAATATTCAGCTCATGAGACTCTTACTGATAAGCAATTCGACCAATGCAGGTGAAGCCTACCTGGACTATCCAAAACATAATATCAGAGAATTCCTTGGCGAAAAACGTCTTTCCTGCCTTTTCATTCCCTATGCAGGAGTAACTATCAGCTTCGATGATTATGAAGCACGTGTCAGGGAACGATTTGCTGAAATCGGACATGATGTAAATTCCATCCATCATGCTTCGGACCCGGTAGCGGCAGTCAACAATGCGGATGTCATTGTGGTGGGGGGTGGCAATACCTTTCAATTGATCAAACTGATACAGGAGTACGGATTAATTGATCCGGTGCGGGAAAAGGTCCTTGGGGGTACCCCTTTTGTGGGCTGGAGTGCCGGAAGCAATGTTTGCTGTCCCACCATCAGGACCACCAACGATATGCCCATCCTGGAACCTGAGAGTTTCAATGCATTCAATCTTATTCCCTTCCAGATCAATCCACACTATACCGATCTGAATCCCCCGGGGCATGCAGGCGAAACCAGGGAGGACCGCATTATGGAATACCTGGCTGCCAATCCCGAAGATACGGTTCTTGGATTAAGAGAGGGATGTATGTTCCTTGTGGAAGAGAGCCGGATGAAATTAATCGGGGAAAAGCCCGTTAGATTATTCAGATTTGAACAAACTCCTGTTGAACTTGACCACAAGCACGATTTTAGCGAATTCCTGAAATAGAAATGAAACTTAGGCTGAGGATCATACTTGAATACCTGTCAGCTTTTCTGGTGATTATTTTGCTGCTGCTGGCCATCGCAAGCGTGGTTGTGGTTAAGTTCTATGGCAATGATCTCAAGATCTTTGTCATGGAACAAATCAATGAGCGGCTCGACAGTAAAGTGGATGTGGATGAGATCTCGGTCAGGGTATTTCAAAAGTTCCCCAACACCTCCATACAGCTTGAAAATGTTACTGTCTGGTCCACTCATAATTTCAATTCCTTTGATTTTAATGGGCCCGGGGCAGATACGCTTCTCAGTGCAAAAAACATCAACGTCAGTTTCAATCTCCTTAGCCTGATACGGAAGAAATACAATATCCGGCAACTGGAAATAAGGGAAGGAATCCTGCATCTTTATACGGATCTCGAAGGAGAGGTAAACTACCAGGTTTTTTCGGGTAAAAAGCGAAAGCAGAAAGAAAGCGCGCCTGTGAACCTGTCAAGCCTGAGAATCACAGACTTTTCCCTTGTCATTAACAACCAGGCCAAACAGCTTGTTTCTACCGGGACCCTGAAGCGCATCGACCTCCACGGAAGGTTCTCAAAGCGCAGCACCCAGCTCAAGGGTAGCTTAAGCGGATGGCTCGGCGAAATATCAAATAAAGGAATTCTCTATGCATCCGGCAGAGATATTGAAGCTGATCTCAACCTGGATGTCAGTGATTCCCTCTATAACATTAAATCGGGCCAGCTTAAACTGGATCGCATTGTAGCTGATATGGACGGGCAATTCATCCTGCATAAGGGAAAAGGTGTTGAATTGGACTTGCAGGCAGCAGCAAGAAACCTCGAAATACATGAAGTTCTTGACCTCCTTCCAAGTGAGATAAGCAATCCGCTACTGGGAATCAAAGGGAACGGCATTCTTCAGCTTTACTCCAGGATAACAGGGATGGTCAGTTCTACACTGACACCTAAAATAGAAGCGGATTTTCAAACTTCACAGGCAAATTTGTCCTGGGACAGGTTGCCCTTTTCTGTTAAAAACCTGGATCTGCAGGGAAGCTATTCTAACGGGGGACAGTTTAATCCGGTAACTGCCTCCCTGGTATTTGAATCTCTGAATGCTGTTATCGGTTCCGACCATCTCTCCCTGAGTGGCAGGATCCATAACTTTTTTGATCCTGATTTTTCATTTAAACTGAAAGGGGACATCCATCCGGAACAATGGCTGAAGTGGTACGGGCAGATTCCTCTGGATCATGCCCGGGGCGTCATCTATAGCGACATTACGGTGTCGGGGTCTTATGACAGGCTGAAACCCAGAGGACAGAAATTCCTGGCCTTTGATTTTGGCGGGGGACTATCCCTGGAGGAGGTGATGTTCAGAATTCACAAAGGTGATACACCTTTCACCGATCTGAATGGAACGATCCACATTGAAAATGACTTCTGGGAACCTTCCCTGTCCGGTTCATTTGGAAAGAGTGATTTTACATTTTCAGGTTCTGGTCTGAATCTCCTGTCCTATTTGATGAAAAAAGACAAGGCCCTGGTGGCAGCCGCGACACTTTACACCAGGCAATTTGATCTTCAGGAAGTCATGGATAGTTTTTCCAGGACCGACAAAGAAAAAGACGGAACCCCAAGCTTTCCTGACAGGCTCAACCTGAAATTGGAATTTGTGATAGATGAATTTGTGATGCAGCGTTTTAAGGCCAATCATGTGAGGGGAGTGGCCACATACGATTCGCCTGTACTCTGGGTCGATTCTCTTAGTATGCAGACCATGGAAGGAACGCTTACAGGGGATTACGGGATGGCGAAGGATCCATTGGGGGATATAAGTGTCAAAGTAAACTCGAAACTGTACAATCTGGATATTAAGAAACTATTTTACTCATTTAATAATTTTGGCCAGGAACAGATTACCGACGAAAACCTGAAAGGCTCCATTTCCGGCGACTGCATGTTTTCAGCCACATTTGACTCTACCTTTTCCATCCGGAAAGAGTCCATCCTCAGTGAGAATAATGTGAGTATACAAAATGGAGAATTAAACAGCTTCACCCCCTTACTGGCCCTCTCCAGGTTTGTTGAAGTAGAGGAGCTGGAGAACATTCAATTCGAGACACTTGAAAACAACATCCTGATCAGGGAAAGTCAGGTCATCATCCCTTCCATGGAAATCCATACCAATGCGCTGAATATGTCAGCCTCCGGGATCCATGAATTCAACAATCACTACGATTACAGGCTCAAACTTAAACTATCAGACTTACTCTACAGCAAAGCCCGGCGATCCAGAAACAGTGAATTCATCATTGCAGAAGATGATTCAGATACCAGGGTGCTTTTTTTGAAGATTAGCAACGATGGCTCAGGGGCGGAGGTAGAAATGGACCGGGAGAAGACTGCGGAAAAAATCCGCAAGGACCTGAATCAGGAAAAAACAGAGCTCAAAATGATCCTTAACCAGGAACTCGGGCTTTTTAAAGACGACTCGATTATAGTGGAAGAAAGGTCTCAGAAAAAGACGGATGAATCCTTTACCTTTGAGTTTACTGATGAACCTGATACCACAGAGCTGAAAGAAACTAAAAAAGAAAAGGGGCGCTGGCGAAGGAAAAAATCAAAAAGGGATAGCCTTCAGAATAAACCTGCTGTTGAATTCGTTATTGATGAGTAAATTTATAGACAGCCATAAGTTGGATATATACAGTAAAAAACAACGCTGGAAGCAAATACTGCTTCTTTCTGCTGTTCTTATTGGAGTGGGATCGCTCTGGTATACCAACCGGCTGGTAAAAAATATAGAAATTACAGAAAGGCAGAAAATGGAGGTTTGGGCCGAAGCGGTCCGGATTGTCTCAAGTGCCGACCTGGATTCCGAGCTGGCTTTTCCCTTTTCAGTCATTGAAAAAAACACTCATATCCCCGTAATGCTCACTGATGCAAAAAGGGAGATCATAAGCCATAAGAATCTGGATTCCCTGAAAGCGGAAAATCCAAAATATCTGGACAGACAGCTAGAGCATGCGCGTGAAGAAAACGATTCCCTGGTGATCGATCTGGGAGAAGGCGAATACCAGCTTCTGTTCTACCGCGATTCTTTTCTGCTCCGTCAGCTGATTTTCTTTCCCTATGTGCAGCTGGGAGTTATTATTCTCTTTGTCCTGGTCTCCTATATTGCATTCAATGCATCCCGAACGGCAGAGCAAAATGAAGTATGGACAGGGATGTCCAAGGAGACTGCCCACCAGCTTGGGACGCCCATCTCCTCGCTCATCGGATGGGTGGAGCTGCTTAAGGACAAGAATCTGGATCCTTCTATTATCTATGAAATACAGAAAGATACCTCCAGGCTGGAAAAGATCACTGACCGGTTCTCCAAAATAGGCTCCAGGCCGGCAATGAAAGAAGCAAACCTGAGTGAAATCCTGAAGGAGAGCCTGGAATATATCAGGAACCGCGGACCTCATAATATTGAGTACCTGCTGGATCTGCCTTCCAAACCCATCAGGATCAGTTTTAATGAAACGCTGTTTGAATGGGTGATTGAAAATCTTTTAAAAAATGCAACGGATGCCATCAAAGGAGATGGCCGGGTGATTCTGCATGCTGTGGACATAGAGAACAGCGTTATCGTTGATGTTGAAGATTCGGGAAAGGGCATTGCCAAATCAAGGTTCCGGACCATTTTTAAACCGGGCTATACCACCAAGAAGCGGGGTTGGGGTCTGGGCCTGTCGCTTTCCAAGCGAATCATTGAATCATATCATAATGGGAAGATTTTTGTGTTTTCTTCCGATCCCAATGATTCCACCATTATCCGGATTATCCTGAAAAGACCAGAAAGTCAGGAACGGGAAACCAGCCTGTAGACTTTATCGGAGCGCCTGACGGCCTCTTCGAGCGGAAGAGAGCATCTCTCTCCCTTGCTGGCGGTATCACAATTTATTTCATCCACCCTTAGCTCTTTAATCTCTGTTTCAATGGCACCGCTTGTGGGGCCGACAATGACGATGGTATCTCCCACTTTCAGTTCTCCGGTTTCAATAAGCACTTCTGCAACACCAATCCGGTCAAAATAGTTACTTACCTTTCCCGTATATACCTTTTTCAAAGTCGATATAGAACCATATTCTTCACTCCATTCGCCCAGGCGCTGACCCAGGTAGTAACCATCCCAGAATCCCCTGTTAAAAACAGTGGCAAGCCGCTTATCCCAATCCTGTATTTTTTCCCTGGTGAAACTGTTTTCCACATAGGCTTGAAGGGCCTCATTATAACAGGAAGTCACGGTTTTTACATATTCAGCCGACCGGGCTCTTCCCTCTATTTTTAAAACCGAGACGCCTGCATCCAGAATTTTATTCAGAAAATGAATGGTTTTCAAATCCTTGGGCGACATGATATATTCATTGTCAAGATCCAGTTCCACCTCCCGGTCCTTATCTGTTACCGTGTATCCTCGCCTGCAAACCTGGTAACAAGCCCCTCTGTTTGCCGATTGATTGTGTTCATGCAAACTAAGATAACACTTCCCGGAGATGGCCATACAAAGCGCCCCGTGCACAAACATCTCCAGCTGGATAGGATGACCTGAAGGCCCGGTGATTTCTTCCAACTTAATGGCCGCTGCCATCTCCCTGACCTGCTCCAGGTTCAGCTCCCTGGCCAGAACCGCCACATCGGCAAAATTTGAATAGAACTTCAGCGTTTCAATATTGCTGATATTCAATTGTGTACTCAGGTGTACCCGGGCACCTGCGCTCTTGCAATATTGCAGAACTGACTGATCCGAGGCGATTATAGCATCAATATCGTGTTTCATGGCCAGATCGATGATCTTCCTCATCTGGATCAATTCCTGATTGTAAACCACAGTATTGACTGTGAGATAAGCTTTCATACCCTGTTCTCTGGCCCTTGCTACAATATCCGGCAGATCTTCCGCTGTAAAATTTGATGACGAGCGGGCCCGCATATTCAGCTGTCCGATTCCAAAATATATGGAATCAGCTCCCCCCTGTCCCGCAGCTGTAAGGGATTCATAACTGCCGGCCGGGGCCAGCAACTCAAATTCTTCTCTCTTTTTCATACTTGACCAGAAGTTCGGCATTTTTCACGGGATCCACATCCGATGATGTAAGCACATGGTAGCTTTCGTGGTTCTTTTCAAGGGAATACATATAGGCTTTGTCGTAGTAATGAAGTGTGATCATGGCTGTCTGAAAATAATCTTCCCTGTCAACGGCTTCCAGGGCCTCCTTTGTCCGGTCACCTCCCAATCTTTTCTGGATTTTCAGCACACAGGCCCTTAAGGCCTCCTGCTCATACCGGGCATAATCACCAACCAGGTATTTGGCTCTCAATTCCCGTGAGATATCCAGGAATACCATGTCTGTTTCTTTCATCCTGGAATAAAGCTCCCCCGGAATGACACATTTTCCCACGTTCCTGCTCTCATCTTCAATCCAGGTGATTTGTTCCGCATCCAGGCAGGAAATTTCACGGCAGAGCTCATTTTCAAATTGCTCCGTTGTTGGCTGGTCCTGCTCTCCCAGTGCACCGAAAGCTGATCCCTTGTGATGTGCCAGCCCTTCCAGATCAATGACCTGCTCACCAGACTTTTTAAGGTGATGAAGTATGGCTGTTTTCCCACTTCCCGTCCGGCCACCAATGACCAGAAGGTTCAGTGGATCGGCCAGCACCTCGCGCACATATTTCCGGTAGGACTTATAACCGCCTTCCAGCAAATAACAGCTTATTCCCATGGTCTCAAATAACCAGACCATGCTTTTACTCCGCATGCCTCCACGCCAGCAATGAACCAGCAGGGTCTTTTTTTTCCCTGCAAGCCGTTCACCCTCCTTGGCCAGGCTCACAAGCTTCTTCCCGGCAAAATCAAGTCCGGCATACATGGCAGCCTCCTTATTGATCTGCTTGTATGCTGTTCCCACCACCTTTCTCTCATGATCGCTGAAAAGAGGAATGTTCAGTGCACCCGGGATATGTCCCTGCAGATATTCTGAAGGCGCGCGAACATCAATGACAGGAAAACTGGCTGAATGGGAAAGAAAAGATTCAATGTTAATATGTTCAGCCATCTCCCAAAGGAATAGAATTACCGTTCAAGGAAATTGCCAAGCAGGGAACTGCTTTCTTTCCTTACATTTTTTCCATAAGGAGAAATAGCCTGAATCAGCTTCCTGATGGGCATGGACTGAAGCCAGACGGTACCCGTTCCACTCAGTGTGGCAAGGAAAATCCCCTCTCCCCCAAAAATCATGGAGCGTAAATTTCCAGAAGTCTCAATATTGAAATCGATACCTGGTGTATATCCGACGATACATCCTGTATCGATCTTCAGACTTTCATTATTTAGCCGCCTTTCAATAACAGTTCCACCTGCATGCATAAATGCCTTTCCGTCACCCTCCAGTCTCTGCAAAATAAATCCTTCACCTCCAACCAGTCCGCTCCCAATTCTTCGGTTCAGGGTAATGGAAATCTTTGTCCCCTTGGCTGCACACAAAAATCCGTCCTTCTGAACAATGATGGATCCACCAAGGAGGCCCAGTTCCACGGGTACGATTTTTCCCGGATACGGGGCAGCAAAAGCCACCCGTTGTTTTGTCCCACCCCTGTTGGTGAAATGGGTTACAAAAAGCGATTCCCCGGTAAGTACGCGCGTTCCGGCTGAGAGCAGTTTTCCCATCAAGCTCTGATTGGGATCTGATCCGTCGCCCATCTTCGTATCAAAACCTACCTGACTGTCCATATACATCATTGTTCCAGCCTCGGCGATAACTGTCTCCGCGGGATCGAGCTCAATTTCGACCAGCTGGATATCATCGCCAATGATCCTGTAATCTAAATCATGTGAACGCATTGTCTAAATTGTTTGTGAAAATAATTTGATTAACAAATGCTTGATACTCTCCACCCGGGTCGGTTTCATCAAGTAATCATTCATTCCAGCCTCAAATGCAGCTTTCCTGGTTTCATCAGTTTCATCGGCCGACAGGGCAACAATAGGAAGCTTATGTCCCGCAGCCCTGATCTCTTCTGTAGCCTCGAAACCATCCATTTCAGGCATCAGCAGATCCATAAAAATCACATCGTATTTCTGCTTCTCTACCTGCTCCACTGCTTCTGCTCCATTTTTAGCGATCTCGATCTCATACCCGATATTCTTAAAAATGGATTGTGCCACTTTCTGATTGATCAGGTTATCTTCAGCCAGGAGGATTGATAACTCTTCCGGAAGGGCATTAATCATGGGTTCAAGATTCTTCCGGTCTTCAATACCAGGATAATTCTCATCCAGAATGTCTATAACCTCTTTCGTTTCAAAAGGTTCAATCAGGTAATAATCAATCCCCAGCTTACGGCAGGTTTTATAATTGCCGGTTTTATCATTGGAGCTCACCAGTATAACGGGAAAGCGATCAATCAGGTTGTTTCTTTTCATTCCCATGGCCAGGGCAAATCCATCCAGTTCATTTTTATCGATCAGCACAATCATCTGATACTCTTCCGACTTCACCTGCAGGTGGTGAATCACACTGTCGACCGTGCTATCCTGGTAGATCTTTGTAATCACATTCAGGCCAAACCTTTCCAGCATGCGAACCATGGAATTACTCTCCGGATCAGACTCCTTTGTCAGGATCAGTGCATTAATGTCACTGAGCCTGGAAATCCCGCTAAAATCAAATGATTTGGGAATTTTCTCATTGGAATAAGCTTCAATGGTAAAGCTAAACTTCGATCCAGGATAATCATCATCAAGTTTGATTGCCGATGGACTCTCCACCCAGATCTCACCATGCATCAACTCCACCAGTTGCTTGGCAATAGCAGTTCCTAGGCCAGTTCCTCCAAACTTACGCTGCACCGACCCCCTGGCCTGGGTATAGCTGCCAAAGATCTCTTTGATCCGGTCTCTTGGAATTCCAATTCCGGTATCTTCCACCGTAAACAGAATATTCACATGACTCCTGAAGGACTCCATCAGGGTAGCTCCAATGACGATCTTTCCCTTCTCGGTAAATTTCACTGAATTACTTACCAGGTTGGAAATAACCTGCCTGAGCCTGAATGGATCTCCAATGAGTTTATTTGGGACATCGTGACGAATATCGATGTGAAGTTTTAATCCCTTTTCTTCCGCAAGAGGCTTAAATAGTTCGACCACAAGCTCCATTTCCTCAGCCAGATTAAAGGGAATCTCCTCCAGCATCATTCGTCCTGCTTCAATCTTTGAAAAATCAAGAATATCGTTGATAATGGTCATCAGCAATTCTGCTGATCTTTTTATGACCTCTATCTTCCCCTGAATCTCTTTGCCGGTTTTCTGCTCAAGCAGGCTGTTAACCATTCCAAGAATACCGTTCATGGGGGTGCGGATCTCATGACTCATGGCTGCCAGGAAATCTGATTTTGCCTTGTTGGCCGCAACTTCCCCTTTCCTGGATCTCTCCAGCGGACTCACATCGATCAAAGCAACTAATTTAAGCTCTTCCCCCCCAATGTTTGCAGCCTTTTCTGATCTGTAAATAACAGTTTCCATCCCGTCTTTCTCATAATAGAGATAATGAGAATCGTCCATAAATGGGCTGGGGCCATCGCTCAGAAGGTACCTGTTGGAAACCAGGAATTGTTTTGAAAAATCTTTACCAACAAGATCTGTTTCCTTTCCCAAAAAAAGCATTCTCTGACCCGCACTATTGATATTCCGAATGATGTTTTTTTCATCAATAATCAGGATCCCCATGGGAAAATGTTCAATGATCTGCCTCAACACCGTTTCAGAGAGCTTGAGCCTTTTTTCCTGGTTCATTTGTCTGGCCAGGGTAATTAAGAGATAGATAACCAATCCGGTGGCCAGGAGCTGTGACAGGATGCTGATCAAAAGGTTATTGAAAATGATATATTTAAAAATTTGCCCCCGGCCAGATGTGAACATGATCCCCAGCTTCAGGTCATAGATACTCAATGGATAATAGGCTGTATATACCTTTTCCCGGTCTCCGCCATCAAAAGTTAGCAAATGCCTGATCATGCCGCCGGCTTCAGCATTAACACTATCTCTCAGCATGTTAAGATTTTCTATCCCGACGGTATCAGCATTAAAATTATTGATAATAACCCGTCCATCCGCATCAAGAACCCAATGCCAGTTCATATCAGATTCCATTGGATACAGCCCGAACATTGCTTCGGTAAATCGTTGCAGATCCACCTCAATTACCAAATTTCCCAGGATCACATCCTGACCAGTAAAGGGATAATAGTACTCAAGTGTGGAGCCCTTTTGCTCCATCTTTTCCAATGGGGAAAGGGGCATTTGCTTGGCCTTTGCAAAGCTGTCTATTACAAATCTGTCTTCTTTCCTGAAATTATCATTCGACTCCAGAATAAGTGCATAGTAGTTCTTATGATTGTCATAGATCGAGATCTGGGGAACCAGATCGCGGTATTTGATATGGAAGAGACGAAGACTGGTGGTAGCATCACGGAACTTATCCGGATCACTGAAAACCTCAGAATCAAACTTAATCAACTCCTGGCTGGCATCGCTGGAAAACTGCAGAAGTGTCGTTTCCATATACTCACCATAGCGCTGAGACTTCGCCAGAAGCAAGCTATGCACATATTCCGTATATCGTTGATTTACCTTTAAAATGGTGATCCCGTTCAGAGCAAGAAGCACAAACAGAATTAGGCCCGCTATTATATTGTTTCTGATCATCAACCGGTTAGATTGTAATCTATAAACTTATAAACTATTTTTATTCTGGATTAAAAAACGATTTGTTAGTTACCAACAACCCGGCCCTGTCCTTAGCGATATTTTTCCTCGTCTTCCATCATCATCAGATAGTTGATATATCTGAATTCACTTATGGTTCCATTTTCCACTCCGTCTTTTACTGCACAATCGGGTTCATGCATATGAAGACAGTTATGGTACCTGCATTTCTGACTTGCCCTGAAAATCTCCGGAAAAAAATGAAATAATTCCTCCCGATCAATATCAATGGTTCCAAATCCCCTGATTCCAGGTGTATCGATGATCCTGATCCCGGAGGAAAGTTCAAACATCTCTGAAAAGGTAGTGGTGTGTTTTCCTGTTTTGTTAGAATCAGAAACATCCCCGATCTTTAATCGAATGGCGGGATCAAGCACATTGATCAGGGTTGATTTCCCCACTCCTGAATTACCTGAGATCACATTGACTTTACCAAGCATCTCATTTTTAACTTCCTTCACACCCTCGCGGGTCTGAAGTGACATCTGCATGCAAGGATAACCAATATCTGTGTAAACAGACTTCAGATGGTTCATCTCATCATATTCTTCATCTCCATACAGGTCGGTCTTGTTAAACAGAATAATTACAGGAATCCTGTAAGCCTCGGCTGAAACCAGAAAACGATCAATAAAAGGAGTAAGCGTCCTTGGAAGTGTCATACTGATCATCAACCAGGCCTGATCCACATTGGTAGCCAGCAACTGGTACTCCTTTGAAAGATTCGAGGACTTACGGATAATATAATTGCTTCTTTCTTTGATGGACGTAATTATTCCGCCCGATTCATCCTCCAGCCATTCAAACCCGACATGATCACCAACTGCCACCGGATTGGTGGCACGGATCCCTTTAATCCGGAATTTACCCCTGATGCTGCAGGGAATAACTTGCTGATCCCCGAGCTTTACCAGATACTGGCTTCCTGTTGATTTAATTACAGTTCCTTGGCCCTTTTTCATAGTCAATCAAAAGTAATGAAACTATCTCCATAAAAAAACCGCCTCTTACGAGACGGTTCCCTAAAACTGAACCCTGAATGGGAAGATGAAATCAACCCATTATGGGTGCGAGCACTGGCTCTTATATATGGAGTAATCTGCTAAAACCATCCGAATTTAAAACTGAGAAAGCCTCCCGGGGCTGAAAGATCTCCGTTTGTGTATCCATGCATCGTTTCATCCATACCTGTATAAATGTTATAGGTGGCACCTGCCCCGATCCTGAAAAACCTGGTCAGGTTTACTTCCACCTCCAAAGTTGGTGAAATCACAAAAAGTTTATCTGTTATATAAGGGTAATATACTTCGTACTGCATGATGCCAAATTCTCCCCATCCAAGCATGGTCGAAATTGCCAGATGTATAGGCTTTTCACCGAAAAGTGAATACCCTAGCCAGAAACCACCATGACCCAGGGTCAGGCGATCACTGGGGTTATCATTTACATAATCGGGGATGGCATTGGTCAGGCCAAGCCCATAACCACCAAAAAAGAAATCATTGATCAGTACGGCGCCTCCGCCCCCCATCATAAAACCAAAGTCCCCGGCAACTGACGTGAACTGCATAAAGGGTCCACCCATACCGGAAATTCGTACATTCTGGTTATCAAATATGGTCTGGAAATCTTTTTCCTGTGAATAGGCTGAAACGCTAAGCGCCAGGCTCAGTAAAATAAAAGTAAATTTTTTCATGATTAAGGCATTGGTTTTATCTCTAAAGACAAGGCCTGGGCATTCAGGTTGCACCCAGGCACAATTATTCTTCCTCACCAAGTGGTTTGGAAAATGAAAACCGTTTGCCTCTGAGCCTGATTCCAGACACTTCGCCCTCTTCGTTCCGGGAAGCCAGCAAGGAAATATCCGATCCGGCAAGTTTATTGAACCCCTTAATACCTGCACTGGCAATGGAGAACAGGGAAATATCCTTGCTCTGAGCGTAATCTCCGATCACTTCCTGCAGATCCATATCGTGAATCTGTCCAACGGTCAAACTGCTCAAATGGACCTTCCCCGGTGGAATATGAAGAGTTTCAATCCTGTCGGGAACAACTTCTCCCACGAGCGATGAAGCATTAATAAGATTCACCGAACCTGCTAAGGATCCTGTTTTCAGGACTTCCTGAGGTATCACGGTCATCAATGGTTCAGAATCAGCAGGGAGTTCTTGCTCTCTCCGGGCAGGCTCTTCCGGTCGCGCAGCCAGCATCGCTTGAATTTCTTCCTGAGCTATTTCCTGAACATCATCCTGGACATCATCCTGAACATCATACTGGACATCTCTCTGGACAGGAATATCCGCAGCCTCCCCTGATACTTCCTGGGCCTGTTCCGTCTGCGGTAAATCTGTTCCGCTTCTGAACAGAACTAACAACAATGCGATGGCGGCAGCAGTGGAAATCACGCTGATCCAGATCAAGCTTCTTTTTGGCCTGTCCTCGTGTTTCAGCTTATCTTTTCCTTTGAACAGAACTTCTTCGGGTTTTAATTTCGTTTCTTGCCATTCCCTCCAATGCCGGTCCTTCAGATCTTCTGCAGAGACCATAGCCCGATGGGCATCCTCCTGCTGGCTGCTCAGGTCACCCTCCATTCTTGCAATGCAGAACAGATCAAAATTACTTTCGCTCAACTCGCTTGATGCATTGGGAAGCTCTTTCATCAAACGGCCTTTATTCTGAAAACTGTGTTCCCCGACCTCAAGAACCCAGGGTTCGATTTCCTCTAAGTCCCCGGCACAATCCGGATTTAAAAGAAGGAAGTTCTGCAAGAGCTGCTGATCCTCAACAGACAACCTGCCTTCCAGCTGGTCGAGCAAATATGCCTCGTAATTATGTCTGTTAATTTCCATTGCTAAATCACTTTTTCCATGGATCCAATATATGCCTTCAGATAAACCCTGGCCCGGTAGATGTATACTTTAACCTGGGCTTCGGAAAGCCCTGTTATCTCAGCAATTTCTTTATATGAATAGCCCTCATAGTCCCGTAGCATAAGCACCGCTTTCTGGTCCTCCGGCAGATTCTGAACTGCCCTTTCGAGCACCTCTCCAAGGTCCGAATAATGCTCAGTTGTAGAGGCTTCATACAGACTGGACGGATCCATCACGACGTTCCGCTTCTCTCTTCTGATATAATCTATCATCGTATGATAGGCCGTGGTAAACAGGTAACTCTTTACCTTCAATGCACTGACCTCCTCCAGCTTAATCCATAATTTTTCAAAGGTATCCTGAATGATGTCTTCAGCCATGGCCTCATCCCTCAGGTTCTTCAATACAAACCTGTAAAGATTATCAGCATAAGCTTCCACCGCTTTGTTGTATTCCCCTACCGTCATTAAATCAAGCTGATTGCGTAAATAAGACGATGTTTAAGCTTGAAAGTTACAGCATAAATGAAAATATATGCTGTAAAATTTGGAAATATCAGCTTGGCATTATTATCTTTGACCGAACGGTCAGTCATAAACCCATGTCACCAAGAACACCAGAACAATTTGAAGAGATGCGCGAATCGCGCAGGAAGCAAATCATGGATACTGCCCTTGAGCTCTTTGCTTCCGAGGGCTACAGCCATTGCTCCATTTCCCAGCTGGCCTCCCATGCCGGCATTTCCAAAGGGCTGATGTACAATTATTTTGAAAGTAAAGAGGCTCTCCTGATTGCGATTATTGAAAAGGGAATGAATGAGGTCATGACCATGCTGGATCCCAACATGGATGGGAAACTTGACAGTAAGGAAGTGGAGGGATTTATACGACAGTTTTTCCATAGCATGAATGAGAATCTGCAATTCTGGAGTCTCTTTATGGGTGTGGTGCTCCAGCCTGGCGTAAAAGCCTATCTGGAGGACAAGCCTTTCAGCAACGTCATGGAACATTTTGCTCCCAAATTATTGAATTATTTCAAGGACATGGGCTATGATGACCCCATGCTTGAAATGCTTACCATTTCGGCCATGATTGAAGGCTATGGAAGTCTTTTACTCTTTGTGGAGTCCGGCGAAAGCTTTCCTCCGGAAACCCTCCGGAAATATGAAGACCGTATGGTTGAAATGTTTACACGAAAACAACAGAAATAATAAGGTTATGAAACAAAAATCCTTCATCCTCATTCTAATCCTTTTAAGCCCTGTGATGATGCTAATCGCGCAGGACCTTTCTCCCAAAGAGATCATCCGCTTAGCTGATGAAAAATTCAATGGCGAAAAAACCAGTTCCAGCATTATGGCCATGACCATTGTAAGGCCCACCTGGGAACGAACCATTGAATTCAAAAACTGGACCAGTGGAAGAGAATATGCCCTGACCCTTATTACCTCACCCGCCAGGGACAAAGGACAATCTTTCCTGAAGCGACAGAATGAAATGTGGAACTGGAATCCCACCATCAGCCGCCTGATCAAGCTTCCGCCCTCCATGATGTCCCAGGGATGGATGGGCTCCGATTATACAAACGATGATATCCTCAAGGAGTCCTCCGTTGTTAATGATTATGATCATCAGATTGTGGGTGAGGAAGAATACGAAGGGCGCTTGTGCTACAAGATTAAAATGGTGGCCAAGGAAGAAGCAGCTGTAATCTGGGGCCACCAGGTACGCTGGATCGACAAGAAGGACTTCCTTTTTCTTAAATCAGAATTATATGACGAGGATGGGTACCTGGTACGTACCGAGCTGGGTTCCGAAATTAAGACCATGGACGATAGGCTGATCCCCACAAGGATCGAATTGATCCCGGCCGAAGAGGAAGGACAAATGACCATCATTGAAATGAAAGAAATGAAATTCAATGATCCAATCAAAGACAGTTTCTTCTCTCAGCAAAACATGAAACGGGTTCGTTAAATAATACTTGTTAATTAACTAGTTATGAATAATTTAAAACTTGCATGGCGAAACCTCTGGCGAAACCGGCGGCGTACCCTGATCACTTCGGCATCTATCTTTTTCGCTGTCTTTTTTGCCCTGGTCATGCGATCCATTCAACTGGGTTCTTACGATCACATGTACAAGAATGCCATCGAGTCCTATACGGGCTATATCCAGGTCCAGCATAAGGACTTCTGGGATGAAAAGACCGTGGACAATACTTTTCCTTACGACCCTCAACTTGAACAACAGATTCTTGCCGATGAAAATATAGCTGCTGCCATTCCCCGTTTCGAATCCTTTGCCCTGGCTTCCAATGGGCCTCAAACCAAAGGTGTCATGGTGATGGGAGTGGACCCGGAAAAGGAAAGCTACCTGTCAAAGATTAAGGAAAAAGCTGTTAAATACAGGCTTAGTAAGGAATCCATCGTAAAAATAGAACAGGACCCAGATATCCCGGAAAAGGTGAAGGAACTGGCACCACTTTTTGAAAACAATGCCTATACCACCAGCTCCAGACTTCAACTGGACCTTGGAATTTCCGATAAGGAAATTTCACAGCTCATGCCTGCAATAGAACAACATGCCCGCTTTGAAAATGGCAGTATAAAAATGGGGGAAGCAGGGGCATGGGTAGGCGACAGGCTGGCCCAGTACCTGCAGCTCGGCATAGGCGATACCATTGTGCTGATCAGCCAGGGCTACCATGCCACCACCGCTGCCGGAAAATATGAGATTAAAGGGATTGTGAAAATACCCCTCCCTGATATTGATAACAAAATTGTCTATCTCCCCCTTGATATTTGCCAGGAGCTCTACAATGCAGCAGGCAATCTTAGCTCTCTGGCACTGTCAGTGAACAATACCAAGGATAAAGCTATTGCCGAAAGCGTGGAAAGAATCGGCACTCTGATATCCGGGGACCACAAAGTCATGGAATGGAAAGAAATGAACGAGGTCATGGTCTCACAAATGGATGCTGATGATAAAGGGGGGCAAATTATGCTCGGAATCCTGTACCTGGTGATTGCCTTTGGAATATTCGGGACCGTATTGATGCTAACGGCTGAACGCAAGCGTGAATTTGGGGTCCTGGTGGCCATCGGGATGCAAAGGAAAAAACTCTCCTCCATCATGACCCTTGAAATGATATTAATTGGATTTCTTGGTTTACTGGGAGGTGTTGTAATCGCAAGTCTTTTAATACTCTATGGTGTGGATCACCCTCTTATTTTCAAGGGGGAGATGGCGAAGATGTTTGAAGAATATGGTATGGAACCAAAACTCGCATTTTATCCCATCTCCACTTACTATATCTCCCAGATTATAATTGTCCTGGCCATGGTACTACTGGCTATTGTTTATCCCCTGAGGAAAATATTTAAAATGAAAGTTGTAAACGCTTTAAGAGCATAAGATATGATCTGGAAAACAGCATGGAAAAACGTCTGGCGGAATAAGATCCGCAGCATGGTGGTCATCGCATCAGTCACCATCGGTATTTTCGGCGGCATCTTTGCAGTAGCCGTCATGAATGGCGCCATCGAACAGCGGGTTGATGCAGCCCTCAATGAAGAGATATCTCACATTCATATTAATGATCCGGCTTTCCGTGATAATTATGACATGCAGCTGCACATTCCAAATCCGGCACAGGTGCTTACTAGCCTTCGGGAAACCCCCGGGGTGACTGCAGTTTCATCTCGTACCATTATTACTGCCATGGCCAATACCGCCACCAAAAGTGCAGGAGTACAGATGATAGGAATCGATCCGGAAGAAGAGAAAAAGGTACTTCGCCTCCATAATACTACGATTCCGGGTACCGGTGACTTTTTTGAAACGAAGTCAAGGAGCAAGCTGGCCTACATTGGTCAGGACCTGGCCAAGGAACTTAACATCATCCGGTACCGGATTGATGCAGCCATGCTGGACAGCCTGGCTTCAGAGGAAGTGCCTATTGAAGTACTGGATAAATTAACTCCCTTTAAAGGCCAGCGATTCAGCAGCGAAAAAGCCTTCAAAAAGGAGATGAAGAGGGTTCTCTCCCTGAAAGAGCAACACAATTACGGCGCTTTGATCCTCGAAAAAGCATGGTCCTTTCGTGCCCGGTCAAAAATGACCCTGACCTTTCTGGACAAGGACCAGATGCAGACTGGTGCGGTTTTCAGAATAGCCGGAATTTACGATATCAAAAACAGCATGTACGAAATGAGCCAGGTCCTGGTAAAGAATGAAGACCTGCTGGATCTCACCGGCCTGGCCCCCGATCATTTTCACCAGATGTTTGTTCGCCTCAATGACATGGAATCAACCATGGCAATAGCAGCTTCCCTGGAAGAAAAGCTTCCCGGACTGGAGGTGCTGAACTGGAAAGAGATCCAGCCCGACCTGGCCATGATGACCGATCTGGTGCAAAACTTTTATGCAATCTTCATGGTCATTATCCTGGCTGCTCTGGCCTTCGGCATCGTCAATACCATGTTAATGGTAGTGCTTGAAAGAACCAAGGAACTGGGGATGCTGACTGCCATCGGGATGAATAAAAAGAGGGTCTTTGGGATGATCATGCTGGAGTCTGTTTTTCTCTCACTGGTAGGCGGGGTAACAGGCATGATCATCAGTAAAATTCTTATTGGAATGACCGCCACAAAAGGCATTAATTTTGCTTCTTATCAGGAAGGATTTGAAGCAATGGGCTTTGCGTCCCATATCTATCCGGTCATATCCACCTCCTTTTTTATTACCGTCACAGTCCTGATTGTAATCACCGGAATTCTGTCTTCCATATATCCGGCCCTGAAAGCCCTGAAACTGGATCCGGCAGAAGCACTGAGAACCGAATAAGCCCCAAACATCAACAGATAAAACAGAAGTCATGAAAGTATTAGAACTCAAAAACGTACACAAAATATACAACAGCTCCGAGGTAAAAGTACATGCAGTTAACGGGGTCACCCTCGATTTTGACAAGGGAGAATTTGCTGCCATTGTAGGACCCTCCGGGTCCGGAAAGACCACCCTCTTGAATATGATCGGGGGACTGGACACTCCCACCGAAGGAGAAATTATGGTGGATCACACCAATCTGGCCGGATTGAAATCCTCGGCCCTGATCGATTTTCGAATGCGGAACATCGGCTTTGTTTTCCAATCCTACAATCTGATCCCTGTACTGACTGCAAAAGAAAATGTGGAGTTCATTATGAGCTTGCAGAAATGGAACAGAAAGGATCGTGATGAACGCACCTATGAATTACTAAAAGCCGTGGGGCTGGAAGACCGTGTAAACAGCCGGCCTTCCAAACTCTCTGGCGGACAACAGCAGCGTGTGGCTGTGGCCAGGGCCCTGGCTTCCAAACCAAAATTTGTCCTGGCAGATGAGCCTACTGCTAACCTGGACTCCAAGTCCACTGAGACGCTTCTCGACATTATGGAAGAGCTCAACAAAGAGGAGGGAATCACCTTTATCTTTTCCACGCATGATGCCCGCGTTGTAAAAAAGGCGAGAAGGGTCATTACCGTAGAAGATGGAAAGGTAATTTCGGACGAGCGCAAGAACTAGTCTTCCATGGGCCGGAAAATTCCATATTTCCTGTTGCTGATCACATTGTTTGCAGGGAAAGCGACGGGACAGGACAAGATCTCCTTCGGCGGGTATCTATCTGATATGCAGACGATTTACCATATTCCCGATCACTGGCTCTGGGAAAATACCCTCCATAACCGTCTTAATCTGGATTTGTACCCCACCACATGGCTTACGGGCTCAGTTCAATTGAGAAACAGGTTTATTTTTGGCAGTACGCTTGGGAAAATTCCCGGATATTCAGAGGCTCTTGGCGGGGATCAGGGCTGGCTTGATATGACCTGGGTCGCAGACGGAAATATGGGGGATAGTACCGGATATGCGCTGACCAGCACCCTGGACCGTTTGTGGCTTGAGTTTTCCTTCGGAAACCTGGAAATCAAAGCAGGACGCCAGCGGATCAACTGGGGACAGACCCTGGTCTGGAATCCCAATGATATCTTCAACAGCTATTCGTACTTTGAGGTAGATTACCCCGAACGTCCCGGGAGCGATGCACTCAGGATCTCCTATTATACTGGAAATGCCTCCACCATAGAGCTGGCTGCCAACCTGGACAGTGCTGACCGGGTTACTGCTGCAGGCTATTTCAGATTCAACACCCTGGGCTTTGACATCCAGCTCATGGGCGGAATTTACCGGCAAGAGGACCTGGTTCTGGGTACCGGGTGGAGTGGAAACCTGGGTTCCGCGGCTTTTCGCGGTGAGCTCAGTTACTTCAGGGATATGGACCACTTTAGCGATACCACGGGTTACCTGATGAGCTCCCTGGGCTTAGACTATACCTTCTCCTCTTCCCTTATGATCCAGGCCGAAGGATTGTATTCGGCCTTTGCGAAAGAAATGGATATAAACAGTTTTCTCCAGTTTTACTCGGGAAGCCTGGATGTAAAAAACCTGGGCTTTACTCCATGGTCCTTTTTCGTCAATGTCAGTTATCCGCTGACTCCCCTGCTTACAGGAGCATTTGCCACCATCTGGTACCCCGACTGGAATGGGGTCTACCTCGGGCCCTCCTTCGACCTGTCCTTGAACAGCAACCTGGACCTGTCCTTGATCCTTCAGTACTTTACGGCCGAGTTTGAAAACCCCTCCGGAGCAAATTACAGAGAGAATAATACCTTCGGTTTTCTTCGTTTCAAATGGAGTTTTTAACAGTTGGCCCCAGCCTGGTTCAACTTTAACAAATTGTTAAAAACTATCTCTAACTCCTTCCTCTTTTTCGTGTTTATTAGATGGTGTTGAAAGTAATGTGCTATTAAAGCGATTTCATGAAAAAGGAAAACTCTAAAAAAGAGGCCCCCATTATGGGGATGCCCGAGTACCAATGGAACAACCGCGTCGTTTTGATAACCGAAGATGAAGAGGTGAACTTCTATTATCTGAAAACCCTTCTTCAGAGAGCCGATGCGAAAGTGCTCCGGGCTAAAAACGGGAAAGAAGCGGTCGACATCATCGCAAAGCACCAGGGAGGAGTCGATTTGATACTCATGGACCTCAACATGCCGGTAATGGATGGATATGAAGCCATGCGGATTATTAAATCCCTTCACCCTTCGATTCCCATCATTGCTCAGACTGCTTACACCATGAATAACGACCGGCACCGCTGTCTCCAGGCAGGATTCAATGACTACATCGCCAAACCGATTAATCGTCTGGCCCTCTACAGAATGGTCAATGAGAATCTCTCATGAGAGCTGTAATCCAAAAAGTTTCTGATGCCTCCATTACCATTGACAAGGAAAAAACCAGGAAGATTGGACCCGGACTGCTTGTTCTTCTGGGTATAGAAGAATCTGACGACCACTCCGATATCGAATGGTTAAGTGGAAAAATCAGCCGGCTGAGGATATTTAATGATGATGCGGGCATTATGAATCTCTCCGTACTTGATGTGAACGGGGAAGTCCTGGTTGTTAGCCAGTTCACCCTTCATGCAAGCACCAAAAAAGGAAATCGTCCCTCCTATATAAAAGCTGCTGCTCCCGAAACAGCCATTCCCCTTTACAAGGCATTTATCGGGCAGATGCAGCAGGATCTGGGCAAAACGGTTGTTACCGGGGAGTTTGGTGCCTACATGCAGGTGAACCTTACCAATGACGGGCCTGTAACCATAAGTATAGATACCAAAAACAGGGAATAATGACCATTCAGGAAGCACAGGAAGCAGTTGATAAGTGGATCAACACCTTTGGGGTTCGCTATTTTAACGAGCTTACCAATATGGCCATACTCACCGAGGAGGTAGGAGAGGTGGCAAGAATAATAGCCCGCAGGTACGGAGAGCAATCCTCAGCGAAGGCCGAAGCGGATTTGTCCGACCTGGCAGATGAACTATCCGACGTCTTCTTTGTACTTATTTGCCTGGCCAACCAGACTGGGATAGATCTGGAGCAGTCTTTCCGGAAAAATCTTCAGAAAAAAACGGTGCGGGATTTTGAACGTCATCAACAAAATGATAAATTGAAGAATCCAAGATCCCAATTATGAAAATCCTGTCCGAATTAAACCTCACTGTAGATCCGGAAGAGCTTAAGCATCAACTGGAAAGGTCAGAGGCGGCCATCCCCACCGGCAATAACAAAGAGTTGCTGAAGCAGCTATTCAGCCTGATCGATCTGACCACCCTGAGTGAACAGGACAATACCGAAAATGTATCTCACTTATGTAATAAGGTAAACCAGCTGGCGGAAGCCTATCCTGAAATGCCCTCCGTTGCAGCCATATGCGTCTACCCCGAACTGGTGTCTGTCGTCAAAGAGAGGCTGGACAATCCCTTGATAAGTATTGCTTCGGTAGGAGGAGGGTTTCCGGCCTCCCAGACTTTTACAAATATCAAGGTTATGGAGATAGAACAGGCCATTCAGCAGGGAGCCGAAGAGATTGATATTGTCATGCCCGTGGGAAAATTCCTGATGAATGATCTGGAGTATGTGGCCTACGAGATCCAGGTCATTAAGGAACGGGTTGGGCCGGTCCACCTGAAGGTGATCCTGGAGACAGGAAGCCTGAAGGATTACTCCCTTATTCGAAAAGCATCTTTGCTGGCCATAGAGGCCGGAGCCGATTTTATTAAAACCTCAACAGGGAAAATTTCTCCAGGTGCCACTCCGGAAGCCATGGCAATTATGTGTTGCGCGATCAGAGACTATTATAACCGAACCGGAAGAAAAATAGGGATCAAGCCCGCTGGAGGTATTTCTGATACCCGGACCGCCTTGCTATATTATCACATTGTAAAGGAGATTCTGGGAGAGGAGTGGCTCAACAAAGAACGGTTCAGAATTGGTGCAAGCCGTCTCGCAAACCGTATTTTAGGCGAATTTTTTGACAAAGGGCCTGATTTTAGTTATTTCTGACAGTGTGAGCTAGGATGAATTCCGTATATTTGTTTGAAAGAATAAACGTTCTTACTCATAATTATAGCGGTTCGATATACATTCCATTCTCATAGAGACGGGTTGAATTCCATGGCTTTTTTTCTTCAATATCGGACCGCTATTTTTTTATTTCATTAATCGGTAGTGCAGATAGTCCAGCATCAGGGGGATATCCTTCTGATTAATGCCGTTTGCCACCAGGATGGCCCGGTCATCCTCCATGGTCTTCAGAAAGTCAGCCATTTCAAAATCCAAATCCCTCAACGATTGAATGTAGAGCTCAACTGCATCCCGCTTATTCCCCCTTGCCCATTGCAGATGACCATAATTGATGTAATCAAAGTACCCGGGCTTCCCCTCAAAAACCCTGGCAAAATACTTATCAGATTTCTCAAATTCCCCTAGTGCAAAATAACACCAGGCAATGGGCCTGAGAATATGAGGATTCCCGGGGTTCAGGTATTCGATTTTAAAATAATGCTTTAATGCGGTCGTGTAGTCCTCCAGTTTCAGGTAACAGAATCCAATCAGGGACTCGATGGTCTGATCATCGGGCTGCAATAATGCAGCCTTCTCATATACCTCCAGGGCATCCTCGAATGCCCCGTACTTCCTGTAGCATATTCCCAGGTTCTTCAGGGTCCAGAGATTGGGTTCCCCTGTCAGGCCTATTTGTTGATAATAATCAACAGCTTCCCTGTAATTTCCCATTTTCTGACTGCAATAACCAGCTTTCTCCAACAATTCTTTGTCATTTGGCAGCTCGTCCAGAAGCATATTGAATATATCCAGGGCCTCTTCAAAATGGTCCTTTTCAAAAAGGTATTCTGCAATGTTCCTTGTTACAGAATCATTCTCTACCAGCTGGCTGAAAAAACCAGATCTGTATAAGTCCAGTTTCCCATCAAACACATCCTCAAACTCATTTTTAAAGGGAGAGATCTTAAAAAAACGATAAAGGTCCTGAATGTACTGGATAAATACCGTGCGCATTGTAAAATCACCTGAGGTCAATTCCTCGTCGGCAAGCATCTCCTGCATTCCCTCCATCTCCATTAAAAAAGCAGTGGAAAGCATTTTCTTTTGCTCTTCCGGGAGGTATCGCAGGTTAAAGATAAAGCTGTACTTATCGCTGTTACACAGAAAGGGGGTTTTCTTTAAGCCGTCCACAAAGATATCAGGATCAAACTCATCGCTCCTGCTATCATAGATCTCTTTCAAATCAGGATTCCCATTGTGGAAGGGAACCAACCAGTTTGTCAGTTCATTAAAAAATGGGAACTGCTTCAAATGGGCAAAGGTGGTCATATAGACATCGGCTCCCTCCATCTGCAGTTTCATAAATTCGTCTACTTTTCTGTAGAGGTCATCCGACTCACTAAACATGGACTCCCAGTCGGGATTCCTTCCTTCTTCCAACAACTCATCACGAATGTCGTCCATTTTCAGCTTATCCTCCAGTTTGGGCTTGAGCTTGGCCATCTCCGGCATCAAATCCTCCTGCAGCTTCCTTCCGATCTCCAGCGTATCTCTGGTGCGAATCAGCTGAAGGGCAATTTTCTCCAGATTCTGTTCCAAATTAAGCTCTTCATTGATGAGCTTCAACCTGTGGACAATATTCGGGTAAAATTCAATTCTATGATCATACTGATACAGAAGAATTACCAGTGCCACCAGGGCCCTGGCGCTTACTTCCTGATCTTTTTCCCCGGCAAAATCGATTAATCTGTGCACCTTATCCTCATCCCAGTACCGCAATCCCGATAATAAAATTGCACTGATGTAGAGGGCCTTTTCATGCCAGAGAAAATCCTGGCATGAGATAATGGCTGCCGACAGACTATTCTCCGCCTCATTGAAACGATTGCTTAACCACAGATGCTTGAAAATATCGGCTGATAATTTTTGTCGGCGCTCATCATCCGCTTCAGGAGAGATTCTTCCTTCATCAATCATCTCATCAAGCTCTCTCTTGAAACTCAGATCATCCATAGTCTCAATAACCCGGGTCCCGGTCAGCTCCTGCTGCTTATCCACCTCACGCTTTAAAATATAGGTATGCCATCCGGAGTGGTTTTCCATGAGGCGGTCCTTTACTTTATCGGCCAGCTCAAGAATGGAGGTCAGAAGTTTATTGTATACCTTGTCCCTTTCCGGGTCCTGAACACCTTCCAGCATGTAATTGAGCATTTGCTCATAGGTATGCTCCAGGTGCTCCTGCTGAATAAAAAAATCGCTGTAGCCCGATTCACTTACTAACTTATTAAGCACATCCATGGCATCCTTCACTCTCCTGGCGGAGACCAGGTGACAGAGGTGCTTATACCGGCTCTTTATTTTGCTGACATTGATCATTCATATAGGTTTCTCATCATTGTCCAAATATCAAGCCATGGAAATGAAACCGACAGAATGTCAGATACACCTGTCGGCCTAATAACTAAGCACGTGATATCCGCTCTTCATATAATCAGTCAGAGGAAGACCCATCCCCTTCACATCGATCCCCAGGGCCTGCAGCTCCTTGGTGACTCCAAGCATATTGGAGCAGGCAATACAGGCCTCCAGGATCACGCCATCACTGATCATAGCCTTCACCTTTTCCTGAAGAGCCTTATCTTCGGCCAGAAGCCTGGAAGATGAGCCCCAGACAATCAGTACCACCTCGTCAAACCACCCGTTTCGCTTTGCAGCGTGTGTGTACATCAAACAGGATTTCTCGGCCACATCCCGGTCACCGGAGGTCCATAACACGGCCAGCTTATCTTTTTTTGTCTCCATATCCTGGGCTTTTGCTATCACCGGAAAAGTGAAAGCCAGGATACAAGATAGAATAATGATTCGAAGGGAAGCAATCTTTCTATAGCTCATAAACTCTGTGCTTTGTCTCTGTGTAATGCAAATGTAAGTGAATTCTACTTCATCTTTCTTATCCGGGGGTAGACTACAAAGGTATAAACCCAGCAACCCATACAGAAATTCAATCCACACTCCAGAAAGGCGAACAATACCAGCACGCTACCAGAAATATATGTCAGTAAAGGAAGATGCAGCAAGGCCCCCAGGGTAGTAATAGATGTAATAATAAAGCCAATCCGTGCAGCAAACATTTTTGGAGCTTTATCAATTAAAACCGGCCGGGTGCCAATAAGCTTTACAAACAGAGAAGCCAGATAGCTCAATGGACTATAGCTTAGTTTAGTGAATGCCCGGATGAAAAAGTCTAGCGTCAGCAGGGCAGGAAACAGAGCAAGTCCTGTAACAAAATATGCACCCATCAGAATAACAACTCCCAGGGCTGTAAGCCTTACTCGATTTTCATCTACGCGTTCCGGGGATACCGGACATATAAGTTGTGTTACAAGTCTCATGCCTTTAAATGTTTATTGTTCTCTTCCTCTCTTTAGACGACCGGGCAATGGAATCCTTACACTTTCATGGATTGCACAAAAATACAATGCATCAGTTAGACAAAATCGTGACAGACAGATTTAAGACTATTTTAACAATTTCCTGTATATTCACAGGATGCTGGAACTTCTCAATACCCAGGCGACCTACATAGATAAATCCCAAATCCGGATTGATCCGGGGGAAATGATGAAACTCCTTGGGGAACAGGAGGCGATGATTGATGAGCATACAAGCGGACTGGTGGAAACTTATATGGCCGAGTGTCTGCGGATCAGCTCACCACAGGGAGCTATCCTACTTGCTGAAACACTTGATTCGGCATCGGCTGAAGAGATCCGAGTCCAGGATTTGGTTTTTGATTCAGGGAAGATCATTCATAAAATGCTACGCTATTCCTCCTGTTACGCGCTATTCATAGTCACCGCCGGACCCGAACCCGAGAACCTGGCCAGGTCCCTGCTGAACCAGGGGAATTACCTGGAGGGATATATTGCAGACCTGCTAGCTTCCGCACTTGTTGACGCGGCAGCAGACCAGATACAGGAGAATGTCCGGTCTTATGCTCAAAAACAAGGGATGAAAATCACCAATCGTTATAGCCCGGGTTATTGCTCATGGAAGGTAGAGGAACAACAAAAACTGTTTAGCCTCTTTCCAGAAGGGTGCTGCGGTATTTCACTTTCCGAATCATCCCTGATGAGCCCGGTGAAATCCATCAGCGGAATTATCGGTATCGGAGACAATGTTGAATACAGAGATTACACCTGCGAGATTTGCCCCATGATAGACTGCGCCTTCCGCAAGCAGAAGAATCAATAATATGGGGCTGCCGCCTCCCGTTCAAACAGGCTGTCAAATTGAGGATTTAGCCGAAAATCAACCGGTGCATCCTCTTCTTCAAGCCATGCTTGAAGTTTGTTTAGTAATTCTGCTCTTTTAATAGCATTTATAGACGACAGGTTAGTTCTTTCTCCTGGGTCTTTATCCAGATTATAGAGCTCCGTGGCGCCATCTTCATAATAGTAATGCAATTTCCAGTCTCCCTCAATAATCACCGACCCGGGCCTGGTCCGGAACAGGGGATCCCGGCCATCGTCATAACCCTTCCTGTAGGCCTCCAGATAGACGGGAAAATGAAAAAACAGGGGCCGTTCCATCAGGAACTCCTCTCCCCTCAATAGTGGCATGAGGGAAAGGCCATCCAGGTTTCCCGGAGCTTCCTTGTGAAGGATTTCCATCAGAGTCGGATAAAAATCCAGATTGATGACCGGCTCTTCAGAAATTGATCCATCAGGGATTTTTCCGGGCCACCTGAAAACAAGGGGGACACGGATTCCTCCTTCATAATAGGATCCTTTGCCTGCCCGCAGGGGATCCTGGCAAGATATCTCCCTGATTCCTCCGTTATCGGAAGTGAAGATGACCAGGGTGTTTTCAGAGATGCCCAGCCTGTCCAGTTCATTAACAAGCCTTCCCACACAACTGTCCAGATTAGCTATCATTCCCGCATAAACCGGATGGCCCTGACATCCAGCTTCTGCCTTTAGCTCATATTTTTCTTTCAGAGCCTGTTTCGACTGTAAGGGAGTATGTACCGCATAATAAGGCAGGTAGAGAAAAAAGGGATGATGACTGTGTTCTTGCATGAAGGCCACAGCTTCTTCAGTCAGCCGGTCTGTCAGATATTCACCTTCCGGAGCTTCAAGATCGGGATATACATAAGGTGCAAAATAAGCTTTGGGATGACCCCAGGTACTACCTCCCACATTATAATCCATACCCTGGGAGCAGGGATCTTTTCCCAGGTGCCATTTCCCAATGTTTATGGTGACATAGCCGGACTCCTTCAGGGCCTCTGCCATGGTGAAATATTCATCAGCGAGAATCCTGGTATTTGGAGCGGGAATAATTTTGCGGGTTCTGCTGTCACCTCTTTCCGACGAGGCAACGGTATAGATGCCATGGGCAGTTGTATACATTCCTGTCATCAGGCAGGCCCGGCTGGGAGCACAATTGGCCGCTGCAGCATAGGCCCGTCGAAAGACCATCCCCTCCCTTGCAAAACGATCCAGGTGGGGTGTTTCGTAATAGGAGGATCCCATAAATCCAAGATCCCTCCAGCCCAGATCATCGGCTACAATGAACACGATATTTGGAGGGGCTGCATCACTTTTTCTGCATGAAGAAAGCGCTGATAAGAAAACAAGCAATGTCGGAATGAGGTATCGTCCCATATCTTCTATTGATTTACAGCTCTTCCAAAATTGAATTTTTCCGAAGGCACACGCTCCTCTTCCATCATCCTGGCAAAGGTCTTCACCAGATCCGGGTGAGAGTCCGCCACATTCTTCTCCTCAAAAGGATCACTTTCGAGGTTGTAAAGTTCAAGTGGACCATGGGGGTTCTCTCTTACATTTAACCTGACCGCCTTCCAGGGATCCGCCAGGATGGCCTGCTTACCACCCATCTCATGAAATTCCCAGTATAAAAAGGGGTGCTCGTCCTGCTCTTCTCCCAGGAGCTCCGGAAGAAAGGAAATCCCATCACTATCCAGGCACTCAAATCCAGTCAGATCGGCCAGGGTGGGAAACAGGTCCCAGAACGCAGAAGGATGGTCCGATTCCCCTCCCTGTTCGATGGTTCCGGGCCAGCTTACAATAAAGGGGACCCTGATGCCTCCTTCGTAGAGGTCTCTTTTAAAACCCCGTAATCCTGCATTGCTGTTAAAAAAGTGGGGATCCGCGCCTCCTTCCAGGTGCGGACCGTTATCACTTGTAAACATGATAATCGTATTTTCCGAAAGACCGAGCTCCGCCACTGCACCGACGATCTCACCAACATATTGGTCAATGCGGTGGATCATGGCAGCAAAGGTGGCATGAGGATATTCCTGGCTGCAATACATGCCGATTACCATATCCGGACCGTAATCGGCACCCGGCCTTCCCACATATGGGATTTCAGGATACAAGTCCAGGTACTGCTGAAAGATTTCATCATCTGGAACGATTAATTCCGCATGGGGAATCACAATGGGTACGTAAGCAAAAAAGGAGGTGTCGCGATTCTCCCTGATAAAGTCGATGGTTCGCTCCTGAATCAGATCCGGTGCGTAAGTCTCCGTGCTGGTCCAGTCGTTTCCCTCCAGGTACAGCTTTTCTGAATCCTCCCACAGGTAGGCAGGATAGTAGCGGTGCGCATATCGCTGGCAGTTATATCCAAAGAAGTGGTCAAATCCCTGGTTCAGGGGATCTCCTTCCGAGCCGGGATAACCCAGTCCCCACTTCCCAAATGAACCAGTCACATATCCCACCTCTTTCAATCGTTCTGCCAGGCTTATCGTGGCAGCTGGCATGGGCGACTGACCTTCCGGTTTAACTTCCTGGTTCCCCCGTATGGGCGTATGCCCGGTATGAAGTCCGGTCATCAAGACTGAGCGGGATGGTGCACAGACGGTGCTTCCCGAATAGTGCCGCGTAAATCTCATGCCATCCCTGGCCAATTGATCCAGGTGGGGTGTGCTGAATTTTGTTTGCCCGTAACAGCTTAAATCGCCATATCCCAGATCATCGGCCAGGATGTAGATAATATTGGGAGGAACTTCAGCCGTGGCGATCCCAGGGCTTTTATCTGAACAGGAGCTAAGTAGTATGGCAAAAATCAGGACACAGTGAAACATGCAGTTTTTCATCATTTGGGAGCTTTGAAATAATCTTACAATGTACATAATTTGAACCTTAGCTCCACTGGATTGTTTACATTTGCGCTAATGAAGAAAGTTTCCTTTAAAACACTGGGCTGTCGTCTGAATCAGTACGAAACCGACGCATTGGTCACCCGTTTTCACCAGGCAGGGTACCAGGTGGTGGACTATTCCGATCCGGCAGATATCACCGTTATCAATACCTGCACTGTCACCAATCAAAGTGACCAGAAATCGCGAAATACAATCAATCAGGCCGCACGGAAAAATCCAGCAGGCATGGTGGTGGTCACCGGGTGTATGGCCAACAATCACAAGGAACAACTGGAGGCCAACGAAAAAATTACCTATGTAGTTGACAACGAGCGAAAGAGCCAAATCGTTTCGCTGGTGGATGCCCACTTCAAAGGAGAAGTGGTCCATCCGGAAACTTATTCTGGAGATGTATTTGGATTTGAAACGGTCGACCAGAGTCTGCATACACGAACCTCCATTAAAGTTCAGGATGGTTGTGATAATTTCTGTACCTACTGCATAGTCCCTTCGGTCAGGGGGCGTGCCGTAAGCCGTCCTTTGCAAGAGATCCTGGAAAACATTCGCAGGGTGGTCGACAACGGATTTAAGGAAATTGTTATTACCGGTGTGAATATCGGCCGATACCGCTATAAAGGCTATCATTTCGAACAGGTTCTGGAAAATATTCTGGAACTGCCCGGAGATTTCCGGGTTCGGATCTCCTCCATGGAACCGGATGGTTTTGGTCCGGATTTCCACAGGATATTCCAGCATCCCAAAATGGCCCCTCATCTGCATCTATGCATTCAGAGCGGTTCCGATGCGATTCTGAAGAAAATGCGGAGAATGTATTCGGTCTCTTCCTTTATGGAAATCCTGGAAAGTTTTCGTTCTGTTTATCCTGATTTCAATTTTACCACCGATGTAATCGTTGGTTTTCCCGGAGAAACGGAAGAAGATTTTCAGCAAACGCTCAGCATCGCCCGGGAAGCCAGATTCAGTCATATCCATACCTTCCGGTATTCGCGGAGAAAGGGAACAAGGGCCGACCGTCTTGAAGATCAGGTGCAAGAGCGAATTAAGGCTGAACGGAGTGAACTTGTCAGGCAGGTCTCTGAGGAAAGCCGCATGGAATATATGACATCCATGCTGGGCCATACTCAGCGTGTGCTGATCGAAAAAGTGAAGCAGAGTGGAATCGCTCAGGGATATGGCGAACACTATCTGCCCATACAATTTCCTACCCCGCTTCAAACAAAGAATGTATTCCGGGAGGTGAAGCTCGAAAAAATAGAATCCGGGGATGCTCCTTTCCTGCTCGCCACAGATCAGAGTCTCAGACCATAGTAAAGGTGATCGGCCAATTGGTCCCCGATCCTTGCAATTCCGGGCATTCGGCCCCACTCCTCAAAGCCATTACTGAGAAGCAATGCGATGCTGGCAGGGTTTCTGTTCAGCAATATGGCGATAAGTACTAAAAATCCATGGTCAGGAGCCTTTTGGATGGCATGGTTCAGCAGGCTGCTCCCAACTCCTTTCCGACGGGCCAATTCATCCACATAATAACTCACCTCTGCCACATGAGCCAGGGCCTGCCTGTCTTCCCGGTAAGGTCCCAGGGAAGCCCAGCCAACAATTCTTTCTTCCTTTTCTGCCACAAAAACGGGATGAAGATCTGGCTTGTGGGAAAGGAACCACAGCTTTCGCTCGACCATCCCAACCGGTTCCAGATGAGCCGTGCAAAACAACTGGCGAACCGCCTGATTATATATTTCATTAATAAAAGGCAGATCTTCCTGCCGGGCTTTCCTGATCAGCATAATTCAAAGTTAAAAAAAACAGATTTGTACCTGACTCAACTTAAACCTTTTACCTGCTTGTGTGTCTAAATGCTATCTTTGCGCGAATTTTTGACTTTTAATTACAGATAATGAGAAAAATAGACAGAAGAATTGTCATCGTTATAAGTATCATTTTTATCCTGGGACTGGCCTGGGGATTGATGCGATTTTTAATTGCTCAAAAGGAACCCCCCCCGGTAAGGCGTTCTCTTGAAGCCCGTCGATTTGTAAAAGTGGAGCCAGTGAAATACGGCAGCATCACCTCCTCTGTTTCAGAACCCGGAAGACTGGCTTCCATAGCAGAAATAGATATTATTTCAGAAGCCTCCGGAAGAATTGAAGCTGGAAGTGTAGCTCTGAAAAGGGGAGCAAGTTTCTCAAAAGGGGATGTACTGTTTAAGATCTATCCGGACGAAGCCATCCTAAACTTAAAAGCCAGGAAAAGTCAGTACCAGAATACTCTGGCAAGTATTATTCCCGACCTGGTCATAGATTTTCCTGAAGCGGAAGTGGCTTTTACTCAGTTCTTCTCCGCCATTGATGTGGATAAGCCCCTCCCTCCAATGCCGGAAATTGAAAACGATAAGTTGAAAATATTCCTTGCCAGTCGGAACGTGATCAGTGAATACTACAGTATTCAGAGCGACCAGTTGCAACTGAAGCGTAGAACAGTAAGAGCTCCTTTTAATGGTACCTACAAGGATGTATATATGGAACTGGGTGCCTATTCAAACACAGGCGGAAGGGTAGCGCGCGCCATCCGCACCGATCATCTCGAACTGGAAGTTCCTGTCAAACGGGCCGATGCAGTCTGGATCAATGCAGGTGATAAAGTTTTAGTAAATTCTGACGATGGTTCCCTCTCCTGGACAGGACAAGTTCTTCGAAAGAGTCAGTTTGTGGATCAAAACTCTCAGAGGCAGAGCATATTCGTCAGCATATCATACAATCACAAACAACCGCTCTTTGCAGGAGAATTCTTAAACGCAAGCTTTCCGGTCAGGCCCATTGAAGGTGTAATGGAAATTCCGAGAAATTCTGTTTTTAATACGGACGAGGTCTTTATAGTCAAGTCGGGCCGATTGACCAAGGCAAGGATCAATTTGATAAAAACCAATGATCGGACCCTGATTTTTAACGGCCTCACCGAAGGAGACACCCTGGTGGTCCAGCAGCTGATCAATGTATCGGAAGGCACCCTGGTTCAAACCGACAAGGATGCTGCCAAAGCTCCGGCCAGGGGTCCAGGTGGACAGGGGCAGAAACCCGGGGAATCAGGAAAAAAACCCACAAATGCAGAAAAGGCCAAAGGTAAATAAGCGAAGACATGAGGAAAATCATTGAACGATTTGTGGAGTACCCGGTCTATGCCAACATCATCATAGCCATAACAATATTGGCCGGGGTATATAGTCTGTCCAACATGAAACAGGCATTTTTCCCTGAAACAGAAAGTCGTTTCCTGTCAGTATCGGTTTTTTACCCGGGCGCTTCTCCGGTTGAAATGGAGGAGGGTGTTACTTCCCGGATTGAAGAATCGATCCGTGGGCTGGTGGGAATCAAGGAAATTACTTCTACTACTGTAGAGAATATGGCTTCCGTATCCATAGAAACAACGGGAGAATATCCAATTAACGAAGTGCTGCAGGAGGTGAAAAATGCAGTGGATGGTATTTCATCCTTGCCCACTGCCGCAGAACGACCAATTGTCTCCAAACGCCGTTCAAGGGCGGGGGCCCTGCGCCTGGAGCTTGTTCCGGTAGATGGACAGCAGATGGATCTGCTGACACTCAAAGAACATGCTCAGCGCATCGAAGAAGACTTTTTCAACTCCGGCGTTATGAGCCAGATTTCCCTGTCCGGTTATCCCAGTCCGGAGATATCTGTTGAAATTCTGGAGGAAGAGCTACTGCGATATAACATTACCTTTAATCAAATCGTACGTGCTATTCAAAACAATAACCGGGATGTATCGGGAGGTGAGATTAAATCTGAAGAAGAAGAATTTTTGATTCGTCTGCGCTCACGAAGTGCAAAGCCAAATAAAATAGGTAATATCATCCTGATGGGGCAGGATGACGGGAGCTACATTCGCATTCAGGATGTGGCCGAAGTAAAAATGAAATTTGCTGATTCACCCAACAGGAGGTGGACCAATGGCAAGCCCTCTGTTTCAATAAGTGTGGAGAAACTACCGGAGGAAGACCTGGCCCTTATTACGGAATGGGGCCGGAATTACATTGAAGAGTTTAATGAACGGAATCTGGGGGTGGAACTCATTGTTTCAAGAGCCTTTCTGGACATTCTTAAAAGTCGCCTTGACTCTTTACGGAAAAATGGACTTATGGGATTTTTCCTGGTGATTATCGGGCTCTCCATGTTCCTGAGCTTCCGCCTATCCATATGGGTCTCCGTAGGCATTCCGCTTTCCTTCCTGGGAATGTTCATCATAGCAAGTTTTATAGGGATCACAATCAACCTTCAATCTCTATTCGGAATGATCCTGGTCATCGGGATCCTGGTGGATGATGGTATCGTGATTGCCGAAAATATTTACCTCCACTTTGAAAGGGGAAAGGGTCCCATGCATGCCGCTGTGGATGGTACCATGGAGGTTATGCCTGCCGTGGCAACCTCAGTTACAACCACAATCGTAGCCTTCTCTCCATTGCTTTTTCTTTCAGGAACACGTATGGAAATGATGCTTCATGTGGCAGTTGTTGTAATTGCATCCCTGGCTTTTTCCCTTGTGGAAGCCTTTTTTGTACTACCTGCCCACCTGGGAAGCGACTGGGTACTGAACCGGAAAAAACTGGAGAAGAAAAAGCGCGGACTTGCTAAAGCCTTTGATGATCTTATTGTTTGGTTGCGCGACAGGGTATATAGCCATTTTCTCGATTGGGTGATTAAGTGGCGCTATATTGCCCTTAGTTTCCCCATAGCCCTGGTGTTAATTACCGTGGGGCTGTTTGCCGGGGGGCACATCCGAAGCACCTTCTTTCCCATGGTTGACTTCGACAACTTTAGCCTGAATGTGGCTTTTACCCCCGGTGATGGGGAGAAGCAAACCCTGGACTTTTTGACTGCATTCGAAAAAACCATCTGGGAAGTGAACGATGAGATCGTAGAGGAAATGGGGCTGGATCATGATATTATAGAACGTACCAGCAGGCGCCTGGGAAGTGCTTTTAGCGGACAGGAACGCGGAGCTCATGCTGGTAGTGTTGATGTTTATCCCATCGACCTGGAAGGCTATGATATTTCGGGGCGGGTTATCTCAACACGCATAAGCCAGAAAATCGGAAAGGTCCCTGAAGCCAACAAATTTACTGTGGGGGGGCGTAATCGCTGGGGATACCCGGTATCCATTGGACTTATGTCAAAAAACCTGGAAGAACTGGAAGAGGCCAAAGAATTTATGTTGGATCGTCTGAGAGGGATGCCCCAGTTGAAGGATGTCAATGAAAACATTGCTCTGGGTAAGCAAGAAATTCGTCTGGACCTGAAACCAAAAGCTTATTTCCTGGGTCTCGACGAAACGACCATTGCCAGTCAGGTTCGTCAGGGTTTTTATGGAGCCCAGGCTCAACGCCTGCAGGTGGGAAGGGACGAATTAAGAGTCTGGGTTCGTTATCCAAGATCGGATCGCCAGACACTGGGTCAACTGGAGAACATGAAAATCAAGACCGCTCAGGGCATATACCCGCTGGCTGAACTTGCAGACTATCATATGGAAAGAGGGCCAGTGGCCATCAACCGCTTTAATGGTTCCAGAGAAATTCGTGTGGAAGCTGAAACCGTGGATCCTCTGGCTTCGGTCCCTGATATTATTGCACAAATCGAGCACGAAATCATGCCCGAGCTGGATGCTAACTTTGCCGGCATCCGGTACGTATATCAGGGCCAGCAAAAATATAGTAACGAAGCCATGGGAAAAGCCGGTCATTATTACCTCATTGCCTTTTCAATTATCCTGCTGATTCTTGTGGTTCATTTTCGTAGTATTTCAAAAGCATTTATCATCTTGTTAATGATACCTGTTTCTCTGCTGGGAGTGGCCTGGGGTCACGGTCTTCACGGACAGCCATTATCCATGATGAGCCTATGGGGTGCCGTAGCTCTTACGGGTGTTATTATTAATGATGCCATTGTGTTTTTTGCCAAATTTGATGGCCTTTTAGTCGAAGGATATAAGGTGCCTGCCGCTGTTAAAGAAGCCGGAAAAATAAGGTTGCGCCCCATTATCCTGACCTCGGTGACCACATCCATTGGACTGTTCCCAATGATTTTTGAAAAAAGCCTGCAGGCCCAGTTCCTTATTCCCATGGCCATCAGCCTGGCATATGGAGTAGCCCTGGGAACCATTTTTATCCTGATTTTCTTCCCTGTACTGATCATGCTGCTTAGCGATACGAGGGTACTGCTTACTCACTTGTGGAAAGGTGTAAAACCCAGCGCAGAGGAAGTTGAACCTGCCATGATTCATGAAAACAGAAGAATACGATTTGAACGGAACAAGGGCAAGTACAAGCCTACCCTTACAGAAGAATAAATGACAATAATTCCGATGAAAAAAACGACATATTTCCTGATAGTTATATTTCTTTCCGCTTCATTAGCCGGACAGGAAACACTAAATCTCTCCAAAGCCCTGGAACAGGCTCTGGCAAACAACTACGGGCTGATTATTTCAAGGGCCGATCTGCAGGTGGCCGGGATTAATAACAACTGGGGTACTGCCGGTCGTTATCCCACCATTGGTTTTGATGCCTCGGATAACAACAACTATGAACTGAACAGCAGTGAATATACAAACCGGCTCGCGGCGGGAATAGGGCTCAACTGGGTCCTGTTTGACGGCTTCCGGGTCAATTTTACCAAATCCAGGCTTGAGAATCTGGAAGAGCTTACCTCGGGGCAGTTGGCGGTGCAGGTGGAAACAACAATTGAAGAAATCATCCTGGTCTATTACAGTGTGCTTTTGCAAAAAGAACAATTGAAAGTTCTTGAAACCGTTATGCAGCTTTCCGACGACCGTTACCAGTATGAACTGAAGAAACAATCCCTGGGTGGCTCAGTCACTTACAATGTCCTGCAGGCTAAGAATGTCTACCTGACCGACAAGGCCAACTTTATGAACCAGGAGATGCTGGTACGCAATACCATCCGGAACCTGAATTTTATGATGGGCATGGATGCTTCCCAAACCTGGGAGTTCACCGAATCCTTTGAGCCGGACACCTCTGATTTTATCCTGGCCGATCTGTTATCGAAAATGAAAGCGGACAACCAGAGCTTAAAAAATCAGTATACCGGCCTTCTGTTGAGAGAAAATGAAACCGCCCTGCAAAAATCTGCCTACTATCCCTCTGTCTCTCTTGGAGCCGGAATGGACTATGGTCACACCTGGTCCTACTCAGGAGGTAGCCAGACCTATAACAATGAAAGCGTGACACCCTACGGCAATGTGCGTCTTTCATTCGATATCTACAGTGCCGGGGTAAGAAAAAGGGGGGTGGAAATTGCCAGGATCAATGAGGAGGTGGCTAAAGTTGAAATTGACCAGATGGAACATGCACTCACCAATGAACTTTTCAACCTCTATGATTATCACACGGTCCGGCTGGAGCTGCTCAATGTCGCCAATGAGAACCTGGAAGCAGCTGAGCTAAACCTTAGTATTTCTGAAGATAAATACCGGACTGGTGTAATCAATTCTTTCAATTACAGGGACATTCAACTGATATTCCTGAGCGCTTCTTACCAGAGGCTGAATGCAGTCTATAACCTGATCAGTTCCAAAACAGGGCTTACCAGAATTACAGGTGGATTCCTGGGATACGCTGCAAAATAAGGGATAAACCATTGTACGTAAGCGGACAGGCACTGTCCGCATCAGGTCACAACACCTGCTTCTGCCAATGAAGGTGTTTTCGCTAATAATTTGATTTTAAGGAATTTAAATTGAATGGTAAGGCATTTGTAGATCGATTGGTGCCATATTCACCATAACTTAACTACATGCTCCGACATTTACTTACCATTGCCACCAGGAATATCCTGAAGCATTTCAATTATTCCATACTGAATATCCTTGGCCTGGCCATCGGGATTTCCAGTTTCCTGTTTATTCTGATTTATGTAACTGATGAACTGAAGTATGACCGCTTTCATGAGAATCATAAACAGATCTATCGTTTGAATCGTCTGTATGACTCCAACGACATTCATGAGGATGCTGCCACCATGTCCTTCCCCTTTGGTCCGGCCCTTGCCGAGGACTATCCGGACATGATCAGATCCATGGTCCGCTTTTTCGATTTCCAGGTATCCGAAATGCTCTTTGAGTACCGGGAGGATAGCGCCAATGTGCTACAGTTTAACGAGGAATGGTTCTACATGGCCGACTCCAATGTATTTCAGATGTTTACCTTCCCCTTACTGGAAGGTGATCCTGCAACTGCCCTGGATGAGCCCAACACCATTGTTCTCTCAGAAAGTACGGCAAGAAAATATTTCGGAAATGCGTCGCCCATTGGAAAGATTCTCCGGATGGAGGAGCAAATAGAGTTTGAAGTGACCGGGGTCATGGAGGACCTGCCAAACCAATCGCATTTTAAAATTGATATGCTTGCATCCCTTTCCACTTTCAGGGCCATGCAAAGGGGGCAATTTCCACAGACATGGATTTGGAATCCCTGCTGGACCTATGTACAACTTCAAGATAACATCACCCAGGATCAGCTGGAAGCTCAATTACCTGATTTTCACCTGAGGCAGTATGCCGATTTCAAGGATCAGAAAATCGAACTGTATTTACAGCCCCTGGCCGATATACACTTGAATTCGCATCATGAATATGAAATGCATCCCAATGGAAAGCTGAGCTACATCCGGATTCTTGCTACCATTGGTTTTTTTGTCCTGATCCTGGCCTGTATCAATTTTATGAATCTGGCAACAGCCAGTTCTTCCGGTCGTGGAAGAGAGATAGGAATGAAGAAAGTAGCAGGGGCCAGAAAAAGACAACTCAGGCTGCAGTTCCTGGGAGAATCCTTGATTATCACCTTTTTTGCGCTTTTGTTTTCGGCCATCCTGGTGGAACTCCTTCTCCCCGCTTTCAATAATTTTACCGGAAAATCCGTCGATTCGGGAATAGTTATTCATCCAATCAGCCTGGCCGTGGGTATGGTACTCTTACTGGTAGTGGGACTCATTTCCGGATCCTATCCGGCATTTTTTCTGTCTCGCCTCGATACCAGCCACCTGAAAGGGACCCTTTCTCAAGGAGCTGGAAAAGGCCTGGCCCGGAAGCTCCTGGTGGTGGTGCAGTTCCTGATATCCGTGGCCCTGATCATCGTCACCATTACTGCTTATTTACAATTGAATTTCCTTCGAAAAGCCGATCTTGGATTTGACCGCGACCAGGTGATCCTGCTGCCTACTAAATTTAATACGGCCCTTCACTTCGACCGGTTTTCAGATGAACTAAAAAAGCACAATCAGATTCTTTCTGTAACGGGTATGGAAGACATCCTGGGAGCCAACCACAACACCCGTTCTGTTGTCGTGGAAGGCATGTTTGATGACCAGCCCTTCTGGTATCCCGCCTTCCTGGTCAGATATGATTTTATCGAAACCTTCAATATCCCGGTGGTGGAAGGAAGGGCCTTTTCAAGGGATTTCCCGGCCGATACCTCTGAAGCAATCATGATCAATGAAAGCATGGTGAAACATCTGGGCTGGACCAACGAGGAAGCCATTGGCAAAGCAATCCGCATGGATGGGAATGAAAGAGTCATCGGAGTTTTTGCCGATTTCAATGCCCTTTCCCTGCATAAACCAGCCGAAAATTTTATCCTTGATATGCTGGAAAACCCATTTGGTGCCGCCGCCCTGACCCGGTATATGGCCGTCAAAGTGAACACCGACAACTACAGCAAGGTGCTGGAGTATATACAAACTGTTTGGGAGGATATTGCACCCACCAGGCCCTTTGAGTATTCCTTCCTGGATGAAGAACTGAATGCCCTATATAAAGATGAAAGCAGTTTTTCCAAACTCTCCATCATACTAACCATCCTGGCCATCGTAATTGCCTGTCTGGGCATCATTGGCCTGACCTCTTTTATGGTGGAAAGAAAGACAAAAGAAATTAGTGTAAGACGGGTGCATGGTGCAACTACTGCCAATGTCAATACATTATTATCCAGGGAATTTCTATGGCTTATATTAATTGCTAATTTAATCAGCTGGCCGCTGGCATACATGGTGCTTAAAAGCTGGCTGGAAAATTTCAGCAAACACATAGATATGCAATGGTACCTCTTCCTTGTTTCAGCATTGGTCACTGTTCTTATAACGGTAAGCATCACCTCCATTCATGCCTATCGTGCCTCCAGGATGAATCCGGCCGATACCCTTAAATATGAGTAGCTCTTGACTTGGCTAATAAAGTATCATAACTTGTATGATCAGAACCTCCTAGATCCTGATCATGGCAAGAATCCGAAATATTATCTTTCCCCTATGCTTTAGCCTTGCAGGTATACTTTCCGGATGCAATGACCCGGAGGCGGTCCAATTGGATACCATTGAGATTACTGGAGTTTCCTGGGCCTGTAATGTGAGTACATCCTATGCTTTTTTTGGTTCTTCCACCGAAACGGAAGAACATTTGGAAGTTGTACTGACCGCCTCTGAAGGGGACCTGCTATATATGCTTCGCGACGATTTTCAGTTTTATTACCGATACAACCCGAAAGACGGCCAGCAGCTTTCTGTAACATTCGACACCCTGCAAATGTCTTCAGTAAGTCTGAATAAAAAGCTGACCTACATTGAACTTTCCGGACCCTCTTCATTGGAATCCTTCAGCATGCTCACCGATGCTCAGATACAGCAGTTATCAACTATTTATATTCACGGGCCTGTCTCAGACGATCTGCTTCTCACAATGAAGCAACATGAAACAGCACTCGCTGGCTTAGGCCTGGTACTCGAAGGCAGCTCGGGATCTGAGAATATAAAAGAATTACTTACCCTTTGCAGACCGGAATTACTGGTGATATACGACTGGCAGAACCTTCCTGAACCCGGGGAAAGCAGTTGCCTGTCCAATCTTGAACTACTCTGGACAGAAGGGGAGCTTTCTGCCCTGACCAAGGTGGCCCGTTGCTGTGGAAACCTGGAATCACTTATCATCGCCAGTTGGGAGCCTGAAACTGGAGAGCTCCTGCCATTATCGGATTTAAAGAATTTGCGAAGTCTTACCATTGCAGAATCCGGTCTGGCATCCCTTTCTGAAATCGAATTCCCTGAATCACTTCGAGACCTGCATCTGGTCAGCTGTGATACCCTGTCAGACATCAATGGGCTAAGCGGGCTTCCGGATCTGAACCGGCTGGGTATTTCGCTTTGCCCTCACGTGCATGCCGTGGACCAGCTTTATGAAATAAACAAACTTCAAAGCCTGTCTCTTTCTCCAAATATATCTCAAAACGAATTCCGAAAACTAACAGAGCACTTCCGGCAACTGGAGGTTCTGGAGTTGATTGCTTGTACGGAAATTGAGAATCTGGCTCCACTGCAGGCCCTTCCGGAACTCCATACCCTGGTGCTTCAGCTTGAGATGGAACAATTGAGCATGCTTGATTCCCTGAAGCAATTGAAAACAATTATACTGGCAAATGAAGTAATTGAGGATAATCCGGAATGGATCAAAGAGTTACGTCTGAAGCTTCCAGCAACAACCATTGTCCCTGGAAGTGGTCTTTGTCTGGGTTCAGGCTGGCTCCTCCTTTTGCTTCCCCTGGTTCTGTTGTTCCGCTTCTTTTTCCGAACAAAGAAATAAATTGTGAGGGAGGCCAGGAACAGCATTTCTTCACGAATCAGGGAATATCCCGGACGCATCAGGGATGTATTCCTCTCCCTTCTGGGAATCATGCTGTTTGCCGGATTCATTCACCATTCCTTTCCCCTGAAAATTACTGCATTTGGGGGACTTACACTAACTGCGGCCGTCATAGGATATTCGACCAGGGACATGGCCATCCTGAAGGCCTTTGGCATCGGGCGCCTGAACCGCAGGATTCTCTTCTATATCATCCCCGCCACTGGCCTTGGCATCCTCCTGGGAATTCTGACCCGTAACAGGTTTGAAATGACCTTAGTGCCTGCAGGGCTCACCGGTGTGGCTGTCCTTGCCCCACTGGTGGGCGCTGCTGAAGAACTGGTATTCAGGGGATACATCCAGGGGCATCTGCGCCCGGCGGGAAAGTTGCTGTCCATTGTTTCTGCAAGCTCCATTCATACCTGCTATAAGCTGCTGGTGATCCTGAGTCTTGGCCTCCCCCTGCATTTTGATTTTTTTTTCCTGATCCTGTGGACTTTTATAGGGGGGCTCCTTTTTGGAAGCCTGCGGGAATTATCGCGCAGTACCATTCCTCCGATGATTGCACATGCAATCTTTGATATTGTTTTGTACGGAACCCTGGCTACAGCACCGGTTTGGGTATGGAGTTAGTTTATATCTTTATGACATGAGACATCTTATTCACCTTACGCTATGCCTGGTCATGACCGGGCTCATGAGCTGCACTCAGAAAACCGAACAGTTGATCATGACCGTAAATGGCCCAGTTCCAGCTTCACAAATTGGCATAAGCCTGAGCCATGAACATGTGCTGGTTGACTTCATTGGAGCCGATAGTACCGGATACCACCGCTGGGACAAAGAGGAGGTGGTGAAAAAGGTAAAGCCTTTCCTGGTTGAAATTCAAAACTATAAGGTCAGAACCCTGATGGAGTGCACCCCTGCCTACCTGGGAAGAGATCCCTGGCTGCTGAAAGCGCTATCCGGCCAAACCGGTATGCATCTGCTTACTAACACAGGTTATTACGGGGCTCACAGCAATCGTTTCATCCCTGCGGAAATCCTTCAGATGAGTGCCGCAGAACTGTCCCGAATCTGGGTGAATGAGTTTGAGAACGGGATTGAAGGAAGTGGTGTTAAACCCGGATTCATTAAGATCGGAGTAGATGGGACTGACTTACTTTCAGAGGAACATCTAAAACTTATTACAGCAGCGGTCCTTACACATCAGAAAACCGGGCTGGCAATTGCTTCCCACACCGGGCCCGATGGCCCTGCTTTCGAACAAATTTCTGTACTTCAGTCACACAATATCGATCCTTCCGCATTTATCTGGGTACATGCCCAGCACGGAAGCCTGGAAGGAAATATCCGGGCAGCAAAATTGGGTGCCTGGATATCATTGGACAATATCAATCTAAACATAGAGGCGGGAAGTACATATGATGTACAATGGTACGCCAAACGCATCCACGAACTGAAAAATGCCGGCTTTCTGGAACAGGTCCTGATCTCACATGATGCAGGATGGTATAAACCGGGGGAGACTAAAGGGGGAACTTTTCGTGGATTTACGGGCATATTCACCCACCTGATCCCAGCTCTTGAAGATCGCGGGTTTTCCAAGGAAGATATTCATGTATTACTGGAGGTAAATCCGGGCAATGCATTTGCTATAAGAAATTAAAACTATTCAGCACATTCTGATTCATTTAAGGATACACAGTAGATTACACTTTCAATTTCATCACTAAGGTTTACATTGTTGATAATGATGTCATCTGAAACCTTCAGGATGACCGGGGCAAAATTGATAATACCCTCAATCCCGTAATTTACCAGTTGATCGCATACGCCCTGGGCAGCTAAATCCGGCACAGCAATAATTGCTGTTCGCACATTAAAGCGATCAATGACTTCTTTCATCCTCTCCATGGTGTAAACCGGTATCTCCGAGCGGATCCGCTGTTTGGAAGGATCAATATCAAAAGTGGCTACAATATTTATCTGTCGCTGGATGAAATGTTCGTAATTAGCCAGAGAGGATCCAATATTGCCCCTTCCCACCACAATGATATTCTGTCGCCCATCCTTGTGAAAAATATTTTCCATCTCCACTATCAGCTCATCCACGCTATACCCTCCACGCTGATTTCCTTTAATGCGATATTCAGAAAAGTCCTTACGAACCTGTTCGGCCGAAATGCCAGTCTCCTTGCCCAGCGTATATGAGTATACCTTTTTAACGCCAAGGGCTTGCAAATGGATCAGGCTACCCCGGTATAATAAGATTCTTCTGAGGCTCTTTCTTAGGGGGCATTTTGTGTTTTTTTTCACAATAAAAAAATCTTCAGTGTTTCCTGCAACACAAGTTGCTAAAATTATTCCATTTTTCAAATTCTCATATATATCTGTTTATTAGTTTTTTATATATTATAGATGTGCTTGTGCATGCCTTATGGTCGATAAACTCCTTGACTGATGTTGCTTGTCAATCTATTTTTATAGTTATATTTTTCACATCAAATGAATAGGATAGCTCTCCCGAAGCATGAATGGGATGAAAGGCTTTCTCAACTCCTATCATCTCACGACCTATATGCGCCGGTGGAAAATGGTTATAGTTGTGATTACGTCAGGCTGGATGCCGAAAGAATTCCTGAGATCACTTATAACAAACCAAAGCCGGTCACCCCTCTTAAAAGCTTCTTTCTTCCTGTCAAAGAGAATGTAACGGCCATCAACAAGGAAGCGCTCCCGGTTATTATCATTGGTGTACCAAATTGTGATGTAATGGCCTTGGCCTTTCTGGATCAGATCTACCTGGACCAGGAATACGACGATCCTGCCTATGGTGCACGCCGGGAGCGAACTACCATTATATCAAGCGATTGTCTTAGTATCCAGGAACACTGCCACTGTAGCTCCTATGGAATTAAACCCGTAGGGAACAGTCACTCAGATCTCTCTGTGAGTCTGTTGGATGAGCAGCTCATTGTCACTGTTTTTACAGAAAAAGGAGACTCTTTCCTGGAAAAGCTGGGTTTACTCGTATCCATGGCCCCTGAAGGAGCCTTATTACAAAGCCTTGAAACCAGGCAAAAAGAAGTGGAGGAGTTGCTTTCCGCGCAAAATAAGAAGCTGCCTGGATTTGAAGAGACCGGAAAACTGGTGGAAGCCTCCGGGGATGAACCCTGGAAGAAATATGCCTCAGATTGTGTTTCCTGTGGAGCCTGCAGTGCCATTTGTCCTACGTGCTCCTGCTTCCTTTTGATTGACAGGCCCGGGTTTGAAAAAATCAGACAGCTGGATACCTGCCAGTACCCTGGTTTTGAACGTGTAGCCGGCGGAGAGGACGCGCTTGGCCCGCTGCCTGACAGATTCAGGAACCGGTACATGTGTAAATACGTGTGGAAGCCGCTGAAATATGAGCTGAAAGCCTGCACCGGATGCGGCCGGTGCATTGAGACCTGTATCGGTCAGATCAATAAGAACGAACTAATCCTGGAGTTATCAAACTGATGCCATGGGAAAGAATGGAAATCTTTACAAACCCCTGAAGTGTGAACTGATCAAGGTGATTGATGAATCCCCCCTGATTAAAACCTTTGTCCTGGTACCCGAACAGGAATTTACATTCGACACCGGCCAGTTTATTGAAGTTACCATCGACGGCATGGGTGAAGCTCCTTTTACTCCTTCCTCCTCTCCCCTTATAAAAAAGCAGCTCGAGGTCACCGTTATGAAAACCGGATATGTGACCGATCACATGCACACCATGAAGCCAGGTGACATTATGGGGATCAGGGGACCATTCGGAAGAGGTTATCCTGTTGAGAAGTTTTATGACAAGGAGGTACTCATCCTGGGTGGTGGTTGTGGTTTTGCCCCCATACGCTCCTTGCTCTTCAACCTGATTGCCATCTCTGACAAGCTCAGGAAGGTGACCCTGTGTTACGGATCGAAAACACCTGAAGACTGTATCTACAAACCCTATATCCAGGAATTAAGGGAGACACCCAAATTCGAAGTGCTTCGAAGCGTTGACCAGGCCAATGGGGACTGGAGCGAGCGGGTGGGTGTAGTGACGGTCCTGCTGGATGATGTGAACATGGATATTGAAAACTCCATTGCGGTGGTATGCGGCCCTCCAATCATGATGAAGTTCGGAACCATGAAGCTCTTGGAGATGGGCTATCCCGAACATGAAATTTTCCTTTCCATGGAAAAGAACATGTCCTGCGGACTTGGCAAGTGCGGACACTGCATGATGGGTCAATACCTGGTATGTAAAGATGGTCCGGTCTTTACCTATGATGAAATCAAAGATCAACCTCATATCTGGAACTGACATGGCACAAAAGATTCTGATTGATCTGGAAAAATTCAGAAGTCCCCGGGGAGAAAGTTGTGATGTTTCGCCTCCGGAAGGATTTTTCGGATTTTCAATGGATGGCCACGGTTTAAAAAGTATACGCGAACTGGCCGTATTTCAATTCACCTGCAGGAAGTGTTCAGATGCACCCTGCATAAGTGTTTGCCCCGCCGATGCATTGGAAAAGGATGAGCAGGGGATTATTTCCCGGTCCACCAATCTCTGCATCTCCTGTAAGTCCTGCGTGGTCATCTGCCCCTTTGGGACCATCATGACCGATTTCTTTGAATATCACAGGGATAAGGAAAACTACTATGACCTGTCGGATGAGACTGAGCTGGAAATGTGGATCAGGAACTCACCCGAAGGAGCTGTGACCAGGGTCGATATGGAAGAGGATCCGGAACAGCATATTTATAAGCTAAATGAACATATCCTGGTGCGGGAACGCATCTGGAAGACTGATCAAAATTAATATACGTTTATGGGAACCTATCTCTTCTATTTCCTTGTATACCCCGGTTTTCTGTTTGTGGCTGTGATCGGGGGATTACTCTCCTGGTTCGACCGGAAGATTACCGCCAGGGTTCAGTTTCGCAAAGGGCCTCCCCTCCTTCAGCCATTCTATGATTTTTTCAAGCTCCTGCTGGTAAAAGAGACCATCCTTCCGGCCAGGGGGGCAACAGGATTATTTCTTGCCTCCCCTGTTTTCGCTGTTTTTGGAGCGACCATGGCCGGGGTTTTTATCCTCTTACCCCTGCTCAATATCACCTCAGGCTTCCATGGGGATCTGATTGTTATTTTCTATCTCTTAACCATTCCATCACTGACTTATGTGATTGGAGCTCTCTCATCGGGAAATCCGCTGGCAGCAGTAGGAGGCTCCCGGGAGATGAAACTGATCTTAAGTTATGAACTCACCTTTTTGCTGGTACTGGTCGGGATCATCATTAAATCGGGACAGAGCATAGATCTGTACCAGATTATTCATGTGCAACAAAGCGGAACCCCCTTCATTGGAAGCATTTCGGGCATCCTGCTCTTCATCGTAGCCATCTTCTGCCTGCAGGCCAAACTGGCACTGGTCCCCTTTGATATGCCTGAGGCAGAAACAGAAATCTCCGATGGCATTTTTATTGAGTATTCGGGGACTCCATACGCCCTGATCAAATTATCCAAATACATACTCTTCTGCATCCTTCCCGCTTTTGTTGTTGCCATTCTGTTGAATGGAACCAAACTGGAAGGGATCGGCATCCTCTGGGCAGTGCTCAAGCTCCTGGCTGTAGTGTTGCTGCTAACTCTAATTAGAAATACCAATCCAAGAATAAAGATCAAGCAGGCCATCCGCTTCTTCTTTGTCTGGATGAACCTGCTGGCTCTTATCGCCATTGTGCTGGCAATCTTTGGCTTATAAATATTTAGAACGTGGGATTTAAAAGCTACTGTTTCAAAAAATCATTGTGGTTGTTCCATTTTGGAGGTGCGTCCTGTAACAACTGTGATATAGAGATCCTGGATTGCCTCACTCCCAGGTACGATGTGGAGCGCTTTGGAATGTTGCTGGTGGGAAGTATAAGGCATGCAGATGTATTGCTGGTCAATGGATCCATCAATAAAAAGGACAAGCCCCGTCTGCTTGAGATCTATGAACAGGCTCCCAAGCCTGTACTTGTTGTGGCCATTGGTGCCTGCGGTTGCACAGGAGGCATTTTTGCAGAAGGAGACACCTTTGCCGGTCCGGTGGACAAGATTATTCCGGTGGATGCCTACATACCGGGCTGCCCTCCAAAACCCGAAGCCATCCTGGCCGGAATTGTAAAACTTCTTGGAAAAAACTGATAATCATGGTCGTCGATGAACTGAAGCTTACGTTTCCTAAAGAAATCCTGGATTCAGCGATCCGCAATGACAGGCGGATCACTCTGAGGATAGATCCTGCTGGCTTACTGGCCATTTCTGAGCATCTCTTCCGGAAACTTGGGTACAGGTTTATTATCGCTTCGGCACTCCATACAAAAAGAGGATTTGAGATCTATTACCATTTCAGCCTGGACAGCACCGGCCTGGTCCTGAACCTGCATGTCATCCTGGACCAGGAAAAACCAGAGATCGAATCTCTGTCCAATATGTTTGAAGCCACCAACTGGATCGAAAGAGAGATGCACGAACTATTTGGTATAAACTTTCTGAATCATCCCAACCTGGAGCAGTTGCTATCTGAAGGAAACTGGGCCACCGGGGAATATCCGTACCGGAAAAAATTTAAATCAAACGGGGAGGCACAGGCATGAGCAAACAGACTTTAATACCGGTTGGACCTTACCATCCGCTTCAGGAAGAACCTGAATTGTTTAAGCTATACTGCGATGGTGAAATCGTGAAGGATGTAAAGTGGGAAACCGGCTACAATCACAGGGGCATTGAGAAGCTGGCCGAGAAAAAGAGCTATGACGAAGTCTTCTTCCTGGTCGAACGGATATGTGGCATTTGCTCCACATCTCATCCCTTTGCTTTCGCCAACAGCGTGGAAGAAATTGCCGGAGTGGAAATTACAGATCGTGCCAAATACATCCGCTCCATTATCGGCGAACTGGAACGTCTTCACTCTCACCTGCTATGGGTCGGACTTGCCGGCCATTTCCTGGGTTATAATACGGTGTTTATGTGGGCATGGAAATACCGGGAACCGGTTCTGGATCTGTTTGAAATGATTACCGGGAACCGAAACTCATATGCCATGTTCAAGGTAGGGGGAGTGCGGAGGGATATCGAGAATCATAAGATCCCGGCCATAGAGGAAGTTTTGTCCCTGGTCAAGAAAAAGACAGATATGCTGGTGGGGGCCGTCATGGACGATCCTGTGATCCACGCCCGTACCAAAGGCGTAGGGATCCTGACCAGGGAGGATATTCTGAACTTTGCAGCAGTAGGTCCAACAGCCAGGGCCTCGGGAGTGAATATGGATGTTCGCCGGGATGATCCCTATGCTGCCTATCCCCTGGTGAACTGGAAGGTAATCACAGCTGAAGCCGGAGATGTATTTGCCAAGGCACAGGTCCGCTTGCTGGAAATGTATGAATCTATCTCCATCATTGAGCAGTGCCTGGCGGGATTGAAAAAAGAGAAAGAAGGGGAGGTGGATGTGAAGGTCAGGCATATCCCGGAAGGCTACGGAACGGGACATGCTGAAGCTCCCCGCGGGGAAGTGTTTCATTTTGTGGTGTCGGATGGATCGAACTCCCCGGCAAGGCATAAGATAAGGGCCCCAAGCTATACCAACATTGCCACATTTAAAAAATCATGTGTGGGACAGAGTATCTCCGATGCCACCATCTCCCTGGCTGCTGTGGATCCGTGTTACTGTTGTACTGAAAGACTGGCAGTAGCGCTGGACCGGAAATCGGGCAGCCGGATCATGAATGCAAAAGAAATCATCAGTCATTCCGCATCCATCACAAACAATCTGCTCAACAAGAATAATCCATGATCATGAATCAGGCCATACAAATCATCATCCTTCCCGTACTGCTTGGAATTCTTTTGTTCCTGTTGCCTTCCGCACTAAGGATGATCAAAGCCTTCATTGCACTGGGGGCAGTCCTCTTTACAGGATACCTTGCCATCTCCCTTTTCGGTGCCCAGGAGCTGGTATTCACCGTGGATTACTGGGCCAGTGCCGAAAAGTACTGCTCCTTCTCCCTGGATGGCTTAAGCAAATTAATTCTGCTTTTTATGAGTTTGCTGTCCCTGTTAATTCTTATCTATTCTCTGAGTTATAAGGCAGCAGGCTCCACACGAAACTACTATGCCTGGTTCCTGATTACCCTTGGTTTTTCCTATGGCGCGGTACTGGCGAACAACCTGCTGCTATTCCTGGTATGCTGGGGAATCCTGGGAATTTCGCTCTACATGCTGATCCCGGGCAAAGATGAACTTAGCAGTGCTGCCGCCAAAAAAACCCTGGTACTGATCGGGGCCTCCGACGGGATTATGATCCTCGGGCTTGCCATTCTCTGGAGGGTGACCGGCACGCTGAATATGGATGAGATTACCCTTCCCACGAGCGATCTGGTGCGAACCATAGCCTGCCTTTCCCTGCTTGTGGGAAGCTTCACCAAGGCCGGAGCCTTTCCATTTCATACCTGGGTTCCCGACTACTCAGAAGCTTCTCCGGCCACTTCTTCTGCCTACCTTCCGGCCTCCCTGGATAAGCTTCTGGGCATTTACTTCCTGGCCAGGATCACCACCGAGCTCTTTGTGTTTGGTGACTGGATGAGGTTCCTCCTGCTGACCATTGGCGTGGTGACCATCATCACTGCAGTAATGATGGCCCTGGTACAACACAATTACAAACGGCTGCTGGGTTTTCATGCCGTCTCCCAGGTGGGATATATGATTCTTGGTTTTGGTCTGGGATCCATGATTGGAATTGCAGCCGGATTGTTTCATATGATCAACAATGCCATTTATAAGGGAGGTCTGTTCCTTGCGGCCGGAGCAGTAGAGCAGCAGACCGGGAAGGAGGATATTGAAGATCTCGGGGGCCTGTCCCGGGCCATGCCGCTCACTTTCTTTGCCACCCTGGTTTTTGCCCTGTCCATTTCCGGGATTCCACCTTTAAATGGTTTTGCATCCAAATGGATGATCTACCAGGGAATTATCGATTTTGGTCAGGGTTCCGGCCTATCCAACCAGCTATGGATGGTCTGGCTCGGACTGGCGGTGCTGGGATCTGCGCTCACCCTGGCAAGCTTTATCAAATTTACCGGCGGAATCTTCCTGGGGCGTCAGCTGAAAGCGACGTCAAAGGTAAAAGAAGTGAATCCTGTTATGTGGGTACCCATGCTGGTACTGGCCCTGGTCTGCATCGGATTCGGGGTGTTTGCAAGCAAGCTGGTGGTTCCTCGCCTCTTTATGCCGCTTACCGGCACCTTTGAATACACCGGATTCTGGTCATCATCCACAGTCAGCCTCATGGTCCTGGTCTCCATTGTCCTGGGTCTGCTTATATACTATCTGGGCAATATGAAAAATACCCGGACCTCCGATAGTTTTGTGGGAGGTGAAAAAATCCAGGAGGAAACTTCCTTTTCAACCCTTGAATTCTATAAGAGCCTTAATGAATTCAAGTGGCTGGACCGTATGTACCAAAAGGCCATAGACCGCTACTTTGATCTGTATGAGCTTTCAAGAAAGTTCATTTCCTGGCTGGGCGGATTTTTCAGCCGGGCTCAAACGGGGATTCTTCACGACTATGTCCTCTGGGTTGCAGCAGGCATTGTCATCCTGTTATTATTGCTTATCACTTAATCTGAACAAACATGGAATTAACAATTTCCATCATACTGGTATTTATGATCATCGGAGCGATCTTCGCTTTACATGCAAAAGATCTGCTTTCTGCTGTCATTACCATGGGTTTTGTGGGTTTCTGCCTGGTAATCTGCTTCCTTCTCCTGAAAGCCCCTGACCTGGCCATCGTTCAAATCGTGATAGAGACCATTACTCTGGTAATCATGGTCGCTGTAGTGCTTGATAGTACCAGGCAGGAGCTAAAGGTCCCCGTTGACCGGAGGTCGATATTCAACATGATCGCCGGCTTTATTGCATTTGCAGGATTGTTCTATTTTTTCAGTGCTGCCATTGAAACTCTGGATCCTCTGGGAGTGCACTCACTCAGAATGGCAGAGAGCTATGTAAATGGTGCTGTGGAAAAGACCGGGAGCATCAACCTGGTAACAGGGGTTCTTTTCGACTTCAGAGCATATGATACCATGGGAGAAGCTGTTATCCTCTATACTGCAGCGCTTGGTACACTAACCCTGTTAAGAATTAAAGGAAAAAAATAATCTGTTATGGGAGGAATGTCCATTATCGTTAAACAGGTCACCCAGCTCTTGGCAGGGATTATTTTCATGTTTGGGATTTATATTATCCTGCATGGCCACCTTACGCCAGGAGGTGGATTTGCAGGTGGTGTAATCATTGCAGGAGCCTTTATCCTTCTGATCCTGGCCTATGGTAGCAGTGCCCTCAGACTGAAAAAGGAGGTAGCTGGATCCTCAAATACCGAAAGTGTCGGTATTCTTCTGGTGGTGGTTTTAGCTCTGGTAGCCATGCTTATTGGTGCCAGGGTATTCTTCTTCAATTTTCTACCAAAAGGAAATCCCGGAGAATTGCTTAGCGCCGGGGTCATTCCATTGTATAATATTTTTATAGGCATTGAGGTGGCAGGGGCCCTCCTGTCCATCTTTCTTGCTCTGATCATTTTTAAAGAGGAGAGTTCGAAATGACGGTTTATCTGCTTTGCTTCGTCCTGTTCCTGGTGGGCCTTTACGGGTTAATCACAAGGAGAAACCTGATCAAGATTATCATATCTAAAGCAATCACAGAGTTTAGTGTCTTTTTGTTCCTGGTGCTTATCGGATATATTGATCAAGGTCAGGCACCCATTGTCAACCCCGGTTCAGTCGACCAGGTGTATGTAGATCCGCTTCCACAGGCCATGGTACTAACTGCTATTGTTATAGGCCTGGCAACAACAGCCATGCTTATGGCCATAGCCATCCGGCTATTCAGGAAATACAAGACTTTCGATATTCGAGAAATAAAAAACTTAAGAGGATAGAAGATGGATGCACTGATCCCCCTTTTTATTGCCATACCGCTAATCTCAGCCTTCCTGATTATGCTTCTGGGAAAACTGGTGAAGGAATTTCACAGGTTCTTTGCACCGCTCACCTTACTGTCGCTGTTGCTGATGAGCATCTATGCCTATGTGAATCTGGGTAGTTCATCCATTCAGTATACCCTGGGAGGCTGGGGCATGGAAAAAGGGATTCCGGTGGGCATATATATGGTGCTGGATGGCTTTTCGGTACTGATGCTCTGTATCATCAATCTGCTGGGATTTATCGCTCTATTCTATTCCCTGTCCTATATGGCAAAATACACGGCGCAACGCAATTACTATTCACTATTCTGCCTGATCATAGCTGGAATGAACGGAGTGGTCCTCAGTGGAGATCTATTCAATATCTGTGTCTTCCTGGAAGTATCCGTGATTGCATCCTATGCCCTGGTTGCTTTTGGGGTAGGTAAGACGGAACTGGAAGCTTCCTATAGATACCAGGTACTTGGTAGTTTGGGCTTTATGCTAATACTGTTGGCCGTAGGCCTGATCTACTGGAAAACCAAAACCCTTAATATAGCAGATATAAGACATGTGTTTGAAAATGGTTATTCCAAACCATTTTACATATTTGTGCAGGTTATGCTTATTGCGGGTTTCGGCCTGAAAGCCGCAATCATCCCCTTCCATGCCTGGTTGCCGGATGCTCATTCATCAGCTCCATCACCCATATCAGCCATGCTTTCCGGAGTACTCATTAAGGCTGTTGGGATCTACGTACTGATTCGGCTATTCTTCAATATGTTTGTTTTCAGCCAGGAAATTGCCCTGGTCTTAACTTCCCTGGGAGCCGTCTCCATGGTAGTGGGATCCTTACTGGCCATAGTACAGTGGGACGTGAAAAGACTGCTGGCCTATTCAAGTATCAGCCAGATAGGATATGTGGTCATGGCTATGGGAATGGGAATTCTTCTTTTATTGAAGGGAAACTCTGAAGCAGCAGCAATTTTAGCCATCGGGGGTGCCATCTACCACATGATAAATCATGCGGTATTCAAAGGGCTTTTGTTTATGAATGCCGGGGCGATTGAACACCGCCTTGATACCCGGAACCTGAAGGAGATGGGAGGACTTTCAAAAGCAATGCCCGTAACATCAACGACCTCCTTTGTGGCTTCCATGTCTATCTCAGGTATTCCCCCTTTTAATGGCTTTTTCAGCAAACTGATTATCATTGTAGCAGCCATTAACGGGAGGTTTTACCTGCTGGCGGCCCTGGCCATCCTTGTTAGCATCATTACCCTTGCCTATTTTCTTAAATTTCAACGCTTTGCCTTCTATAACAAACCCTTTGGCAAAGCCTTAGAGAAGATCCGGGAGGTTCCGTTTCCCATGTCCATTAGTATGATTGTACTTGCTACCCTCTGTCTTGCAATGAGCCTGCTGGCTATTCCATCTGTGAGCGAACAGCTCCTTCGCCCGGCTATTGATGTCCTGATGCAATCCGAACTCTATTCAACAACTATTTTTGGAATCTGATATGAGAACCCTGGCGCTATTTATACTAAGTTTTCTGTTCTGGATGCTGCTAACCCTGGATCTTTCGCTGGCTAACCTGATAGCCGGAGCAGCTGCGGCCCTCCTTACTTCTTTGCTCTTCGCAAAGCATTTTTTTGAAAAAGTAGTGAAATTCATTCAGCCTCTGCGCTATTTCTGGCTCCTCATCTACCTTGTTATCTTTACCTGGGAATGCATCAAGGCCAATTTCGATGTGGCCTACCGGGTGCTGCATCCTGCCATGCCAATCAAACCCGGCATTGTCAAGGTCAAACTGGGCCTGCAATCTGACTTTGCCAGAACCATGCTGGCTAATTCCATTACTATGACACCTGGGACCATCACCGTGGATATTATTGATGATGACCTCTATGTACACTGGATCTACGTTCGGTCTGAAGATCCTGAAGAATACAGTCAAAAAATCGCCGGGAAATTTGAAAAATATATCAAAAAAATCTTTGAATAATGGACACGCTTGCAATACTTCTATACATCCAGATCGCCCTGTCGCTATTCTGCCTTTTCAGGGTAATTCGCGGACCCTCCATTGCCGACCGTATGGTCGGGCTCGATATTTTCGGCATCCTGGTGGTTGGAATCTGTGCCATACTGACCATACAGACCGGGCGAAGCTTTATCCTGGATATTGGAATTGCCTGGATCATACTCAGTTTTATTGGAACCCTGACCCTCGCCAAATACCTGAGTGGCAAAAAACTAAATGAATAATATGGCTAGTACAATATTCATATCCGTTGGTGTACTTTTTAACCTGTTTGGGTGTATCGGTTTAATCAGACTTCCCGATGTATACAACAGGCTGCAATCTGCCACCAAATGTGTCACTCTGGGAACGTGCAGTATCCTGGTGGGTGTGCTGATCCATTTTGGATTTATCAATACCGGTGTCAAAGCCTTGATTGCTATTCCTTTGCTTTTTTTCAGCGCTACTGTAGCAGCACATGCCCTGGTCAGAGGAGCATATCACGCCGGTATAAAATTGGGAGATAAGAGTGTTAAGGATGACTATAAAGACGCGGTAAAATGAGGTATCCAAAAATCAGAGAGCTAAAAGAGGCGGTGGTGTCACTGCTTACCCCGGCCTATACTTCCTCCTTCCCCAAAAAACCCCATACTCCTTTTGAAAATTTCAGGGGAAAGCCGGAGGTGGATGATAAAAACTGTGTCGGGTGCGAAACCTGTACCAATGTGTGTCCCTCCCAGGCCATTACCATCGAGGATGACCGGGAAAGTGGACGCCGGGTGATCACTCGGGATTTCGGAAAATGCATTTTCTGTGGGATGTGCCAGCAGCACTGCATTACGGGAAAAGGGGTGATCCTCTCCGATAAAATATTTGATCTGGCCATATTCGAAAGGGAAAAGCTCATTGAGAAACAGGAAAAGAAACTGGTAACATGTAAGAATTGCAATGCCATTATTACCACGGACGAACACATCCGGTACCTGCATGACAAACTAGGCCCCAAGGCTTTTGCTTCGATCTTAAATCTAAACATGCTTAACCAGAAGCTGGAGCTGGCCCCATCAGAAGAAACCGATGTGGATATCCGGGATGGATTGAAAAGAAAGGACATGTTCAACATCATCTGTCCCAATTGCATGCGGTCTGTCCTAATTCAATATATTTAGCACAGGTGCCTGAACTGAAGGACTTGCTTGAAGGAGCCAGGAATATGCTGTTTATTGGTGTTGGCAACGTACTGAAACGTGATGATGGAGTCGGAGTGGTGATCAGCAAACAGATTATCGAAAGACCTGCCGTCAGAGCGCTAACGGTCGAGGTAAGTATTGAAAATTATATAGGGAAGATCAACTCCCTGGAGCCGGAAGAAATTGTAATAATAGATTGCATGGAGCTGGGCAGTTCTCCCGGAACCTATCGTATAATGGAACTTGAAGATTTGGAAGACATCACTTTTAATACGCATAATATTTCGCTTGGAAGGCTGGCTGATTTCTTTCCTTATCCCACGTATGTGCTGGGAATACAACCACTTAGCCTTGAATTCGGGGATCAGCTGTCCCCACCCGTTCAGGATTCGGCCAGGTACATTATTCATCTGATCAACCAACAAAACAATTAGCTATGCCCAACAATTATTCATGTCCCGAATGCAAGAGTAAAATGAACATTGGCAGTTCATTGGTCTTTTCAGCAAAATCGCCCCAAAATGAAAGAGGGCTTATCTTCCTGAATACCGAACTTGGAAATTATACCAAAACCACCCATCCTGATTTCGAACTACACGAAGGCGTGGAATATAAGTTCTACTGTCCCGTGTGCCACTTCAAATTAAACAAGGAGGATAATTTTAATCTGGTTAAAGTAAATATGACCGACGATACCGGAAAGGAGGTTGAGATCAATCTCTCGAATATTATCGGTGAATATTGCACCTATAAGATTCAGGAAAAAAAGGTGGAAGCCTTTGGCCCTGATGCAAAACGATACTCTCAATACCTGGATGTGCCCCCTGAATATCACAAGTATTTGTAAATCAACTGCCTTTTTTTAACCCCGTAAATCTCTTATTTACGGGGTTTTATATTTCAAATAAGCCAAAAGGTTAAGGGCCTGAATCATATATATGCCAGACATTCGTTAATATTGCAGTGAAAGGGTACGATAAACTACAATTATGAGAAAAATACGAATTCACCGGGTCGCACTTTTGCTCCTGGCAAGCCTGTTTATTTCCACTATTCATCCTCTTATGGCGCAATCGGGTGCCTCAGCTGTACTGGACTCCGCCACCATGGAGGCACAGTTGGACTATATTCATGAAAATACGCGGGTTTATAATGATTACCGTGCCATCCGCGATGATATTTTCCTGAAAATGAAGCGGAATATGATGGACACCCTCAATGCAAGCAACTTGAATGTGGAAGAGCTAAAGAGTTTGTTAACTGAACGGGATTTCCAGATTGAGACTCTCAATACGGATCTCGCCAGAACTAAAACAGAAAAAGATGAAGCAGTTCGGAACAGGGACAGCCTCTCTTTCCTCGGCATCCAGATGAGCAAGGGCCTATACAATTCAATCCTGTGGTTTATTATTCTTGGGCTGGCCGCACTTACTGTCATAATGGTCTTGTTGTTCAGGCGCTCTCACCAGGTAACAAAAGATGTACAAAACGAACTCCAGTCCACTCAGGATGAATTCGAAAAATACCGGAAGAGTTCAAGGGAAAAGTATGAAAAACTGGTGGTTTCCCATCACAGCGAAATCATGAAGCTGAAGAAATAACATTCCTGTTATTTATTGAACAATCTATTAACATCGCTGGGCTTTGGAGGGGATGATGCATATCTTTAAAGAAACCCTTTGATGATGAATAATATCCCCGTTCTTACAGTCAGCGGCGAGTCCCTTGCCCTTACCTACGAAGCAGCTCTTGTAAAGCTCTACAAGGAAGGAACCCGCTTCAAAACCCAGTATGATAAACCGGGGGATCCCCTGAGCCTGGATTGTACGCTGAACGCCACTGTTCTGAATCCCGAATGCGACCCAATGATTCACCAGGCCTTTCCGGGTGGTATAGATGAGCTCAAGGAGTATGTGATGGAGCTGAAGGGCTTTAAGGACCACTGGGTAAAAAACATGAACGATCCGGATGATACCCGCTGGGAATATACCTACCATGGAAGGTTACAGCGTTATGGATCCTGGAAGGAGCGCGTGGAAGAGAATGGAAGCCTGGTCCGAAAAGATGTGGGATTCCAGGTAGATCAGGTTGAACATGTCATACAGAAACTGGTGGAACAGCCCTATACCAGGCAGGCTCAGATGATTACCTGGATGCCCAACCACGATCTGCAGGTTTACGATCCTCCCTGTCTTCAATCCCTGTGGTACAGGATCATGGAGGATGAGCAGGGGGTGCAGTGGCTCAACTGCAACATACGCTTCAGAAGCAATGATGCCTGGGGAGCAAGTTTTATGAACATGTTTGGTTTCATTCGTTTTAACCGTGAAGTTATAGCCGATGAAGTAGCCAAAAGGAGCGGCAGGGAAGTGCGTCTGGGGAGAATGAACTGGCAGGCCGATTCCTACCATATTTACGGAAGAGACATTGCCCAGGCAAAAGCAATGCTATTTGACCGGATCGACTCCATGACTCTCGAGGAGCGGACCTTTAATTTCGGGGATGATTTTATCCGGGAGATGTATGAGCAGGCAGAGCAAGCAGCCCTGATGAAAATCAGAAAGTACGACGAGGAGCATGGGAGCTGAAAAAAGCACGAAACAGGTCCTCCACCTCATCCATGCTTGTATAATATTTCATCTCCACCTGATTGCTTCCTGCAATCATGGCCGATAAGGTGAACTTTGTTCCATTTTGAAACAGGCAGAGTACAGGTTTCCCCATCTCAATAGCACGACCAATCTCATAACCCACGCCCAGGCTGGGAACAGTCACTTCAGCAACCAATACATCCGACTCAACGATCCACTGCAGGTCACGGTCATGAATCTCCTGATCAGTAAGCACCCGGTCCTTACTTTCAATCACCTCATCACTGCCCAGATGTTCAGTAAGCACTTTTCCGTAGCTTCCCAGCAATCCGATCATCTTTGCATAACTGGCAGCCAGGCCACGCCCGCCCCTGATTGATCCACAAAAATAGATATTCATAAGCCCTGTTGATTTTAATCGCTGCTTGCAGTTACAAGCTTTAAAAATAGTAAATTAGCTTACCTTTTAACTGGATTTAAAACATTTATAATGGCAAAAGAAGTACAAAATTGTGCCGGATCAAGTGCCGTATACGGTTTGGGTCTGATTGGTGCAGCAATTTATTACATTGGTGCAGCCACCACCTTTGCAATGGGTGTGGTGGGATTTTTAAAAGCGGTGGTCTGGCCGGTATTCCTGGTCATGGAAGCTCTGAAATCCTTAGGGGCCTGAAGAATAAAGCTCCTTAAAGTTCCATGTCTCCAAGGTGAAGGTCAAGGGCCTTCACCGAAATTTGTATTTCCCGTACTGATACAGCCAGCGAGATGATCAACATCACCAGGGCGATGCCAAAAATAATCTCTCCGGCAAGCTGTTGGTCTATGTAAACCAGGAACATACATAGTACACACAATAAAAGGCTGCCTATGCCAAGCAATTGCATGGTGCGTGTCAATACAAGTCTTTTTCTAAGATTCTGAATCTGCCCCACTATAATGGCGTCAGGGTTTTCCCGGTAACGCTCATGCAAATTACGAACCACCGAGGCATAAGCCAGAAAACGATTGGTATAGGCAAGCAGCAAGAGGGAAATGGCCGAAAACAGAAGCGCAGGTGTGGTTAGAGTAAGTTCATTCATGCCTGGTCTGCTATGCCCTTACACTTGCTTCGGGCAATCTTTTCTGGATATCTTTCAATTGTTCAATGCTTTCAAACCCCATGGTGAACGCATCTGTCAGGCCAGAGCCTGTCTGGAATTGCAGACATTCATCCTTGATGTCCAGAAGCTCTCCGCAACCATATACTTTCATCCCTATGATGGCTTTTCCATTTTCTTTCATCCGTGTAAGCACCTTGGTAACGGTCGGCACATCTGCATCCATTCTGGCGCCACCCGGGTTGAAGCGGGCCAGGTCCACTTCCACCCATGGTTCATCCGCAGCAGTCTCCAGGGCTCCGATAGAGTGACAGGAAACCCCATGTGCCCGCAAGATGCCCTCCTCTTTAGCTTCTGCCAGTGCTTCCATTGCTCCCTTCATGTTTTCATTCCATTGGGGATCGGTAACCGCATGAAGCAGGATAATATCCAGATAATCTGTTCCCAGTTCTTTTCGGAAACGGTCCAGATCCTTTTTCACGTCTTTATATGTTTTTGAATTGGTCTTGGTCAGGATAACCACCTCTTCCCGTTTTACCTTCTTCAAGGCCTCTCCAACATGGGGGTGAGAGCCATACTGATCGGCCGTCTCCCAGAAATTAATTCCATCGTCCTTGGCTGCAAGAAGCATATCCGACAATCCTTTGATGCCCAGTTGCCGGGTCTGGTTTGAGCCACCGCCAAAACCGTGGGTTCCTGTCCCCATGGCCATCCGGGACATTTCAATACCTGTATTACCAAGTTTCACTCTGTCATATGGGTAAAGCTTTTTTTCAAGCGCCAATGCTTCATAGGGAAAGGCTGACAAAATCGCAGCTCCGGCAATACTGTTCCTGATAAATGTCCTTCTTTTCATAAGCTAGCATTATTAATTCACAGGGTAAGATAATAATTGTACAATCCAAAATCCAGTACCACCTCTTAATATCATTCTTTTATAACCTTTTTAACAGCTTCCAGGTAGCCAAACTCCCAACGCATATCGGGCAGGAGGTAGCCTCCTTCCACCCATTCGTTCCATGAAAACAGGGTGATAAGCCGTGTCTGATCGGGGTGCTCATCTACATATTGCCTGGCCTTTTGAAGATAAGCTGCAAAACTTTCAGGTGTGTTGTTGTAGTGAATCACATTAGCCTGTCCCTTATGCGGGAACCTGGGAGTGTCGTCCCACCCAATGGAAACATTGGGAAAATAGGGAATATCCAGAGCCTCATCCCAGTTCTCGCGGCGCTTCATGGATTCTTCCCCCCAGACAATATAATCCTCCAGGCCTTCAGCCTGGCCCCAATTGTATTTGGTGGCACTGTTGATTCCAAGATAGCTAACAAGTTCGCTGTTGCTTTTCCCTTCACTCAGGTCCTTCCTTAAAAGGCCGGGGTTTTCCTCATTCCCTCCAAAAGCAATAAGCTGCACATGCAATCCCGGGAATCCGGCTTTAATGGTTTCCTCTCTGAAATAGTCCAGCGCTTCTCTGGCCCCTTCCAGACCATTAAAATCGTCTACAAACTTATGAAAGTTGAAAATGGAGAAAACCGGTTCTCCATCAATTTTAAAATAATTGCTCTGGTGGAAATACTGGCGAATTACCCGGTCCACTATGATTTCAAAATTTTCCTGATCAACAGAGCCCGTCCAGAGCAAGGAATCAGAATCGTATTTGTAGTGATTCCAGTAATTCTTTTTTACATCATGATTGGCCCACATAAGGTAAAAATGCATCTTCTCATTGTTCTTCGCCTGCAGAAAGCCATTGTTAATGGAACTTTCAAGAAAGGGGCCTCCATCAAACCAGTACCAGTCAAAAATGAATACATTGACTCCATGATCACTTGCTGCATCAATCCATTTCTCCATAACCCCGGGATCATCATCCATTTCGTAGCCCCAGAGAGGAACCTTGGGTTGGTAATGACCCGCGAAGCGAGGGGTTCCCTTTTGAATGACCTCCCATTCGCCCCTGCCCTCCGGCCACAATATGGCTGCATTTCTCTCTTCAAAATGACAGGATGGCCATATATATGCAGCCACATAGATATCCTCAAATACGGGCTTCTCCTCAGGCCTGCATGAAAGGATAGATATAATAATTGCGAATGTCATCAGTGCTGGCAAGGCGTAATTGTAGTCTCTTTTCATTAGATTTTCTTTTGATTGATCCATTGCTAATTTAAGCATATCTTGTGTCTATGATTGAACAAGGCAAAGAGATTGAATTAAAAATTGCAAAACGGGCCACATTTGGTCTCTTCCTGGCAGACGAAACGGGAGAAGAGGTCTTGCTTCCGAAAAAATATTGTAGCGATGAAATGAAGCCGGGCAATCAGGCCAGGGTTTTTGTCTACAAAGATTCTGAAGGAAAAAAAATAGCCACTACGCTTACTCCGAAAATCTTTCTGCATGAATTTGCCCTGTTAAAGGTTACTGCCGTGACCGGTGTGGGGGCCTTTCTGGACTGGGGTCTGGAAAAGGAGCTAATGGTACCTTTCCGGGAACAAAAACAAAAAATGGAAGCGGGCCGCTGGTATATTGTCTACCTGGACCTGGATCTTAAATCGGATCGCCTTTACGCCAGCAACAGATTGGAACGCTTTCTTCAAAACGAAGAACTTGCAGTAAAAGAGGGGGAAGAAGTTGAACTGGTGGTGATGCAAAAAACTGATATGGGGTATTCAGTTATTATCAATCATGCTCACAAGGGACTCATTTTTGATAACGAAATTTTCCGGGAAATCAGGGTTGGAGACCGGCTCAGGGGATATGTGAAACGTATTCGTGAGGACAAGAAAATAGATGTTTCACTCCAGGCCATAGGCTTTCGAAATTTCAACGATGCAAACAGCGAACTGATATATAAAAAGCTGGAAGAAAACGATGGATTCCTGGCCTTTAATGACAAAAGCAGTCCGGAGGAGATCTATTCCCAATTCGGAATCAGCAAAAAGGCATTTAAAAAATCCCTTGGCTCCCTTTACAAGCAAAAACTTATTGAGATCAGGCCCGATGGAATCAAACGCCTGAACTGAAATACTAGTTCAATCCAGCTGTTTCAAAATCCAACCCGAAATGATATCAAGGGTCTCCGGATCAAAGGTCTCTTCGATAATCCCATATTCATTTATCAATCCGGTCTCACAATTCTGAAACAAATGATTTAGACCGGGCAAAATCATGGTGGTGGACCTTTTATTGCCTCCAGAAAGAAGTCCCTTCTTGATGGAATCGATGTTATTCTCTGCCAATACCTGACAATCTTTCTTTCCGTTGAGTGCAAGAACGGGACATTTGATTGAGCTAAATAGAGCTGTGGGATCAAATGTGACAAAATATCTCATCCATGCATAGGCAGACTCAGGAATGGAACCCAACAGGTTTTGTTTGATTTGTTCAATTTCCTCCTCACTATAAGTATAGGACGACTTTTCTGAATAATAGTCATTGGTATACTTCACCACTTCCTCTTCCCAAAGCTCAAAAGATTCATTTTCAATCATAATATCATAAACCTTCGTCATGACTGCTCTGTTGTCATCTAGAATTAGAGAATCCACCCCACTTGCCCGGTTAATATAATCACTCTGTTCAAGAAGGATGGTTTTCCCGTCGACACCAGGTCCGGCGAGGGAAACCATAAAAGAAATATCCACGTGCGAAGAAGCCAGCAAAAATGCAATCATAGCCCCTTCGCTATGACCTATAATGCCTGTTTTTGAATGATCAATATCCTTGCGTTTAAGGAGATACTCGATGGCCGACCTGGCATCCCCGGCATAGTCCTTGGTGGTTGATCCGGCGGGATTACCTCCCGATGCGTCTACTCCCCTGTCATCGTATCGCAATACCGCGATCCCCAAACGGGTCAGGTGATCAGCAATCAATTTGAAAGGCTTGTGGCCAAATATTTCCTCATCCCTGTTCTGGCTTCCGGAACCTGAAACCAGTATAACTGCGGGAAATGGACCGCTACCCCTGGGCAGGGTTAAAGTACCTCCCAGAGCAAAATCCTCTTCAATATTTTGAAATCTTACTTCCTCTTCCTTATAAGGATACGGGGGTAGAGGTTCCTGGGGCCGGTTCATCACAATCGCCATGGCCTGTTTCTTCAGGTTGAGATCAAAACCCCTCCCACTCTGATGCCATTCTCCTTGCATGGTGGAATCAGATAATAGCTTCCCGCGGTAAAAGCCATTTACAATTGGAGCTTCAATTCTGAGTGAATCTCCGCTCTGGCTCACTACTCCCAGGGGAATATCCATCGCTCCCTGATCAGGACTGTCAAGCGTTGCTTTAAAAGAACCACTTTCATCTACAGATATATTGAAAACCAGCCTTAATTCCATCAGGACTCCCTGCCAAGATCCTTCAATCTGATCGCTTGTAAACTGGCCTTCGGCCTGCGAAAAACAAAGGGACAGAAGAAAAACCGGGATGAGTTTTGAAAGAGCTTTCATTTTCCGTGTTTTAAAGTCATGCATACTAACAAAGGTATACGATATCATTTATATTTGTTAAACACTAGAGCTGTTCTGGAAATGAATGCGAAAAAACACGCCCTGCTAATTGGAGCATCAGGTGGCCTGGGGTCTGCCACCACTGAGCTGCTTTGCAATAGTGGCTGGCAGGTATTTGCCTCAGATATTAATCCTGCCATTCTTGATCAGTATAAGCAAAGCACTCACATTACTCCCCTGGTCATGGATATTACCGATACAGAATCCATACAGGAAACTTATAGGCAAATCTCTGCTCAAACCAATGGCCTTGATGCGGTGATACATGTTGCCGGAATACTGAGTGTAGGCTCACTTGTCGAATTGCCTGTTTTGAAGCTGGAAAGGGCATTGGAAATTAATCTGCTGGGAGTGTACCGGGTCAATAAACAATTTCTTCCCTTATTGCTGGCACAAAAAGGGAGAGTAGTCATTTTGAGTTCCGAGGTGGCCAGACAAAGCGCGGCTCCCTTTAATGGCATATATGCTATTTCCAAACATGCATTGGAAGCCTATTCAGATTCTCTCAGGCGTGAGCTTTCAATCCTGGGTATCAAGGTAATAAAAATACAACCCGGACCTTTTAAAACGGACATGACCAAAAAAGCTGAACAAAAGTTCAGTGATGCGCAAAAGGAGTCTATTTATTTTAAGAAACAACTTTCGAAAGGCCTTTCATATTTGCCGCGGATCTATAAAAAAGCACATGATCCTGGTCTGGTTGCCAGAACAATACTCTTAGCCCTGAAATCATCCAATCCAAAAACAAAATACCTGATTAAGGCCGATCCTTCCAGGATGCTGCTTGAATTGCTGCCTGTTAAATGGGCCGATAGATTATACAGAAAAGTGCTGGGGTGAAGCTAAATCACAACCCGTCAACCTGGAAAGTCTCTATCTGCTTTTCCGGGGAGAATCATTGACCACATATTCAAACCAGTCGTAATCAGCGAAAGCTGTCGACCCCTCTCCGTTACCGGTGGCATAGAAGCCCACATAAACACCCGTAAAAAAACCAACTGTTTCGGTTGCAAGAAACTTTGAATCCACCGTTTCGATATCTGTAAATGCTTCCTCACCCTGTGCATATGAAAAGGTAAAGCTTGATTTTTCGCCGGTGACCCTCAGAAGAACAGGTCCGGGTTCAAGAAACACAGTTTCTGACTTATACAGTGTCTGTCCAAACTGCAGCTTAACGACCAGGATTCTTTCCTCACCCTTTTTGTGAATCGCTAAATCAAAGTGAGAACCATTGTTAAGCAGGGTCATTCCAGCTTCTTCATTGTCCTTTTTCGGATCAAATTCAAGGCTTGCGGTCGCAGTGAAATAGAAATCTGTTAACCTTCTTCCCACAAATGTGGAGGTCTTTTTATTTCCCAGGCTTTCTGCCGCCCCTTTTAATCGCAGATACCCTTCCCGCTGACTAAGAGAATAATTCTGTTCTTCGGGAATCTGGACAAAATTCCATTCCAGTCCAAGTTCCCTTGCATCAAACTCCAGGCGCTCTGGTTTCTTCGGAAAGGGTTTCAATGGCAGGGTCGGACAGTTCATATTCACGGTGACAGTTCCATTTCCGTTTACCACAGGCCAGGCATTCTTGGGCCAGCTTACTGGTGCCAGACAGGTTTCTCTTCCTAATATATGATGGGCTTTGTCTGATACCGTCCTGTATCCATGGAAGACCATCCACCAGGACTTATCGTGAGCCTGAATGATGTCGGCATGGCCCACACCCTGAATGGGATTTCCCTGACCGGCTGCATTGGCATGAGCAAGAATGGGGTTGGCGGGATTATCTGTATAGGGTCCCCAAATACTATGGCTACGGGCAATGGTTTCGGAGTGTGCTTCTTCTGTTCCTCCCTCTGCTCCCATCAAATAGTAATACCCATCCTTTTTGTAAATATGTGGTCCTTCTGCATATCTTCCGCCCGTTCCATTCCATACTTTCCTTCCCTTGCCCAGTAATTCTCCTTTCTCCAGATCAATTTCATACAGAATAAAGGGAGAGGAAATAACATAAGTTTTCCCATCATCATCAAAGAACAAATCCGGATCGATCCCGGGAACATCTATGAAGACAGGATCAGACCAGGGGCCGGCCGGATTCGTGGCGCTAACATAAAAATTTCCGAATGTCCCGGTTAAGTTCGTGGTGATCATATAGAATGTGTCCTTATGGTGACGAAGTGTGGCTGCAAAAATATTCACACCCTTTGGCAGTTGCTCTTTTCGGTGGATACAGTGCCCGATTTGTTCCCAGTTTACCAGGTCCTTACTATGAAATATTGGAACTCCCGGGAAATACTCAAAGGTGCTTGAAATCAAATAATAATCCTCACCAACCCTGCAAATGCTGGGATCAGAATAAAAGCCCGGAATCACAGGATTGGTATACGTGATTTCTGCATCCCGCTCCGGAAAAGCGGCAAATGGGTTTCCGCTGGAATTACCTTGTCCCACTAGATCTTGTGAAAGGATCGAGACAATAAAAACAGATATTAAAAGAGGCCAATTACGAATGGATGCAGTCTTCATCATTTACTGATTTCAATTTGTGAAGTTGAAAGATTATTCTCACTGCCAAATTAATCAATAAGGTCAATTAATTAACAAAGCCTTATCTTTATTACAGTTGAATTCTAACAATTTTCCTGTTGCTATGATGAAAAGACAAATTTTTAGATCCCTGTTGACGTTTTATTTCGGCATGCTGTTCTTTGCCATGAATACAATTGGACAGGCCGTCCATGATCACAATCAGGCCTATTTCCCGGTGGAAGATCCACTGGTGCTGGAAAAACTGGAGGAGTGGCAAGACCTGAAGTTTGGCCTTCTGATGCATTGGGGGGCCTACAGCCAGTGGGGCATTGTTGAATCCTGGTCCCTGTGTCCGGAAGATTATGGATGGTGTGCAAGAAGATCGGGTGCCAATCCGGGGACCTATTTCGAATACAAGAAAGAATATGAAAATCTGATCAGTACCTTTAATCCGGTGGATTTTAATCCGGAAAAATGGGCATGGGCAGCTTCAGAAGCCGGGATGAAATACGTGGTGTTTACCACCAAGCACCACGACGGTTTCTGCATGTTTGATTCCAAAGAAACCGACTATAAGGTGACCGGTGCTAAGAGCCCATTCCGAACCCATGAAAAGGCGAATATTACAAAAGAAATCTTTGATGCTTTCAGGGACCAGGGGATGTGGGCGGGGGCCTATTTCTCAAAGCCTGACTGGCACAATGAATATTACTGGGATCCATATTTTCCACCATTGGATCGAAATGTGAATTATGATCCCGAGGCCTATCCTGAAAAATGGGAAAAGTTTGTGCAGTTTACCCACAATCAAATCATGGAACTGATGACAGATTACGGCAAAATCGATATCCTGTGGCTGGATGGCGGCTGGGTGGCCAAAAAAGATCCGGCACAAATAAGAAATTACTACCAGGGATTCCCTGATCAAACTCCAGGCGGATTCATGAAGAGCCGATCGGTAAATCAGGACATCAGAATGGACGAACTGGCACAGAAAGCCCGGAAAAAACAGCCCGGTTTAATTGTGGTTGACCGGGCCGTTCCTGGCAAGAATCAGAACTATCTCACCCCTGAAAACAGGGTCCCTGAAGCTGCCCTTCCCTTTCCCTGGGAGTCCTGCATCATTGCTGGAGGCGGATGGTCCTGGGTACCTGAAGCAAAGTATAAAAGTGGGCGAGAGGCCATCCATATGCTTGTAGATATTGTTGCCAAAGGGGGGAACCTCTTGCTGAATATAGCTCCGGGTCCGGATGGGAAATGGCACGATGAAGCCTATGTCTTACTGAGAGAAATTGGAGATTGGATGGAAGTCAACGGAGAAGCCATATACGGAACCCGCGCTATAGCCCCGTATAAAGATGGAAAAGTCTGCCTGACCAAGAAAAATGACGATTTGGTTTATGCCATCTACCTAAGCGACGAAAACGAGGTCACGCTGCCTTCTAAAGTATGGCTGAACAGCATCCAGGCTAAAAAAGGCTCTCATGTTGAATTGCTTGGATATGGCAAAATTAAATGGGAAAAGTCGGGCAATGGAATGCTCCTCCACGTACCCTCAAAAGCCATAAATAGCCCGCCCTGCAAAGAAGCCTGGACCTTTAAGATATTCACAGACTGATTCCGGGATCTGATTAAGTTGAGTTTAAATCCTTTTTGAAAGAGGTGACCAGTTCATCGTATGTTTCTTTCACTATTACCGCCTCAACAACATTTTTTGTATCAAAGAACTGAATCCAATCATCCTTCCATTCTGCATTGTGTTCCTGTCGGAGTTCATATAAGGACTTGATCTTTTCTTCATGTTCCCATCCCGAAAATGAGACGAAACACAAACGCATAAAATCAGTGTACTTTTCACCTATCTCTGTTGAAAACAGGGGGGTACTAACATGAAAGTCCTTATCCAGTTCCCTCTTGAAGCTCAGAACATCAACAGGGCTGATTTCCTTCCAATTTCCATTGTAACAATAGAAGCAAAAGATATCATTTAGCTTTGGGCCCATCCTGTCGTAAGCCTCAAGTCTTTTTTCCAAAATCCTTTGATCAAGATCCTGCTTCCTGTTCAAACCTTTGATGATCCTCTTATATCGAAATACAAGAAAGGCGATAATAAAAGGAGCAAGCGCAGCAATGATCGTAACTGGAATTTTCAAACTATTCCAAACTAATTCAGCATTTTGAATTTCTGTTGAATTCATGGGGGAAGGTTTTATGGCATGAAGATACAGTATATATGATGGGTCGGGCTTTTCATATATAAACGCTTTGTGAGGCCAATTACTTATCTTGAGGCCTGGATTATTATTAAAGCTAAATACTGCTCATGGAAATAAGCACCCGCACCAAATGGCCCTGCGTACTCCTGTTTGTCATTCTGACGGCTTGTACGGGTTCACATTCGCCTGAAAATGGATCCAGGAAGGACCACCCGGATATACTCCAGCAGGAAAAGGAAGTGAAAGCCACTCTGATTGCTATGTGGAAAGCAATTGAAGAAGAAGACATTGAACTATATGCCAGCTTTATCCATCCGGATTTCACTCAATTTGGAGAATCTGATCCAAGCTTAAACATTGGTAAAGAGGCCGAAGTTCAAGGGACCTATGAATGGATAAAGAATTCATCCAACATTCATACGGAGATGGAAGAGCCCATAGTCGTTATTAAGGATTCAGTTGCCTGGATCGTTTACTATTGGAAAGATCACGGAACCACAAACGGGGAAGCATTTTCTTCAAGGGGAAAATCAACAAGAATCTTTGTTAAAGAAAATGACAGGTGGTTATGCATTCATGGCCATTATACACTGCTGAAATAGATTGTGAAGGCCTATCAACTTATTATGGTCATACTACCCCCATGATGTTTGCCGTGGGCCATTGTAACACTTTCGGTCAAATTCTTTTTATTCCCTCCTAATGTTTGGGAAAACTTCAAACAATCATAGGCAGGCCTCTGCCATTCTTTCTTTCTGATTTCTTCACCGTTTTTCATGATCCGTTTAACTGACTATATCCTTTTGAACTATTCTGGTCATACCAGGCATGTGCAAGGAACTCTTCTTCAGTACTAACTCCAAGATAGAGCGGAATATTCAGGCCTTTTTTCTTAAAGAACAAATGTACTATGATACTCTCCTTTAAACAAGTATGTTGTCCGGGCATGTGCTTAATAACTTTCAGGATTAGTTTTAGTTCATCTTTATAAGGCAGAAAATTGAAGGGCTTCATATGCGCCTGATGGAAATATCTGTTGTAATATTTCCTCAGTGGAAAACATCTGACTAAACAGCTTACTCTTAGGTAGATAAGAATAATCCGAATAACATCTATTTTCCTTTTAACACTGAGACCGGAAAAAGAAATGAATACTTTATTTGGTTTTTTCATCGATGATTTGAATAATATCTTTCTCAACGAGCTCTTTGATGAATCCCTGAGTTTCTTTGATGCAAAGCGATTTTTCCACATCATAAACACTGCATAATTGATCCGTCAGTTCACCAAATGAACAGGGCTTCTCTAATTGTTGCCAGATATAGCTGGCATGACTGTTCAGATTCAAATACTCTTCGTACTTAATATTCAGCATCACAACTTCGTCATCAATCATTGTAAACAACTGATTCGGGTTCCTTTGCAGGATAGTATGACTATTGATCGGGTGATTTTGTTTCATTTTTCTTTTAAATCTATTTCAGGTAAGCAAATTGTTTCATTATTTTTTTATGGTGCAGAACAACTTCCCTGGTCTGGGTTAAGGACAATCCGCTTTCCCAATCATTGGATTTCCCTTTTCTGAAAAACGCCTCAGAATGCATGCCTCTTTCCTTAAAACCATCCTTTGTTTCCATTGTTTTCAAGGTATCGAAGGAGCTATTCATTATTGCATTTCTGATTTCCTCATCCTCGTACTGAAGATTCAGGTAATTAACAGCACTCTTAAATGAACTGAAGGGATCATCAAGTAGATCTTCATACCTGATTATATGCACCGGAAGTTTGGAATCGTATATCCAGGAGCTCACATGATTGGACCAGGATCTTAATAGCTGTTGTGTCTGAATGTATAATTTGTCTTTTTCTTCACAGAGTTTTGAACAATCATCATTCAGTATGGAGATGGTATTGTCAATGGTTTCATTGTTATGATAGGAAAAAGAAATGGCTATATCCAGCGGGTTTCTGATTATATATATCACTCCTTTTGTGATTTCCTCCGGGAAGATGGGATGACCCTTGCTGTTAAGTGTCCACGCTTCATGGGTCTTTATATATGTGGTGCCTTCCTTTTCGTCTGAAAACCTCCTGAATACCTGCGGCCTCAGCTTATCAATTTCTTCTGCTGTTAATTCGGAGGAATGAATGCCCAGGTAGCTATCAATGACGCTCCTGTTGCTGGAAATAGTGGTTTCAGTCAAATCATTAATATGAACCGCCTGGGGCGAATCGGAAAACAGATTGCTCAGAAAAATACGAAACCAGGTATTCCCCGATTTGGGATAGGATGCCAACCAAACAATATTTCTTGTCGCTTCAGACATTAGTTTTTAAAAATAGTCCCAGTAATATATTTGGCGAATTCCAGGATATTCAAGGGATTGAGTGGTCTGCTTACCTCGAACAATTGTATGGAGCCAAGCAGCTGGGACAGACTTCGAAAATGCACTTCCGTTTGGTTCATTTTATCAATAAACTGCAGACGATAGGTGTTTTCACGTAAGAGATGAAATTTATCTCTGCCAAGGATTTCAGAGTATAAAAAATCTTTTGAATTAGAGGGGTTTAGTATTACGACCTTTGATAAGGCGGGTGTTTCCTCTTTCATAACAGGAAAGGGCTTCCTGTATTTTTCAAGCTGAGGTCTGACTTTTGTTAACTCATCGCTCTGCTTCAAGTGGACCAGCACATCTTTCCAGAGTTTTAAATTGGGAATTCCATTTTCTACCCTGAAATCCCCTGATCCGTTTTGGCCGATAACCGAAATATCATCTGCAATTACTGTATATCCAAGCTCCTGAAGGCCTGCTGCAAGCGTTGATTTCCCCACACCTGATTGTCCGGAAAAAACAACGGTTTGCTTCCCGTCTGTAATAGCACTGCCATGAATGGCCAGCAAACCCCGCTGATGCAGTAAAGCTCCGATACTTGATCCTAACAATAGCAATCTTACCTCAGAAGGAAGGGCATCTTTTTCAGCTTGAATTAAAATCCGATTCCCGTTCTGTACCCTGTAGCGCCCTATGCCCTCAAATTTGAACAGGAAATCATTGACACCGGCCTCAAATAAAATCCCGGATCCTCTTACTTCAGGCAGATGTTCCGGAACTTCGCCAAAACCAATGCTAACATCCGTTTTGTGACCCTGAGCCGGGCTTAACTCCGGGAGCTCCAGTTCAGAACAAATATTTAAACCATATACGCTATAATAGTATTTGATCATACTTATTAAAAGATAGCCTACTAATTGATCATACTGTATTTGGCGACAAAGATAGTAATACAGGATATGATTTGTTCTTTGGTAAAGGTACCTGGATAAACATTTTTAAGGGGATTCGCCTATTTTTGTAGTCATGGCTTCCTTCTTCTTGTTTTTTAAAAAGTCAGTTAGCAAAAAAACAGGGTGTCTTCTTTATGGATCACCTGAAGATTTTGATGCTGTTTCCTCATGGGAATTTGTTGATGAAAAAACAGGTTGCTCTATCGTGTCGGATGCAAGAATTGATTACAGGCAGGAACTAGCTGAAAAACTAGGTATTAAGTGGAATATGGCTGAAAGTTTCTCTGATAGTAAGTTGATATTATTTGCTTACCTGAAATGGCAGGAGGCATGCCTCTCACACCTTTATGGCGATTTTTCTTTTGTAATATGGGACCCCGGCAGGAATGAGGTTTTCTGTGCCAGGGATCATTTCGGGTGCAGACCTCTTTACTATGTCGATCAACCGAAATTCCTGGCAATGGCTTCTAAAATATCCGCCTTTCAAAGTTTGCCTGGCTTCAGATTTGAAATCAGAGAGCAGTATATTCTTGATTCTATCTGCTCCATACAGGGAACCGGTACACAGTCTGCATATAAAGGAATCAGCAGGCTTAAACCTGCCCACTATTTCAAACAAACCTCGGGTCAATCACCCTCCCAACATCGCTATTGGGATTTGCAAAAAGATGAAACTTTCGAGGGATTGACCTTCCAGGAAGCTGTTAATGGATTAAGGGATAGATGTGTCGAAGCAATCAGGCAAAGAAGCCAGCCCATCGGGCAAATCGGAGTTGAATTAAGTGGCGGACTCGATTCTTCCGGGATTGCTGCAATCTTAGCAAAATTATATGGCCAGACAGCCACAATAAATGCATTCACGCATTCCATATCTTCTAAGGGTAAAGCTCAAACAATGGATCTGGAGAGCGAAATGGAGTATAGTACTGCCTTAGTTGGAGCCTATAGTTCTATCAGACATTTTGAAATTACAGAGGAAAATTCCGAGGGTGGTTATAAAGCTTTGTCAACAGCAATATACAGTTTGTATAAGCCTGTTAATCTGCACTATGCCTTGAATTCAGATTTATTATTTGAGACAGCTGGGAAGTTGGGAGTTTCCCTGATGTTCTCGGGATTTGGCGGGGATGAAGGAATTTCGAATGATGGAAGCGGATATATGAATGAGTTAATTCGCCACGGGCAGCATTCGAAATTAAAAGAGACTGTTCACTATATAACTTCTCGTCGTGGTGGATCTTTATACAAACGCTTGATAAAACTCTATCTATACTACTATGCTCCATGGGTACTAAATCTCAATAAGAAGGATTGGAGAAAAATCAGGTACCGCTCTTTTGCAACTCAAAAGAGTCTGGCCAGGAAATACAGGATGAAGCGCAGGTATTTTCGCTCTGCTCCCGACCTGCGGAAACCTGATGTCAGGGCGATGCAGTATTTCCGCTTAATGTATCCAAATATACCAGAACGAATCGAGGAAACTTCCTTGCTGGCCCAACAACATGGCATTGAATACAGCTACCCCTTTCTGGATATTCAACTGCTGGAATTTTTCTATTCATTGCCCTCAGAGTATAAGTACAAGGATGGAACCGGGAGGTATCTTTTCCGCATGGCTATGAAAGAGATTCTTCCGGATAAAATCCGGGTCAGAGCCAATAAGGGAGGAAACACCATCCCGAATGTTTTCGTCAGGGTATTGAAAGATGAGAAAAAATTTCGGGAGCTTATTGAGGAGGGCCGCCTGAAAAATCGGTTTCACTATGTGAATTATGATAAGCTTCATGAGATGCTGGATAGCTTTAAGCAAATCGGAGGCCTGGAAACAAAGGATTACGGTTTAAAATCATTTCAAAGTCCGGTAAGTGTACTGATCCTTCAGAAGTGGCAAAGGGAAGGCAAAATTGATATTGGCATTAAATGTTGATCAGTCTTTCAGTTGCATATGGGATCCATCACACCAGGGTTGATTTGCGGACCTTGTTTTATTTAATAACAAATCTTATTTCCAGTGTAAACTGGTCACTAATTGCCTTATCACCCAGATCATTGAAGAATGATTTGGAGCCATATCTTACATCAAACTTCGAGCGATCAATAGAAACCTTTGTAGCGTATTCATCGCCTCTTCTTTCAACATCGAAAGAGATTTCTTCGGTTTTACCTTTAATCGTAATATCTCCTGAAACTTTGGCTTTCCCATTGGTGAATTTGGAGCTCTGTGTAAGCTCAAAGGTCGCAGTGGGAAATTTCTCAACTCCAAAAAAGTCATCAGATTTTAAGTGCCCAACCAATTTCTGATTGTAGTTTTCATTTTCGATATCCGTATTCGTAATGCTTGTCATATCCATGACAAACTTTGCAGCGATCAACTGATCATCCTGGTACTCGATAAACCCATTCTTCAGTTGAATAATGCCTTCATGCTGACTACCAATCTTTTTACCCTGCCACTTTACACTAGATTCCTTTGTGTCTACTTCCGCTTTTTGAGCTAACAATACCTGTCCCGACAGCAGAACCAATATTGCTAATGCTAAATTCTTTGTTTTCATAATTCCTGTTTTTAACATCATTTGTTTATAACAACTATTATTGTAAAAATTTTATTATCTTATTTTCTTTAAAATCCTCCTTAGTTCCTGTGCTTCATCCTCAGTAATTTGATTCTCAAAATAACTCCCTATTGCTTCTCTGGCAGAATGATGTGCTTCCATAAACATTTTTCGTCCAGCTTCAGTCAAAGAAACATCAATTTTCCTGCGATTATCCGGACAAGTTTCCCTCAATACATAGCCTTTACTTACCAGTCGGTCCAGCAAACGCGTTACATCAGGATTATTAACCAGGATCTTCATTTTTAAGTCGCTTGCAGATACTGGTTCAGGATGACTTTCATCCAAAATATACAGCGCATTCAACTGAGCATGGGTCAGATTTAATGGTTTTAAGGCTTTTTTTATTCTTTCTTCTATCCAGCTCCCAGTCCGTAAAAGGTTAAAATAAGCTAATGCGTGTATTGTCTTATTATCATCCATAAATCACAGTTCAAAATATATAACCAACACAAACAAATATTGTTCACAACAAATATAATTACCGCAGAAGTAATGGGCAAATTAATCCGATCTCCAAATACCTTTGTGCTGTTTCATCTGGCACATGGCGCTTGTTTCAGGCACTGGTCCGTGGTTTTGAGCTAGTCACCCCCCTGCTAGTTGGCCTTCCTTGATTTGTAATTGTTTCTCTTCATAATAAAAAGGAAATTAGCTTTTCCGATAAAACATAATTAAGATGAAACCAGCAGTCATCCCCATTTACTTCTTCTTTCTTTTACTATTTGCATATTGTTCGGGCAGGCCAGGCCAGAAAGAGTCCCGGGCAAATTCAAATGCAGATTCTTTAGCGCATTACGGAAACCAGGCCCTTTCTTATTATGAATCGGGCAAGCTGGATGAAAGCAGAACCGCGTATCTTAAAATGATGGAGTTTAAACAAGCAGATTCCATGAGGCTTAAAGACGTGATCCTAAGGAAGCGCCTCTTCTTTGTGCCTGAGAGTTTCCCGGTTCCTGAAGAGCTGATCCACGAACACTTTGTACTGAAACCCTTAAAAGCCGTTCATGCCGAATTGGATTACAGGGCTGTCATGAGCAGTGTTGATCACCTGACCGGGGCCATAGGCCGAAGAGATTGGCCTGGAAACTTGACCCTTGAGGAGGACCGGGTGGCGTTGGCGGGGCATGAATGGGAGTTCGAGAATCGGACGGGTTTTGTATATACCGTAATGAATACTGCAGAAACAGAAGTGATTGGATGCGTATACATCTATCCTTCCAGGCTGGATGATTTCGATACGGAAGTTGCTTTATGGGTAACTGAGAGAGAGTTTAACAGAGGGACTGATAAGGTCCTGTTTGACGCTGTGGCCTTATGGTTGGACACAGCCTGGCCCTTTGAGCATATCATTTATCCCGGCAGAGAGATCCAGTGGGGAGACTTTTTCGAAATTCTGGACCGGCAGGATCAGAAATACATCAAATAATAAGCAAAGCCCCCGAACATCCGAAGATAAACGGGGGCTTTAGCGGTTTGGCGGTGGTGCCACCAGGAATCGAACCAGGGACACCAGGATTTTCAGTCCTGTGCTCTACCAACTGAGCTATGGCACCGATGCTGTAAAAGCGAGGCAAATTTATGTATTTTTTTGGAAAAATCCCATTATCAACTAAAATGCCCCGGATTTTATACTTTTGTGGCTGAAATGGCTGCAGATTTACACACATACCAGCTTAAGAATGGCATCACTCTCATCCACAGGCCAAACAAATCAGAAGTCGCTCACTTTGGATTGATTGTGCATACCGGCACACGGGATGAAAACCCTGACGAGCACGGTCTGGCCCATTTTATGGAGCATATGTTTTTCAAAGGAACTGCCAAAAGATCCCCCTACCAGATCATCTCCCGTCTGGAGGATGTGGGAGGAGAAATCAATGCTTATACCACCAAAGAAGAAACTGCCCTGTATGCTTCCTTCCTGAAGCAGGATTACCGGAGGGCCATGGAGCTGATCCAGGATATTTTTCTCAATTCAATTTTTCCAGAAAAAGAAGCGGAAAAAGAAGCGGAAGTCATTCTCAGCGAGATCCAGGGATATGAAGATTCCCCATCTGAACTGATCTTTGACAGGGCCGAAGAGCTGCTATTTCCAAATCATGCAATCGGGCGAAATATTCTGGGCAGTGAGAAGTCGCTTGCAAATTTCCGTAAGGGATCCCTTACAGAATTCCAGACTGAAAATTACGCCACAGATGAAATCGTTTTGTCGGTAGTGGGCAATATCCCCTTTGATAAAGTTAAGCATGCCACTGAAAAGTACTTTGGCGCCATCCCCCAAAAATCAAGAAGCAGAGAGCGAGTTATTCCAGCCAGTATATCTGGCAAAAAACTCATTGAAAACCGAAAGGCCTACCAAAAACATTGCATGCTGGTTGGGCCTGCCTATGCACTGCCCGACCAGAAAAGATTGCAACTCTACCTTTTAAATAACATTCTGGGTGGTCCGGGAATGAATTCCAGGCTTAATATGGCTCTCAGGGAGCGAAGAGGATACTCCTACAGTGCCGAATCGCACTATTCTCCCTATACCGATACCGGTGTCATGATGATTTATTTCAGTTGCGATGCTGATAAGTTCAGCAGGTCCATGCAGGTTAGCCGTGAAGAGATCCGCAAATTGCGCAGCAACCTGATTACAGATAAAAGGCTTAGTCATGCCAGGAAACAGCTGATGGGTCAACTGGCCATTTCGCGTGAAAACAACGAGCATCTCATGCTAACAAGGGCAAAGAGCTATCTGGTCTTCAAGCGTGTGGATAGCCTGGAAACCATTGGAAAACAATTGGAGTTGATCACACCTGATATGTTGCGGGCTACGGCCAATGAGGTTCTGGATCCAAAAAAACTTAACACCCTAATTTTCGAATAATGGAGCTCTTTAGCGATGCCGGAGCACTAGACCGATACCTGGAAGAACACTCCCAAGAAGAAGATCCCGTTCTTAGTGAACTGGCTCGTCATACTTACTTAAAGGAGGTTCATCCCAGGATGTTGTCAGGCCATATCCTGGGGAGTTTTCTTAGCCTTTTTTCAAAGTTGCTGTCCCCGGAACGAATCCTGGAAATTGGAACCTATACGGGATATTCCGCCATCTGCCTGGCACGGGGACTCAGGCACGGGGGAAAACTCACCACTATCGAGGTCAACGATGAACTACGCAATACCGCCCTCATATACTTCCAAAAAGCGGATCTTCTTGACAGGATCGAACTGATCAATGGTGATGCCCTGCACGTACTACCGACCTTAAAGGACAGCTTTGACCTGGTCTTTATGGATGCTCATAAGGATGATTACATATCCTATTACAATCTGGTGATCGACAAAGTAAAAAGCGGCGGATATATCCTGGTTGACAATGTCTTGTGGGGCGGCAAGGTAATTAATCCCAATTCTGATGATTCCACTACAAAAACCATTGATAAGTTTAACACGTTAATTACCGCGGACCAGCGTGTTGAAAACCTCTTGCTACCTGTCAGAGATGGCATAATGCTAATAAAAAAGAGGTGAATGTTGAATTAAAATCCTACTAAGTATAAACAAAACTTATCAGTGGATTGTTAAATGCCTGGAAACGCGAAGAAGGCATCTACCAATGGCAGTATACTCTATTAAAGAACTTGAGAAATTTTCAGGCATTAAAGCCCATACCATCAGAATCTGGGAAAAACGATATAATCTGTTTGAACCCCATCGCACCAACACAAATATCAGGTATTATACCGATAATGATCTGAAAAAAATCCTGAATGTAGCCTTGCTGAATCGCCATGGCATAAAAATCTCAAGCATTGCCAAATTAAGCAATCTTGAGCTTAAAGAAGAGATCATCAGAGTATCCGCAAGCAGTGATTCCAGTGACACAAGCATCGATTCCATGGTTCTTTCAATGATTGACCTGGATGAATACAGGCTGGAAGCTATGATTGACAAATCAATCAGTAAAATCGGACTCACAGCAACTGTAACCGATGTGCTATATCCTTTTTTGGAAAAAGTTGGAATCCTCTGGCAGTCCGGAGATGTCTATCCAGCCCAGGAACATTTTGTGTCCTACCTGATCAGGCAGAAAATAATCGCAGCCACCGATCGCATAGCCAACACATTCAATCCGCAGGGAAAAAAATTCCTTTTGTTATTGCCCGAAGGAGAATGGCATGAAATAACCCTGCTTTTTTCCCAGTATCTTATTCGGGAAGCAAATCATGAAGTCTTCTATCTGGGACAATCGGTTCCCTATTCAGATGTGCTGGCCATAGGAGCAGCCAAAAGATTTGATTACATTCTGGTTTCCAGCTCAAATATGCAAGCAGGATTTGACCTGACTCGCTACCTGGAAGACCTGGGTGTGGCCTTTCCGGATAAAAAGATCCTTTACTGTTCAAGCTATAAAGGAGAATTACCAGAAGAAATCTCACCTAATCACGTATATCTCCGCAATCTGGAGGATCTCTCCGCTTTTTTGCAGAAGTTGTCCTGAAATACCTAATGTGCTTATTATAAGGGTATTCATTTTTTGTGTTGAATGAATGCAATTATTCAGTCAACAAAAATGCAAAATTCCCTAATTTAGAATGGGAATATTAAAATACCTCCAAATCCTTTATTCTAAAGGCTTTTTCACAGTTTTCTTATTTGGAATTTAGTAATTTTCAGCAGGTTATAAAATTCAAAAGCTTGACACGTGTTTAATTGTATCATATATTTGTTAAACAAATAAACGCATATACAACATAAAGCACCTATATCATGACTACAATGGAATTTAACAGCAAGCTGATAAACATGGAAGAAAGACTTGAAAGGTTTGCCCTCAGTCTAACAGCCAATCGCGAAGCCGCAAAAGATCTCGTTCAGGAAACGTATCTGAAGGCATTATCTTCCAAAGATAAGTTCATTGAGTTTACAAATTTTGAAGCATGGGCTTATACCATACTGAAGAATACGTTTATTAATAACTATAGAAAGGCCGTCAGGCAAAACACAGTAGTGGATACCACAAAAGACCTGTATTACCTAAACAATTCCAGGGAATCAAACTTTATCAAGCCTGATTCAAGCATGCAGCATAAAGAAATCAATAAACACATTGATAAGTTGCAGGATGAATTAAAAGTTCCCTTCTTAATGCATACTGAAGGTTATAAGTATAAGGAAATAGCAGAAGAACTTGACCTTAAAATTGGTACCGTGAAGAGCCGCATCTTCTTTACCAGGAAAAAATTGATGGAATCCCTGGCGGATTATCAATAGCAGAAGGAATCCATTTTTCGCATAATGAAGCAAGGGCCGTCTGAAAAATCAGGCGGCCCTTCTTTTGTGAATAACTTAATTATCCTAACCCCGGAACTGTGCATCCACGGCTGCAAAAGCAGCCATATCAACAATCTCCCGCACCTCACTTTCCATCTGGAGAATATGAATGGGTTTCCCCAGTCCCAACAAGATGGGTCCGGTCACATTTGCCCCTCCAATCTCCTGCATCATTTTATATGCAATATTGCCCGAGCTCAGGTTGGGGAATATAATGGTATTCACCTTTTTATCACCCAATTTACTGAAAGGGAACTTCTGGTTTCTCAGCTCAGTGTTCAAAGCATAATTCATCTGCATTTCTCCATCTACAATAAGTTCCGGATGCTCCCTGTGGAGTATCTCTACTGCCTCCCTGGACCTGAGGGCACTGGCTCCATTGATGGCGCCAAAATTGGAATATGCAACCAGGGCAATGACTGGTTCGATATTAAAATGGCTCACCTGTTCTGCAACCATTACCGTGGTATCTACCAGAGTTTGTGGACTCGGCTGCACATTAACGGTGGTATCGGCAAAAAAGTAAGGACCTTTTTTTGTATGGACAATATACATTCCGGCAATATGATTTTTCGGATTATTGGTTCCTGCAATTTGAATAGCCGGTCTGATCACATCCGCATATTTGCTGGAGAATCCTGAAAGAAATGCATCTGCATCGCCTTCTGTAACCATCATCATACCAAAATGATTGGCCAGCTTCATCTGCTTCAATGCATCCCCATAGGTCATTCCTTTTCGCTGTCTGGTTTTATAGAGTTTATTCGCATACTTTTCTCTGATTGCTTTCATTTGCGGGGCTGTCTGATCCAGAATTTCAATCCCATTCAGCTCCAGGTGGTATTCCTTGATCAATTGCTCAATATGCTCCTTATCTCCCAATAGAACCGGGTTGGCTATTTTTTCATGCAGTATGGTCTGAACCGCCTTCAGCATTTTAAAACTTGCGGCTTCAGCAAAAACCAATCGTTTAGGGTTCTGTTGCGCTTTCACTCTTACTTCGTGGATCAAGCGATTCTCTATTCCCATTCTCTCCTTCAACATTTCCCGATAGGCCTCCCAATCTTCAATGGCTGTTTTCGCCACCCCGGAATCCATGGCAGCTTTTGCAACTGCAGGGGCCACATGATAAATCAAACGGGGATCAAGAGGTTTGGGAATTATATAATCCCTCCCAAAATGCAGATTTTCTACCTTATAGGCTTTATTTACCACTTCGGGCACATCTGTTTTTGTCAGGGAAGCCAAGGCATTCACAGCCGCAATTTTCATCTCCTCATTGATGGATGTGGCTCTTACATCAAGCGCTCCTCTAAAAATAAAGGGGAACCCGAGTACATTGTTGATCTGGTTTGGATAATCAGAACGGCCCGTGGCAAAAATTATATCTTTTCTGGCCGCAATCGCTTTCTCGTAAGATATCTCAGGATTGGGGTTCGCCATTGCAAAAACAATGGGATCTTTCCTCATGGACTTAAGCATTTCAGCACTTAATACATCTGCCACAGATAAGCCAAGAAATACATCTGCATCCTTCATGGCTTCTTCAAGGGTATTGGCAGTGGTTTCTCTGACAAATTCTTTCTTATACTTATTCAAACCCTCCCTACGCGTGTTTAACACACCTCGTGAGTCAAGCATGAACAGATTTTCTGGTAAAACTCCAAGCGCAATGTAGAGCTTGGCACAGGAGATGGCTGAGGCGCCAGCTCCATTAACCACTACCTTTAGTTGATCTATCTTCTTGTTGACAAGTTCAAGCGCATTCAGCAGACCTGCCGCAGATATGATGGCAGTTCCATGCTGATCGTCATGAAAAACGGGAATATCCAGTTCTTCCTTCAGGCGTGTTTCAATCTCAAAACATTCGGGTGCTTTGATATCCTCCAGGTTTATTCCTCCAAAAGTAGGAGCTATGGCTTTAGCCACCTCAATAAACTGATCCACACCTTTGCGATCAATTTCGATATCAAACACATCCACATCGGCAAAAATCTTAAACAGTAGCCCCTTTCCTTCCATCACTGGTTTTCCCTCTAAAGCGCCGATGTCACCAAGCCCCAATACGGCTGTTCCATTGGACATAACAGCCACCAGGTTGCCTTTTGCAGTATACTTATAGGCATCCTCTATATTATCCTTTATGGCCAGGCAGGGATCTGCCACACCAGGAGAATAAGCCAGCGAAAGGTCTCTCTGGGAGGAGTGTGATTTGGTTGGAATAACTTCTATTTTTCCTGGTCTTCCACTGCTGTGGTAATTCAGGGCATCTTCGCGGGTAATTTTAGACATGATCGATGGGTTTTTAGTAATCAGCTCAAAAGTACTAAGAGAGAGATTCCGTTGTCATCCGAAATGACCAATAACATCATGTTATTGAGCAGTATGATCAATACATAATAAAAAGATGTTTATCGAATGATGAAGCCCTCCTTGAGTGGATCCTCCGGATCAAAGCAAAAACTGTTTCTTCCTGTAAATGAAGCCGTCCCGCTGACCTGAGGTATAACCGCTTTATGTGGCCCAAATGTTGTCAACTCAGCGATCTCAACCTTCATGGTCGTACCCAGTATGCTCTCTATCTCCATGGCCACTCCCGGACCAAGCTCTCCCCTGGAATGATGTAGCGCGGCCCGAGCGCTTACGCCTGAGCCTGTTGCGGAACGATCCACTTCGCCATTAGCGAATATACATACGTTTCTGCTATCTCTTGATGAATTATAAGGCTTCCCTGTAAAAATGGTGCCATAAAGGAAACTCAGATCTGCTTCGTAGGGATGCATTATTGCCTTTTGCCTCATCACACTTTTCTTTATCAGCATTCCCAGCTCTATCAGCTTGTTTACCCCGGAGGGTTCCAGTTGTAAATTCATTTCATCTCCATCAACAATGACATAGAATGCCCCTCCATAGGCCACATCGTAGCCAATCAAGCCCAGCCCTGGGATCTCGATCTGCTGGTCCCTGTACAACACAAAAGAGGGAACATTTTTAAATGAAACAGAGTGAACCACTCCATTTTTACGATATGCGGTGGAAATGATCTGTCCGGGAGGGGCATCAATAATAAGTTGGGGAGCATCCCCTTCTTTTTTTACCAGTCCGGTATCCAGAACAAATTTCGTGAGAGCGATGATGGCATGTCCGCACATGGTACTGTAACCTTCATTATGCAGAAAGAAAGTTCCAAAATCAGCTTCAGGGGTACAGGGCTCCGTAAGCACAGCACCATACATGTCCGCATGCCCACGCGGTTCCCACATAAGACCTTTCCGGAGATGGTCCAGGTGCTCCCTGAAATATTTCCTCTTTTCCAGGATGGTCTCCCCCTGCACCTCAGGATAGCCATCCAGGAGTATTCGCAAAGGCTCTCCCCCTGTATGCATATCTATGGTGGATATACTGAGCCAATCGGAAGGAAAATCCCAGCTTAACTCTTTTAATTTATGAAACATAAAAGATTTATTTCAAGAAAGACTTTCATAAACCAACTTCGCACCATACAGGTCAAATGCAGCCATGCCAACCGATTTAAAAAACCGGGTCTCTCCATTAAGCTTGACCTTATCCATAATCAGATCCGAAAGAGGAATCACCTGGGCTTCACGGATTAAACCTTTTCTTAAAGGATCTATCAGATCTCCAGATTCCTCAAGAGCAACCGGTGTGTCTACAAATACCTGCTTCAAATCCGCAAAAAGAGCATCCGGAAACTCCCTCATTTCGGGTTTATAAGAACCAATCCCTATGATGGTTTTTCCTTTCCACCATTCATCATGGGCCGGGACCACGGCCTGATGTGAGCCGGTAGCAGTAATGATAATCTCTGAATCAATGCAGAGTTCCTCTGCTGTCTTACATGAGATAACCTTTACATCCGGATAAAATGCAGTAAATCTGTCGGTAAAACGGTCCATAATCTCCACGGAACGATCCAGTATCCTGAGGGTATCAATTGAGCGTTGCTCGCAGGCAAAAAGTGCCTGGTGAAAACCTTGTATCCCAAGGCCAATTACACCCAGCGAAGAGGCGTCTTCCGGGGCCAGGTACTGAATACCCACAGCCCCCACCGCAGCTGTCCGCATTGCCGTAAGCTTACTGCCGTCCATCACTGCCAGTGGCTTACCGGTCTCCCCATCGTTTAAGAGTACGGATCCATAGATCATGGGCTCCTTATGCTGAAGATTTTTTGGGAAAACCGAGACAAGTTTGGTTGAAAAGTAAGTGCTTCCGAAACAGGGCATCAATAAATGCGTATTTGGCCCGCGGTCAATATGGACCCGTTGTGGCACCTCCACCACGCCAATAGTTGTGTCTACAAAAGCCTGTTCCATAGCTGTAACCCACCTGTCAATGGGGGCAGCATTGCCAATATCTTCACTATCGAAATTTTTCATTTTAACTAGTTGGGATAATAATCTATGAAATTAATACAAAAGTGTGATTTTCCATATCAGAGGCTTTTTTAGCTCAGCAAGGGCCTATATAAACGTACAAAGCCTCTCAGAATAACTTGAGAGGCTTTGTACCCGGAGCCGGGATCGAACCGGCACGGCCATTACTGGCCACTGGATTTTAAGTCCAGCGCGTCTACCAATTCCGCCATCCGGGCCCTAATATGGTAGTTGCTTTCAATATGTCAAATCAATTCTACCTGCAAACTGCCCTTTTCATTGGGATGTCAGGAGCTCAGCGTTCCGCTTCGGTACCGCCATCCGGGCCCTAATATGGTAGTTGCTTTCAATATGTCAAATCAATTCTACCTGCAAACCGCCCTTTTCATTGGGATGTCGGGAGCTCAGCGTTCCGCTTCGGTACCGCCATCCGGGCCCTAATATGGTAGTTGCTTTCAATATGTCAAATCAATTCTACCTGCCATCAAGTAGACCATAAAGCGCTGCAAATTTAAACAAAAAGCTTTAATCTGCTTCAAAAATAAGCTTCATTGCGTCCTCAACATCACCCGGAGAGCTTTTAATTTTCATAAAGGTCCCCATGGTAAGTTCGGGCCAGTGCAAGGCAAATCTGAAACGGCCATGTAACATTGTTACCTCATTCCCCTGAAGAATAATTTCATAGGGCATGGCTGCCACATGACTTTCTCCAATAATCGGCAGGAAATGCGCTTCCCCTTTTTCCTTATCTTTCATTCCAATCCCAAAGACAGCGGTTTCCTTACTATCGCACACTATTTCATATACCTGAAAGATGTTTTCTTTTTCGGATAAGCCATTTCGAATGGCCACAAGTCCCTGATCATAACTGTTAAACTCTGCCAGTGAAACGGCTTTTTCAAAATTTGGCATCCCTGCCATATAGCGATACTTCATTAGCTTCTCAGCACTGAGATCCCCGCCAAAATTTTCCCGAAGAGACCCTACACTCCCCATGGTGTGTAAAATTTGCCTGGAGATTTCCAAAGCATCAGAATTAAATGATACATCGTTCATCTTTTCCTGAAAATAAGCATAGAAGAGATATTCGGGATTCACAATGGATACAGAGATCTTTTCTTCGGTTTCCTGAAAACCCACTTTCATGGCCGCTGCAAGCATGCCACGATCTTTTAATTCCCGGGTAAATGAAATCAGCTCATCATTTGTAAAAACCAGCACAAACAGATCCGGATTCTCGCCTGGCTGATACTGCCCTATAACTTCATACCCTCCACCTTCAAGCACCCTTGTCACTTGGTCAACCACATCTTTCATCGGGCCTGCTTTTTCGGCAACCCGGATATAGGGTGAAATTCCTGAAGCCAATATCAATATCAGACTCATTAGCATACCTGAAACAATAAATCTTTTCATAATCACTGATTTAAGATTAATCTTGTCTGCAAATAAAAAGCATCTGTTGATCCTTAAGGAAGAAAGCATACTGATATATATCATTGGGGGCCTTGTTGAGAAGCATAAAAAAAGGGTCTCTTTTCAGAAACCCTTTTTCATTTGAGCGGGAAACGGGACTCGGACCCGCGACCCCGACCTTGGCAAGGTCGTGCTCTACCAACTGAGCTATTCCCGCAAATGGATTGCAAATATAGTACGCAAAAATCAATCATGCAAACCAAATCTCCTGATTTTTCACAAGAGAGGCGGCTCAAAAGACTGATTACAACCCGGATAGCTTCTTAATCTCATTCAATTTATTAAGTGCTTCAACAGGAGTCAGGTTGTTGATATCCAAACCGGCAATCTGGTCCCGGATCTGCTTTAAAATGGGGTCATCCAACTGGAAGAAGCTCATTTGCAGTCCCTCTCTTCCGCCTGCCAGTTCTGACATAGGCTTGCTAAGGTTCTTTTCCCCGCCTGATTTCTCCAGTTCCGCAAGAATTTCATTGGCACGCTTTACAACGCTTCGGGGCATGCCTGCCATCTGGGCAACATGAATCCCAAAACTATGCTCGCTGCCGCCGGGAAGCAGCTTCCTCAGGAATATAACCCGGTCGTCCAGTTCCTTAATGGAAACATTGTAGTTCCGAACCCGTGAAAAAGAAGCTTCCATCTCGTTCAGTTCATGATAATGGGTGGCAAAAAGGGTTTTGGCTTTTCCTTCTTTTTTCTCATGGATATATTCCACCATGGCCCAGGCAATAGAAATCCCGTCATATGTGCTTGTTCCCCGGCCAATTTCATCCAGGATAACCAGGCTCCTTTCCGAAAGATTGTTCAGTATGCTGGCCGCCTCCAGCATTTCCACCATAAATGTGGATTCACCCAGGGAAATGTTATCAGAGGCCCCCACCCGGGTAAAGATTTTATCCACCCATCCAATACTGGCCGCCTCTGCCGGAACAAAACTGCCCACCTGAGCCATCAGGGTAATCAATGCAACCTGCCTTAAAAAAGCCGATTTTCCCGACATATTGGGCCCGGTCAGAATCATTATTTGCTGATCACTATCGTCGAGCCTGACACTGTTGGAAACATAAACTTCGTCATCGGGCAATTGCTTCTCTATCACCGGGTGTCGTCCTTCGTTAATTTCTATGGTAGTAGATTCATTTACTTCGGGCCGACAATAAGAGTTTTCCAGTGCCGTAAGGGCAAATGAAAAGAGGCAATCGAGCCTGGCCACCAGAGAGGCATTCAATTGTATAGCTTTTATCCATCCTGCAACACCGCTCACCAGGTCCTGGAACAAATTCGCTTCCAGCACCAGGCATTTTTCCTCAGCTCCCAGGATCTTCTCCTCATACTCTTTTAGTTCCTCGGTAATATAACGCTCGGCACTAACCAGGGTCTGTTTTCTGATCCATTCCTCCGGAACTTTGTCCTTATGGGTATTCCGAACTTCCATATAATAGCCGAACACATTGTTATAAGCTATCTTCAGGCTGGAAATTCCGGTACGCTCCATTTCTCTCTGCTGAAGGCCCACCAGGTAATCCTTCCCGGAGTGCATAATCTCTCTGAGCTCATCCAGCTCTTCTGAAACCCCGGCTGCAATGACCCCTCCTTTATTGATTTGTGACGGAGGTTCCGGAACCATCTCTTTTTGTATTCGATTTTTCACCTCTGTACAGGGATCCAGCTGAGCTGCCAGTTGTTGGAATGAGACTTCACTGGATTTCTCACAACGCTCCTTGAGCGGACCAATGGCCTCCAACGCTCTCATCAGCTGTATAAGCTCCCTGGGGCTTACTCTGCCCACTGCCACCTTTGAGATGATTCTTTCCAAATCTGCAACCTGCCTGATTTTATCATTCAGAAACTCCCTGAAATCCTCCTCCAGGAGAATATGCTCAACCATGTTGTGCCTTTCCCGGATCAACAGCACATCTTTCAGGGGGAGGGAAAGCCAGCGTTTCATCAAACGTGCTCCCATGGGGCTAAGGGTCTGATCCATCACCTCAAGAAGGGTGGGGGCTCCCTCGTACAGGGATTGAAAAATTTCAAGGTTTCGGAGGGTAAAACGATCCAGCCAGACATAATGATCCCGCTCAATTCGGGATAAACTGGATATATGATTCGTCCGGGTATGCTGAGTTAGATCGAGATACTGAAGAATGGCTCCGCTGGCAATGATCCCATGTGTCATTTCCTGCACACCAAATCCTTTCAGGGTCTGAATGCCAAACTGCTGATGAAGTTTATCCCTGGCATTCTCCTCCGTATAGACCCATTCCTCGAGCAAAAAGGTGTAAAAACTATCGCCGAACTCTTCCAGGAACTGGTCGCGATGACTCCTTTGAACCAGCACTTCTTTGGGTTTGAAACTGGTAAGTAATTTATCGATGAAGCTTTGATCGCCCTGGGAAGTCAGAAACTCCCCCGTGGAAATATCCAGGAATGCAATGCCGTGGATCTGCCTGTCCATGTAAATGCTGGCCAGAAAATTATTTTCACGGTTATCCAGTACATTCTCGTTGTAGGTAACCCCGGGGGTAACCAGTTCGGTAATCCCTCTTTTTACAATTTTCTTGGTGAGTTTGGGGTCTTCCAGCTGTTCACAGATGGCAACCCGTTGTCCCGCCCGGACCAGCTTTGGAAGGTAGTTATCCAGGGCATGGTGGGGAAAGCCTGCCAGCTCCACCGATGAAGCAGCACCATTGGCACGCTTGGTGAGGGTAATTCCAAGTATTTCAGCAGTTCGAATGGCATCTTCTCCAAAAGTTTCATAAAAATCTCCCACCCTGAATAATAGAACCGCATCGGGATGACTTGCCTTGACGGAGTAATATTGCTTCATCAGGGGAGTTTCAACGATATTTTTTGGTGTGCTCATTCTTAACTTATTGCCTCTCAAAAATAGAGCTTATGTAAGGATTATCGAAGTGTTGTTGAAAAGTAAGTGCTTTTATTTCTCCTGTATTTTCACTTAATTGAACCTATGCGCTTCGGAAAACATGCCCTTACATATCTGATATTTTTAGGATTCTTCCTGGGAATCCTGTTTGGCTGGCTGGTTGGAGAGCCGATTCTGGTGATTGCTGAGCCCATGAAAGAGTTATTTCTTCGCCTGCTGAAAATGGCCATTCTCCCCCTGGTGATTACCTCCATCATCAGTGCGGTAATCCAGGTGGGTAGCAGTAAAGGTCTGGGCTTGATTAGCCTGCGTACTTTTACTTATTATATTACTACAAGTGTTCTGGCGATTTTGACAGGACAAATACTTGTCAATATTTTCAGACCAGGAGTGGGTGCTGAAATTGGACTTACCGAGCAACCTGATGGAATCGGTGTGGTCGACCAGAGCTTTGGAGAGCTCTTGCTCAACCTGATTCCGGAGAATCCTTTTGCCGCCATGGCCAATGGCGATGTCTTACCGGTTATCTTCTTTTCGCTTTTGTTTGGTTTTTTTGTGACCCGATTAAAACCAGAACAGTCCAATCTGATGGGTAGTTTTTTCAGGGCGGCATTCGAAGCAATGATGAAGCTGACTTCTTTTGTAATCTGGACAGCTCCCATTGGTGTGTTTGGCATCATTGCGGGCATTGTGGCCCAAACCGGCTTTGATGCCTTTGCCTCTCTGGGTAAATTTTTCCTTGTGGTCATGGCGGGCCTGTCCATACACTTCTTTATCACCCTTCCCCTGCTTCTTAAATACCTGGGTAAGTGTAGTCCTATTAAACACTACCGGGGCATGCTCTCTGCCCTGATGACTGCCTTTTCAACCTGTTCTACCATCGTGACCCTGCCCCTGACCTTGAAGGCGGTGACTGAAGTATCCGGAGCCTCTGAGAAAGCCGCAGGATTTGTCCTTCCCATTGGAGCAACCATCAATATGGACGGTACAGCACTCTACGAATGTGTTGCAACCATTTTCATTGCACAGGTATATGGCTTTGACCTGGGTCTGGCCCAGCAGGGAATCATTGTCATTACGGCTGTGCTGGCTTCCATCGGAGCCGCCAGTATTCCCATGAGCGGACTGGTCATGCTCAGCATTATTCTCAATGCGGTGGGGCTTCCCCTGGAAGGAGTGGCCATGATCCTGGCGGTGGATCGCATCCTGGATATGTTTCGCACCACGGTCAATGTCTTTTCCGATAGCGTGGGCGCCGTGGTGATCAGCCGCCTGGAAGGGGATAAATAAAA
>Ga0180436_10000068_pt1 | contig 105062 bp, 109 predicted proteins | sample SS_ome_2_FD_132434 | JGI IMG/M metagenome (GOLD analysis project Ga0180436, IMG submission 132434) | Hypersaline lake sediment archaeal communities from the Salton Sea, California, USA - SS_3_S_2 metaG | ecosystem: Environmental > Aquatic > Non-marine Saline and Alkaline > Hypersaline >...
GCCGGCTCCTCGGTCGCGGTGATATCGGGAATCCGGTTTCGCAGTTCCTCGAAGACCACCGCGATCTCGCGACGGGCCAGGTTGGCGCCCAGGCAGAAGTGCGTTCCGCCGCCGCCGAACCCGAGGTGGGGGTTGGGAGTGCGCGTCACGTCGAACAGCCACGGATTGTCGAACTTGTCCTCGTCACGGTTGGCCGACGCGTACCACATGGTCACCTTGTCGCCCTCTGCGATTGGCACACCGCGGATCTCGACATCCCGGGTAGCGGTGCGCCGCATGTAGACCACCGGCGAGGCCCAGCGCACGATCTCCTCCACCGCCGTCTGGGAGCGGGTCTCGAACTCGTTCCACCAGATCTCGCGCTGCTCCGGATAGCGGGTGAGCGCGAGCACACCGTGACTGATGGCGTTGCGGGTGGTCTCGTTGCCGGCGATGGCCAGCAGGATAAAAAATGACGCGATCTCCGCCGAGCTCAGACTCTCCCCGTCCACCTCGGCGGCCACCAGTGCGGTGGTCAGATCATCCCGGGGGCTGGCCCGACGGTCCTCGGCCAACGCGGTGGCGTACGCCCCGATATCGATGGCCACCTTCATGAACTCGTCGAAGTCGGTGGTCAGATCCGGGTCACCGAAACCGAGGATGATGTTGGTCCAGTGGAATATCTGCTGGTGATCGGCCTCCGGGATGCCCATCATGTCGCAGATCACCTGTAGCGGCAGCGGGCCGGACAGCTCGGTCACCAGTTCGCCGACACCGTCGGGATGATTCGCGATCATGTCGGTGACCAGCCGCCGTGCCCGGTCGCGCACCGACTCCTCGGTGCGGGCCACGACCCGGGGAGTGAAGGCGCTGCGGACGATACCGCGCAGCCGGGCATGCCGGGGATCGTCGAGGGCGATCATCGAGCCGAAGTACTCGGCCACCTCGGGCGCCTGATCGGCAATGGTGATATTCGGATACGAGCTGAAGATCTCCGGATGGCGGCTGGCGTAGTGCACATCGTCGTACTTCATCAGAGCCCAGTGGCCCGGACCGGTCTCAAACCCTTCGAACTCGATCTCGTTGACGAATCGCACCGGAGCCGAGTTCCGCAGGGTGGCGAACGCACCATCGCGGAAGCTGTCGTCCCGGATCCAGAAGTCCTGGGTTCCCATTGCGATGTCCGCGAGCGGAACGTGCGGGGGCGGCTGGCCGTTGATCGGGGTCGCGATACCCATCGGTCACCGTCCCGTCCTTGCCGTGGATTGCGCTTCCCACAGTAAAGCCGGGTGGCGCGCCACGAAAGAGCCGGGTGGCGCGCCACAGGAGAGCCGATTGGCGCGCCACGGGGTCAGTCTTGTTCGACGACGGCCTTAATGCGTTCCAGCGTGGTGCGCATATCGCGGACATTGCGCCGGCCGCGCAGGTAGCCGGCGAACATCCAGAACACCCGCACCGGTAGCGCGCTGTTGAGGCGGAACGACTCCGTGACATCGGTGCCGTCGCCCCGTGGTGTCAGGCGGTAGTGCCAGTTGTTGACTGCCTGGTCTCCCGGCCCGAGAACGGCGAAGCCGAATTCCCTGCCCGGTTCACAGGCGGTGACGCGGCAGGTGGTCCAGTACACCGGACCGATCTCGTTGCGCCGGACGTGGCCCCGGAACTTCGCGCCCAGTTCCGGACCGGTGGCGCCACCGAGCCATTCGGCCTCGAAGACCTCCGGGGAGAACCGGCCGGTGTTGCGGACGTCGGCGATGAGATTCCAGATCTTGTCGGCCGGCGCGGACATGTGCACGGTCACAGAGCCTTCCATGGCCATCGATACTAAGCAGTTCGGCCGGGCCCAGCGGATGCGGCTGCGTTCGATGACATCGCGGGCCGATTGTCATCGGTGGTTTTGGCGGTAGCGTCTGGCCTATGGGGATAGGACTACGGCCGCCGACCGCCCACGTCGAACGGCATGTCGGCGCCGCGCCCGCAGCGGTGTGGCGGCTGCTGGTCGATGTCCGGGAATGGCCCCGGTGGGGGCCGTCGGTGCGGCGTGCGGAGTTGCACGGGGGTGGCTCGCAGCTGTATCCCGGTGCCCGGGGAACGGTCTGGACCGTCGCGGGTGTCCGGTTGCCGTTCTCGGTCACCGAGTTCGATGCCGGATATCGGTGGACCTGGGCGTTGGCCGGTGTGCCGGCGACCGGGCATCAGGTGGCCGGGTCCGCCGACGGCTGCCAGGTCCGTTTCGAGGTGCCCTGGTGGGCGATGGCCTATCTACCGGTGTGCGCAGCGGCACTGGGCCGAATCGACCGGCTCGCAGCTTGAGCCCCCTGCGCTAGATCAGCCGACCGGCCCCTTCGCGAGGACCAGCGGTGCACTACGTGGTGCGCCGGCACGGTCGATCCAGCTCAGCATGATGGTGTCGCCGGGTCTGCGCTGGTCCATCAGGTTCGAAAGATCGGCCGCCGAATTGACCGGAATGCCGTCCACCGCGGTGATCAGGTCACCGCCGAACAGGCCGATCCGGCTCGCGGGTGTATCCGGCAGTACTTGGCGCACCACAGCGCCCGGCGGCCCGCCCAGCAGCGGCGCATCAGCGATACCTACGCCGATGAAAGCGCTGTCACCCAGGTGAATCGAGGGCGATGGCACACCTGAGCGAATCTGGTTGGCGATGGCCATCGCCCGGTCGATCGGGATGGCGAAACCCTCGCCGCCGGTCACCCCACCCATGCGATAGGTCAACGTCGCCGCCACGGTGACGCCGACCACCTGTCCCGCACTGTTGACCATGGGCCCGCCGGAGTCACCGGGCCGGATATCGGCGGCCACGCGGATGAGGTCGTAGAGCTCCCGTGACCCGCCGCCGTTTTCATCGGAGGCGCGAACCGAGGCGCCGAGCTGGGTCACCGCACCCGGGGAGTAGGACGGCGGGGCACCGGGCCCATTGGAGTTGCCGATGGCCGCGATCGGATCCCCGACGACCACCGTCGAGGAGGTGCCCAGGTTGGCCGTTGGCAAACCGCCGGCCCCGCGAAGCCGGACCAGTGCGATGTCGTTGGCCCGATCGAAACCGATCACGTCCACCGGATAGGAGACGCTGTTGGCCAGGCTGATGGCGGTGATCTCGGTGGCGCCCTCGATGACGTGGTTGTTGGTCAGTACCTCGCCGCTGGGGTCGATCACGATTCCGGTGCCCGTCCCGACGGCCCCCTGATAGCCCAGTGATGTGTTGATATCGACGAGTCCGGGGACAACCTGACTGAGCAGGGCGGACTGGTCCAGCGGCGCACGTGGGGCCGGCGCGGCGACTCCGGGTGCGGCGGTTGCCGGTGCGGCAAGAAGACCGGCGAGCAGCGTCAACGTAGCCAGCACCCCGGGTAAGCGGCGGACGCGGCCGCCCCAGAGGCGTGCACGTGTGGATGTCATACCCTCAACTGTGCCTGATAATCCGAGAAAAGGGCACTCTGCAGGCTCTTGAACACGCCGGGGCCGTGTCGGCACCCGGGGTGGGGTTTGGCCGGCGTGGCGGGGCCGATCGGGCATTGCGGCGGGCGGGCGGTTTCGACCGTCTGGAGGCGGAGCTGCGATGTTCACCTCGGGACGGCTTCAGCTTTCCGAGAAGAACGGATCGGGAAGGCCGGGATCTCGCAGTTTGGCCGCGGCCCCGGCACCGGTCACCGGCAGGCCGGTCGGGTCCAGAAGCCCGATCTGAACGAGCACATTGGCCTGGTCCCACATGATGTGCTCATAGGAAACCTTGTCGCCCTCTATGCCCACTATCACCACGAATACGGCTTCGACGAATTTGCCCGTCGGCTCGATCCCAGGCAACATCCAGTCGATCTTGCGGGTGTGCGTGAACGAAATAATCAGTTCATCGACCAGTCGAGTTTCGCTGTAGGTGCGCGATATGGTCTCGAAGACCACGTCCGGGGGGAAGAACTGGCCGATCAATCGTCTGGCATAGAAGTTCCGGACCCCGGTCGGCCCCTGCCCGCCGACCATGGTCGGGATGTTGACCAGGTGAGGTTGCGGGGACATCGTGGCCAACGTCTCATCGAGATCGCCGGCCAGTTCCGCGTCCATGTGGGCGTTGAAGATGGCGTCGAGCCTCTGGGCGAGGGTCGGGTCGGACATCCGGCCTCCTCAGAACGTGGCCAATGGCCGACCGTAACACGGCCGCCGCTTCAGCCGCGATCGTCATCAGCCTGATCACGGGGAATCGGCCGTCAGCGGCGGTAAGATCGGCGGGAATGGACAGCACCACCCTCCGGTCCGCCCTCAGGTCCAGGACCACTGTCTTGCTGATTACAGCGGCGCTGGTGACGTCACTGACGCTGGGGCTGGCCTTCGTCATCGCGCATCGGGTTTATGACCTCCGTGGTGCGGCCGTCGCACCGGTGGAGCCGCTGACCGACGATCAGGCCCGGCATCAGGTGCTCGAGTCCGCGCGGCTGTTCGTCAGCGCGGGTCGGATGACGACCCCTACCGCCACCTACTTGTTGACGTCCTGTACCGGCGATGGTTTGCCGCCCTATCAGGGCAGCCTGTATGCGAGCTTCGATGTCCCCACGATTACCGAAACCCCGGCTTATTTCCGCCGGATTGCCGGTGAGATGACGGCCCGCGGGTGGCGTGAGGGCTTGCCGCCCAACCGGCATCCCGGCGGCCGGACGCTGGCCAAGAACGGGGTTACCGCCGTCTACTACCGTGACCCCGATCTCGCAGGGCGCGGTGTGTTGCAAATCTCGGGGGAGTGCCGCACGGTCAGCGATCATCGGGGCGGTGACACCGGTTTCATCGATGTCACCGGGCAGCTGCGCCGCTGAGAGCAGGTGGCCGCAGCGCCGGTGACTGAGGTGGCTGAGGACTTTGGTCCCCGGTGCGGCGGCCCTTCGACCCGTTTCTGATACGGCAGGTCACAGATAACATGCCGCGTATGACCTATGTGATCACCAGTGCTTGTGTGGATGTCAAGCACAAGGCCTGCGCCGCGGAATGCCCGGTCGACTGCATCTACGAGGGTGACCGGACCATGTACATCAACGCTGAGGAGTGCGTCGACTGCGGAGCCTGCCGACTGCTGTGCGACGTCGATGCCATCTACTACGATGATGATCTTCCGGAGGGAGAGCGCCGATTCCTCGCCGATAACGCCGCATTCTTCACCGAGGTTCTGCCCGGCCGGGAGGTTCCGCTGGGCGTCCCGGGCGGAGCCGCCGCTCTCGGCGCGGTCGGGGTGGACACGCCGATGGTCGCCGGGTTGCCGCGCGCCTGAGCGTTCGGTTACCCGCGGGGGCCTCCGCCCGGCGGTTGGGTATCGATGAACTCGGAGAACGCGGTGTAGGCGCGGGCCCCGTATACCGTCGCCGGACCACCCTGCATGAGAATCGCAACCCCGATCGCCTCGGCAGCCTCGGCCTGGGTCGCACCGGCGCGGGCTGCGCCACGAGCGTGGGACGCGATACAGCCGTCGCAGCCGTGGATCACCCCGATGGTCATCGCCATGAGTTCTTTGATCCTGGTCGGCAGTGCTCCGTCCGCCAACGCCGCACCGCTGAGATCGTTGAACGCCTGATAGACATCCGGGATCTGCTGCCGTAGTGCACGGTGCTGAGGCCGGAGGTCGTTCAGGACGCCGTGGCTGTGGCCAGTTTCGCTCATGTTGCGAACCCTATCGCTCGCGCCGTGTAACGCGGTTCGGGGTTTCGCTGAAGTAGATCAGTGGGTAGAGAAAAAACTACGCCGCTCTGGCAGCATCTACACTCTGGTTTGCTGGACAGTGCGACGAGGACGGGAGCGACGGGGCGATATGGTCACAGCAGTTCGCCGGGCATTCGCCGCGGCGGGCATCGCGGTGCTCACCTTGGTGGGTGCTGCGCCGGTCAGCGTGGCAGCGATCGCCCCTTCGGTGGCTGCGGGTGAGGTGGCCTCGGTGCGCCCCTTCCATGGGCAGACCGTTGGCGTGGCACATCCGATCATCGTGACGTTCAGCCGCTCGATCGCCGACCGCGCCGCGGCCGAACGGTCCATTAAAGTGATGTCCCCGGCCGAGATGACCGGCCGATTCGAGTGGCGCAATGACAGCGTGGTGCAGTGGACGCCGGACCGGTTCTGGCCGGCGCACTCCCGGATCACCCTGATGGCCGGCGGACAGCGACGCAGCTTCGAAACCGGGTCGACGGTGTTGGCCGTGGGCAGTATCTCCAACCACACGTTCACCGTCAGCATCGACGGGGTGATCATGCGGCAGATGCCGGCCTCGATGGGTAAACCGAGGTTCGCCACACCGGTCGGTTCGTTCACCGTGCTGGAGAAGGAGAAGGCGCTGGTGATGGACTCCCGCACCATCGGTATCCCGTTGTCCGACCCGGAGGGCTACAAACTGAACGTGACCGATGCCGTCCGCATTACCTGGGGCGGTGTCTACGTGCATTCCGCCCCATGGTCGGTCGGCTCGCAGGGGTACGCGAACGTCAGCCACGGTTGTATCAATCTGAGCCCCAACAACGCGCTGTGGTACTTCAACCAGGTCGGCATCGGCGACCCGGTCGTCATCAAGTACTAGCCGACAGGTTCTGGATCGTCGTCGGGCCCCGAGGCGTGGCCGGTGACAGCGGAGAGGGCTATTTCGGGTGCGTGGCGCTGAAGGCGACGGTCACCGTATCGGCGACTTTGAGCGATCCCATGAACAGCGAGTACGGCTTCACCCCGAAATCGGTCTGGGTGACGGGTAGCTCAGCCGACAGCGCCCAGCCATCGTCGCGTTCCTCTGCTGCGAGGTCGACCAGTTGGGGTCGGGAAACGCCGTGAATCTCGAGTGTGCCACCGAGTCGGTAGCCGCCCGCGGTTTTCGCGATGTCCTCGGTGACGAATCGGATCTGCGGATACTTTCCTTCCTCCAGCGACTTGAGCGCTTGTGAGCGGACCATGCTCTTGGCCGAACCGGTCAGCGGTGTGGCCCCGCCGTCACCGCGTATCACCACGAGGGAATCCACCGGCACCGTCAGTTCGGCCGAGGCCGGCTCATCGGCCACCCACCGCACCGTCGCCCGCCATGACTGCATCGCGATTGTCAGCCGGTGGCCCATTCTTGCGGCCCGGCCGGCGACGCCGGTCCGAACGAGCAACTTCCCGGACGTGGCGTCAAGCGACCAGGTGGACGTCGTCATGTCGTGATCGTATCGGCCGCGGTACGACTCCCGATCGGCCCGCGCCTTGTTTCATGAGCTGTTCTCGCTGGTCGTTTCCTCCGTCACGGTGACGGTTGTGGTGCTCACCGTGGTCGTCGGTGCCCCCGACGAGGTCGGAGTGGTTGTGGAGGTCGGAGTGGTGGGCTCGGCGGAGAAACGAGACTGGCGGAATTCCAGCCAGGAATCCCGGTACAGCACGGTGTCACCCTCGGAAACCAGCAGCATCTCCGGTGATACCGCATAGGTGACGTCCCCGTTGGTGGCGACGATCGAGCCGTCGGAGGCGCGGCCCGCAGGGGCTGTCAATGCCGTGTCGTCGCTGAGCCGGACCCCGCGGTATTCCAGGTCACCGTCATTGTCGATGCAGATCGCCACCAGGGCCCGGGAGGTGCGTCCGAAGGACATCAGGACCTGACTGTCCGCGCAGCGGGCCGCCGAGTTCACGTAGCCCTGCGCATCGCTGGGGTAGTCCGCTGCCGAACCGGATGTCGGCGAGGAGGCGCCGGTCGAGGCAGACGTGGACGTCGCTGTGGAACTGGATGTCGCTGTGGAACTGGACGTCGCTGTGGAACTGGATGGCTCCGCCCCTGCTTGGGGTGTCTGGGCCTGGGCAATCAGCGTCAGGGCCGCTGCAGCCGCCAGCGCGGCGGAGGACAGGAGTGCGCCGACGGGGCGGTAGCGAATGAGCATGTACGAAGCCAACCACCCCGACCGCCGATTACAACGCTAGGCTCGCGGCGTTTCGGTTGTTTTCGCGGTGTTCGGATCCCGCAGGACGAGGTGTGCCCGCGACCGCCGACCTGCCGAGTTCAGCTTTTCGGTCAGTCCGGTCGCGGGGCGTGGCTCAGGACGGCCCACAACAGCCGGGCCGCGGCCCTGGCCGGTTCGTCGGGAACAATCGGCGCGGCGGCCCCCGGCTGCTCGGCCGGGGTGCCGCCGATGTGCTCGACCAGGGCGACAGCGAGAACCCTCAGCTTGACGTTCGATTCATGGCTGGCCCGGCGCAGAGTCGCCCAAGCGTTGTCGGCATCACAACGTAGGCAGCCCATGATCACGCCCTTGGCCTGCTCGATCGCGCCGCGGGACTGCAGCACCGCAAGCATGTCGGCGACCTGGGCATCATCCTCGGCGGCCGATGCCATCAGCGCCGCGGTGATCAGTTGTTCGTATCCGATGAGCGTGGCGACGGCCCCGGCGTCCGCGGGCCGGCTCAGCGCGCAGGAGAGCACCACCGTCTGGTCGTCATGCCAGATTCCCGGGACCGCGACCGCGCCCCGCACCGACCGCAATTCCTCCTGCCGGCCCGGCACCCGGTCCCCGACGGTATCCAGTGTGAGTGCCGGCCAGCGGTCGTCGCCCCAGAGGTCCAGGCTCAGTACCGGGACCTGATGCTCGACGGCGTCGACGACCGGACCGCCCAGGCCGGCAATCTGCGCATCGACGTATTCGCCACCGAGGCCGCGCGTGGCGAAACCGGTAGTGGCACCGTTCTTGTTGTGGATGGTGACCGCCAGCGCGACGGCCTCGGGCAGGTCATGGCAGACCCTGTCGAGGATGCGATCGAACAGTTCTCCGCGGGCGGTCTTGTCCCGAGGGTGGAATGAGGGCGCTGGCATCAGGTCGCTATCCCCTCATGACGACCGTTGCGACCCGGTCGAGTCCGGAGATGCCGAGCAGGGTTTTGATATGGCCGACCGGCCTGACGAGCATGGTCAGTGTGGTTCCGGCGGCCAGGGAGAAAAGCGCACGCACTGCGGCGCTGTCACAGTAGTTCACGCCGGTGAGATCAACGGTCAGTGCGGCGGATCCGTTACAGGCCTCGGTCATCGTTTCCTGGAATTCGTCGACATTGGCGAGGTCGATATCCCCGGACACGACCACCAGCGGCGGCTGGTCCCCGTTGGCTGCCGTGACAGCGAATCGGGCATCTGTCATGGGCGCAGCTCCTTAACCATTTCGACGGTGGTTCCTTCCGCGGTTGTGACCAGCTCGGCCGAGTCGACCAGGGCATTGATCAGCCGGATACCGTGCCCGCGGTGGCCGGGGAGCCCCGTCACGGACTTCCAGACTCCATTGTCCGACACCGCGAGTCGCAGGCACCTGGAGCTGAGGGCTGCGGTGACGGTGATGATGACGTCGCGGTTCGCGCCGAGGACCGCATGTTCGGTCGCATTCGCGGTGGCCTCCCCGACGGCGAGCAGCACATCGGCGCCAACCTCGGTATCGACGCCGGCTGAGGCAAGCCAGCGTCGAAGCCGGCCCCGGCTTACCGCAAGGCTGGCCGGCTCGGCGGCGAGGGTGATCGTCAGTGGCTCCGGCGGGTGGCGGTAGAGCACCGCGGCGACCCCCGGTCCCGCGATCCGGGTCATCACTTCGTCGGCTACCTCATCCGGGTGCACCGACTCGGAGCCGTCAAGTGCATTGGCGGCCGGCCCGACCGGGGCGGTGCACAGCAAGACCGTGGCTCCCGGCGTCAGCTCGGCGGTCCCCAGCCGACCATCGGTGGGGTCGAGGGCGAAATACGGAGCCTCCGGTGCGGATACCGTCGCGCTTGCGTCCCCGTGAGTGCTGTAGCCGACGTTGTGCTCGTCGATGACAGCGCACAGCGCCGACACTGCCGACTCCGTCACGCCGTCGAGGGTCCGAACCGGGTCTGCCGTCGCGAGCAGCACCGATCTCGCCGCAGACCTGAACCGGCTGGCTGTTTCCCCGTCGGCTTCCCCATCGGCACAGCGGCCGACCAGGACTCCCACCCGCCCGTCGGCCAGGAAAGCCACATCGTGCCAGTGGCCGGCAAGACCGGCGGGGGAGTAGCGCACCGAGAAACCTTGCGGCGCGGCGATACCGCGGGTGGTGCCGTCGGTGGGCGGGGACGCCTGTACGCGGCTGTCAGGCCTCGAACCGAGCACCTCATCCACCATCGCGAACCCCTACTGTGGCCCAAATTTCGGTCAGTCGCCGGAGCTTACCAACGCAGCCCGGCGATTTTTTTGGAAGCCTGGCCCGTTTGGGCGAGCACGCTGCCGCGCACCGGTTACGCTCTGCACATGATGCGCGAACTCGTGATCACGGCCGTCGCCGTTGGCTGCGCACTCGGGGTGGCCCCGTCGGCCGCCGCCGATGGAACCACGCCGTCCTATCCGGGTGACGTCCCCGAGATGAGCTACGACGCCCACCTGAGCGCTCCGTGCTATCGCTGGGACCGCTTCATCTTCGGTCGCGGGCCCACCGGTCAGGCGCTGGCATGCCACTGGATTGTCGGTCAGTCCTATATCGGCATGGACCGGCCGCCGGAGGGAACCGGCTTCTGGGTGGTGTCACCGAAGCTGTACGGCGTGCAGCAGGTGGGAGCGCCCTGCCCCGGCTCGCAGGCCGCGGCGCAGTCACCGGACGGACTGCCGATGCTCTGCCTGGGCTCGAAGGGCTGGCAGACCGGCTTCCTGCGCAATGGTCCGTGGGGTAACGGCAGCCAGTTCGATCCGGTCAGCTGAGCGGCTTGGGCGCCCTCAGACGGCCGAGGCGGCGTCGTTGAGTTCGTTGAGGCGAGTGGTCGCGTCGAGATATTCTTGGACCCAACGCTCGATAACGGCTGAAGTCTTCTCTACCCGGCGTAGCTGGCCTACCACCTGCCCGACTGGGTTGAACGCCACATCTGCCGTCTGATCAGGGTATTTATTGGTCGCGGCCACCGCCATACCGGACACCATGTATTGCAACGGCATTCCCAGCGGTTCCGGATTTCCCGGCGTCTGCCAGGCCTCGGTCCATTCGTTGCGCAACATCCGGCAGGGTTTGCCCGTGAACGATCGGCTGCGCACGGTATCGCGGCTGCTGGCGTGGATGTATGCGGACTGCTGAACCGGGGTGTTCCCGGCTTCCTCGACCATCAGCCACTGCGAACCGGACCAGGAGCCCTGCGCGCCCAACGCCAGTGCCGCAGCGATCTGCTGGCCGCTGCCGATACCTCCGGCTGCGAGCACCGGACGTGGCGCAACCTCCTTGACCACCTGTGGCCACAGCACGATTGAGCCCACCTCGCCGCAGTGGCCGCCACCTTCACCGCCCTGGGCGATGATGATGTCGACGTCCGCCTCGGCGTGTTTGCGGGCCTGCGCCGGGCTGCCGCACAGCGCGGCGACCTTCCGGCCGGACTGATGGATATGCGCGATCATGTCGGCCGGTGGGGTGCCCAGCGCGTTGGCGATCAGGGTCATCTTGGGATGACGCAGGGCAACCTCGACCTGGGGGGTGGCCGTCGCCTCGGTCCAGCCCAGCAGCTGCAGGGCGTTCGAATCGGCGTCGTCGGTCGGCACTCCATGGTCGGCGAGGATCTTCTTGGCGAAGTCCAGGTGCTGCTGGGGGACCATCTTCTTGAGCGTTTCAGCGAGGTCCTCGCCGGACATCCCGGCATCCATGCCCTCGTACTTGTTCGGGATCACGATATCGACGCCGTACGGGTGATCTCCGATGTGGTCGTCGATCCAGTTCAGTTCGATCTCAAGTTGAGCGGGAGTGAATCCGACCGCGCCCAGCACACCGAAGCCGCCGGCTTTGCTGACTGCCACGACCACATCGCGGCAGTGGGTGAACGCGAAGATCGGGAACTCGATTCCGAGCTGGTCGCAAAGAGGGGTGTGCATGAGCGGCTCCTCGGCCTGCAGAAGTTAGAACATGTTCTAATTCGAGTTTAACCCAGCCCATCTGAGCCATCGTGATCGCCGCTAACGCATCGGGATGCGGCGTACACTGGGGGTGCGTCCAACGGAGGACGCCTGAAGGGTCGGGTGCTCGTCATGACCGCTCTCCGCACAGGAACCCTGGCAACAGTGGGCATCGCCTCGCTGGCGACCTTGCTGCTCAGCGCGCCCCAGCTTGCGTCGGCCGCCCCGAGCCCTTCGCCAAATGCGCCCTGCTACAACGGTATCGCCCCAATCAACCCGTACATCAACAATTGTGCGATCCCGCATCGTCCGCCGCACATCCTGGGAGCGGCACCGGATCAGACGGCGATTATCAACTGCAGTGTGGGCAGCAGACTCCTTCGCGCGGTGTGCTTGTCGCAGTATGTCAACGGCGGCCCGTACGCAAGTATCGGAATCGGATAGCCGGGTTCGTCGACGGATATCTGGATGACGACCGGTTCGTCCACCGGCGGATGGCTCATCGTGCCGGCGTCCCGGCCAACCTTCTCCGGTGCGCGCACACGTACTCCGGTCAGTTCGAAGGCGGAATTCTCGATCAGCTCGCCGAGCGCCAGTCGGCCGACATTCCCGGTTGCGATATGCGCGACGCGAATTGCCATGAGCCCAGTGTGGGCAGCCCGGTCCAAAACTGGAACAGGTTCCCGTAGCCTGGCCGCCCATGGGACGCGTAGACGACAAAGTGGCGTTGATCACCGGTGGTGCCGGCACTCGGGGGATAGGTGCCGCCAGCGCCCGCATGCTGGTTGCCGAGGGCGCCAAGGTGGTAATCGGGGACATCCTCGACGACCAGGGTGCGGCGCTTGCCGAGGAGTTGGGTGACGCCGCCCACTACGTACGTCTCGACGTGACCAGCGGCGAGGACTGGAAGGCCGCCGTCGATACCGCGGTCCAGGCATTCGGCAGGCTCGACGTCCTCGTCAACAACGCCGGGGTCGTACAGGTCGCGCCGTTGAAAACGGCGGATATCTCCCGCTGGCAGAGGGTGCTCGACGTCAACCTCACCGGGGCGATGCGGGGTATCCAGGCGGTTATCGACCCGATGATCACCGCCGGTGGCGGATCGATCATCAACATTTCCTCCATCGAGGGTATGCGGGGAGCGACGTGGGCGCACAGCTACGTCGCCTCGAAATGGGGACTGCGCGGACTGACCAAATCCGCGGCCCTGGAGTTGGCGCCGGAGAAGATCCGGGTGAACTCGATCCACCCCGGTTTCATCCGTACGCCGATGACCAAGCATCTGCCCGACGATATCGTGACGGCACCGATGGGACGGGCCGGCAGGCCTGAGGAGGTGGCCTCCTTCGTGGTGTTCCTGGCCAGTGACGAGTCGTCATTCTCGACAGGGTCGGAGTATGTCGTGGACGGCGGCCTGATCACCGACGTTCCGCATCGTGCCCTCTGATCCGCGATCTGATTCAGCGGCGGCGACGGCGCAGCGCGACGGCGCTGAACGCGGCCCCGAATGCGGCGCGGCCCATCGCCGGCAGATGGCCGAGGGCATCCGCCGGCCCGCGCTGGCCGGGTGCGGTGACGTGCAACACCGGCCAGCCCTCGTGTGCGGCCAGGCTCGCCAGACCTGCCCGGGGGTTGACCGGACGGGGGTGCCCGACCAGTTTCATCAGCGCTGCGTCCTCGTCCCCGTCGGCGTAGAAATAACTCTGCCGCAGTTCGACCCCGCGCTGTTCACAGAACCGTTGTACCGCAGCGGCTTTCTGTCGGCCCCAGATGATCGGGCGGGTGATCTCGCCGGTCAGCAACCCTTCGGAGTCCAACTCGAAGGTGTTGCAGAGGACATCGGTGATGCCGAGCGCCCGGGCCACCGGTTCGGCATGGATGGTCAGCGCCGACGAGCTCATCACCAGCGTGTGGCCGCGAGCGCGATGGGCGTCGACGATCTGCCGCATCAGCGGATAGACCTTGTCGGCCACTTGTTCGGTGAACACACGCTGGCCGACCGCGTCAAGTTCGGCCAGCGACTCACCGCGCAGGTAGCCGGCGGCACGTACCAGTAGCCGTTCGAACTGCATTCGTCCGAGCTTGTAGCGCAACGAGGCCTCGATGACGCCGAGCACCTCGCCGGCACGGGCCTGCCCGCGGCGGAGCCGGTCGCTGGCGTGGGCCGCCGCGGTGAAACCGGCGACCAGGGTGCCGTCGAGATCGAAGAAGGCCCCCACGGCGGGGCCGGCCGGGCTTGTGGCGATCTGCGCTGGCGGGTCGGGCAGGCGGGTCATAGCGCGGTCCGCTCGGCCGCAGGGCCGTTCGCAGGTTTGGTGCGTGTGGCTTCCAGAGCCTCTTCGTAGGCGCCCTCGTCGCGGCCGAGGGCGATCGTGGCCGCGGCCATCGCGGCAAGAGTGATCCCGAGGACGACCGCGGTCGGCGGGTTCGCGGTGAGGTATTCGCCGAAGATGACCTGGCCCAGTAACACGGCGACCACAGGTTCCAGAACCAGCATGGCGGGAACCGAGGCCTGCAGTGCGCCGGCATGAAACGCCGACTGCTGTAACAGGGTGGCTACAACGCCGACCACGGCCAGCATGTATCCGACCGGAGATGTGAGCAAACTGGACACGTTTCCGGTGGTCACGGTATGCATGACGCTCTTGGTGAGCACGGCTACCACTCCGAACAGCATGCCTACCGTGGTGCCCAGTAACAATGCCCGACGCGAGCCCGCCAGCCGGATGGCCAATGGAACGGCTCCGAGCGCGATCAGCAGGGCAACTGCGGCCGCCACCGCGGCCGAACGCTCAGCTCCCTGGTAGTCGCCCTGACTCGCGCGGGCCAGGCCGACGAATGCCGCGAGAGCCAGTGTGAGGACCAGGGCCCACATCCACTCGGTTCGGCTGACCCGGCGCCCGGCCAGTCGGGCGCTGAGCGGCAGGGCGAACAGCAGTGCCGAGACCAGCAGCGGGGCCACCAGCAGCAACGACCCGAAAGCAAGTGCGACCGCCTGGAACAGGTAGCCGGTGACGGCGGAGCCGGTACCGGCCCACCACAGCGGACGGCGTAGCAAGGTGGCTACCATCCGGGCGCTGACACCCTGGTCCGCCGGAACATCCAGGGTGGCCCGCTGGCGGACCACGATTCCGATTGCGAGAAACACGGCGCTGGCCAGGGCGGCCGCCACGGCCAGGACATGGTCCAGCAATGTCGGTGTCCCTTCGGCCCGTCGTCGGCTCGCGACCCGTATCGGGCGACCGGACGCCGCCCATGACGAATGTAGGCCACTTCGGCGCGCTGGTGGGCACCGTCGTGGGGATGCGGCTCACCACAGTGGGGGTCTGCGCAGCGGCGCGATCCGGCGCTACGCTTGGCGATATGACCAATCAGGATCGTGCCGTCACGCGACGCGCCATCGCCGATGCCCTGCTGACCGCGCTGGAACGGCGCCATGAAGTTCTCGACGCCATCGTCGAATCCGAGGACCGCGACTCCGCGGTGGCCGCCGTCACCGAACTGCTCGGGAAATCCCGGGTCGGCGCGGAGGCGGTGATGGGGATGTCCTTCGACCAACTCACCAAGGAGTCCCGGCGGCGGATCGCCGCCGAACTCGACGACCTGAACAGCCAACTGAGTTTCACCGTCTCCGAGCGTCCCGCCAGCGCGGACGACAGCTTGCGGCTGCGGGCCTTCGCCGACGAGTCCGATCTCGATATCTTCGCCGCCCGCACCGAGGAGGTGGGCGCGGCCGGCGACGGCTCAGGCTCCCCGGCGGGCAGCCTGGAGGACGAGATCCGCGCCGCGCGTAGCCGTCTCAAGGCCGAGGAGGCAGCCTGGTTCGTCGCTCTCGACGGGGACGACAAGGTCGGCATGGTGTTCGGTGAACTCGCCGGCGGCGAGGTGAACGTGCGGATCTGGATCCATCCGGAACACCGCAAGAAGGGGTACGGCACCGCCGCGTTGCGCAGGTGCCGGTCAGAGCTGGCCGCCAGTTTCCCGGCGGTGCCGTTGGTGGTGCGCGCGCCGGGCGCCGGTTTCTGACAACGCCGTGGCGGCACCGGCGGCGTTCCGGTATCCGCAATCCCGGGTCGGTACATCACACGCGAGGCTGAGGGATCGGCTGCTGCGGCTGACCGGTGTCGATCTCTTCCCCGCCGATGACACCGCCACGGCCTTCGCGGTCGGTCTGACCGCGGGTGACCCGGTCGCGGAGCGGTTCGTCGCCGAGACCTATCACGGCGAGATCGGTGCGGCCCGCGCCCGCGAACTGCTCGAACGGGCCCTGCGGTTCGGAATCGATGCCGTCCCCGAAGCCCCGGAGTCGATGCGGGCGCTCCTCACCGATTTCGAGACCGTTCCGGAGTGGGCCGATCCCGGACTGATCGAGGAGGGTGCGGCGGTTTGGCGGCGGTGGGCCTACGCACTCGGGGCGGTCGGGAATGCCGGAACCATGGACACCTACACCGAAAGCTGGCTGGCACTTCCCCTTTCGTTGTCCGGCGGCTACGCCGGAGAGCGGGCGCTGCATCGCTATATGGAGACCTCGCGGTGGTGGATCGAGGTCGCGCGGCCCGGAGCGGTACTGCGCCCCGGTTCGCTGGCCAGGGCAATCTCGCTGCATGTGCGGATCATGCATGTCAGCGTCCGTGCCCGGGTCCGGGACCATCCGGAGTGGGATGTCGAACGCTGGGGTCTGCCCATCAGCCAGTCAGCGATGCTGCTGACTCTGCTCGGCGGAAGTGTCGCACCGGCGCTGGGCCTGACCGGATTGGGTTTTCTCACCTCGCCCCGGGAGACCCGCGCGGTCCTGCACTTCAACCGTTACTGCGGGCATCTGGTCGGTGTGCGTTGCGATGGTTACTTCCCCCAGACGGTGATGGATGCGTGGCGCCTTCTGTTCATGGCCGACTCCGCCCGCAGCTATGACTCGGCGCAGATCGGCGCCGAGCTCGTGGAGTCATTCGTGCCGGCGTTCGCTCCCAAAAGCGCCCAGCGCGGCCTCGACCGGGTGCGGGCCGGCTTCCACTACCGGCTTCAGGCCGGATACGCGGGATTGTTCATGCTGCCGTGGAATCGGCGCCGCTATGAGCTGCCCTCACCCGCTGCCGGTATCGCGATGCTGGTGGCGCGAATGCCGCTCGTGGCTGCCATCGAGGTGCTGCGCCGGCTGGTCCCCGGGGTGGACCAGCGCTGGCAACGGTTCGGACTGACCCGTTGGGAACGCTGGTACCGCTGGCAGTCCGGTGGCCGGGTGGCGAAGTTCGAGGCGGCGACCCCGCTGCGGCGGTAGCTGTGCGGTCGCACCGCACTACTGTCTGCGTAGGCTTGCCACCGATGAGCGCGCGCGCAGGAGTTGTCGTAACCGGCACCGAGGTCTTGACCGGACGGGTGGCCGACCGGAACGGCCCGTGGGTGGCGGACCGGCTGCTCGATCTCGGCGTCGATCCGGCTCACATCACCATCTGTGGGGACCGTCCGGCCGATATCGAGGCGCAGTTGCGGTTCCTGCGCTCCGAGGGTGTCGATCTGATCGTGACGACCGGCGGCCTGGGGCCGACCGCCGACGATACGACCGTCGCCACCGTCGCCCGGTTTTGTGACCGTGAGCTCGTACTGGACCTGCGTGTGGAAGCCAGGATCGCCGCGATCGTCGCGAAGTGGACGGCCCGCTTCCCCGATATCGATGCTGATGCGGTACATACCGCCAACCGCAAACAAGCGATGGTGCCCGTCGGCGCGACGGTCCTCGACCCGGTCGGCACCGCGCCGGGGGTGGTCGTCGCCGGGTGCCCGACTGTGGTCGTTTTGCCGGGTCCGCCGAAGGAACTGCAGGCGATGTGGCCGGCGGCGATGGCAACCGAGGCCGTTGAGCAGGCAATCGCCCAGCGCACCGTCTACCGACGGGACACCGTGCTGATGTTCGGGGTCGCGGAGTCCGGATTGGCCGAAACCCTGCGGCAAGCCGAGCGGCAGGTTGACGGCGCCGCCGCGCTGGAAATCACCACCTGCCTGCGTCGCGGTGAGTTGGAGATGGTGACCCGGTACGAGCCCGGCAGCGCACCGGCCTACCGCTCGTTGCTGGACCTGGTTCGGGAGCGTCACGGTTCGGCGATCTTCTCCGAGGACGGTGCATCGGTCGACGATCAGGTCGCGCGGCTCCTGGCCAATCGGCGGATCGCCACCGCCGAGTCGTGCACGGCCGGCCTGCTGGCGGCCCGGCTCACCGACCCTCCGGGCGCGTCAGATTATGTCCTCGGCGGCTGCGTGGCCTACGCCAACGCCGCCAAGACCGGACTGCTCGGGGTGGACGCGGCGCTGATCGCCGAGCATGGCGCGGTATCGGCAGAAGTAGCCGAAGCGATGGCGGCCGGCGCGCTGGACCGGTTCGGCGCCGACACGGCGGTTGCGATCACCGGAGTGGCCGGTCCCGGCGGGGGAACCGCGGAAAAGCCGGTCGGCACGGTGTGGTTCTGCGTACGGCTCGCCGAAGGGCCGATCATCACCCGGTGTGTCCAGATTCCCGGGGAGCGCACCGATGTCCGGGACCGCTCCACGACGGTGGCGATGCACCTGCTGCGGAGGGCACTGTCCGGTGCCCGAAGTGGATGATGTCTTTGGAGTTGCGGGTGGATACACTCTCCGCCGGGTAGGACGAATCGAGCAAGGAGCAACCTCAGTGAAAACCGGAATTCTTCTCACGGCGGCCGGTGCGGTGGCCCTCTTCGGCGCCCCGATCGCCGCTGCCGAGGATGCCGACACCACCGTCACGCAGATCGGCGGACAGGCCGAATTGGCGGACGGATCGGTCGTTCAGGCCTGGACCGTTCTCGAACTCCAGCCCAGTTTCGATTCCATTCCCTACCAGGCGCAGGGCACGCTGTGGGAGGCCATAGTCACCGACGAGGCCATCCAGGGTTCGGTGACCCCGATCGTGTCCGACTTCAATGCTCGCGCCGACGACGGCGCGAACTACCGGGCCCTCTTCCAGGTGCCGACCGCGATGGGGGTCAGCCCGGCGACGTTGGCCCAGGGGCAGGAGGTCAGCGGAAAGATCTACTTCGATGTCACCGGCTCCGACCCGAGCAGTGTCGTCTACAACTCGCTGGGCCAGGATCTGATCGTGTGGGAACAACCGGCGGAGGTGACCACCATCGAGGAGATGGAGGTGATCGTCGACGGTGACCAGGTCACCATCATCGACGAGGAAGCGATCGTCGGCGAGGACGGGGCGGCGCTGGAAGAGACTGAGATCGTCATCGAGGGTGACCAGGTCGTCGCCGAGGAGGCCGAACTCGACGTCGTCGGTGACTGATCCGGCGGCAGGCCGCTACCTGCCCGTCGGCCGGCCCCGCGCGGTACCGGATCGGAACCTGCTCCGGACTCAGGTGGCCAGCGGTGACGGTGGCCCCGGCTTCGCTTGAGCGGCGTCGCGTCGCCGGGCCGCCATCCCCGCGAGCGCCTCGAACACCACCCGGTGGGCGGCGTTTACGGTCAGTTCGGCGTGGTCGTAGGCCGGTGCGACCTCAACGACGTCCACGCCCACGACATCGTGCTCGTAACACAGCTGGCGCACCATGCGCAGCAGGTCGGCGCTGGTGATACCACCCGGTTCCGGGGTGCCGGTCCCTGGTGCGTGAGCAGGGTCGAGAACATCGATATCGACTGATACGTAGAGCTTCTCGGCTTTCGCGAGCGCCTCGCCGACGGCCCGGCTCATCACCGCCTTGAAACCGTGGTCCCAGATCTCCTGCATGGTGTGCCACGTCATGCCCTGTTCCTGCATCCACTCGAAGGTGTCCTGCGGCGGCCAGTAGCCGCGCAGGCCGACCTGGACGAAGTGGGTGCCCGGTACCGCTCCCGATTCGATGAGCCGCCGCATCGGGGTGCCGTGGCTGGCCAGGTTTCCCTCGATGATGTCTGCGGTGTCGGCGTGGGCGTCGAAGTGGACGATACCGACGTTGCCGTAGCCGTATACGTCGGCTACCGCGGTCGCGGCCGGCCAGGTGATGGAGTGGTCACCGCCCAGGATCACCGGAACGATCCCCCGGGAGGCGATGGCATGCACACGGTGGCGGATGTTGGCGTGCGACTGCTCGGTTTGCCCATGCGGACAGTAGGCGTCCCCGTAGTCGACCACTTCGAGCCAGTCGAAGATCTCCAGTCCCAGATCGAGGTGGTAGGTGCCCGGTTCGTAAGCGGTGGCGCGGATCGCGCGGGGACCGAACCGTGCCCCGGGCCGGTTCGTGGTGCCGACGTCGAACGGCGCGCCGACGACGGCGACATCGGGACGCCAGGAGTCGAGTTGTTCGGTATCGGTGAGGAACGGCCGCTGGCCGAAGGACACCAGTCCGGAGTTGGCGAGTTCAAGTTGTTCCAGCATGCCCGGCGACAGATCGCGGGACGGCCCAGGTTGATCGTCGCCCTCGTTCATCTCCGTGACACTACCGTCCGTGGCCCTCAGCGCTGGCCGGGATCGGGCCCCGGTTCGGCCGGGCCGTCCAGGCTGGGATTCAAGAGATACTCAATCTGGTTGCCACCGCGCCGACGGGCCCGGAGCATCGTCGCGGTGGCGAGGGCGATCACCCTGTCCACAACCTGGTTCGGAGGCTGCCCGGCCAGGGGCTGCAGCGGTTTGCTGACCACCCCGATGCTGACGGTGACACCACCGGGCAGCGCGGCCAGCGCGGAGCGGATCCGCTCCGCCAGCGGGGTCGGATCGGCGATGGTGAAGGTGTCCGCAATGAGGAACTCCGACTCATCGACATGGCTGAGCAAAGCGTCGCGGCGAACCGTGTCCCGCAGGGCCTGCGCTGCCGCAAGCCGGGCCCGGTCGCAGACGCGACGGCCCTGAAGGCTCAGCAGAGCGGCGAAGCTGTCGATGCCTGCCACGATGAGCACCAGGAAGCGGTCGTCGACGCGGTCCCGGGCGGCGACCATGGTCGCGGCGAGTTCGTCGAATGTCTTCATGGTCAGTAGCCCGGTCAGCGGTTCGACGTCGGTCGGCCCGACCTCGGAGGTCGAGACGTCGGCGATCATTCGCCATGCGAGGAGGGCGGCAGCGTTGATGACGATAACCGGGCTTGTCACGGCAAGAGCCGTTGGTACGTCCGTCATCGCGATCTTGATCCCGAGCCACAGGATGGTGCCGCCCGCGACGCTTGCCGCGAACACCTGGAGCGTGGTGCTGTGGAAGAGCGCGGCGTAACCGAGGACCAGGGAAAAAGCCGTTGCGGTCAGAAGTCCGGCGAGTGGGTTGATGGTGACGATGCATCCCGCCGCCAGCAGAACCGCCCCCAGGATGAGGAATGCGGTGGACTGCGCCCGGGTCGGCCAGCGGTGCCGCAGCCACAGGCCCGCGAGACCCGCACAGGCCAGCGGGACGATGGCCAGAAATACCCTGCCCCCCGGGATGTCGCTGCTGGGTGGATTGCCGGCCGCCAGTATCGCCGGTAGGCCGAGGACCAGGACACTGCCGGCCACCGCCCGCATCGTGGTCCGTTGATGACCGCGGGCTGCGATTCGTGCGGTGACGGCGTAGTACTGGTCAGGGACCCCGCTGCCGAAGAATTTCATCGCGGGGCCCGGTGCACCGATACCGCGTAGTCGCCGCCGCCGAACGGTGCGCGGTCCCATGTCGCCCAGCGGTGGGCGGGAACCAGACCGGCGGCCGCCGCCAATTCGTCGTAGCGGTCCAGCGCCAGCCGTTCGGGGAGAAGGCTGAATCCGGCGACCAGCGCGGCCCCGGGAGCGAGTCGGGCGGCCAGGTTGGTCAACACCCGGCCCTCGGTGCCGGGATCGGTGAAGATCATTACGTTTCCGGCAAGCAGGATCAGGTCCACGGTCGCCGGAATCCGCTCACCGATCCCGTCCGGGTGGGCAAGATCCGCGGTGACCCAGGTCAGACCCGGGGCCTTGGCCCGCGCGGTCTCGAGCATGAGCTCATCGGCGTCGACCCCGCAGACCGCGAAGCCACGCCGGTGCAGTTCGATCGCCACCCGGCCGGTGCCACAGCCGGCGTCGAGCACCCTGCGTCCGCCCTGGTCGGCCAGCAGCGCCTCGACCAGATCAGCCTCCCCGTGAAGGTGCTGCCCGGCCTCGGCCAGCTCCCGCCAGCGCGCGTCATAATCATCGCCGCGCGGTGCGGCGGTCCGCTCCCAGCGAGTGCTCACGGCGTCATCCTCGCATCGTCACACCGCAACCACGAGGGTCAGCTGATTGCCGTCCCGCTCGACGGTCATCCCGGCCCGGCGGGCTGCGCGGGCGACCGATGCGGCGTCATCGGGTTCGGACTTCCCGGCGGCCAGTACCCGGGCCAGTCGGCCCTTGTGTGCCTTGTTGAAGTGAGTGACCACCGCGCGCCGCCCGTCGGCATGCTCGGCGAGCACGTCCACCCGCACCGCATTGTTCAGCCGCCCGAGACCGATATAGGCCCCGGACCGCAGATCGACCACAAGTTCGCGGTCGGCCAGGCCGGTGAGCACAGGTTCGAGAACGTCCCGCCATCGGGTCGCCAAACCGGGCCGCCCGGGAAGTCTGGATGTCGCGGAGAGCCGGTAGGCCGGAATGTGGTCGTCGGCACGCAGCAGTCCGAACAGGGCCGAGCCGACCGCCAGTCGCGCCCGGGCCCGGCCGGCCGCGGCTCCGCGCAGCGATTCGACGTCCAGCGCGTCGTACAACACCCCGGTGTAGCGGTCAATGGCCGGGAGTGTCGGCGCGACGCGTAGCGCGGCGTTCCGTTCGATTTCGCAGTCCTGCCGGGCTGAGAGACCCAGTGCTCGCCGGCAGGCGGGCGGATCGGCGGTCAGGTCGATCAATTCGGCCACCAGGCCCGCGCGCACCGGTGTCAGTTCCGGAAAGCTGAGGTCGGCCATTCGTAGCGGGGGTCCGTGACCGCCGGCCCGTTTGGTTTCCGACGGGGGAAGCAGCACGATCACATGCAGACGCTAACCGGGAACGGGTGACGGCACGGTGGTGGGTGCCGATCAGTACGGCGGGAGCTGACCGTTGCCGGACTGACTCGCCAGTCCGTTGAGGATATCGAGACTGTGCCGCAGTTTGAGCTGTGAGAGCCACGGCGGGTCTTGGTTGGGGGGCAGGGCGTCGGTCGGTGTCCACGCCTGGCATCCATTGGTCTTGAAGGCGGTATCGGTCGGGTCGATCTGTACCGTCTGCGGCTTTTTGGTCAGCGCATTCGCCACGGTGGCGTCCTCGGCGCCGATACGGCGCCAGTAGCAGGTCTCGCCGGCAAGCGGGCCGGGGGAGCTGTAGAGCCCGGGTGGGATATCGCTACCCACGACGAACGTACCGTCACCGTCCATGGTCGCCGGTCCGGCGCTGGTTGCGGCTTGGTGCGGAGCATCCGGGGCCGGGGCTGGAGCCGGGGCAGAATCGGGCTCCGCCGCAGCCGGAGCCGCCGTGGTCAGCGATCCGATGGTCAGCGCCGCGGCCACCGCCCATATCCGTACCCGCACGCTGTACCAGGGTACGCGGAGGCGCGGGATCGGCTTCAGGCCGACTTACGCAGCAGCGGTAACAGCATCCGACGACGTTTGAGGACCGCCTCGTCGAACTGGTGCTCGGCTTCGGCCACCGAGTCAATCAGGGGCAGCTCCGCGGCATCGGCTCGACCGCGCAACCGCGACGCGACCGCCTCCCCGGCGATCAGTGCCCAACTCGCGCCCGATGCCGCGCATCGGGTATCCACGGCGTCAAAGAGGCCGGTGGCTGCGGGGGTGAACGCCGTCGCTGCGCTGAGGTCGAGGACAAACGGGGTGTCGGCGAGGATGAAACGAGTGACGTAGTCGGTGACTCGAGCGAGGTTGCGGGCATCGACGCGGCCCCCGACAGCGACCACCGTCGAACCGTGGCGGTGGTGGGCACGGATGTGCGCGCCGTGAAAGTCCGCTTCCGGGTTGCCGTATCTGGAAGTGAAGCTCGTCATGATGTCCGCCCTCATGTCGATGGCCGATGACCGCCAGCCGACGGCCTCGCTAACGACGCTATAAGCCAACTCTAAGGTGCCCGGGAGCGGCGTCTAAATCTCTGGTGAGAATGGAATCTCGGCCCACTCTCGGCGCTTTGTCACTGCGGCGTCATTGCGGCGCGGACCTCTCCCGGATGGTCACGGTTCAGCAGCCCGGCGGTCCGGTGCCGCGCCGAAACCGGCTGCGGATCGTACGGTGGCGCTGTGCAGGCTGACTCGTCCCGGGCGAGGACGGCGCTGCAGTGGGTCGGGGTGTGGTGCGCGACGACGGCGCTACTGGCCTACCTGGGTTCGGTGAGCGCACTGTCGTGGATTCTCGGTGCGCTGGCCGCACCGGCTGCGGTGGTAGCGGGCTGGCGCTGGTGGCTGGCATGGCTGGATCAACGACGCGCGGCTCGGCGCGATGAGCTGTACCGCTCCACCGGGCAGGCTGCCGTCGACACCATGACGGGCGTCGAGTTCGAGTACTACGTCGCAGCGGTGCTGCGGGGAATGGGCTATGCGGTCGAGATGACGAGCGCCAGCGGCGATTTCGGGGTCGACCTGATTGCGGTCCGGGACGGCGTCCGCACCGCTGTTCAGTGCAAGCGGCAGATCCGGAAAGTCAACGGATCTGCTGTCCAGCAGGTGGTCGCCGGGGCCGCGATACACGACTGCGACACCACTATGGTGGTGTCGAACCACCGCTACACCCGGGCTGCCGAACAACTTGCCGAGGCGCACGGATGTGTGCTGGTCGATCGCGTGCGGTTGGCCCGGATCGCACGAGCGGGAGGGCGGCAATCCGCCCCGGAAAAGCTGCACCGCTGAGCCCGGGCCGGGCCGGTGGCGGTCTTACGCGTTTCTGACCGCAGTCGACCGATCGTGGCGTCGGGCACCGGCCCAGGAATAGCGTTGATTTCATGACAAAGTCTGCTGCCCGCATGCTCGCCATATTGTTAGCGGTGGCCGCGCTGGCCCTCGGCGTCGGCAAACCGGCGACGGCCGTCGCTGACGACCTGAACTTCACCGGAACCACGCTGAGCGGAGCCACCTTCAACGGGTCCAGCCTGCAGGGCAAGCCTGCGGTGCTCTGGTTCTGGACGCCGTGGTGCCCGTTCTGCAATGCCGAGGCCCCGAGCGTGAGCGCCGTCGCTGCCGCCAACCCGGCCGTGACCTTCGTTGGCATCTCGACCCGGGCCGACGTGACCGCCATGCAGAGTTTCGTGTCCAAGTACAACCTGAACTTCACCAATATCAATGATGCCGACGGCTCGATCTGGGCCCAGTTCAAGGTTCCGTGGCAGCCCGCCTACGTGTTCTTGCGCCCGGATGGGTCGTCCACGTTCGTGAACAACCCGACCTCGGCGATGTCCCAGCAGGAGCTGACCGACCGGGTGCTCGCGCTGACATCTTGATCCCGCGGTGAACACCGATCTGCTCGGCCTGGCACTGGCCGCCGGAATGGTCGCGGCTTTCAACCCGTGCGGCTTCGCGATGTTGCCCGCCTACCTGACCCTGGTGATCCAACGGGAGGGCGGCGGTCAACTCGGCGCGGTGGGTCGTGCTCTGGCAGCGACCGCGGTGATGGCGCTGGGTTTTCTCACGGTGTTCGGGTTGTTCGGCCTACTGACGGTATCGGTGGCCTCGACGGTGCAGCGCTATGTGCCGTACGTGACGCTGGTGGTCGGCGCATTGCTGGTGCTGCTCGGCATCTGGTTGTTGTCGGGTCGGGAACTGGCAGGCTGGTCGCTCGGCAAGGGTGCCGGGTGGGCACCGAGCGCCCGGCTGGGGTCGATGTTCGGGTACGGCGTGGGATACGCGATCGCCTCACTGTCCTGCACCATCGGGCCCTTTCTCGCCGTGACCGGTAGCGCTCTGCGCAGCGGCTCAGCCCTCGACGGGGTGCTGGTCTACTTCGCCTACGCCGCCGGCATCGCCGTTGTGGTGGCAGTTCTGGCGGTCGCGGTGGCGCTGGCCAGCGGAGCGGTGATCGAACGGATGCGCTCCATCCTGCCGTACGTGAACCGCATCAGTGGTGCGGTTCTCGTGGTGGTCGGCCTCTACGTGGCCTACTACGGGTGGTACGAGTTACGTCTGTTCAGTGGTGCGGGGGACGCCGACGACCCGGTGATCGCCGCCGCCGGGCAGCTGCAGCGGGTGCTGGCGGGCTGGGTCTATCAGGGTGGCATCTGGCCTTGGCTATTGGTGCTGGCGTTGTTGATCGCCGGCACCGCGGCGTTGTTGAGATGGCGCGGCCGCCGCCGGGTATCTGGTGAGGGTCGCGCCGACAGCATGGCGCGCCGATAGAATACGGCGATGTCGTTACGAACCTGGTGTGCGGCCGCCGCAGCCGTCGCCACCCTGTCCAGCGTGCCGGCGGCCATCGTCACCATCGCGCCCAGCGGCGAGGCGAATGCCGACGTGTGCGCCAGCGCCGGACGTCGTGTCACGGTCAGCGGGTGCGCGAACCTCTCCGAGGTGATGGCGCCCTACGTGGTACCGCCGAACGCCTACGCCCCGATCACACCCGATGCCAGCGCCTGTGTGGGCTGGAACGGCCGGTGGGTCAGCGCCGACGGCTGCACCTGAGCGCGGCGTCTCGACACGGACCACCGGTCGGCAGCCCGTCGATGCCCTACATTCGGAACGCCGAAACCCCGCGAGCGGTCGACTCGCGGGGTTTCGCGTACCGGTGACTCAGCGGTGCAGGTCGAACCTGTCGAGGTCCATCACCTTGGCCCAGGCCGCGACGAAGTCTCGAACGAACTTCTCCTTGGCGTCGTCCTCGGCGTACACCTCGGCCAGCGCCCGAAGCTGGGAATTCGACCCGAAAAGGAGGTCGACCCGGGTTCCGGTCCATCGGACCTCTCCGGTGGACCGGTCCTTGCCCACATAGGTGCCGTCATCGGCCGGCGCCGGTGACCACTCGGTTCCCATATCCAACAGGTTGACGAAGAAATCGTTGGTCAGCTCACCGGGCCGGTCGGTGAGCACCCCGTGCTTAGAGTCCTTGAAATTGGCGCCGAGGACCCGCAGACCGCCCACCATCACTGTCATCTCCGGACCTGACAGGGTCAGCAGATTCGCCCGGTCCAGCAACTGGAACTCAGCAGGCAATTGAGCACCCTTGCCGAGATAGTTGCGGAACCCGTCGGCTACCGGCTCCAGGTGGGCGAAGGACTCCACCTCCGTCATTTCCTGGGTCGCGTCGCCCCGGCCCGGGCTGAACGGCACGGTGACGTTGACCCCGGCGTCCTTGGCGGCTTTCTCCACGGCCGCAGCGCCGCCCAGCACGACGAGGTCGGCGAAGGACACCCCGGTACTGGACGCCTTCTGGATCTCCTCGAGCTTGCGCACCACCTGAGCCAGCTCGTCGGGCTCATTGGACTCCCAGCCGGCCTGCGGCTGCAATCGGATGCGGCCGCCGTTGGCCCCGCCCCGCTTATCGCTGCCGCGGAAAGACGAGGCGGCCTTCCATGCGGTCGCGATCAGTTGCGGGACAGTCAGACCCGAGGCGAGGATCTGCTTCTTCAGCGCTGCCACGTCAGATTCGCTCAGCTGGCTCTGTCCGGACGGGACAATGTCCTGCCACAGCAGATTCCGGCTGGGCACCAGCGGCCCTCGATAGCGGGTCACCGGGCCCATATCGCGGTGGATCAGCTTGAACCAGGCCTTGGCGAATTCCTCGGCGAGTTCGTCGGGGTGATCGAGCCAACGCCGGGTGATCTTCTCGTAGATGGGGTCGAAACGCAGGGCCAGATCGGTGGTGAGCATCGACGGATGGGTTTTGCCGGTCCCGAAGGCCTCGGGTACGGAGTTGGCCCAACCGTCGTGCTTGGGCTTCCACTGGTGGGCCCCCGCGGGACTGGTCGTCAGCTCCCACTCGTTGCCGTACAGGATCTCCAGGTAGCTGTTGTCCCACTTCGTCGGGGTGTGGGTCCAGATCACCTCCAACCCGGATGTGGCGGCGTCCCTGCCGACCCCGGTGCCGTTGGCGTTCTTCCATCCCAGACCCTGCTGCTGCATCGGTGCTGCTTCCGGCTCCCGGCCGACCAGGGCCGGATCTCCCACACCGTGGGTCTTGCCGAATGTGTGGCCGCCGACGATCAGGGCCGCGGTCTCGATATCGTTCATCGCCATCCGGCCGAAGGTGTCGCGGATGTCGATGGCGGACGCCAGCGGGTCGGGATTGCCGTCCGGGCCCTCGGGGTTGACGTAGATCAGGCCCATCTGGACCGCGGCGAGCGGGTTCTCCAGGTCCCGCTTACCGGTGTAGCGCTGATCGCCGCCGAGCCAGGTGTGCTCCGGGCCCCAGTAGACCTCCTCGGGCTCCCACTCGTCCTGCCGGCCGAAGGCGAATCCGAGGGTCTTGAAGCCCATATCCTCCATGGCCACGTTGCCCGCGAAGACCAGGAGGTCCGCCCAGGACAATTTCTTCCCGTACTTCTTCTTGACCGGCCACAGCAGCCGGCGGGCCTTGTCCAGGTTGGCGTTGTCGGGCCAGCTGTTGAGCGGGGCGAACCGCTGCATACCGGCACCGGCGCCACCGCGGCCGTCCTGCACCCGATAGGTGCCCGCGGCGTGCCAGGACATCCGGATGAAGAACGGTCCGTAGTGGCCGAAGTCGGCCGGCCACCAGTCCTGCGAGGTCTTCATCACGTCGACGAGATCGGCCCTCACGGCGTCGACGTCAAGGCTCTGAACTTCCTCGGCGTAGTCGTAGTCGGCGCCCATCGGATTGATGACGTCCGGATTGTGCTGCAGGATTTTCAGATTCGGCTGGTTGGGCCACCAGTCCCGGTTGCCGCCGCCCTCGACCGGCGGTTTCATCACGGGACACTGCGCGCCGTTCTGGCGCTCCTCGTGAAACCGGGACAAGAGGTTTTCTCGCAGTTGCGACTCGTTCATCGCATAGATCTCTTGTTCGTTGGTGATCGGCTCTTCAGCCACGGGCGTTCCTTCCGGGATTGGATAAATGGGCCACGGTCACGGTTGTGATCGCGAGGATTGTGGGGTGGAGCAGTCGGGACAGCGACCCCAGTAGATGACCTCAGCCTCGTCCACCAGGAAGCCGTGGTCGTCGGCGGGGGCCAGGCACGGCGCAGCGCCCACGCTGCAGTCGATATCGGAAATCGCGCCGCAGGAACGGCAGACCATGTGGTGGTGATTGTCGCCGACCCGCGACTCGTAGCGTGCGACCGAACCCGAGGGCTGGATGCGTCGGACGAGGCCGGCGGCGGTCAGCGCGGCCAGCACGTCGTAGACGGCCTGCCGGGATACCTCGGGCAGGGCACTGCGTACGGCGCCGAAGACGGTGTCGGTGTCGGCGTGCGGATGGGCGGCGACCGCCTCCAGCACGGCCAGACGGGGTTGGGTCACCCGTAGCGTGGCGGATCGCAACTGCTCAGCGAAACCTGGTGAGGATGCCACCCTGCGATCCTGTCGCGGTTTCTGGAATGAGTCAAGTAACAGCACTGGGTATGGTTATCGGCCGTGCCTCTCAACACGGTCGCGGTCGAAATGGTCCCGCCCAACATCGACCGCAGCCTTCCCGAGCAACTCGAAGAGGCCCGCAAGGTTGCTCGGATCTCGGCCCAGACCGGAACTGCCCAGCACATCGGTCACGTCATGATCCCAGGCATGATCGCCGAGGACGGCGATCGCCCGGTCGAGATGAAGCCCAAACTGGATGTCCTGGACTACTGGAAAATGATCTCACCGGAATTGCCCGGACTCGGCGGGCTGTGCACCCAGGTCACTTCGTTCTCCGATGAAACGACCCTGCGCCGGCGGCTGACTGATCTGGTCGAGTCGGGCATGGAGGGCATCGCCTTCGTCGGTGTGCCCCGCACGATGTGCGATGGCGACGGGTCCGGTGTCGCCCCCACCGACGCCCTGGCCACCTACCGCGAACTCGTTCCCAACCGCGGCGCGATCCTGATCCCCACCCGGGCCGGCGAGCCCGAGCGGTTCGGCTACAAGTGCCGTCAGGGTGCAACGTATGGAATGACCCAGTTGTTGTACTCCGATGCCATCGTCGGTTTTCTGACCGAGTTCGCCCGCAGCAGCGACCAGCGGCCCGAGATCCTGTTGTCCTTCGGCTTTGTCCCGAAGGTCGAAAGCCGAGTGGGACTGATTGACTGGCTCATCCAGGATCCGGGGAACCCCGCCGTCGCGGCCGAGCAGGCGTTCGTTGCGAAACTGGCCGCCGCCGACCCCCCGGTCAAGCGCAGAATGATCCTCGACCTTTATCAGCGGGTCATCGACGGCACCGCGGGGCTCGGGTTCCCGCTGAGCATTCACCTCGAGGCCGCCTACGGTTATTCGGCACCGGCGTTCGACACCTTCGCCGAGATGCTGAGTTACTGGTCGCCGGGGTGAAGACCTGGATCGAATTCGACGAAGCACCGGTGTTCGCGATACCGCTCACCGATGCTGTCGGGGAGCTCACGGTGTGCGAGGGCATGCTGATCGAGGGCCCGCAGGGCTGGGGTGAGTTCAGCCCGCCGCCGGGTTGTGACGACCGGATGGCGGCGCGCTGGCTGACCGCTGCCATCGAGGTGGGCACGGTCGGCTGGCCGGACCCCGTCCGGGGGAGGGTTCCGGTCGCGGTAAACGTCCCGTCGGTTGATCAGGTCCGCGCGCGGCAACTGGTCGCCGATGCCGGGTGCCGCACCGCGGCGGTCAGGGTCGGTGACCGGGTTGACTCGCTGGCCGGTGATATCGCCCGCGTGGAAGCGGTCCGCGATGCGTTGGGGCCGCTGGGCGCCATCCGCTGTGATGCGAACGGAAACTGGGATGTCAACACCGCAGTCGAGGCGGTCCCGGCCCTGGACCGCGCCGCCGGCGGGCTTGAGTTCATCGAGCAACCCTGCGCTGGTCTCGACGAAATTGCCAGACTGCGCCGCCTGATCGATGTCCCGATCGCCGTCGACCAGTCTGTCCGGGATGCCCCCGACCCGCTGCGGGCCGGGTTGGCCGAGGCCGCCGACATCGCTGTGTTGAGTGTGGCCGCCCTGGGCGGGGTCCGGCGGGCGTTGCGAGTCGCCGACAGCTGCGGTCTGCCGTGCGTGGCGGCCGAGGAGCTGCACAGCAGCATCGGCGTCACCGGCGGCTTGGCGCTGGCCGGTGTTCTTGCCGAGACCGGATTCGCCAGTGCGCTGGGCGGTGTACGTCTGTTGTCCGGCGATGTCGTCACCCCGGGCCGATCATTGATTCCCGCGGATGGCTGCCTGCCGGTGGCACCGATGCCGCCGGCGCCCGACCCGGACCGGCTGGAACGGTTCGGCACCAGCGATCCGGAAATCGTCGCACGGTGGCGGCGGCGACTCGCCGCTGCGCAGCGCTACCTGTAGTCCTGTCCTCAGGCCTGCTACCGGGGTTCGTCCTATCGGGGTTCGTCGTCGTCAGCGCGGAGAATCTCTTCGGGGTGGTGGTAGTGGTTGACGCGGTGCTGGCCTCGGTCGAGGTTTGGCGGGGGGATCCATTCGGTTCGGTTGTCGGGTCTGCGCTTTCGGGTGGTCCATCCGGTAGGCGAGTCATCGACGAGGCGGTTATCGCATCCGCAGGCCAGGGTGAGCTCATTGATATCGGTGTTGCCGCCGTGTTGCCAGTCACGTTCGGCGTGGTGAACCTGGCACTGGTTAGGCGGGGCGGTGCAGTCGGGTTTGGTGCAGCCCCGGTCCAGGGCGTACAGGGCCAGGCGTTGTCCCGGACTGGCGGTGCGCCGGGTGCGTCCGTAGTAGAGCTGGATCTGCCGGGGGCTGTGGAACAGGGCAAGGTAGGGATGGGCGCCGGCGGCGGCCATTCGGATGAGGGTGGGGATCGGTAGTTCGGTTCCGCCACCGGTGTGGGCTTGCCCGGCGGCCGCGGTGAGTTCGGCCAGTGTGGTGGTCGCCACGATCGTGACCGGAAGTCCGTTGTGCTGGCCGAGGTTTCCGGACGCGAGCATGGCCCGGCACACGGTTTGCAGGGCGTCGTGGTTGCGTTGGGCGGGGCTCCGGGTGTCGGCGTCGATCTGGGCCTGGGACGGGGTGCCGTCGATGCAGGGGGTGTCGTCGTCGGGGTTGGTGTGTCCGGGGGCGGCGAGTTTCGCGTTCAGGGCGTCGATGGTGGCGCGCAGTTCGGGGGTGATCCAGCCGGTCAGCCGGCTCATGCCGTCGAGGCCCTGCGGGGCGAGTGTGAGGCCGCGTTTGCGGGCCTGTTCACGATCATCGTCAAGGGTGCCGTCCTGGTCGAGGTAGCCCATCAGCTGGCGGGCGAGCTTGCGCAGCCCTTCCGGGGTCAGCCCGCCGGCGAGCCCTGCGAGTTGGGCCTCGGCGGCCGCCTGGGTCCCCGGGTCGATATCGGCGGGTAGCTGGTCGATGAAGTCGCGGATCACCGTGATGTGATCGGTCCCTATCTCGCCGCGAGCGGCCGCGGCGGCGGTTCCCGGTAGGTGGGGCTGCAGTGGTTCGCCGGTGACGGCCCGGCGCGCCCCGAGCGCAGCGGCCTCGGCAATCCGGCGGCTGGCGTCTGATCCGCTGATCCCCAGCCGTTGGGCCAGCACCGCTCGCCATGACTTAGCGCCCAATTCTTTGGCCGTGGCCTGGGATTGCAGATGGTTGAGCAGTGCATGCTCGGCGGTGGGTTGGCGGCGGCGATGAGTTTCCAGCCGGTCGAGCACCACCAGCACCTGTCCGGCGCTGAGCGTATCGACCGGTAGCGAGGCCAGCTTGTCCCACGCCGCCTCGAGTTCGTCCAACGCGGCTAACATCTCCATGGATCGAACATTAGTTCGATGCACCGACAAGTTTCCGGGCGGTGGGAAGGCGGTGCGGGCCGCCGTCTGCGATCACCGATGCGGACACCCGGGGCACCCACCGGCTTCTCATTCGTTCGACCGCATACCGCCAGATCGGCATCATGCGGCCGACCTCGAAACCGGGTTGGGGCCGCGACCACACCGGCCGGTTCACCGGGCCTGGTTTTGGCCGTCACCGCTGCCAGTGCAACTATGGAGCGGCAACTTTGCCGCAGCGAAAGGCATCAGGGCTCATAGCGATGTACGAGCAAGTCAACGGATGGGAAGCGGGCTCCGACCCCAGGGATGCGGGCTTCCGCATCGATTCGGTACTGGCCCGCAGCTGGCTGCTGGTCAACGGGGCCCAGTACGACAGGTTCATCCCGGCCTCACATTCTCGTGCCGACATCGTGGTACTCGATATCGAGGATGCGGTCGCGCCGAACGGCAAGCCGGCGGCCCGGGAGAACGTGGTCCGGTGGCTGGCCGACGGAAATCGGGACTGGGTCCGGATCAACGGGTTCGGCACCCAGTTCTGGGCCGACGATCTCGACGTGCTGGCCAACACATCGGTCGGCGGGGTGATGCTGGCGATGGTGGAATCGGTCGATCACGTCACCGAGACCGCGAAACGGCTGCCCGGCGTCCCGATCGTCGCCCTCGTCGAAACCGCACGCGGACTGGAGCGCATCACGGAGATAGCCGCGGCCAAGGGCACGTTCCGGTTGGCGTTCGGTATCGGCGATTTCCGGCGGGACACCGGCTTCGGCGAAAACCCGACAACGCTGGCCTACGCCCGATCCCGATTCACCATCGCGGCCAAGGCCGCCCATCTCCCGGGCGCGATCGACGGCCCAACCGTCGGCTCGAGCGCCCTCAAACTCAGCGAGGCGACCGCGGTATCGGCTGAGTTCGGTATGACCGGCAAGATCTGCCTGACTCCGGACCAGTGCCCCACCGTCAACGAAGGTCTCTCGCCGTCGCAGGAGGAGATCTCCTGGGCCCAGGAGTTCTTCGCCGAATATGAGCGTGACGGCGGGGAGATCCGCAATGGCTCCGATCTGCCGCGTATCGCGCGCGCCACGAAGATTCTCAATCTGGCCCGCTCCTACGGGATCGAGGTCTCGCAGTTCGATGATCAGGCCGTACATGTGACCGCCCCGTCGGATACCTACCACTACTGAGCCTGGACGCACCGGTCGGTGATGGCCGGGTCATGAACTTTGGTGATGACCGGTGTTGAACAGAGTGTCCTGACCCCGGTGTCGCGGGCATGTACGGGCAGGCGAGTGTGGTGCCCGTCGCCCCGCGCCGTGTCAGCAGTCCCGTCAGCAGTGCTGCGTCAGCGATGCCGTCCGCGTCGGCGTCCAGGCCAGAGGCGTGGAACAACGCTGAGGCTGCCGGGTACCTCTGGGGTATCGCATCGCCGAGATGCCCGTCTACGTGGCCGAATCAGATTATGGACAACTCTTGTTCAGCCACCGCGACAGGACATTTCGCCGTCATGACCCGGTACCGACTGCAACCGAATCGGTGGCATCCAGGCTTACTCAGCCGCCCGCGCCGCCACCCGCGACGCACCTGCGCTGCGCCCCTGTGTGCGTGACGGCTTGGCGGCGTCGGCGGCACCGTCGGCGCTCGCGGCGGGTGCACCGGCCCGCGGCGCGCGACGGGTCTGACCGACCGCCGCGGCCCCGTCGGCAGCGGCAACCTCGCTGACGGCAACCTCGGTGACGGCAACCTCGGTCACGGCCACCTCTTCAGCGGCAACCTCGGCAGTCGTAACTGTGGCAGCGGCAGGCTGGTCGGCAACCGGTGCGGCCTCGGCCGCCGCGGCTGATCCGGCCGGTGCGGCCTCCGCGGCTGATCCGGCCGGTGCGGCCTCCGCGGAGACCGGAGCCTGCGGGGCCTCGACGGCTGCCGCGGAAGGCGCGATAGCCGAGTCCGCAGCCGCCCGCTGGGCCACCGAACCCCGCTCGGTCCCGACGGCGGCGACCGCGGCGCCGGGCGCCGCGACGGCGGCCAACGGACCCGGAATCCACCCGGTGATCCAGTTGATGACGTTCTCGACGGTGTTCACGACCTGGTTGATGATGTTGGGGATGTTGAACCAGTTGACGATGTTGTCGATCGTGTTGATGACGTCGTTGATGATGTTCGGGATGTTCGGGATCCAGCCGAAGAAGTAGTCGATCTCCGCCTGGACGAAGCCGACCGCGGTGTTGACAAGACCCTCGGCCCAATCGACCGTCGAGTTGGCGGCGCTGGCCAGGTAGTTGCCGGGATCGCCCGACAGGGGCCAGAAGTTCCCGTTGGCCAACGGCGTGACGAGGGCGTCGACCCAGAAAACCGTGTCTGCGACGGCATCTTCTCCGTACCCGTAGAGAATGTCGATCTGATTGGCGACCGGGGGCCCGACCAATGGCACGCTCCCGATCGCATCGGTGATGCCGTAAACCACGTCCGACACCACCGCCTCGATGTCTTGGTAGACATCCCAGATGAATCCGGCCAGCATGACGTTCTCGGCGACGACCGCGGAGGACGTCGGCAGGGCAGCGGGGGCGGCCACGAGGGCCGACGGATTTGCGCTCAACGCCGAGCCGAACGCCACGGCTGTCGCCGCCGTCAGGGCGAGTGCGGGACGTGTCAGTGCTTCCATGGCTGCTCCCGTTCCTTAATTTTTACTCGCGAAGAAGTGTCAAGAACCTATCAGAAAGCTGAGAGTACTGTCTCAGTTGTCACGACTCCAATGTCCGGTGACAGGTGTTTACGCTGCCCATCGCACTTCAGCCGAAGGCCGCAACCCCTCCGAGGGGCCTCGGCCGGCGACACGGCCGGAGCTGAGATCCATGGGCAGTATCGCGGCGCAGTGCACACTCAGGTGATGACCTCCCGCGATCAGCTGACCCGAATCCCGCCTGAAATCCGCCGGAGTGCGCCGATGTCCGATCCCCGGACGCGGCCCTCGACGACGTCCGGGCTGGTGTGATCGTGACGCTCCGGGAATTGAAGGGCTTGCCGGACGTCCGGGCGTTCTTCCACACCAACACGGTGCCGCTGTACTTCATTTCTCCCACCCCGTTCAACCTGCTGGGTATCGACCGCTGGGTGCGAAACTTCTACTACCTGAACTACTTCGACTCCTTCGACGGCAACCATCCGCGGGTATTCGTCCCACGGAACCGGGAGCGCCGCGACTTCGACTCGATGGGAGAAGTGTGCAATCACCTGCTCTCCGACCCGGAGACGCTGGAGTTCATCGCCGACCGCGGCCCCGGCGGCAAGGCCTGCTTCGTGATGCCCGACGAGCAGACCTCCGAACTCGCCCGGCGCGCCGGGCTGCACGTCATGGAGCCACCATCGGAGCTGCGCCATCGGCTCGACTCAAAAGTCGTTATGACCCGCCTCGCCGAGCAGGCAGGGGTGCCGAGCGTCCCCTACACAATCGGTCGGGCCGCTTCCTACCGCGAACTCATGGAATTGGCGGAGGGAGCAGGGCTGGGCACCGACCTCGTCGTTCAGGATCCCTACGGCAATGCCGGCAGCGGAACGTATTTCGTGCGCGGCGAGCAGGATTGGGACCAGTGCGCCGCCGACCTCATTGGACAACGCGAGATCAAGGTCATGAAGCGGATCCGCAATGTCGAGGTTTGCCTGGAAGGTTCTGTCACCCGGTACGGAACCGTCGTCGGACCCGCTATGACCAGCCTGGTCGGCTACCCCGAGCTGACTCCATACCGAGGCAGCTGGTGCGGGAACGACGTCTGGCGCGAGGCGTTGCCGCCGGCTCAGACGCGCGCCGCCCGGGCGATGGTCCGGAAGCTCGGCGACCTGCTGGGCAGTGAGGGCTACCTGGGCTACTTCGAGGTCGATCTGCTGCATGACCTGGACTCCGACGAGCTCTACCTCGGAGAGGTGAACCCGCGGCTCAGCGGAGCCAGCCCGATGACCAATCTGACCACCGAGGCCTATGCCGACATCCCGCTGTTTCTGTTCCACCTGTTGGAGTTCATGGACGTGGACTACGAACTCGACGTCGATGAGATCAACGCACGCTGGCAGCGGGGCTACGGGGAGGACGAAGTCTGGGGTCAGGTGATCATCGCCGAGACATCGACCGACGTCGAACTTTTCACCAAGACGCCACGCACCGGCGTGTATCGCCTCGACGATGCCGGACATGCGACCTTTGCCCGCCCCGCCGACGACTGGGATTCGATCACCGACGAATCTGAAGCCTTCTACATGCGTGTGGCGGCACCGGGTGATCTGCGCTGTGAGGGCGCCCAGCTCGGCGTGCTGGTGACGCCGGGGCATCTGCAGTCCGAGGACTACCAGCTCACCGAGCGATGCCAGCACTGGCTCAAGGCCATCAAGGCGAAATTCAACTCGACGCCGCTGGCGCCGTCGGCGCAGATCGTCTCCCGCCTCGTCGCCCGCGCGTGAGTTCTGCGTCCGGTTCGATCGGCGAGGACGGTCGGCGCCCGCCCGGTATCTCCCTGGCCAACTGGCTGTGGGAGCCGTACTCGCACTGGTCCTACCAGCACGTCGCGGAGATGGTTCCGACCGCGGTGATCTCCCGCGGCACGGCCCCGGCGGCGGCACTGCCGGCAACCCCTGCCGCGGTCGCCGATATCGCGGTGACCGTGACCGGTGGGGCGTCAACGACGGTCGGCGGCGTCATGGACGCCACCGACACCGACGGCTGGGCGGTGGCCTGTGGTGGCTCGCTGGTGGCCGAGGAGTACCGCAGCGGGCTGGGGCGACAGACCCGGCACCTGATGTTCTCGGTGAGCAAATCGCTGGTAGGCGCCGTCGCCGGGGTCTTGCACGGGGCCGGCGCCCTCGACCCTGACGCCGCGGTCACCGCCTTCGTTCCCGCCCTCGCGCACAGCGGCTACGCCGGTGCGACAGTGCGGCACCTGCTCGATATGCGCTCAGGGGTCGCTTTCTCCGACGATTACAGCGACCCGGCCGCCGACATCCACATCCTCGACCAGGCAATGGGGTGGGCCCCCCGGAGCAGCCCGGACATCCCCTCCACCCTGTACGACTTCCTGCTGACCCTGCGGCGGGCGGCCCCGCACGGCGGCCCCTTCGAATATCGGTCCTGCGATACCGACGTCTTGGGCTGGGTCTGCGAGGTCGTCGGCGACCAGCGGATGCCCGATCTGATGTCGGAGGTGCTGTGGAGCCGGATGGGCGCCCAGGCCGACGCCACCATCGGTGTGGACAGCGTCGGGACGGGCATGTTCAACGGCGGGATCAGCGGGTGCCTGACGGACATGATCCGATTCGGGTCGTTGTTCCTGCGCGACGGCGTTTCCCTGACCGGCCAACAGGTGCTGCCGGCGGCATGGATATCCGACACCCTGGATGGGGGACCCGACTCGCGGCAGGCGTTCGCCGCGGCCGAAACCGGTCTGCCCGGCGGCATGTACCGCAATCAAATGTGGTTCCCGTATCCGGGCAACAACGTTCTGCTGTGTCTGGGTATGTGCGGACAGATGATCTACGTCAACCGTGCTGCGCAGACGGTGGCAGCCAAACTGTCCACCCAGCCGCTCACCCACGGCCCGCATGTCCTGCTCGATACGTTGAGCGCCTTCGATGCGGTGGCCGAAGAACTCTCGAGTTCGTTGAGGTGACACGTGTCAGCCGGTGGTGATCAGGTCCGCTGCTTTTTCGCCGATCACGACGGCCGGGGCGTGAGTGTGTCCGCGGATGATCGTCCGCATCACCGAGGCGTCTGCCACCCGCAGCCCGCGGACCCCGCGGACCCGAAGCTGAGGGTCGACGACGCTGCGATCGTCGCGTCCCATCCGGCAGGTTCCCACCGGATGGTAAAGCGTATGCGAACAACTCAGCAGCGCCCGTTCCAAGGTCTCGTCGTCGAGCGTCGTCGCGTTCAACGGACGCACCACCTCGCCCAGGACATTTCGGAGTGCGCCCGTGCGTGCGATGGTCGCGGTTACCCGCAGTCCCTGCATCATGGCCGCGTGATCGATGCCCTGGGGATCCGACAGATAGCGCGGATCGATGACCGGCTTGGCCGCCGGGTCCGCCGACCGGAGCGTGACGGTCCCTCGGCTGTGGGGTGTCAGGAGGATCGGCCCGGTGGCGACTGCATGCCCGTACGGCTGGCCGATACCCTCATCGAAGAATGGGGCCGGCGCCCAGATCAGTTCGAGATCGGGTAGGTCCAGATTGGTTCTACTCCGAACGAACCCGTAAGCCTCACCCACGTTCGAGGTCAGCATGCCGCGTCTGCGCAACAGATAGTCGACCAGCTGCCGTGGCCTCTCCGCGTCGAAGAGGCTGTCGCCGCCGATGGCGAAACCCATTGGGCAGACCAGATGATCCATCAGGTTACGGCCGACCTCCGGCGCGTGATGAACGGTATCGATCCCCAAGTCGGAGAGCTCGGACCCGTCCCCGATCCCGGACAGCATCAGCAATTGGGGCGTGTTGACCGCACCGGCACACAACACCACTTCGCGGTCCGCCCATACCAGCTGCCGGCGCCCGTCTTTGTCGGCGAACTCCACACCGACCGCCCGACCCCCGCCGATCAGGACTCGGCGCACCGTCGACTCTGTCAGGACGGTGAGGTTCGGTCGATGCAGAACCGGTTTGAGGTAGGCGTCGGCGCAACTCCACCGGGTGCCGCGGCGTTGGGTCACTGCAGTCTCGCGGAATCCATCGGGCGCGGGGTTGCCGGGGGTGCTCACCCGGTAGCCGGCCTGTTCTGCCGCGCGAAGCCACAGCGAGGTCGATGGGCGAGGGCTGCGCTGCTCGGAGATGATCAGGCCGCCATCCTCCACCCGTTCGAAATAGGGGCGCAGGTGCGCGTAGTCCCATTCCGCACCCGCGTGGCGAGCCCACTCGTCGTAGTCGGCCGGGAAGCCCGGCACCCACATCATTGCATTCATCGATGAGGAGCCGCCGAGGACTTTGCCTCGTGGCCAGTAGATTTCGCGCCCACCGACGTGCTTTTGAGGTTCGGTGAGGTAGTCCCAGTCCAGCGCGCTGCGGAACAGCTTGGCGAATGCGGCCGGAATGTGGACGAATTTGTCGGTATCCATCGGGCCGGCTTCCAGCACCACGACGGTGGCGCCCGGATCCGCACTGAGCCGGTTGGCGACCACCGATCCGGCTGATCCGGTACCCACCACCACAAAATCGCTCTGCACGGGCGAAGTATAGGCAAATCGGTCTATGTCAGAGCCGATTCCCGCACGGGTCGGCCGAACGCAGATCGATCGGGCGGGCGCTCAGGACGTGACGTAACCGTCAGCCACATCGAGGGCCGAATCGAGGATGGCCAGCCCCTCGGCCACCTCGGCATCGGTGATATTGCACGGCGGGCAGACGTGGATTCGGTTGTAGTTGGCGAATGGCAGCATCCCGCCGGACTTGCATGCCCCGATAACGGCATTCATCGCCGGACTCGAGCCACCGTAGGGCGCCAGCGGTTCCCGGGTCGCCGGATCGGCGACGAGTTCGACCGCCCAGAACACCCCGAGGCCGCGGACCTCGCCGACTGAGGGATGCCGGTGCGCCAACTGGTGCAGCGCCGGACCCAACACCTGCTCGCCGATGCGGGCGGCGTTGGCGACCATGCCCTCGTCCTCCATGGCGTTGATGGTCGCCACGGCGCAGGCGGTGGCCAAGGGGTGCCCCGAGTAGGTCAGCCCGCCGGGATAGGGGCGCTCGGCGAAGGTCGCATAGATGGCATCGTTGATCGCCACCCCGCCGAGCACCACATAGCCGGATGTGACGCCCTTGGCGAAGGTGATCAGATCGGGCACCACATCGAAGTTGTCGATGGCGAACCACTTTCCGGTGCGGCCGAAACCTGCCATCACCTCATCGGCGATGTAGACGATGCCGTAGCGGTCGCAGAGCTCGCGGACCCCGGCCAGGTATCCGGGCGGGGGGACCATGATGCCTGCGGTTCCGGGCACGGGCTCCAGGATTATTGCGGCAATCGTCGACGGGCCCTCAAGCTGGATGGTCTGCTCGAGGTGCTCCAGAGCGCGTTCGCATTCCTGCTGATCGGTTTCGGCGTGGAACGGTGACCGGTAGAGGAAGGGGCCGAAGAAATGCACGACCCCGCTGGTGCCGTGATCATTGGACCACCGCCGCGGATCTCCGGTGAGATTGATCGCCGTGTCGGTGCCGCCGTGATACGACCGGTACCTCGACAGCACCTTATAGCGGCCGGTGTGCAGCCGGGCCATCCGGACCGCGTGCTCGACGGCGTCGGCACCGGCATTGGTGAAGAAGACCCGGTTCAGGTCGCCCGGGGTGCGCTCGGCGATCAACCGCGCTGCCTCCGACCGGGCGGAGTTGACGTGGGCAGGTGCGACGGTGCACAGCTTGGCCGCCTGTTCGGTGATGGCCGCGATGACTCTGGGGTGCTGATGTCCGATATTGGTGTTGACCATCTGTGAGGAGAAATCCAGCAGCCGGTTGCCGTCGCCGTCCCAGATATAGGAGCCCGCCGAGGCCAGGACAGTCATCGGCGTGAACGGGTCCTGGGCCACCCAGGAGTGAAAAACGTGTTTGCGGTCCAACTGGTAGGCGTGCCGGCCTTCGGCGATGGCGGTGTCGATGTCCTGGCCGTTCGGCAGGACCGTTTCGGCACCCGGACCGGGCACGGGTTCGGTGACTGTCATGGGCGGTGAGTTTACCGGCCGGAGCCCGTCGCGGTTCCCGCGGTGAGTCCGATGGGACCGGTCGCGGCGTAGGCCACTTTTCGGCCACGTTTGAGGACGCCGACAGCACCGTTGGATCACGGTTCGACAAACTGTCCTGCTCTGATCCGGCGAGGGGTAGTAGCGCGGAATGGGTTGTTGTAGAAGTGGTTGTAGTGACTGGTGCGACGCGGTCGATGGAGCCCGCCGTCCTGTCCGTCAACAGAGGATTCGGCCCAGTGGACAGCTGAAGGCAGTGCATATCTGACCGCAGTGCACAACGAACACCAGTGGGCGACGAAACACACGAAAGAGGTGACGTGAACATGAAGCGCATGGGTGCGGCCGTGGTCGGCCTGGTGCTGCTGATGATGACGACTGTGCTCGGGACCTTCGGGGCCTCGGCAGCCCCGGTTTCCCGGGAACAGGCCGTCAACTACGTGATTGAACGGGGCCTCGCCCAGCGGGGCGTGCCCTACTCATGGGGCGGCGGCGGCATTGATGGACCGAGCCTGGGGGAGGGCCCCGGGGCGACGACCGTCGGTTTCGACTCCTCGGGTCTGATCCAATACGTTTACGCCGGGGTGGGCGCGAAGCTGCCGCGGTCCTCCGGGGCCATGTACAACGTCGGGCAACGGGTGACCCCCGCCCAGGCCAAACCGGCAGACCTGCTCTTCTACGGCCCGGAGGGATCACAGAGCGTCACGATGTTCCTCGGCAACAACCAGATGCTGGAGGTAACCGACGCCGGGGTGATCGTCTCGCCGGTCCGAACCACCGATATGGCGTCCCACCTGGTTCGCGTGATCGCCTGACAAGGCGGGCCTGCGGTCCGCTAGGTGCAGTCGGTACAGATCGACTCGCCAGGCCGGCTGCGGGCCAGCCTGCTCCGGTGATGGATCAGAAAGCAACTGCTGCAGGTGAATTCGTCAGCCCGCTGGGGTAGCACCACGACGACAAGTTCCTCCGCCGAGAGGTCCGCGACCGGAAGGTCATAGGATTCCACCGGATCGGGATCATCGATGTCGCGAGTGGCTGCTGAAGGATCTCTGCGGCGGCCGGCCAGTTCGTCCAGGGAATCCTTGGTGGGCTCAACCGGAGCGCGACGTGGTGCGTCGTAATCAACGGCCATTGCTTCGTGCCTTTCAGTCCGGGTGGGTGACGCAGTCCGGTCAGGTGACCGCCGTTGCCCCGGAGTGCGTCGGCCGAATGCGCAGTTGTTCCCGGACCGCGCCCGACCTAAACATCGGTCCACCCCAGCCGCCACGCTTACACTCACGGACATGCAGCGGGCCCGGGGGCAGGAGTTCGACGCGCCGCGGGGCCTGCTCGATATCGATGACTGCGTGGATGCCGCCGGGCGGGTCGCACTGCCGCGCGGAACCACTCTGATCTCGCTGATCGACCGCAATATCGCCAATATCGGCTCGACGGTGGCCTACCGCTACCTGGACTTCGGCCGCTCACCCCACGGTGCCGTCCACGAGCTGACGTGGACCCAACTCGACACCCGTCTGGGGGCAATCGGCTCGCGGATCCAGAGGGTCGCCAGCAGGGGGGAGTGCGTTGCCGTGCTGGCGCCGCAGGGCCTCGACTACGTCGCCGGCTTCTTCGCCGCCGTCAAGTCCGGGACCATCGCGGTTCCCCTTTTCGCCCCCGAGCTACCCGGGCACGCTGAACGCCTCGTCACGGCCCTGCGCGACGCCCAGCCCGCGCTGGTACTGACCACTGCGGCCGCGGAGGGATCCGTGCGGACGTTCCTGGAGCGGCTGCCCGGAGCCACACCCGAGGTCGCGGTGATCGACCGGATCCCCGACAGCGCCGCCGTGGACTTCACCCCCGTCGTCATCGATGAGGATGATATTTCCCACCTGCAGTACACCTCCGGTGCGACCCGCCCGCCGGTCGGGGTGGAAATCACCCACCGAGCGGTCGGGACGAACCTGGTGCAGATGATCTTCGCCATCGACCTGATGAACCGAAACACCCACGGCGTCAGCTGGTTACCGCTTTACCACGATATGGGTCTGTCGATGATCGGCTTCCCGGCGACCTACGGCGGGCATTCAACGCTGATGTCGCCGACGGCCTTCATCCGCCGCCCGCAGCGCTGGATCAGGGCACTGTCCGAAGGCTCCCGGGCGGGGCGGGTGGTTACCGCGGCACCCAATTTCGCTTACGAGTGGACCGCCCAGCGCGGCCGTCCGCGGCCCGAGGAGGATATCGACCTGAGCAATGTCGTGATGATCATCGGCTCTGAGCCGGTCAGTATGGCGGCTATCGACGCTTTCGCCGAAGCCTTTGGCCCGTATGGCCTTCCGCCGACTGCGATAAAGCCGTCCTATGGGATCGCCGAGGCGACTCTGATGGTGGCGACCACCGCCCCGAACGCGGTGGCCGCGGAATCCTATTTCGACCGGGACTGTCTGGCAGCCGGTGTGGCCGTTCGGGTCGGGGCCGACGCACCGAACGCCGTTGCGCATGTCGGATGCGGTCAGGTGGCCCGCAGCCTGTGGGCGGTGATCGTCGATCCGCAGACCGGCGAGGAACTCCCCGATGGCAGGGTGGGGGAGATCTGGTTGCACGGCACCAATATCGGCCGCGGCTACTGGAACCACCCGGAGCAGACTCGCAGTATTTTCGGCGCCCGCCTGGCCGCGCGTTTGTCGTCGGGCAGTCGCGCCCGGGGCATTCCCCATGATGCTGACTGGCTGCGGACGACAGACCTGGGGATGTTCGTCGACGGCGAACTCTACGTGACGGGACGGATCATCGATCTGCTGGAAATCGACGGTCGCACGCTCTACCCGCAGGATATCGAGGCCACCACGGCCGAGGCAGCGCCTTCGGTGCGCCGCGGCTATGTCGCGGCCTTCACCGCCCCCGAACTGGTGATCGTCGCCGAACGGGCCGCCGGCCGGTCCCGGTTCGGCGCGGAGTCGGTCATCGAGCCGATCCGTGCGGCTGTGCGGAACACGCACGGTGTGGTGGCCGCGGATGTGGTGCTGCTTCCAGCGGGTGCGATCCCCCGGACCACAAGCGGGAAATTGGCCCGCCGGGCCTGCCGGGCGGCTTACCTGGATGGAACATTGACGGCGAGGGTTAAATAGAACATGCTCAAATCGCTGGTCAGCGCGTACCGCCGTACCGGCGCCGACGTCCCCTTCGGAAACCCGTTGCCCTCACACGGTACCGAGATGGAGGGCTGGTTCTGGCGAGTGTCCGACGAGGCCAGTGGTCGGGTGCTGATCGCCCTGTGCAGCGTCAACCGGCATCCGGAGGGCGACTGGTCGACGACGGCGGTGGGGGTACATCCCGGTCTGGTGGTGCGCTCGGCGGCGCTGGCCGGGGCGCATGCGGAGAGCACCCCGTTCCGCGTCACCGCCGGCGACGGGGCCGGTAACTTCACCGTGAGCGCAGACCGCGTCCGGTTCGAACTCGGTGACCTGCGGTTGACCATGGAGTTCACCGACCGGGTGTTGTGGCCTAAGGCTTTTGGCGGCGGGGGTGCCTTCTCGGCGATCCCGTTCCTCAACCAGTATTGGCACCCGTACTACCTGGGCGGACGGGCCCGTGGGACCGTCGAGTACGCGGGCGAGATGTGGACCTTCGACAGCGCCAAACTCTATGCCGAACGTAACTGGGGTGCCGGCTTCCCGCTTCGCTGGTGGTGGGGGCAGGCGCACGATTTCGGTGATGCCGACGTCTGCGTGGCGTTCTCCGGGGGGTTGTTAGCGCTGGGCCCGATTGCCCGCGATGTCAATGGGGTGGTGGTGCGGGTGGGCACCAAGGTGATCCGGATGACCCCGCCCCTGCTGGTGCGTTCGCAGGTCGGGGATAACCAGTGGTTCATCCACGGGCGTTCGCCGCGGTATGAGATCGAACTGGAGGGCGACGGCCGCCACCTGCCGCCGCATGTCCTCCCGGTGCCGCTACCGGGTGAGCGTCGCAATATCGACACCGACTTCGAGCATCTCGGCGGCCGGTTGCGGTGCACGGTCCGGGAATCCGGAAGACTGATCTTCCAGGGGACCTCCGAACTGGCCGCCTTGGAGGTCGGCACCCGACCGGCGTAGCTGGGTTACTGTCGAGAGGTCTCTCAGCGGCCTGAGGAGGTGTGGTGGCTCGTTCGTCCCCCGCCGGCCAGAGGCTGGAGCTGCCCGACCGCCCCGGTCTGCGCTCCTATCTGGAGTCGCTGGACGCCGGCGAGCGGGCCAGGGCAACCGGGCGGCTGATGTCGATGGCTCCGGCGGACTTACGCAGCCTCGGGGCCAGTGAGGCTCAACGCACCGAACACGATGTCGATGTCGTTGACATCGAGGGAGTGATACCCGGCGAGTTGGCCGGGACCTTATACCGCAATGGACCGGGCCGATGGGAGGACCACACCGGTCGACCGCTCCACCACCTTTTCGACGGTGACGGCATGATCTCCGCCTTCACCATCGGACGGGGCAAGGTTCACTACCGCAACAGGTACGTGCGTACCCAGCACTTCCGGGGCAGGAGCGGGACCCGGCACATGGGTACCGACGCGACCGGGGGATGGCTGGCCAATATCGGCCGCTTGCCGCCGAATCTGGCCAATACCAACGTCATTGAGCATGCCGGACACCTCTACGCGCTGTGGGAGGGTGGCCCACCCCATGAGATTGATCCGGAGACGTTGGAAACTCGGGGAGTTCGTCGTTTTGGGGGCGCGTTGCGCTGGATCGGCTCCTACTCGGCCCACCCGTGCTTCTGCCCGAGCAGTGGCGACATGTTCAACTTCGGGGTCGAGTTCATCCCGTACCCGCACCTGCGGCTGTACCGGACCGACCGGCGCGGCAGGCTCGAGCCCTACCGGTCGGTGTCATTGCCATATGTGGCGATGGTGCACGACTTCGCCCTCACCGAGCGGTACCTGGTGTTCCTGGTTTCACCGATCATTCCGGATGGCGTTCCGATAGCGTTGGGGTTGAAATCTTTTGGCGATGGTCTGAAGTATCGTCCGGAACGGGGCAGCTCGTTCATTCTGATCCCGCGGGACGGCGGCGAGATCCGCCGGATCGAGTATGACGCGGTGCTGCAGTTCCACCTCAGCAACGCCCAGGACGACCGGGGCGACGTCATCCTCGATGTGATCACCTATGGCGGCGCCGAATTGCTGGACTGCATCGCCCGTTTTCGCACCAGACCGATGGATAAGGTGTCCTCGGAGTTCACCCGATTCCGTGTTACCGGTGGCGGCCGGGTGATCCGCGAACAACTCAGCGACCGGACGTGCGAGTTCCCGCGACACCATCCCGGCCGGGAGGGCAGGCCGCACCGCTACGCCTACGTCAACACCCAGCAGAACCTCCGCACGCTCTACGACGGGATCACCAAGCTTGATCTCACCGACCATTCCCTGACCGGTTATGTGGCGCAGACACCCGGGAACAGCTTCTGCGAGCCGGTATTCGTGCCCCGGCCGGGTGCGACCGATGAGGACGACGGCTGGCTGCTATCCGTCGAATACCAGGTCGACCACCACACATCCCGGCTGCTGGTCCTCGACGCCAGGGACCTCGAGCGCGGACCGGTCGCGGTGGCTCAACTCGCCCACCATGTACCGCAGGGTTTCCACGGCAACTTCACCCCACGGCAACTTCACCCCGCGGCGCAATCTATGACGCGTCGAGAATCTTGATCGCGAAGATCAGCGAATCGCCCGGTTCGATTCCGGCCCGGGGCTGACCGTCGGGGTAGCCGTCAGCGGAGACCATCGCGACGGCCACGGTTGACCCGACCGTCTGCCCGGCGATGGCCTTCTGGAAGCCGGGGACGACACCGTCGAGGGGGAAGTCGACGGGTTCGCCGCGCTGGTAGCTGCTGTCGAAGACATTTCCGTCGCGCCCGTTGACGCCCATGTAGCAGACCGAGACCGTCGCGTCGGGGGAGACTACCGGTCCATCGCCGGCGGTGAGCGTCTTGACCGCGGTCTGCGTCACGCTGAATGGTGTATCGACCGTGACCAGCGGGGCGGTCGTGTCAGTCGAGCCGGTGACCGCGACGCTTCCGGTTGCCCCCGGCAACGTCCATTCGGGTGCTTCATCCGAGGCGGGCGGGGTCTGCGGGCATTCGCCGGCCGGGCCGGACGATTCGGTGATCGAGGAGCCGACGGTGGGGGTGCTGGATGACGACGATTCGGTGCCGGAGCCGCATCCGGCGAGTGCCAGCGCCAGCGTCGCGGCGCCGGCTGTCAATACGACGGGGCTGGGCAGGCGGGAGAGATTCACGGCCGTCACGCTACAGCCGGGCCACCCGGTGCTCTGCGCTGGGGCGGGTGATCTCCCGCTGGCTCAGGACTCCAACCGGGTCCGGACACTGTCGAGGCGACGGCGGAGTTCGGCCTCGTCGATGACCCCCCGGGCCAGCAGCGAGTGGGCCAGCGCCACAAGTTGGTTCTCCGGGAAGGGCAGGCTTGCGTATCGGGTGGCCGACAACTCGTCCTCCTCGTCACGCCGCTCCTTGAAGCTGAAATTCAGTTCCGCCCCGGTCCCGCCGGACCGATCCAGGGCATCGCACAGCCCGTCGAGGCTGGTCTTCCATGGCGGCAACGGGTTCTCCACCCCGTACCGGGCCGACATCACCGGCCAGGTCTGCTGGCGCCGCATGATTTCGGCCAGCAGGGCGAATTCCTCGCCGCCGGCGCCGTTGTCGGTGCCGTTGCCGGTGCCGTTGTCGTCGGCGGTGATCACTCGGCGACCGGGCGGCGGGCGGGGCTGGTCCTGGTGGTGACGTTGGTGGTGACGCCGGGCCTGGGCAGCGCGACACCGATCAGGCTGTCACGGGTGATGATCTCGGCGAGTTGCTCCTCGGTCCAGCCCTCGGTGCCGGCCGGGCGCAGGGGCATGACCATGAAACGGTGTTTCTGGTTGGAGTCCTGCACCCGGACTTCCACGTCCTCGGGTAGTTCCAGACCGAACTCGGCGAGTACCGGTCGCGGCCAGCGCACGATGCGGCGGCGATAGTTGGGTGTGCGGTACCACTCCGGGGAGTTGCCGAGGATCGGGCGCGGGTAACACGAACACAACGCGCAGACGATCACGTGGTGCACCGTGGGGGTGTCCTCAAGGATCTTGAATGCGGCGAAGTCACTGGGCGTTCCGAAGCCGGTGGGGTCGAGCCAGTCGACGCCGACCTCCTTACTGGCGGCCATCGGGTCTCGCAGCGCGAGTCCTCTGAACTCCGGATCCAGCCAGGCCCGGGCCACCAGACGCGCCGCGGGCGTCGGTCCGATCTGCTCGGCGTACTCGGTCATGATCCGATGTTGCTCGGCGGTGAACAGACCTTTCTCGATACACAGTTCACGCAGTGCGATTTCGAGAACCTCGAAGTCGGTGATCTCATCGACCATCGGCTTGACGGTGCGCTCATGGTGGTCGTGGTCAGGATCGTGGTCGGGCATGGACGGCTTGAATTCCTCTCAGGCGCAATGAGTGTGGGAAATACAGTGAAGATTCAGCCAGTACCGTGCAGCCAGCGCTCCGGGATTTCGGTCTGGAGTGCGTCGTCGCGGTGACCGGCGTAGGAGTCCCACAACTCGGATTGTTTGAACCGGACGATGTAGAACCATTCCGGCTTGACGTCCTCCCGGCCCCAGGTTTCGTCTTCTGGGGCCGGGCTCTCGTAGCTGACCTCGGCGATCACCCCGCGCGCTCCGCGAACGTATTCCGGTGTGCGGGTGTAGAACATCGCGGGTAACTGGCGCACCGTCACCCGGTCCCCAACGGCGAACTTCGGTGGGCCGGCCTGGCCGGAATACATCGCCGGATCGCCTTTGCCGGCCGCTTCGATGTGATTGCGGTTGCGCGCGACGCCTGAGCCGTCTCCCTCGAATTTGGGCTGGGCCTCCGGTCGCCGGCCGCTTAATCCGTCGGCATAGCGTTCCTGCACCTCGGTCAAGCGGTCGGTGAGTTCGGCCCAGGTGATGTAGTTCTTCTCGAGGAGTGCCTTACCCACCGCCCACAGCCATCGGGCGTAGTAGGGGAGCCCGAGGTAGATGGGCAGGCCCACATCGACATTGCCGATCCGGCGGCGCTCCTCGGAGACCCAGATACCGCTCCAGCCAAGGGCTTCGCAGAGCACGTAGGTCATCAGCTCCCACTGCTCTTCCTGCTTTTCCAGGAACGGCTCTGCCACGCTGAGTTGGGCACCCTGGTCGTGGTTGGTCTTCAAGTAGGCCCAGTAATGCTCGGATGTCATCATGGTCGGGGTGGGCCATTCCGGGATCTCCGGATAGGTCGCCTTCAGCCTGGAGACCAGGGCAAGTTGTTTCTCGCGGTCCGCGGCGGTGCTCATCGAACCCCCTCCCGTCGCCGGTGACGTATCGACGTTAACACCGGCTCGGAGGTTCGATGCGCCGGTAGCGGCAAATTCAGCTACTGAGGCGGGTGGAGTAGCTCAAGCCCGGTTCGTTATGCGGCGATCCGGTTGGCCGGCCGGCCCGGGACCCCGGCATCAAGGGCGAGTAGTGCGCCCTCGTGCGGGTTGGCGGCCAGTTCACAGCTGGTCAACCCGAAGCGTGCCGAGGTCACAAAGAGGGTGCGTAGGTCCGTTCCGCCGAAGCAGCAGGAGGTTGGGTTGGTCACCGGTAGTTCGAGGCGGGTATCGACGGTGCCGTCCGGAGCGAAGCGGATCAGGCAGCCCGCCCCGAACCGCGCGTTCCACAGGTAACCCTCGGCGTCCAGCGCGGACCCGTCGCAGCCGCCCTCCGGTGGGGCGTCGTGCAGGTCGGTCGCGGTGATGATCGCCCCGGCGGGATCAAGGCGGTACCGGCGAATCAGGTTGGTCATGGTGTCACCGAAGTACATCGTCGCGGCATCCGGTGACCAGGCCAGCGTGTTGGGCAGGCCGAGGTCGTCGAGGACCCGACGGCAGCCGCCGTCGGGGTCCAGCCGGTACAGCGCACCGGTGGCGGCCGTCACGTCGCGGCCACCGCCGTCGGCGGTGATGTTGTTCTGCATGGTGCTGAACCAGAGCCGGCCGGCCGGGTCCACTCCGGCCTCGTTGAACCGGTTGTCCGGCCGGTCCGGCTCCGGTTCGAGGAACGTCTCCAGCGATCCGGTTTCCAGGTCCAGGTAGGCCAGCCGGTTACGGAGTCCGAGCACCGCACCGCCGCCCTCCCGCAGAGCCAGAAAACAGGCGAGGTCGCCGGTGGTGCGGCTGGAGACCGTGCCGTCGGGGGCCAGGGCGTGGACCGCACAGCCGGTAATGTCCACCCACCGCAGCACCCCGTCATCCCAGACCGGGCCCTCTCCGACACCGTTGGCGACATCGTGGATGGTGATCACCGCTACCGCCCTATCTCTGAGGCCGGTGGCCCCGCCGTTGTGGCAACCATCAGTTCCCGATCGCCTGCTGGTACGCGCTGACGTCATAGTCGATCTCGGCCAGTACCGAGGTCCAGTCGGGGACCCAGACGCGGACATCGTTGAGCACTCCGGCCGGTGTCACCCCGTCGGTGGCAGGATCGGAATCGGTGGCCAGTGAGTTGAGCACCGGAATGCCGAACGCCTCACTGGGTAGCGATTTTTGGACATCCTCCGACAGCAGGAAGGCCAGCAGTGCCTTCGCGCTGTCGGGTTGTTTCGATCGGGCCGTCACCCCGGCGACATAGGGGATTGAGACCGTGGTGCGGCTGCCATCGGGCATCGCCGGGAAAAAGATGTTGAAGTTGAGGCCATCGTTCTTGATGGCGGCCAAGTTCATTTGCACGTCGCCGTTGGCGACGAGGAGCTCCCCGCTGCTCACTTTGGGTTGCAGGCTGCCGGTCGACGGCGCCGGCCCGACATTGTTGGCCTGCAGCTCGGCGAGGTAATCCAGCGCGGCCGGCTTGCCCTTGAGGTGTTGGAGCAGCAACAGCATCGCCGTGCCGTCGCCGGCTTCGCCGGGGGTGGAGTACTGCAGTCTGCCTTTGAACTCGGGTTTGAGTAGGTCGTCCCACGTGACCGGTTGGGGGTCAGCTCCCGGGTTGGCGATGAAGCACAACGCATTGTTGACGATCGGGACGTAGATGCCACCGGGGCCGATCAGCGGGGAGGTAATTCCGGTGGTGTCGGCGTCGCCGGGTTGCAGGAGGCCGAATTGAGCGGCTTTCTGGATGAACGGCGGCAGCACGATCAGCAGGTCGGCACTCGGGTCGTCCCGTTCGTTCCGGGCGCGCGCGACCGTCTCTCCGGAACCGGCCTCCACCAGCTCGACTCTGATGCCGGTCTGGCTGGTGAAGGCGTCGAACTGCGCTCGTAGCCACCCGCCCAGGCCGTCGGCGCTGTAGACGGTGAGTGAGCGGTCTTCGCGGGAGTCGGTGGTACCGGAAATCGCTGTGTCACCGCCGCCGCAAGCCGAAGTCAACACGCCGAGTGCGGCGATCAGCGCCAGAAGCGGGTGGCGAAGTTTCATCAGCGCTCCATTTCCATCGGTCGGCACCTGACGATATTTGTTCAAGCCCGGCCGACGCAGGCGTTCGACCCGCGGGAATCGTCCCGGGTTGATCCCGGTCCTCAGCGTTGCGGGAACACAGTCAGCCGAAGGATCCGGTCGTCGCCGGCACGGGGATCCCCGCGGCCATCGGTGTTGCTCGTCGTTAGCCAGAGGGTGCCATCCGGTGCCGCGACGATGGTGCGCAGCCGGCCCAGGTCTCCGAGCGCAAGCTGCGAGACCGTCTCCCGTGTCGGCTCCGATGCCGTCGCCGCCCCTTCCAGGGGCACGTCGAATACCACCTGTCCACGCAGCGATGCGACGTAGGCGGAATCGTTGAGGATCGCGACCCCGCTCGGGGAGGCAGTAGACGTCGGCTTCCACTGCACGAACGGATCGACGTACGGATCTCGTCCGCATGCGCCCTCGCACTCCGGCCAGCCGTAGTTGGATCCGGGGCTGATCAGATTGAGTTCATCGGCGTCGGTCTGGCCGAACTCACTGGCCCACAGGCGATTGCGGGAGTCGAATGCCAGTCCCTGGACATTGCGGTGTCCGAGGGAGAACACCGGGGAACCGGGAAGCGGATTATCCGCGGGGACCGATCCGTCCGGGGCGATCCGCAGGATTTTCCCGGCCAGTGAGGCCGGGTCCTGCGCCGAATCGGGCACGGCGGCATCCCCGGTGGCGACGTACAGCATCCCGTCAGGTCCGAAGGCAATGCGCCCACCGTTATGGATCCCGGCCTTGGGAATGCCGGTGAGGATCGGCTCGGCGGCACCCAGTACCCCGTCGTTCCAGGCCATCCGCACCACCCGATTATCCTCCGGGGTGGTGTAGTAGGCGTAGACCCGTTCATCGGCGAATGCGATACCGAGCAGACCGCCCTCACCCCGGGCCATCACACCCGCGACGGTCCCCACGGTGCGGGTCTGCGAATCGTCAATACGGACCACCCGCGCGGTGTCGCGCTCACTGACCAGTGCCGAACCATCCGGCAGGAAGGCGATCCCCCACGGCACTGCGAGGCCGGTGGCGACGGTCCCGGCCACGATCACGTTCGGGGTGGAACCGTCCGACGGCGAACTAACGGTGGCACCCGATCCGCATCCGCTCAGCAGCAGGACCACCGAGATGAGCAGGACGTGGCTGCGGGGCATGGTTACAGTCTGCACAGTGGTTCGGCGGCTCGGCGGCTCGGCGGCTCGGTGCGCGTCGAGGTGGTTGAAGCTTCCCGCGGATCAGTGCCCTCGTCATAATGAGAACCTTGTCAGCCACAACGCTTCACCCAAGGAGAAGTCTTGTCCGAGCGCATCCGGCTGGTGAGGGGTAGGACTGCCCGCCCGGTGCGTCCGCGGCGACGTGGCTCGACGCTGGGATGCTTGCAGCCTCGGCTGTATTCGTCCTGCTGCTGCCGGTGACCACCCGGCGGTTGCACATCGCCTCGACATGGGCGAGCGTCCTCGGCCGAGTAACTCTCGGAGCCACCGTCGCAGTGGCCGTGTGGACGTCGACCGTTGTGCCGTTCATCGGTGACGACGTCATCGGAGGGCAATGGTTTCATCATGCGACGGTTGCCGCCGCCCTCGGCACAGCGTTCTTTGCAGCCGTGGCCTGGCTCTCCCGGTAGGCGCTCAGCGCCGGGACATGGGCGAACCTTGTCAGCGCCGCACTCATCCCGGGCGTTCAGGACGCCGATCTGCCGTGCGAAGCCGGATCGGCAACCGCTTGAGCGAGTTGTTGAGGTTGGAGCGAATCCGCACCGGATGACCGATCAGATCAATACGGGGGAAAGCCCTCAGCAGTTCGGCGAAAAACACTCTGCCCTCCAGTCGAGCCAGGTGCGCGCCGAGGCAGAAGTGGGTGCCCATACCGAACGACAGGTGCGGATTGGGGGAGCGGCGAATGTCGAAGCGTTGCGGGTCGGCGAAGACCTGTTCGTCGCGGTTGGCCGATGTGTAGTACAGCGCCACCTTGTCCCCGGCGCGGATGACGGTTCCGGACAGTTCGGTGTCGACGGTGGCCGTGCGGCGAAAATAGTGCAGCGGATTGTCGTAACGCAGGATCTCTTCCACCGCGAACGGCAGCAGTGTCGGGTCGGCACGCAGTTCGGCGAGTTGGTCGGGGTGGCGCAGCAGGGTGAGCAGTCCGGCCGACAGCATGCCCTTGGTGGTGTCGTTGCCGGCGGTGACCAACTGGACGAAGAACCCGCCGAACTCGGCGTCGGTCATCGGCCCGTCCCCGAATTGCGCACCGAGGATGGCGCCGGTCAGATCGTCGCCGAGCCCCGTCCGTCGCCGGCGCGCCGCAAGTTCCATGGCGTACTGCGCCATTTCCGCTCCACCGGTGGCCGAACCGCCGTCGGGGTTGCCCAAGTCGGGATCCTGGGCTGCAGTGATACGTTCGGCGAGTCGGCGGAGATACTCCCAGTCCTGCACCGGCAGCCCGAACAGCTCGCCGATCATTCGGGACGGCAGTTCGGCGGCGACGTCTCCGACGAACTCGACTTCGGCCCGTTCGGCCGCCTCGGCCATGATGCCGCGGCAGATATCGCGAACCCGGCTTTCCAACTCGGCGATCATCTTCGGTCGGAAATGGCTCGACAGAGGTCCGCGGTGGGCGCCGTGCCGGGGCGGATCCATCGCGAGCAGCATCTGCCGCACCCGCTGAAGGGTCTCCGGCCCGACGTCCTCGACGGTGATCCCGCCGGCAGCCGCGGAGAAGATCTCCGGGCGCCGTGAGACGCGGACCACATCGCTGTGTCCGAGCACCGCCCAGAAACCGGGTTCACCCGACATCGGCTGCCAGTGCACGGGGTCGCTGCGACGCAGTTCGGCCAGGGCGTCGTGCGGGACCCCGTCGCCGAAGGTGTCCGGGTCGGCGAGGTCGACCGGGCCGGCCAGCGTATCGGTCATCCTCAGGCGGTGAGCACGTTGGGGCTGGGGAGGCCTGCCTGCTCGCAGAGGGTTCGGTAGACCGCCAGGGTGCTCGCACCGTCGGAGACGCTCTCCACCTCCCCGGCGTCATCCAGATTGAGGTTCGCTCCGTACATCTGGAACCACACGTGGGTGTCGTCCTCGACGATCTCCAGGGTGTGGATGGATCCGGCGGGCTCGTACAGAAATGAACCTGCCCGGTTGACGTCCTCGTATTCTTTGTATTTCCAGGCCCCCGAGGTGGTGTAGGCGTAGACCGGTCCGGTGTGCTTGTGACGCTGGACCTGATAGCCGGCCTGGAATATGTTCTCGATAATCCACAGCCCTTCGGCCTCCTTGACCATGATCACCTTCAGCTTCGATCCATCGCCGATATCGACGAAGGGGAGGTCGTTGCATCCGATATGTACTGCGCTGGGTATCTCGACCATGGTCATGGGGGAGCCTTTCTCCGGGGACCGTTGGGGTGATGAAATATATGAAGTGCATAACATGATTCGGGTTGCATGTCTAGGTATCGGCAGGGGATACCGGGGCACGGTCGGGCACCGTCGGGGCAGGCTGCGGCACGGCGGAATCACCGGCGATGGCCCGCAGCGGGCCGCGCTGGCGCACAATGACTCCCATGCGCGCTGTCCGGGCTGTGGCGGGTGAGCCCTGCATCGTTGACGTGGACGAGCCCGCAGGCGGGTGGCCGCTTCTCGACGTCTGCTCGGCCAGCATCTGTGGCAGTGATCTGACACTGCTGGGCTGGAACCTTCCCGTCACACTTGGGCACGAGATCGCCGGCACGCTCGACGGCGTCGGCTACTGCGTCGAACCGACCGTGCGGTGCGGGGATTGCGATCAGTGCCGGGTCGGTGCCACCCAGCGCTGTCGCGGCAGGGCGCCGCACGGCATCATCGGCGTCGCCTTCGACGGGGGGCTGGCCGATCGGGTCGCGGTACCGCCGGAATGCCTGGTGCCGCTGCCGGCGGGTCTTCCGGTTGCCGACGGCTGTCTGGTCGAACCGCTTGCGGTCAGCTGGCATGCGCTGCGCAAGGCGGGAGCGACCCCGGGGCAGCGGGTGCTGATCGTCGGCGGTGGAAGTATCGGGCTGATGGCGGTGGCCGCCGCGGCGGCGATGGGCCTCGAGGTCGACCTCGAAGCCCGGCACGACCATCAGCGGGCCGCCGGGGAGCGACTCGGCGCCGGGGCGCCGAACGGGCAGTACGACGTCACTGTGGAGTCGGCGGGCACCGATAGTGCGCTCGCGGACTGTGTGCGCCGGACGACGCCGGGCGGCAGTATCGCGCTCGTCGGGATGGCTGCCGAGGATCGCCGGTTGCCCAGTATCCCGTTTGTGATGAACGAACTCTCCCTGTTCGGATGCAACTGCTACGACACCAACATCTATGGCCACGAGTTCGCGCAGGCCGCGTCGGTGCTCGCCGCCGAACCGGAGATCGCCGCCACGGTAATCACGCACCGGTTTCCGTTGGAAGCGGCCGCGGAGGCGTTCCGCGTCGCCGCGGACCGGGCGAGTGGGGCGATCAAAGTGGTGCTGACCCCGTGAACTGCGATTTGCGGACGACCTCTAGCCGGCCGGTCGGGGGCGGCCGTTTCGCGTCTGCGACACGTCGGCGGTGCTCGCCGACCTCGTCCGCACTGCTGCCCGGCGTGCCGCCGGCGACGATCGGTTGATGTTGATTCCGGGTCCGCTCTGTACGACGTTCGCCGAGTTCTGCCCGATCGACCCGGCGAGCGCCAGTGGGCCGGGTGAGGCCAGCACGGTGTTCCGCTCGAGGGCATCCTGGCCGTTGCTCAGGAGGCTGAACGCGGCGGTGAAGTAGCCGTCCGCATTGCGGTCCCCGCCGGCTCGCACGGTGGTGTAGTCGCCGCCGCCTTGTGATGCCGCGTTAACCGTCCCATTGCCGGCGTAAACAGAGTTCCCGATGCCGCCGAGTTGGGCCGCGGCGTTCGCGGCACCGTTGCCGGCGTAGACATAGTTATCGGAGCCCCCGAGTTGAGCGGCGGCGTTCGCGGCTCCATTGGTGGCGAACACCTGATTGCCCGTGCCTTCGAGTTGGGCTGCGGCGTTCGCGGTCCCGTTGCGGGCGTAGACCTCGTTACCGGAGCCGCCGAGTTGGGCGGCGAAGTTCGCCGTTCCATTGGTGGCAAAGGCGCGGTTGCCGGTGCCGCCCATCTGGGCTGCCGCGTTGAAGAACCCATCCCCGGCGACGACGTTGCTGCCGCGGCTGAACATGCTGACCGCTGCGTTGAGCGTGCCGCCCTCACCGTTGCGGCCGGCCAGCACGGCATTGTCGGTCCCACCGAGATTCGCGGCGACGTTCAGTATCCCGTCCGCGACGACCTGGTGGCCCTCGAATGCGACCGTTCCGTCGCCAAACAGATTGATCGCGACATTGCCGAATCCACCTTGCGCCCGGACCTCTGATCCGCCCGGAACCGACGTGCGAAGTGAGAGATTTGCCGCCAGGTTGAGGAATCCATCGGCCACGGTGGTGCCGTTCGCCCCCAGTTGCAGGGCCACGTTGACGGCGCCCCCGGGTGTATCCGCGAAGGAGTCCGGTCCCGCGGCGAACGCGAACCCGAGGAGGCCGGCGGCCCGCGCTCCCGCGTTCGGGCCGAGCGCGATCGCGATACCCAGTGGGCTGCTGGTACAGCGTGTTGGGTCGGTGCTGAAGCCGAGCAGCGCTGCGCAGGTGGCTTGCGCTGGTGGTGAGAGGCTCAGACCCGCGGTGCTGAGAGCAACGACGGCCAGTGCGGCCGTCACGGTTGTCATCGCGGTGAGCTTGGTCGTCATCACCCACTCCCTCCTGGGGTCTACGTCGGTTGTGGTCATCGTCCCACGGCCCCGGACCGCGTGGAGTGACGGACAGAAATGCGTTGCGGCCAGCTGCGCCGGCTGCCCCGGTCCAGGGTGATTAGTGCGATAACACTGGCTGGGCTCATGTGCCGGCGGTGTCGTCATCCCCGTCGGGCTTGGGGGCCTTGGTGGATCGGGTCGACCGCCGCCGCGGAATTCGGTCCGTCATCGCGCTCATGGAGTTGACCATCCTGGTGAGGGTGTCGACTGCCGACTCAAGGGTGTCAGCGGTGGGAGTCAGCGTTTCCACCACCGGTTGCAGCCGACTCAGGATCTCCGCGGCTTCGGTGACTTGTTCCAGCGGCCCATTCTTGACCGTCAGCTTGTCGATGAGACCTTCTTCGGCGAACATCCGCTCGACAACTCCGTTTTCGGCGAACATTCGCTCGAGCGGTCCGTCCTCGGCGAGCAGTCGATCCGCGAGCCCGCCGGGAGCCAGGATCCGCTCCAGCGAGCTGCCTTCCACCGCGACCCGGTCGAGTAAACCGCCGGGCGCGGTCAACGCATCGACAACTCCGCCCGGGCGGGTCAACGTGTCTGCCGGCCCCCGCGAGCCAGAACCCGGCCCAACGCCCGGTCGTTCTCGGTCAACTCCGCGACCCGGTTGGCGCCGACGATCGCCCCACGCAGAGGGAGCAGGTCGGTGATCGGGTCCACTGTCTTCGGGTCGTCCTCGCCCAGTGAGTGCTTCGCAGACCCCAGTGCCATGGCGGCGACCGCCAGCCCGGCGTCGGCCGCCGCGATACCGGCCCGGACCGGGGCCATGGCTACGTCGGCGATGACCTTGCTGATATCCACGCGGTGAGCTTATGACGCTGTGCCGGATCCGGCGGGCGACCGCGCAAAGGATGCGCGGCCAACACCCTCCGGTCGGATGGTCGTGTCCCGGTTCGATCTCACCTGACCGCCAAGGGCGACTGCCGCGTGCGCGGTGCGGGGACACGCCAGTGATTCCTGCTGTCGGCGCCACTTGCCAAGAGGGGGATGGGCGACAGGACGGGCGCGAACCGCTGCGCCATGCCGAACTCCGCGCCAGTAGCGGGCTGGAGTTGTCCGACTGCTGCGTTCTTGGCATCGCAATTCGTCACCAAGCCTTGCAACCTTCGACCACGCACTGGCCGCGGAAGCTGCAAAACGCGGCATACCTGCTGCTGAAGCGTGAATGCGAAAACCGCTGGGCGGCGACCCCGATCACGAGCGGTGTTGCCGATCTGCCGCGGGTGACGTGCAACACGGTGGGGTTCACTTGACATAATGTGGCTTATCGGCACAAATCCCGGGTGGTACTCACGCGGAGGGTGGACACGAACCGCGCATCCGCTGTCCGGTCCGGTACTTCTTGAGAGTAGTCCGCGACCATCTGGCGGTGATCCGGAGCGGCCGAATCCGCTCCTGGTTGAGAGTGCCGGACAGGCCCTTTAGGTTGTCCGCGATCACCTGAGAGTGCCGGACAACTCCACTCCGACGGCATCCGGTCACGCACGCCCTATTCGTCACAGTGACGTATCGGGAAATTAGGGCGACCCGCTCAGAGGCCATCCGGGAACGCGGTGCAGCGCTACTCCCCAAGTCGTCGACTGGGAGGCGACCGGACGGCAACTGCAAGGCGGGGCCCCCAGAAATCAAATGCGACGACACGCCGATATGGCGCCGAAGGACCACCTCAGCCCCCCCCCGGGGGTCGGGGCCCTTAGCGCGTGCGGGCGCGTCGCTGCCGTCGCCGGGCAGGTTGATGGAGAACCAATGGTGTCGCACCGGTGTTACACTATTTTCGTGCCTACCAACCGTCGCCGCCACGCCATCACCGAAACACCACCGGTAGAGGCTGCACTGGACGAACTGCGCCGCGAGCTGGGCACCGACCACGTCGAATTGGGAGAACTTGTGGTCCTCGGAGCCGCTGCAAAGCTCTCCTTGATCCACGCCGAACGTGACGGAGATGCGAAGCTCCGGCGGAGACTAGCCGACCGAATACGAGCACGTAGCCTCCCGGTCGACGCCGATGCCGCAGACCTTGTGCGCCGCTCCGGGTGGGCGCGCGGGTGAATGTCGAGCTGCTGCTCGACAATTCGGCGTTCGCACGGTTGGCGTCGCCGACACTCGGGGAGCGGCGCTCCCAGGAGATCGCCGACGCGGTCGAAGAGCGCCGCATCGGCGTCTGCCTGCCCTTCCTGCTGGAAGCCGGGTACTCAGCGCTCAACGCGACCGATCACGTTGAACTGCTGCGCGAGCTGATGGCGTTGCCGATGCTTCACATCGATAGCGATGTCGAGCTGCGCGCGATCGATGCGCAACGTCAACTCGCCCGCGCCGGGCACCATCGACTGCCGCCGGTCGATCTCCTCATCTCCGCGCTAGCCGATCACCACAGTCTCGGAGTACTCCATTACGACCACGACTTCGACATCATCGCCGAGAGGACGGACCTTCGTTTCGTAAGCGAATGGCTGGCCGTGCGTGGCAGCCTGTAACTACCGCGCGTCCGCAGGAGACAGCGCGGTCGGGCGGGCCCTGATCAACCTAAGGCTAGACGCCGTCGACGCGATCGAGCTCTTGCCGCACATGCCTGCGCTCTCGAGTCCGATCGCGCCCGAGCCGTTCGGCACCGACGGCACCAACGCGCTCGACGACAAGGAGATTGCGCTTGCCCAGCGCGCTCTCACCGCGACCCTCTCGCGAATCGGCATCACGCTGAGCTTTCCCTGGCGGGACTTCGCCACCTTCAAGACGCATTGGTTGCGTGACGGCGGGCCGGGCCTCCCTGCTGCCCGGTCGGCACTCCTGTCTGGGAGTCTGTGATTCGTCACGGTGACGAATGTCGGTCTCATGGATTCCCGTCGGACTCACAGAGCTCGCGGATCAGAACCGCGCTACAGCTGGCCCAGCGGCCGACACACATTGGACAGTGCGTTCCAGTACTCACCAGCCGCGCAGTCTTCTGCCGGCCGCGGCGTCTGGCACGTGTTGGTAATCGGATCCCAGAATTGCCCGTTGACGCAATTCAGCGGCTCCGCCGAGCCGATCCCGGGGCCGAACAGCGGCACGGCGGTGATGAGTGCGGCGGCAACGACGGTTATGGACGAACGGCGCAAAAGACTTCGCATGGATCGATTGTGCCAGGCAGCGGTGTGCCGGTGTTGCCGTCGCTATCCCGAATCAGCAGTTTCGGCCAGGCGGATGCGTCTTCGAGTGCGATCGCGGCGGCTACGAGTGGATCTCCAGGGTGCAGCATTTGACCGAGCCGCCGGCTTTGAACAGCTCGGAGAGATCAACGCCGATGGGGTCGAATCCGGCCCGATAGAGCTGTTCTGCAAACCCGGTGGCTGACTCGGGGTGAACCACATACCTGCCGTCGGAGACCGCGTTCAGCCCCAATGCGTAGGCATCGGCGGTGCCCACCGTAATCGCGTTCGGGAACAGTTCCTGCAATCGGATGCGGGATGAGTCGCTGAATGCCGGTGGGTAGTAGGCGACAGTGGTGTCGTCGAGGACTGTCAATGCGGTGTCGAGATGGTAGAAGCGGGGATCGACGAGTTCCAGGGTGACAACCGGCATTCCGGTGATGTCGGCTATCTCGGTGTGGGCCTGCGGATCTGTCCGGAAACCCGTACCGGCCAGGATGATCGCACCGACCACGAGTAGGTCGCCCTGTCCCTCGTTGACGTGGCGAGTATTCACCGGGGTGTAGCCGCGCTGGTTCAACCATTCGGCGTACGCTGCCGATTCGCCCTCGCGTTCCGCGTGCTTGAACCGCGCAACGATGGCTGCACCGTTGACCACCAGTCCCCCGTTGGCGGCGAAGACCATATCGGGCAGGCCGGCCACGGGTTCAACGACATCTACCGTGTGGCCCAGCGTGCGGTAGGTGTCTCGAAGCCTCTCCCACTGCGTGTTCGCCCGATCGACGTCGACCACCGTGGTGGTGTCCATCCAGGGGTTTATCGCGTACTTCACGTCGAAGAACTCCGGGCGAGTCATGACGTAATGGCGTATGCGCGAGGTCCGAGTATCGGGGATCTCCGCGGCGACATCAGGGTTTATCGTCATGGATAGACGATATTTCACCCGCTGGGGACAATCAATCGCTGTATATTGCTTCGACTGTCTTATATCATTGCGCGAAACGTGTATTTAAGTAGATGTGTTGTGTGGCATCACAGAAAGGCACTGCGGTGGACCGCCTTGACGAAACCGACGAACGCATTCTCGCCGAGCTCGCCGACAACGCCCGCGCCACATTCGCCGACATCGGCTCCTGCGTCAACTTATCCGCACCTGCGGTAAAGCGCCGGGTGGACCGGATGCTCGACAGCGGCGTCATCCGCGGGTTCACCACGGTGGTCGACCGCAGTGCGCTGGGTTGGAACACCGAAGCCTACGTACAGGTGTTCTGCCACGGTCGTATCGCACCACACCAGTTGCGCGCCGCCTGGAATGACATTCCCGAGATCGTGAGCGCAGCAACCGTGACCGGAACCTCGGATGCCATGCTGCACGTATTGGCGCGTGATATGCGGCATCTGGAGACAGCGTTGGAGAGGATCCGATCATCCGCCGAGGTGGAGAGGAGCGAAAGCATCGTCGTCCTGTCGAATCTCATCGACCGCTCCCGCTCCTGAGATCGCCCGCACGGAGGCGAGGGCAATTCCCCGTGTCGAGCATCAGTCTGACAGCAAATTACCCTTTCTGCTGTCCAGCGGAGTTTCGCCGGCGATCTTTCCGATCACCCGTCCCGGCCAGGCATAGGGCTGGCTGTGCCGGGCAAACAGCCGCCCTTCGGTCTCGGCCAGCAATTCCGTCTCCTCGCCGAGCGGATCGATCACCGTGGCGACGAGATCGCCCTTGCGGACGAGGTCGCCCAACCGTCGGCGATAGACGACGAGCCCCGTGACCGGTGAGCGCAGTTGCGCCATGGCCGTCAGCGGCGTGGCGCGGCAGGACAAACGGGGGTGCCCCCCCGACCCGTCGACAAAGCCTCGTGCCTGTAACACGCGTAGCAGCGCCGTCGCTTGTTCGGTGGCCCGTTCGGGATTGACGTCGTCATTGGAGCCGAGTTCCAGAGTGGCGGCGAGGCAGGCCGGCGGAACGGGCAGACCGGGATGGTTCGCGGCCAGCGCCCACCACGGACTGGCGCAGGCTTCGTCGAAGGGGTGGCCACCCGACACCTCTGACAGCAGTACCGCGCGCGCATCGATTGCCGCGGCGAGATCCTCCGCCGCTGGCCACAGCGCCGGGCCGACGTACATATGCGGCTCAGCCTCGTTGTCGGCGTGAAGATCAAGCACGAGGTCGGCGTCATGGGCGAGTGTCAGCAGCAGGTGGCGTAGGTGTGCCAATGCGCCATCGGGCTGCATTGCCGCGAGCCGCGCGGACATCGCGGCCCGGATCCTTTCGACGTTCGCCGCCGCGTCCTGCCCCAACGACAGGCTGCCGAGGTCTGACAGGTCGGCATAGTCCCGGTTGAAGTTCTCCCCCGTGCCGCTTTCGAGTCGGCCGCAGAGGAAGCTGGTTTCGGTCTGCGCCAGGCCGATCGGGTTTGCCTGCGGCACCAGCAGGATGTGACCGTGGACTCCGCCGCGAGCCTCCGCCTCGGCCAGGTACCCGGCCAGGATACGCAAGACCAGCATGCCCGGGAACTCATCGGCATGCAGTCCGGCCTGCAAGTAGGCCTTTCTGCCGGACCCCGCCGCACCGAAGCTGAGCGCGGTCAGACGATGTGGCGAGCCGGGCAGATCGTGGGTCTGGCGCAGCATGGGCTTCCCCGCCTGCCTCACTCCCCCTGGCTCACTGGGCCTGGGGAGTATCAGTCCAGGGAGTACCCGGCTGCGGAGTAACCGGATCGACGGCCGGAATGACGAACACGTCGGTCTCGTAATAAGCCGCACAGCCGGCATGGAGGCGATCTGCGAGCGGGCCTTCCGTTGCCAGGGCTCCCTTGATCAAGTGGTGGCCGGGGGGCATATCGCGCAGTTCGATCTTCTGCGCATCGAGAAAGGCCTTCACACCGGCCTCACCGAGTTCCGGGACCTCCACGGCAGCCTCGATAACGGCGAGAGGCGAGGTGTAACGCGGCCCCGCGGCGGCAATGGCCGGGGCGCTTGCAGCCGCCGTCTCCGCATCGGAGAGCAGTGCGGTCAGGGTTGTTCCGTCGAAATACATGGCTATGAGTCCTGTCAGTTCCATCCGTGCCGATCACGGATACTCTCGATGTCGAGATGGCCGGTGCCATCTTCATACGATTGGTAACGCAACGAAATATACGCTTCGTGGGTGCCACCGGGCACGGTCACCGGGCTGGCAATACCGATGCATTCGTCTATCAGTTCGGCCACCAGGGTATCCAGCGCGGCAGCGGAAGCGGTAGCCGGCGCCTGCCGGGTAACGGTTCCGGCCGCCATGTCGATGACGTCGCCCGGACCGGCAAGACACAGGCTGATACCGGGCGCGATGAAATCGTCTCCTGCAAGCTCGGTTTTGACCGGATCGATCTCGAGCAGGACGGCACCGCGCGCGCCGATCGCGGTGAGCTGGCTGTTGTCGCAGTTGGCGATGACGCCGCTGTCTTCCATGAGACCGAGCCCAAAGCGTGCGCCTTCCTCGGCGCAGGCCACGGCAAGCCGACCGAGACGCCGCGAGGACGCAAGTTTCTGGTCGACGATGGCGGCACCAAAAAATCCCAACCCTTCCTGGATCACCAATCCGCGCCGTCCCATATCGGCGGCGACGCCGAAGCGCAGCGCCTCGTAGGACGTGCCGCCGCCGATCATGAAACCGGACAGTGCCGAGGCTGCGCCGCTCACGCCGACGATCGTCGCACCGGCCGCTCGCGCCCGCGCAATGGCCATCAGCACCGGCGTGACCTCGCCGCGGTAGAGCAAGGATTCCACCAGCCTGATCTGGTTGCCCCCGGTCAGGATGATGGTGCGCAGGGCGGCGATCTGCTCGATCAGCGATTCCTCGCGCATCCGGCGATCCACATTGTCGATGGTGACGCCGAGATCGGTGGCCTCGACGCCGTGGCCCCGCAACGCGTCAATGTAATCGAGCGCGGTCTCGCGAGGCTCGGCGGATGCGGCGGCCAGCACACCTACCGGCCCTGCACACCGCGACGCCAGCTCGGCAAGCAGCGGGTTGCCGTGGTCCAGCGGCGCGGTGCCGAGCATCATGATCTGCGCCTGCGGCCCCGGCTTCACGCCATAGTCCCGGGACAGCGCCGCGCGCCGGTTCTCCGCCAGCTGCGCCGCATTGAGCTGACGTGTCCGCATGGTGGCCCGAAAATCCACCGCCGTCATGCGGAAATCCCGCCCGCCCCCGAAAATGTAGGCGTCCGCCCGGCCACCTTCACGGGAAATTTCGACGCTGGTGGCGCAACCCGCCCGGGGCTCGATGGCGCGGGCGCGATCGGCCGGATAGGCCTCGGGGTCCCCCAGCACCAGCCGCGCCATGAGGTCGTACAGCGTGTAGGCGCCGAAGACGTTGCGAAGCGAGCGGGCAGGCGCGTTGTAGGTGATGTCGTGGCGGGTCACCGCGCGCTTACCCGGACCTGGCCGGACCTGGCCCGATTCCAGGTCATAGCTGTCACCGCTGTCGGCGTAGCTGACACCGATGTTGCCGATCAGCTTGCGGCCGCGATCGAAACTCGCCTCCGCGAGATCGAACACGAAGACACCGTATTCGCCGACCACTCGCGCACTCCGGCCCTCGACGAACAGCGCGGTGTTTTCATCGACACCGAAGCCGCGCTGGGCGCCGGACTCCTGCATGCCGACGACCAGCCGGCCGAACCGGCCGCGCTTGATGAAATGCTGGTCGACCATGCCCCATCGAAAGAAGCCGAGCCCCGGCGCCAGCAACATTCCGGGCTGGTCCGCATCACCGACCACGCCGTAGGTGGCAGCTTCCAGCGACGTGCCACCGCAAAACATCACCTCGGACATGATGGCGGCCCCAGCACTCGACCCCGCGACCAGCGATCCCTTGCGCTGCGCTTTGCGGATCGCTTTCAGCACCCGGCTTTCCCGGCCGTGCGGTGCCAATGCCCCGGTGATCAGGGCCTGGTCGCCACCGGTGAAATAGACGCTGCCGTAGTCCTCGACGAGATCGGCGATGGCCGTGTCGTGGGCCGCCGCCGCCGCCCCAGGGCCATGTACCGCGGCCTGGACGGCGTCGAAGCCGTGGGCTCGAAACACTCCGACGGTTTCGGCGCCGACCTCGTCGGGCACCGACGACGCCGTCGCGAATACGACTATCCTGCCGCCGGCAAGACGTCGGAGCTCGTCATAGATGGCGGCGTTGTCATCTTCCAGCCGACCGCCGATGATCGCCAACTTCGGGGTGGCGCTCCTTCGCTGAGCGGGCCCACAGTGAGTGAATGCGATTCTGCTGAGCCGCCGCGTCATTTCGCCGGAACGATCAGCACACCGCGATCATCCGAACTCAGAACGAAACCATCGGGAACATCGAATGTGGATGCCGCGAGGCGCTTTGCGACGGGCTCAGGTCCGGGCGCGGTGAACTTCGGGGTGAAGTGAACGATCTGCTTCCAGCAGCGCGTGATCCCCTCGCAGAAGTACAGCACCAAATCGTCGGGTTGCGCCTGCGCAAGGGCGGTGTCGAGGGCCTTGTCCTCCTCCTCGATGATGGTGATCGCCTCGGGTGCTACCCCCTCGGCGATGAGGGCGGCCCGCATCAGCTTCGGCATTTCGTCTGGCCGGCGGTCACGCAGGTTGTCGTCGCGGTGGCAGATGTAGGTGTCGAAATGGCCGGCGACCTTAGCCGCGATCGCCGCCGCGTCCTCGTCGCGGCGGTCACCCGGGCAGGTAACACCGACGATCTTGCGCCCGCGCGGCTTGAGCCTGTCGACAACTTCGACCATGGCTCCCACCGCCGCCTCGTTGTGACCGTAGTCGAGGATCACCCGGAAACCGTGTTCATCGAAAACGTTCATCCTGCCGGGGCTCTGGAAGAAGCTGTTGTCGAACGTGCGCAATCCGGTGCGGACCTGATCGAGAGTCTTGCCGAGCGCGTACGCCATCCCGGCGGCGAACATGGCGTTTTCGACATTGTGCAACGCCTTGCCCTCCAGTGTCGCCGGGATGAGGTGGGTCCACATCAACGGCATCTGGGTGCCGTTGTCGTAAATCACGATCTGGTCCCCGTTCACACCCTGCTCAAGAACGATTGCGGGTTTGCCCAGTCCGATATGTTCGCGCACCAGTTCATGCTCCGGGTTCCGCGTCACGTACATGACCTGCTCTGCGGGCGAGAAGGCGGCCATTTTCAGCGTCTGCTCGTTGTCGGCGTTCAGCACCACCGTGCCGCGCGTGACTTCCGCGACGACTCGTTTTACCCGGGCGAGGTCGTCCAGGGTGTCGACGCCGCCAAGTCCCAGATGGTCGGACGCGACGTTCAGCACCGCGCCCACATCGCAGAAGTTGTAGCCCAGACCGGAGCGGACGATCCCACCGCGGGCCGTTTCGAGGACGGCGATGTCGACCGAGGGATCGCGCAGAACCATATTGGCCGACAGCGGCCCGGTCATATCGCCCTTGACGGTTACGTTGCCGTCGATCACCACGGCGTCGGTTGAGGTCTGCCCGACGATATGGCCTGCCATCTTCAGGATGTGCGCCAACATGCGCGAGCATGTGGTCTTGCCGTTCGTGCCGGTGAGGGCGGCGATGGGAACGCGCGCCTGGGCGCCCGGCGGAAACAGCATGTCCATGATCGCCCCACCCACATCGCGTGGGGTGCCCTCGGAAGGCGCGATATGCATGCGCAGACCGGGTCCGGCGTTGACCTCGCAGATGCCGCCACCGGTCTCGCGGTAGCTCTTCGTGATGTCGGTGGTCAGGAAATCCACGGCGCCGACATCGAGTCCGATCGCCCGGATAGCCCGTTCGGCCATCAGCTTGTTGTCGGGGTGAATCGTGTCGGTCACATCCACCGCAGTCCCGCCCGTCGAGATATTCGCGGTCTTGCGCAGATACACCTCCTCGCCCTCGCCGGGCACCGTCTCTGCGGTGTAGCCCTTCTCCTCGAGCAGGCTCTGCGCCTGCTCATCGAGTTCGAGCCGGGTGAGCACGTTTTCATGCCCGACTCCGCGGCGCGGATCCTGGTTGACGATATCCACCAGTTCTGCGACGGTGTGCCGCCCGTCGCCCTTCACATGCCCCGGCACCCGGCGCGCGGCTGCGGCGAGTTGACCATTGACCACCAGAAGCCGGTGATCGTCCCCGCGCAGCATGGTCTCGACCACCACGGGCGACCTTTCGGCATCGGCGGTTTCGAAGGCGGCGGCGATCCCGTCCTCGGCTGTGATGTCAACGGTCACGCCCCGGCCATGATTACCGTCGAGCGGCTTGATGACCACGGGATAGCCGATGCGCTCTGCTGCCCCTACCGCCTCGTCCACGCTGTAGACCAGCCGCTGTCGCGGCACGGGCAGACCGAGATCGGCAAGGATCGTGTTGCAGAGGTTCTTGTCCGAGGCGATCTCAACGGCGATATGTGAGGTTCGTGATGTCAGCGCCGCCTCGATCCGCTGCTGGTACTTGCCCTGACCGACCTGGATCAGGCTGGCGTCGTTGAGCCGGTAGACCGGGATATCACGGGCCTGGGCTGCACGCACCAATTCCATGGCCGATGGCCCCAGGGAACGCCGTTCGGCATAGTCCAGGAAATCCTCGACATCTTTGTCGAGGTCAGCAGATCCCTCCTCGCCGTCGCGGGCGATGGTCGCGAGCATGTCGCAGGCAACTTCGCCGGCCTCGATACCGATGTCCTCATTGCCGTAGCTGTAGAACACCTCGACGATATCTGGATCATCCGTCGGCTCCGACCACGCCAATGTGCAGTCGATACCGGCGGCATGCTGGAGCGCCAATGCCAGCCGTGCGACGAGATCACCGATGGACAGCTCGTCGCCGCCGCGCAAGGCGGCAAGCCACTCGGACTGTTCCAGTGCGAGCCCGGGCAGCACCGCTGCCAATGTGTCGATAACTCCGGCTCCCAGATCCTTCAGTGTTTCCGCATAGCTGGGTTTTATGTCCAGCTTGAGCCGGATCACCGCCTCCCGCGCGTGGACGTTGGGACCGACGTAAACCGAAAGGGAATCGATGTTCACTGAGGGCATCCTCTTCAAGTGTCGGGAATCTGCGCACGGGAAAGTGGTCCGCCGTTGGTTATGCAACGCCGTGGTTCCTATTCCAACATGCGGGGCGATCATCCGCAGCACTGGCGCGTCACTGGCCGGGACGCTCTGCACAGCAGTCGTGCCCGTGTTGCGCGTACTGCGAGTACCAGTGTTGTCGCTCGACAGGCGAACCGAGCGGTTAGGGCCGATAATGCTTGAACCTGATCAAGGAGGACCAGATGGCGGCCCCGACAGTCGGCCTGATCCAGCAGATGCTGCGCCGACGGCCCGTCGTTGGCGCCCCGGTGGCCCACGGCGCCTCTCCCGAGCTGAAGCGCAGCATCGGCACGTTCCAACTCACCCTGTTCGGTGTCGGCGCGACCGTGGGCACGGGAATCTTCTTCGTGCTGTCGGTGGCGGTTCCAGAGGCTGGTCCCGGGGTCGTCGTCTCATTTGTGATCGCCGGAATCGCGGCGGGACTTGCTGCCGTCTGCTACGCCGAACTCGCCTCCGCCGTGCCGATTTCCGGGTCCACCTACTCCTACGCCTACCTCACTCTCGGCGAGGTGGTCGCCATGGGTGTGGCGGCCTGCCTGCTGCTCGAATACGGGGTGTCCGCCGCCGCGGTGGCGGTGGGCTGGAGTCAGTACGTCAACAAGCTGCTCGACAACTTCTTCGGTCACCATCTGCCGCAGGCTCTTTCCGCCGCCCCCTGGGGCGAAGCGTCCCCGGGATTCATCAACCTCCCAGCTGTCGTACTGGTGTGGCTGTGCGCCATCCTGCTCATCCGCGGTGCCAGCGAGTCGGCGAAGGTCAACACCATCATGGTGCTGATCAAGCTGAGCGTTCTGGTGATGTTCTCCGTCATCGCCGCAACGGCCTTCGACGCCGATCGGTTCGCTGAGTTCGCGCCCTTCGGTGTCGCCGGAATCAGCGTGGCAGCCGGCACGATCTTCTTCTCCTATATCGGGCTGGATGCGGTGTCCACCGCCGGCGACGAAGTCAAGAATCCGCAGAAGACCATGCCTCGAGCGATCCTGGCCGCGCTCGTGACCGTGACGACGGTCTACGTGATGGTCACCGTTGCCGCACTCGGCGCCCAGCGCTGGCAGGATTTTGGTGGCCAGGAAGCCGGCCTGGCCGCGATTCTCGACATGGTCACCGGAGCCCGTTACTGGGGCACGGTGTTGGCAGCCGGCGCGGTGGTCTCCATATTCTCGGTCACCCTGGTGGTCCTGTACGGCCAGACCCGCATCCTGTTCGCGATGGGCCGGGACGGGCTGCTGCCCTCGCTGTTCGCCAAGGTCCACCCCCGCAACATGACGCCGGTGAACAACACCGTCATCGTCGCGGTGGTGATCAGCATCCTCGCCGGCTTCGTCCCACTGGACTATCTGGCGGACATGGTTTCCATCGGCACCCTGGTCGCGTTCATCGTCGTGTCCGTCGGAGTGATGGTGCTGCGGGTCCGTGAACCCGATCTGCCCCGCGGTTTCAGGGTGCCCCTGTACCCCGTGACACCGGTGTTGTCGGTCCTCGCGTGCGGCTACATCCTGTTCAGCCTGCACTGGTACACCTGGCTGGCGTTCTCCGCCTGGGTCTTCGTGGTCCTGGTGTTCTACTTCGTCTGGGGCCGTCACCACAGTGCGTTGAATGATGGCGGTGACGGTGTGATCGGTTCCACGCCGGGCGATACCGACGACGGTGACGTTCGGGTGCAGCAGGATCGCTGACGACGGCGCCGCGGCGCGAGGCGACAGCCGCCGGCCCTGCCTGTTCAGCTGCCGTACATGTCCAGGAGTCGGAAGAGTGTCGCGTCGAGGCGCTGGCCAAGGGAGGATGCCACGCGCTTCACCAAGTCATAGCCCATTTCATGGTCCGCCTCGCATTTACCCCGTAGGCACTTGCCATCCAGCGCGATAGCCCGGGTGGTCTCAACGGCGCGCGCGTCGAATCCCCAGCGGTAGGGAGGTATCAACCATGACCAGCCGAGCACCTCGCCACCGCCCAGAGTCTGCACGGCCACTCCACCGCGACCGGGGAAATGGACTTCGAGTGCGACCTTGCCCTCCCGGATCAGATAGAACTCGTTTGCCTCTTCGCCTTCGCGGCACAGCAACTCGCCGGCGTTGAAGCGAACATTCGCGGCACATCCGACGGCCAGTTGGAAATAACGTGGCTCCCATCCGCTGAAGAACGGATGCTCGGCAAGAATGCCTTCCAGAGACCTGATGGTGTGCGTACTCATGGCGTTTCCCGTTTCCCGTTCCCGTTTCCGGCCTGACCCGCGATCCCACTGAAACGCCGGCAGAAGACCCGCATTCATAGCTGTCGGCAGCCCCTTGCCGACATACTTTCGCGTTCGGACCCGCGGCGTAAGAGGCCAAAGTCACCGACGCCGGAAAGCTCGCGGTGGTCGCGGAGATGGCGCAGGTCGGGCCGCTAGTGGCGCGCTACGATCGTCCCGTGACTCTGAGGGCCGCCGAACTGATTTCCATCGGGGTGATCGCGCTACTTCTCGGCGCGGCGCTGGTCTACCTGATTGGTTCTTTTTTCCTGATGGCCAGGCATGTCTCTCCCCGTCCGGGTCAGCATCAGCTGAGTGCGATGTGGCGGGAGTTGTTCTACGTGCTTTTAACCCAACCGATGATCCCGCTGTACTTCTTCATCGGGCGTCGCCTCGGCCCGGGTGATGGGGCACCGGTCATATTCATCCACGGCTATTTCCAGAATCGCGCCGATTTCGTCTGGATGGCAAGGCAATTTCGCAAGGCCGCGAAGGGCCCGCTGTTCGGGTTCAACTATCCCTGGTTCGATTCCGTTGATCGCAACGTTCCCCGACTGGCCCGATTCGTCGAGCGGGTCTGCGCCGAAACCGGGGCCGACCGGGTCAACCTGGTGGCCCACTCGCTCGGCGGACTGGTGTCATTGGAATACGCTTCCTCCCCCGCCGGTCAGCATCGGGTCGCGAACTGCATCACGATCGGCACCCCGCATGCCGGGGTGAAGTGGCGCGGGCCGATCCTGGGCAAGGTCGCCAAAGAGTTGCGGGAGGGCGGCGAGTTCACCATCGAGCGCAGGGAGCGGGCCGTCATCACACCGACGCTGAGCGTGTACTCCACCCACGACAACATCGTGCACCCGCCGGCGACCAGTGAACTGGCCTCGCGCGGCGGTACCGATGTCGCCATCGAAGGCTTGGGACACCTGTCGCTGCTCTACTCCCCGGAGGTCGCGCAGGTGCTCATCGAGTTCATAGATCAGACACCCCGGGGCGGCCGCGAAGCCGGACCCGCCTGACCGTTCGCAGCAGCGACCGTCCGGCGCTGACCGGGGGCTTCGGCCATACCGGACATCGCCTGGCAAACTGGCGGTCGTGATGGCGCGTATGACAGCTCCGCTGGTAGCCCTACTGGTCATGGCGGGACTCGCGGGTGCGCCCGCGGCAGCCAGCCCGCCGGACCCGCCCGGGACGCTCACCTTTGGTGGTCTGCAGCGGACCTATCTGCTGCACGTTCCGGCCGGGCTTCAGCAGCCGGCCGGGCTGGTGATCAACCTGCACGGCGCCGGCATGAACGGTCCTCAGCAGGCAGCCCTGACCGACTACAACGCCGTCGCCGATCAGTACGGGTTCGTCGTGGCCTATCCGGACGGTATCGATGCCAGCTGGGCCGACGGCCGTGGTGCCTCGATCCCCGACCGGCAGGGTGTCGACGATGTCGGCTTCCTCTCCGCCCTCATCGAGCGTCTCTCCGGTGACTTCGGCGTTCCGCCCGGGCGGGCGTTCGTCACCGGCATGTCGGCCGGAGCCTTCATGGCCAACCGGCTGGTCTGCGAGCGTGCCGACCTGGTGTCGGCTGCCGCACCGGTGGCGGGCACGCTGGGCGCGGGACTGCCCTGCGCTCCTTCGCGACCGGTCTCGGTGATGGCGGTGCACGGTACGGCTGACCCTGTGGTTCCCTTCGGTGGTGGTCCCATGGTCGGCCGCGGCGGGCCCAGCGACATACTGTCCGCCCCCGCCCTCGCCGAGCGGTGGCGGGAGGTGAACCGCTGCCCGGGTCCGCTGGTCGACGATCCCTCGCCCGCCGGCGAGATCGATGAGATGACTGCTGCCGGCTGCGCGGACGGCACCGAGGTGGTGCTGGTCCGGATCAACGGCGGGGGCCATACCTGGCCCGCCGGCCGCTTCTCGTTGCCCGCCGATATCGTGGGTCCGACCAGCTACGCGGTCAACGCCTCCGGTGCGACCGGCCAGTTCTTCGCCGCGCAATTGCGTTGACGCTGGGCTGAAGCTGGGTTCGAGGCCCGCCCGGCTCGGAGAGCCGGCTCAGTTGAACTTGATGTAGTACGAGAGCGTCCTCGGCGCCACCTCATTGCCGCCGAACCAACCGCTCACCCGGACAGCGGTCCAGATATTGGGAGTCAGGCCTTCCGGGAAGGGCTTGACCACACTCTGGTCGCCGTAGCTGATCGTGATGCCGGTGTAATCGACGAGGTAGTCGAACGTCTCGCCGGTGGGAACGGAAATAACCTCGGCCGGGTCCTTGGGTAGAATCCGCACCTTGTCCACGTTGTAGAACGGCGCGATTTCGAACTCCTCGGTGGTCAGGTTGTAACGCCACCCCACCATCGCCGAGTCCCGGTCGGGTTCCAGCGGAGTGAAGGCGATACCGGTGAACTTGCTCCAGTCCTTTTGGTCCTCGTCTTTGAGGTCATAGACGGAGTCGCTGGTCAGGGTTCCGGTGCCGGCGACTCGCTGGACGAAGAACCCGCCGAAGTTGTTGGGGATGGCGAAATGGGTTCCCTTGTAGATGGTGATCTGCCGTCCCCGTGGATCGCAGTTGAACAGTCCCATCAGGGCTCGGGCGATCGGGCCCGGACCCGACTCCGCCGCCCTGGCGCCGACAACTGGAACGGCCGCCATCGTTGTGCTGACCCGCCGCTGCGCCTCGCGCCGGGTGGTGTGGACGGCCGCGGCCTCGACGACGGCCACCGGAGCCGGCGGTACCTGCGGATCCGGGGCCGCGACCGGTATCGGCTCGGCGGCGACGATGCTGGTCGCGGCGCCCGGGAGCGGCCGCTCCGGTTGCCCCGAGCGGTCGGTGACAGTGGCCGCCGGTCGGGGCGTGGATCTGGCGGTGGCCCGGGCGGTGACAGCACCGGAATGGGCGGCACCGCCGTTCGCGGTACGGGCTACCCCGCCCCCGATCGTCGATCGGCGGGGCGAGGGGGGTGCGTCCGCCGACTTTCCGGACCGCGACGACGACGGCGACGACGACGGCGTCGACGAGTCCGCCGGGGCTGCCTGGGCCGTTGCGGAGGCGGCAAGGCCGAGGACGGCCCCCACTCCGAGTACCGCCGCCAAACCGCTAACCCGCCCGACCAAATCTGCCGCCGTCATGGCAGGGAGCTTAGCTCGACGGTGTCGGGAATTATCGGCAGCGCCGGCGACCGGGCGCTCGATCATGCGGTTCCCGATTTGGCGCCAGCGAGGCGCAACGGTAGTTTCGAGCGCGCCCGAACCAGGGTCATGAGAGTGAACGTCAAGAGAGTGAACTATGCCCACGCACCAGCGGACCCGCTGCCTCACAGTCGGCCCGCGCCGAACCCATCGGGCACGGCGGGTGCTGCGTCCGGTTGCCGGTCAGTGTTTCGAGATCGAGGTCCGTCCGGACGGTGACCGCTGGATGATCGCCATTCCGGAGATCAACGCCGCCGCCCAGGCGCCGACCCGGGCCGCTGTCGAACAGGCTGCCCGCGAACTGATTGCGGCGCGGACCGGTATTCCCCTCGGCTACATCTCGGTCTGGGCACGCGATTGACCCTCAGTCGGGCCCTCTGCTGACCGGTCGATCCTCGGCGCACCACTGCGACCAGGATCCCGGGAACAACGCCGCGTCCATCCCCGCCGCTTCGAGCGCGGCGATCAGGACCGATGCGGTGACTCCGGAACCGCAGTAGACGCCGACAGTGCCGGTGTCGGGGACACCGGATTCGGCCAGCAGCCCGGCCAACCGGGCGCCGGGCAGGAACCGGCCGTCCGGCCCGAGTGTCGAGGTACTGGGCAGGTTGCGGGCACCGGGAATGTGTCCGGCGACCGGGTCAACGGGTTCGGCCTCACCGCGGAACCGCTCCGGGGCTCGCGCGTCCAGCAGTGTGACTCCTTCGCGGGCGGCGATCTGCTCGGCGGTCAACGTCGGACGGCCACCCGCATACAGGTCGTCATGGCCGATGGTGATATCCCCGGGCGCCGGGGTCGGCGTACCGGTCTGCAGTGCTCCGCCGGCAGCCAGCCACGCCCGCAGGCCGCCGTCGAGGATCCGCACATCAGGTAGTCCGGCTGCGGTGAGCACCCACCAGGCCCGTGCGGATCCCGCCCGGTTCCAATCGTCGTAGACGACAACCGATTGGTTCTGACCGATCCCCCACCTCCGGGCGGCCGCCTCGACGGCCTTACCGGTCGGCAGCGGGTGGCGTCCGCGGCCGCGGCGGGTGTGATCGCTCAAATCATCTTCCAGCGATACGTACACCGCCCCCGGCAGATGACCCTGGAGGTAGGCCGGGTAACCATCGGGCTGGTCAAGGCGCCACCGCACGTCCAGGATGACCGGCCGGCCCGCCACGGCGAGGTGTCGGGACAGTCCGGCCGCGGTGATCAGGACGCTGTCCCGATTCCCCGCATGACGTCCCGGCATTTCTCAGACCTGCGGTGTGGGAGAGGACTCGAGGTCGCCGAAGTCAATCTGGGCGGACGGATTCGCAAGAGCGGTGACGACACCCAGACCGAACGGCCCGTGGTCGTCGAACAGCGTCGAGCTGCCAACGGAGATACCGTCGGCGCACCAGTGCGTATCGGCCTGCAGCCCGATGTGGTCCCCGACCGGTGTGCGCGACAGTGCCACGGTGAGATCGCCGTTGATATATCCGATACCTCTGGTGCCCAGGTTGGTGACCAGGCTGGTGGCCTCGGCGGCGACCACCGCACGCGCGAACGGGCTGGCCGGTTCCCCGGCCACGACTTCGGCGGTGCGGTGATACACCCGCTTCCGGGAGGTGTTCTGATGGGCGGTGACACCGTCGCCGAGGCCCGCCGGCCCACTCCAGCCGGTGTCGTCACTACCGACGAAGTACGCAGGAGCGCCGACGGCCACACCGTCCGGGGGGGTGAAGGGCGGCGCGGGGGCCACCCACTCGTGCCCCGGCGGTGGCCCGGAGGTTCGGTACTGCACCATGGCGGCCCGGGCCACGATGGCGCCGTCCTGCAGGATGTCGCATTCGGTGACGCGGATACGTCGCCCGTCGCGCACCATCCGGGTCCGGACGCGGGTCGGCAGTTTGCCTGCGGCCCGGAAGAGATCGGCGGTGAAGCGCGCCGGCATGAAGCCGTCCGCGTGGAACTCCCGCTCAAGCACCCACGCCGCCAGCCCGACCAGGGCCGGTCCGTTGATCATCTCGTCGGACCAACCGCTGCGCGCGAACTCGGTCGGCGAGAAGGCGCCGTCGGCGTCACCGACGAACAGACCCTGAGCCCCGAGCACCCCGGAATACTCTCATATTCCTTAGCCGCCATAATCAGTGTGAGCGGGGAGAAAAAGAGGTAGCCGGTGTCGGGTGCGGAGCCGATCGGTTCCGGATCCGCGGACCGTGCCGGACCGGCGGCGACGCTATTGGTGGGGACGATGAGTGTCGTCGCGCTTACGGTGGCGGTGTTACAGACCAGCGTCGTGCCGATCCTGGGAGTGATGGCCCGCCAACTCGATGCCTCCATCGTCGACGTCAGTTGGACGGTGACCGCCAACCTGCTGGTGGCCGCGGCCACCACCCCCCTCATCGGCCGCCTGGCCGACCTGTACGTCAAGAAGAATGTGTTACTGCTGGTGTTGGCGGTCGTGTTAGCCGGTTCGCTGCTGGCGGCGATGACGGAATCTTTGCCGCTCCTGATCGTGGCCAGGGTGCTGCAGGGGGCCTCATTTTCGCTCTACCCGATCGGGGTGTCGATTCTCCGGGAGGAGTTACCGGCCGGCCGCCTCATGGGATCGATGGCAGTGCTGTCCGGCGTGCTCGGCTTCGGTGGCGGCATGGGACTGGTCATCACCGGACTGTTGATGCGCGGTGACGCGGGCTACCAGCGGACTTTCTGGTTCACCGCGTTGTTTATGGTGCTGGTGATCCTCCTCGTCATCGTGGTCGTTCCACGCCGACCGCGGTCGACAACCGGGTCGGTGGACTGGGCCGGGGCGCTCGGTCTGGGGGCGGGCCTGTCGTTGGTGCTGCTGGCGATCACCCAGGGCGGTATCTGGGGATGGGGTTCGGTGGGGACGGTCGGGGTGGCACTCGGCGGGCCAATCGTCCTGGGGTTGTGGTGGTGGTGGGAGCGGCGCTGCCGGTATCCGCTGGTGTCGACGGTGATGCTCACGCGGCGGCCGATCATGATGACCAATATCGCCACGGTCGCGGTGGGAATGGGGCTGTACTTCGGGTTCCTGGGGCTGACCACTTTTGTCCAGGCACCCACCGCCAGCGGATACGGATTCGGCGCCTCCGTGTTACGTGCCAGTGTGGCGTTCCTGCTGCCGGGTGCAGTCGCCGGGTTCCTCGCCGCCCTGGTCAGCGGCCGTTATATCGACCGCTTCGGTGCCCAGCGGGTGCTGATGCTCGGTACGACCCTCGGTATCGCCGGTTTCACGATTCTGACATTTGCGCATTCGGAGGCTTGGCAGGTGATTACCGCGAGCATTCTCATCAACACCTGCATCAGTCTCGCCTACGGGGCCCTCCCGGCACTGGTGGTCCGCGAGGTCGAACCCGCCGAAACCGGGGTGGCTACGAGTGTCAATGCCATCGCCCGGACCGTCGGGGCCTCGACAGCCGCGGCGATCGTTGCGGTTCTGCTGAGTCGCAACGGAACCGGTTTTCCACCCGAGAGCAGTTACACCATCATCTTCGGACTCGGTGCGGTGATGGCGCTGTGCGCACTTCTGCTGGTGGCCTTGAGCAGGCCGCGTCTGCGCGATATCGAGACGATCGAGGAGATCAGTGACTCGCGGGCGATGAACCACGAGTGGGGCTGAGGCCGGGGGGGCTGGTCCGGCTCGCGTGTCCCGCAGCGGCGGCACCTTGCCGGGATGCGAAATCGCTGCGCTGGACATGACCACCGGTGATAATTGCCGGATGCGCCGTGTGCTGACCGGATTGCTCGCAATGGCACTGCTGGTCGGAGTGGCGGCTACGGCGCCGGCGCATGCCTCCGCCAAGTGGGCGTTGAACGGGACGTTCACCGCGACTTCCAACGGTGAGTGGTCACGGACCAACGACGTGTTCATCGACCAGGTCAGTGTCCGCGCCGTCTGGACCATTTCCTCGCAGTGCAGCTACCCGACCGAGTGCACCGGAACGGTGACCAGTAATCAGGGTTGGACCGCGCCGATTTACCAGACCGGCGGCGAGTGGTACGTCAAACACGTTGTTCCCCAATGGATTCCCTGCCCTGATGGTTCGACAGCGGACGGTTTTCAGGTATTCCGCTTCAAGCGAATGACCCCCGGCGGCGACTACACCGATCCGAACTCGAATGTCCTGGTCGGTGAGGACGCGACCACCGGCCCGAGCGGCGCGTGCGGCCGCAGTCTTGCGGTCTTCATCGCCATGCCGTTCAAATTGGTCAAGGTCGGCTGAGCGGCCTCAGCCGGTCGGCAGCAGATCGGTCCAATTCTGTTCGCCGGCGTGCGCGACGATATCGGTCTGCCGGGCCACGGTCCCATCGGGAGTGGCGAACTGCCCGGTTTGCGGATCATAGGTGGCGATCGCCACCGATGGGCCATTGTTATCCGGGCTGAAGGCACTCGGGGCCACCGCGGCCCCGCTGGCTGGTAAGGCTGGTAGGGCACCGTCGGACGGCGGCGCAGCCGGCGCCGGGGCGGTGGCGGCCTCGGCGGGGGCGGTTTCGGCGAGTGGGCCGGGTGGCGGCATCGGGGTGCCTTCCAGTGGTCCGTAGATGTGGTCCTCGAATGTGATCCGGTCATCCGGCGGGATGCCTTGGGCGATCAGATTCGGGTCGAACGGGTACGGACCCAGGGCGTGCTGCCGCATGGCCAGCGGCTGGAAATCGCCGCTGCTCTCGCAGATTTCAACGGTGGGGGCCCGCTTGCCGGGTTGGCCCATACACGGGTAGTTGCGGGCACCGCGAACGGCGATCGGCGAATCCTGCGGCAGCTTGCAGTACAGGCCGTCCGGGGTGTCGACATCGGTGAGGTCCGAGGGCGAGCGCCACGACGACGGCGGCAGGAAGCCGACCGTGCAGGCCGGTGGATCGTTGATGGTCAGGGTGAAGTCGCCCTGGGTGAACCCGGTGGGATTGTTACGTGGTAGGCCCACCGCCTGCACCGAGGCGATATACGGCGGCAGCAACACCAGAAGTTGCTCCAGGGATGCGTTGTAGGTCACCCCGATCCGGCCGACCGTCGTGAGATTGGCCAGCAGTACCGGCAATGTTGGCTTGACCTGGCTCAGCAACTGGGACACTTCGTTGAGGGCGCCCGGCCCATCGGCCAGGACGCCGCGAATCTGCGGATCGTTGGCCCTGAGCTGGTCGGTCAACCCGGACAGGCTGCGGGCCCAGCTGCGCAGCGCATCGGCCGACACCGCCTGCCCCTCCAGCAGAGGCAGACCATCTTCGACCAAAGTCCGAGCCCGGTCGGCGATCCGGTCGAGGTCCGCGACGACCGTGGACGAGGAGTCCAGCAGAGCCGCCAGATCGTCTCCGGAACCGTTGAACCCCTTGAATGATTCGTCCAGGAGTTTGTCGAGCTGGTTCCTGGGGATGCTCTGCAATAACGCGCTCACCTGATCGAGCATCGGGCCGACCTGCTGCGGAACGGTCGTGTCGGCCACGGCGATCACCGAACCATTCCGCAGGTAGGGAGCCGCATCGGTGCGGGGCAGCAGGTCCACGTACTGCTCTCCGACGGCGGAGACACTCAGCACCCGGGCTTCCAGGTCGGCCGGGATCTTCGGCGAGGTAGCCAGCGACAGGGTGGCTTCCGCTCCGCCGCGCACCGGCCGCACCTCGGTGACCTTTCCGATCTGAACGCCGCGGTAGGTGACATTGGAGAATTGATAGAGTCCGCCGGTTCTCGACAACTCCAGGGTGACCGTGATCCGGCCGATTCCGAGCAGTGTCGGGACCTGCATGTACACCAGCACCATCGCCGAGATACCGACGATCGATGCGATCGTGAAGATGACCAACTGAGTTCGCACGAATCGGGTCAGCATCAACCGCCTCCTTCGTCCAGGGGGGCCAGTTGTAACTCCGGCGAGACCGGATCCGATGGGCCGGGGACGTCGGTCGCTACGGGCGGCGGCGCACTGAACGGCGCGTTGAGCGGATCGTAGGTGTAGGTGGCGTACCAGGGATCTCCCGGCGCGGGAACGAGTTTCGCGCCCTCCTGACCCCACCGGGTGCCCAGGAACAGGGTCTTCTTCAGCCGCGGGACGGTGAAGTCGAAGATGATGTACTGGTTGAGGTAGTCGCCCCGGATCGCCCTGTCAATGGTCGCCTGCCCGTACGGGAACGCGAAGAAGTACGCCAGCGCCGAGTTCAGTTCCGGGCCCACGTCGGCCAGCGAGCGCAGGGTGGGTTCCAGGTTGCGCAGATTCCGGACCAGATCGGCCTGAGTATCGGTCACCAGTCCGCCGGCCAGCGTGCTGAATTCGCCGAGCTTGTCCAATGCCGCCGTCAGCCGGGGCCGTTCGGCAACCAGGACGTCCAGGGCCGGCGGAATCCGGTCGAGTGCCCGGGTCAGGACATCGCGCTCACCGGCGAAGGTACCGGCCAGCCGGTTCAACGCGACCACGGACGCGTTGATGTTGTCACGCTGGGCGGCCAGCACCCCGACGAAATCGTTGAGGCGGGTCAGCAGATCCCGAATCTGCGGCTGACGACCGTCAAGAGCGGCGTTCAGTTCGGCGACGATATCGCCGATCTGGCCGACTCCGCCACCGTTGATGACCACCGACAGCGCCGAGAGCGTTTGCTCGGTGGACGGGTAGGTGGAGGACTTGTTCAGACCGAGGGTCGCGCCCGGGGTGAGCCGGCCGCTGGGCAACTGACCCGGGGGCGGGTTCAAGGCCAGATGCATCGAACCCAGCAGGCTGGTCTGGCCTACCGTGGCAACCGCATTCGCCGGTACCGTGACCTCGGGCTTAACCGAAATCTCCACATCGGCATGCCAGTCCCGAACTGTCATGCCGCTGACGCTTCCGACCACCACGTCACCGATGAGAACCGGCGAATTCGGTTCCAGGGTGCTGACATTGGCGATCTCGACGTGATACGTGGCGGCATCGGGTCCCCGTCCCACCGCGCCGGGCAGGGGTAGGGAATTCAGTCCGCCGAAGCCGCAACCGCTCAGCGTCGCGGCGATAACGATGCAGACCGCGGCCGACACCATCCGGCGGGTTCTCGAGAACGTCATGACGGCGGCTCCCCGACCCCGGCCGGCAGGGGTACCGGCGGTGGCATCGGCGGCGGGAGCAACGGGGCCGATTCGGCGGGCAGCAACATGTCCTGCACATTCGACGGGGTGACCGGCGGCGGGGTCGATGCCGGACCGTGGGCCACGCCCTGCGGAACCGGCGCACCCGGGAAAAGCGCGGGCTGCGGATCGGCGGGCAGCCCGCCGGGAGCGTAGGAGCCCTGCCGGAGGTCGGGAGGCCCGCCCCACCCGGCCGGGGGCGGCACATCTCCGTCGAGCCCTGTGTAGGCGGAGATGGCGGGCGGGAGTGGCATGGGGGGTGTGCCGCCTTCGCCGCCGGGAGCCAGTTTCGGCTCGGAGTACACGAGGTTCCACGGACTGGGCGACTTGCCGAGGTAGGCGTTGAACGGCAGCGGCAGGTAGTTGAAGTTGATCAGTCGCAGCGCCGGCCCCAGGTACTGCGAGCACAGCCTGCTGGTCTCGCTCGCCGTTGCGTTCTCGATGGCTCCGATCGCCGCGCAGACCACTTGGAGCGGGTTGGAGAAGTTGGCCAAGGCGAAACCACCGAGCGCGCTCTGGATATCCGGGTTGTAGATGTTGTAGCTGTTCCCGATCGCATTGGGTGCGACATGCAGCAGGTTCTTCAACACGCTCTGATTCTCACCGAGATTCCGCACGACATCACTGAGTCGCCCGATCTGCTCAGCCGTCTGATTGCGGCTTCCCGCGACGAACCGCTCGACGTCCACCACCGCGCTGGACAGGTTGGTCAGGGCCGCATCGAGATCCGAACGGCTGCCGTCGAGCACACCGGATACGGTGGCCAGCCGATCCTGGAACTGGACGATTTGTGCATTGCTGTCGCGCAGTGCGCTGACGAAGGTCTGGAGGTTCTCGATGACGTCGACGATATTGCCACTGCCATCGGCAAGGATGCGGCTCAGCCCGGACAGTTGGGCGATGGTGTCCCGTAATTTCTCACCGTTGCCGTCCATGGCACCCGCGGCGCTGTCGATGAACCGACCCACCGATGAGGTGGACTGGTCGAGTGCCGGTCCCAGATCGGTTGCCAGCCGGGTCAGTTGCTCTTTGACCTGGTCCCACTCGACGGGCACGGCGGTGCGGTCGGTGTCGATGACCGCACCGTCGGCCAGCGTGGGCCCGGCTGTCCGCCCGTCCGCCCCATAAGCCGGGGCGAGTTGGACATAGCGTGCGCCGACCAGGTTTTGGGCCACCATCACCGCCCGGGCATCAGCCGGAATCAGCACGGTGCGATCCACGGCCAGGGTCATCTTCGCCTTGGTGCCCGCCGGTTCGATCGCCGTGATACTGCCCACCTTGACCCCCGCAACCCGTACTTCGTCACCCGGGTAGATCGCGGTGGCACTGGTGAAATACGCGATGATCGTCGTCGGCTTGAGGACGGTGTTGCGTACCAGCAGGCCCGCTCCCCCGGCGATCAACAGGGCCAGCAGCGCGGCAACGGCCGCCGTGGAACGGGATCTCCTCACGGCTGCCCCGCCGTCTGATCAGGGACGGGTAGGCCTCCCCGTCGGATCTCCTCCGAGGGAATACCATTCCAGGGGAACGGGAATTCGGCACGCGGTCCGGCGTTGTCCGGCGGCTGGCCGGCATTGACCCCGCGCCGGAAGCCCAGCGCGTAGTCGAAGAACGGTTGCAGGGTCTGCGCCGGCGAGAGGTTGGCGACGAATGCGTTGTAGTAGAAGCCGTTATTGACCGCCTCGGCCTGGGTCAACTGGAATTTCGCCAGACCCGCCATCGCATCGGCGACATTGTCGTTATTGCGCTGAAGCATCTCGGTCACCGCGTTCAGCTTTTCCAGCGCCGGCGCCAATTCCTGCTCGTTATCGGCGACCAGGCCGCTCAGCTGCTGGGACAGTGCGGAGGTGTTGGCCAGCAGGTTGACGATCGCGTAGCGCCGCTCCTCGAGCACTCCCAGCAATTCGTTGGCGTTGAGGATCAGCGCGTTGACCTGCTGGCTGCGTTCGGACAGAACACCGGTCACCTCCGAGGCGCTCTTGAGTAGATCCGACAGCGAGGCGTTGCGTTCGTTGAGTGCTCTGGAGATTCGGCTGATTCCGTCGAAGGTCGGCCCGAGGTGTGGTGCCAGCCGGTCGATGGTCGTCGACAACGTGTCCAAGGACTGGTTGAGTGCAGCGGTGTCGGTGTCGGTCGTGTTGGCCGTGAACTCACCCAGCGCATCGGTCAGCGAGTAGGGCGATCCGGTGCGGGATACCGGGATGATCGCCGAGGGCATCAGCCGGCCCTCGCCGGCGGACTCCAGGGTCAGCACCCGCTGGCCCAGCAGCGTCCCAGTCCGGATGTGCGCAGTGGTGTCCGGGCCGAGTCGGACTTTCCCGTTGACGGCGAATGTCACCAGCGCCTTGCCGATATTCGGTCCCCGGCCCAGCGAGACGTCGGAGACGGTTCCCACCTTGACGCCGGACACCTTCACGTCATTACCCGGCGCCAGGCCGCCCGCCTCGGTGAACAACGCCTGATGGTGGACCGAAGTAGCCAGCGTGGCCAGTTGCTGGGGTTGGAGGCCGACGGTGATGATGAGAGCAATCAGCACCAGTCCGATGATGCCGGACCGAATGAGTTGTGAGCCATGGTATTTCAGCATGGCGGCCGGTATTCCATCACGGTTCAGCGCACCTTCCGGTGTGCTGCATGATCCACGGGAAATAGGCGGTCCGACCCTGTAGGTCGCTGACCCGGAACGACATTCCGCACAGGTACTGGTTGATCCAGCTGCCGTAGGAGCCCAGCCTGACCAGCTTGCGGTAGTTCTTGGGCGCCTTCTGCAGGGCCAGGTCCAGTGTCTCCTTGTCCTGATCGAGAATCGGCGCCAGTCTGGACAGTTCGTCGACGGTCCCGGCCAGCGGGGCCCGCGCCTCGGTCAGCAGATCGGTCAGTGCGGCGGTGCCCTCGTCCAGTGCGGTGATCGCGGTACCGATGGGATCTCGGTCCGCCGCCAGGCCGGTGACCAGGGTTTCGAGACGGTCCACTGCACCGGAGAACTTGTCGCCGTCCTTGCTGATGGTCGCCAGCACCGCGTTGAGGTTATCGATCAGTTCCTGCACGGTCCGGCTGTTGTCGGCCAGCGCGGTGGAGAACGCCGAGGTCTTCGCGAACAGCGATTCGACATTGCTCTCCTGGCCCTGCAGGATTTGAATCAGCGAGTTGGTCAGCGCGTTCACGGCCTGGGGGTTCAGCCCCTGCACAACCGGTTTGAGACCACCGAGCAGCAGGTCGAGGTCCAGAGCCGGTTCGGTGCGGTCGGCGGGTATCACCGATCCAGGTGGCTGGATGGTGGCTGAGCCCGGGCCGTCCAGAAGTTCCAGGTAGCGGTCGCCCACCAGGTTGAGGTAGCGAACCGCCGCCTTGGTGCCGGCGGTCAGGACGATATCGCGGTCGGCGCCGAACCTGACGTGCACGACGTTGTCCGGAAGGAGGTCGACCTGGTTGACCGTCCCGATCCGCACGCCCGCCACCCGGACGGAGTCCCCTCCCTTCAGGCCCGACACATCGTCGAAGACTGCGGTGTAGGAGTTCTCCGGGCCGCCCCGGTACTGGCCGAAGATGGCGAACAGGGCGGCAGTCAGCATCAGCATCACCACCATGAAGATGCCGATTTTGAGGCCGGTCGTGCGCAGGTTGATCATCCGCCTGGTTGACCAATCTGTGCGGTGTTGCGCGGCGGGCCGTCAAGGGGGCCGAACAAGGCCTGTTTGAGGCCATCGGAGTTCAGCAGAATGCCCTGGTTCCCGTACTGCGCCTGGTTGGCGCCGATATCGGTCACCACATACGGCGGCCGCTGCTCATAGCCGACGTTGGGCAGGTCATGGCACTGCGGTCCGCCCTTGGCCGCGACCTTCGGCAGGTTCCCCGGATACCGGTAGCGCTCGCGGCCGAGGAAGAACCCCTGCAACAGCACGGCTCCGGGCACCGGGATTCCGGGACCGTTCGCCAGTGGGAGGAGTCCGCCCAGGCCGCATGTCAGTGCCGGGTTGTATTCGTTTGCCAGATCGGTGGTGGGCACCAGCAGGTGTAGGACATCGGTCAGGGGCTGGCGGTTCGCGGTCAGTACGTCGGTCCCGATATCGGCCAGTCCGATTGCGCTGACCAGCAGAGCGTCCAGGCTGTCCTGGGTGGCGATGACGGTCTCGCCGATGCTGGTGGTGTTGGCGACGGTGTTCAGAAGATCCGGGGAGGCGTCGGCAAACGCGTCGAAGACCGGTGGCGATATCTCCAGGGCATTGTTGAGGCTGTCCAGCGCCGGGTTGAGAGTGCTCAGCGCGCTGTCCAGATCGACCAGGGTCTGTCCGAATTTGTCCCCGCGGCCGTCGAGGGACTTCGACAGCGCGCCCAGGGTCTGGTTGAGTTTGGCGGGTTCCACAGCAGACAGCACCGACACCAATTTCTGGAACACGGTGTTCAACTCAACGGTGACATTGTCGCCGCCCTGGATCACCGTCCCGGCCTGCAGCGCTGCCGGGGAGGGGCGGCTCGGTGCCACCAACTCGACGAATTTGGCGCCAAAGACCGTCGAGGAGGTGATCTCGGCCCCGACGTTGGCCGGGATGACGTCAACTGTGGCCGGGTCGATGGCAAGGTGCAGGGCCGCCCCGCCGTCGGGAAGCGGCTCGATGGAATCCACCTTGCCGACCTGCGCACCGTTGATCTTGACCTTCGCGTTCGGATACATCACCAGGCCGGCCCGATCGGCGATGACGGTGACCGGGACGCTCCTGGTGAAGCTGTCCTGGAAAAGCCCGACGGCCAGCACCACCACAACGATCAGGACGAGCACTGTCAGCGCACCCGCCAGGGGACGGAAATCAGCGGATCTGCGGTTGGTGGCCATCGGGGCTATCCGGAGAGGTTGAAGTTGCCGTCGGAACCGTAGACGGCCAGTGACACCAGCAGGGTCACCGACACCACGACGATCAGCGAGGTTCGCACCGCGTTGCCGACGGCGACGCCGACCCCAGAGGGGCCGCCGGCAGCGAAATACCCGAAATAGGTGTGGACCAGCAGGATGGTGATCGCCATCAAGACCGCCTGGGCGAATGACCAGAGCAGGTCTATCGGATTGAGGAAGGTATCGAAGTAGTGGTTGTACAGCCCGGCGGACTGACCGAACAGCGCCACCGTCACAAATTGACTGGCCAGGAAGGACAGGATGACCGCGATCGAGTACAGCGGCGCGATGGCGACCATCCCGGCCAGGAGTCGGGTCGAGACGAGGTACTCCACCGGCCGGATCCCCATCGACTCCAGGGCGTCGATCTCCTCGTTGATTCGCATCGCACCCAACTGAGCCGTCACCCCGGCACCGAATGTGGCGGCGAGGCCGATACCCGCCACGACCGGCGCGGAGATCCGGACGTTGATGAACGCGGCCAGGAATCCGGTCAGCGCCTCCACACCGATATTGCCCAGTGATGAGTAGCCCTGGACGGCAAGCGTGCCGCCCGCGGCCAGGGTGAGAAATCCGACGATTGCCACCGTGCCGCCGATCATCGCCAGCGTGCCGGCGCCCATGCTGATCTCGGCAATCAGCCGGATGACCTCAGTGCGGTAGCGAACCGCGGCGTGCGGCATACCCGCGATACCTTTGGCATAGAACACCGTGTGGTCGCCGAGCCGGCCGAAAAAACCGATCGGCCGCCGCAACTGACGGAACAGTCGCGGGTAACTGCTCCGCAGGACGGTCATAGTGCCCATTGGCTCAACCCGTCGTCATTCGGATGCCGATGGCGGTCACCACCACATTGACCACGAACAGCGCCATGAATGCGTAGACCACCGTCTCGTTGACCGCGTTGCCGACCGCCTTGGCCCCGCCACCGCTGATCATCAGCCCCCGGTAACAGGCCACCAGCCCGGCGATCAGGCCGAAAAGTGCTGCTTTGACGCAGGAGATGATGACCTCGGGCACCCCGGTGAGAAGGGTGATACCCGCGGCGAACGCGCCGGGGTTGACGTTTTGCACGAACACCGAGAACACATAACCGCCCAGGATGCCGATGATGACCACCAGCGAGTTGAGCAGCAGCGCCACCAGCGCCGAAGCGAGCATCCGCGGGGTTACCAGCCGCTGAACCGGATTGATACCAAGCACTTCCATCGCGGCGATCTCTTCGCGAATGGTGCGCGATCCCAGGTCCGCGCACATCGCGGTGGCTCCCGCCCCCGCCACGATCAGCACCGTCACCAGCGGGCCGACCTGGGTCACCGCGCCGAAGGCCGCACCCGCGCCCGACAGGTCGGCGGCACCGAGTTCGCGCAGCAGGATGTTGAGGGTGAAACTCACCAGCACGGTGAACGGGATCGCCACGAGGACGGTGGGTGCCAGTGAGACCCGCGCCACGAACCAGGACTGCTCGAGGAACTCCCGCCACTGGAACGGGCGCTGGAACAGATAGCGAACCGCATCGGCGGACATCGCGAACAGTCCGCCGATGGCCTCCATCGGACCGGAAACGCCCTTGCCCAGCGCGATACCGGGCGACCAGCGATCCGCGTGCTTGTTCGCCATGGCGTACCGGTGCTCATCCCTACTGAAACGTGTTCCAATGTCGTCTCGCAACCTATGCGATAAAGAGGTGCGGCGTGATCAATTCGAAACCCGGTGTCGCGGGCAGACAGGAGTTACCGGTATGACCGTTCAGCGCTACACCGATCGCCGGGTGCTGATCACCGGCGGCGGCTCCGGTATCGGCCAGGCCTGTGTGCTTCGCGTGCTCGGTGAAGGAGGCCGGGTGATGGCCGCCGATATCAGTCGGTCCGGACTCGACGACACCGTCGCCAAGGCCGGTGCCGACGGTGAGCGCCTGCACACCACGGTGATGGACGTCGGCGACGAAGACGCGGTGATCACCGGCGTGGGCCGTGCGGTTGATCTGTTCGACGGCCTCGACACCCTGGTGAACGTCGCCGGAATCTTGCGCTCGTCGCACCTCCTCGACACCACGCTGGGCGATTTCGAGCGGGTGCTGCGGGTGAACCTGGTGGGCACCTTCCTGGTCATCCGCGAGGCCCTTCCGGCGCTGCGTCGCGGAATAGCCCCGGCGGTGGTGAACTTCAGCTCTACCTCCGCGACGTTCGCTCATCCGTACATGTCGGCCTATGCGGCCTCCAAGGGAGGGGTCATGGCAATGACACATGCGCTGGCCGCGGAGTTCGCCAAGGAAGGCATACGGTTCAACTCCGTGCAGCCGGGATCGATCTCCTCGGGTATGACGGACGGTTCCGGGCAGTCGCGACAGAGTGTCGGCCCCGGTCTGCCCCGGGACGCGGACTACAAGCTCTTCGACCGGGTGGCACCCGGGCTACCGCTGCCGGACGGCGCCCTCTTCGCCGACCCCGCGGCGGTGGCGGCGGTGGTCGCGATGCTCGGTAGCCCGGAGGCATTCTTCGTCACCGGCACCGAGGTTCGGATCGATGGCGGCGCCCACATGTGAGGGGCGGATTCGGCCCGGATGGCCGACCCCCCGGGCGCGGCGGCCCCCGCCCAATCCCCCGCGCAGTCCCCGGTGCGGTCAGCGGCCGGATTCCCGTCCCACGGTGTTGCGGATGAGATCGAAATGGGCGAAGGTTTAGCGGACCTCACCGCGACGGGTCCCCGGGACATCAGAGGAGGACGGTCCTGACCGAGACCGGCGCCGCTGCCACCCAACCGACCGCCGCGTCGAGACGCCGGTACCGCAACGATGACGCACCGGTGATCGATATCGATCATGTCAGCAAGCGCTTCGCAGACTATGTCGCGGTTGACGACGCAGACTTCTCCGTCGGGGCCGGTGAATTCTTCTCCATGCTGGGACCGTCGGGGTGCGGTAAGACGACGACATTGCGGATGATCGCCGGTTTCGCCACCCCGACCGAGGGAGCCATCCGGCTCGAAGGCGTGGACGTCTCGAGGGTCCCGCCCAACAAACGCAATGTGAACACCGTGTTCCAGCACTATGCCCTGTTCCCGCATATGACGGTGTGGGACAACGTCGCCTACGGCCCCCGCAGTAGGAAGAAGTCCGCGGGCCTGGACTCCGCGCAGATCAAGAAGAGTGTCGACGAGATGATCGACATCGTCAGGCTGACGGACTTCGCGCTACGTAAACCAGCCCAGCTCTCCGGTGGTCAGCAGCAGCGGGTGGCGCTGGCCCGAGCGCTGGTCAACTATCCCAGCGCATTGCTGCTCGACGAGCCGCTCGGTGCGCTTGATCTCAAGCTTCGCCATGTCATGCAGTTCGAACTCAAACGCATCCAGCGCGAATTGGGTATCACCTTCATCTATGTCACACATGACCAGGAGGAAGCGCTGACAATGAGCGACCGCATCGCGGTCATGAACCTCGGAAAAGTCGAGCAGATCGGCACGCCCGCCGAGATCTACGACCGGCCCGCGACCGTATTCGTCGCTGGGTTCATCGGACAGGCGAACCTGTGGCACGTCCGCCGGACCGGACGGGCCAACCGCGACTATGTCGAAGTCGACGTTCTGGGCACCACGGTGAAGGCACGGCCCGGTGAGAGAACCATCGCCACCGGCAGCCAGGCCACCCTGATGGTCCGCCCGGAACGGGTGCGGGTGTCGTTGGAGCCGCCCGACGGGGACCTCGCGGCCGTGCGCGCTACGGTCGCCGACCTCACATTCCAGGGCCCGATACTGCGGTTGTCGCTGTCCACCGCGGACGGCTCCCAGGTGGTCGCACATATCGGACCGGAGCAGGATCTACCGATGCTGCGGCCCGGTGACGGCGTCCACGTCGGCTGGGCCCCGGACGCCGCCCTGGTGCTGCCGGCCGATGATGCGAGCTGATGACGCGAGCCGATGATGTGGGCTGGATGATGTGGGCTGAATGATGTTGAGGCTCCCGAACTGGCCCGGCCGATCGCCGATGACCCGGCCCCATCTACACACCCACCCGATACCCGAGACCCGGAAACCCGGGACCCAGACGAAAGGCATCACCATGGCAGAAATCGACCCGCGTGTTCTGGCCCGGCTGAACTCGCGGCGGCGGTTCATCGGCGGTGGCGCCGCCGCGGCGGCGGCGGTGATTCTCGGGCCGTCCTTCCTGGCCGCGTGTGGCTCGGCCGACAATCCGCCGTCTGGCGCCTCGCAGGCGCCGTCCGAGGATGGCACGCCGGCAGCGGGCTCGCTGCGCATCTCCAACTGGCCGCTCTACATGGCGGACGGCTTCATCGCGGGCTTTCAGACCGCCACCGGACTGGTCGTCGATTACAAGGAGGACTTCAACGACAACGAGGAATGGTTTGCCAAGAACAAGGAACCGCTATCGCGACGCCAGGACATCGGTGCCGATCTTGTGGTTCCCACCCAGTTCATGGCTGCCCGGCTGGCCGGCCTGGGCTGGCTCAGCCCGATCAGCGACACTCGCTGGACGAACAAGAAGAATCTGCGTACCGACCTGATGGACAACAAGTCCGATCCGGGCCGTGAATTCAGCGCGCCGTATATGTCCGGCATGGTGGGCCTGGCCTACAACCGGGCAGCCACCGGCCGGGACATCACCACGATCGACGATCTGTGGGATCCGGCGTTCAAGGGCCGGGTCAGTATGTTCAGCGATGCCCAGGACGGACTGGGCATGCTGATGATGTCACAGGGCAACTCCCCTGAGGACCCGACGGCGGAGACCGTGCAGAAAGCCGTCGACGTGGTCAGGGAGCAGAAGGACAAGGGCCAGATCCGGAGATTCACCGGAAATGACTACGCCGACGATCTGGCGGCTGGCAATACCGTGGTCGCCCAGGCGTATTCCGGCGATGTGGTCCAGCTTCAGCAGGACAACCCGGACCTTCAGTTCGTGGTACCGGAGTCCGGCAGCACTACTTTCCTGGACACCATGGTGATTCCCTACACCACACAGAACCAGAAGGCCGCCGAGGAGTGGATCAACTATGTCTACGACCGAGCCAACTACGCGAAATTGGTGGCCTTCACCCAGTTCGTCCCGGTACTGAGCGATATGACCGCCGACCTCGACCGAATCGATCCGAAACTCGGCTCAAACCCGCTGATCAACCCGGCTGAGGAGACGCTGGCGAAACTGAAGGCCTGGGCGCCGCTGACCGATCAGCAGACTCAGGAATTCAACAGGGCCTACGCCACCGTCACCGGCGGCTGAGTCGATGGACCTGTCTTGATGGCCGGCACGGCGGGCGGGTCCTGATGCCCGGCGCAGCCGGGGGCGCACGACGGCGCAGCAGGATCGCGCCCTACCTGATGATCCTGCCGGCGCTGGCCTACCTCGGAGTGTTTTATGTGGTTCCGTTCTTTTCGTTGCTGCGCACCTCACTGTCGACGATGGGCGGTTCGGTGTATCTGCCGCAGCTCACCTTCGCGTGGGACTTCGGCAACTACGGGCAGGCGCTGAGCGACTACCGCGACCAGATTCTGCGGTCCTTCGGCTACGCCCTCACCGCCACCGTGCTCTGTGCGCTACTGGCCTTTCCGCTGGCCTATGTGATCGCCTTCAAGGCCGGGCGTTACAAGAATCTCCTTCTGGGACTGGTCATCCTGCCCTTCTTCGTCACATTCCTGATCCGCACCATCGCCTGGAAGACGATCCTCGCCGACAACGGCACGGTGGTCAGCGTGCTGGGTTCGGTCGGGCTGCTCCCCAGCGAGGGAAGGCTGCTGTCGACGAGTTGGGCGGTGATCGGCGGTCTGACCTACAACTGGATCATCTTCATGATCCTCCCGCTCTACGTCGCCTTGGAGAAGATCGACCCCAGGTTGCTGGAGGCCTCCCGCGATCTGTACGGCACCAATCGTCGGATGTTCGGCAGCGTGATCTTGCCGCTGGCCATGCCCGGCGTCCTGGCCGGCAGTCTGCTGGTGTTCATCCCGGCGGTGGGCGATTTCATCAATGCCGATTATCTGGGCAGCACCCAGACGACGATGATCGGCAACGTGATCCAGAAACAGTTCCTGGTCATCAAGGACTATCCGGTCGCCGCCGCGTTGAGTTTCGTGCTCATGGCGCTGATCGTGGTGGGCGTCCTGCTCTACACCAGCGCATTGGGCACCGAGGACGTGGTCTGATGCCCACCCGGGCCGCCACCTCGCTGCGCTCGACCGTTCGCGGTTTCCGGGGCAGTTTCAAACTCGGCGATCTCACGCTCAGGGTGCTGGCGGGGCTGGTGCTGGCGTACCTGTTCGTGCCGATCATGGTCATCATCGTGTTCTCCTTCAACGACCCCAGGGGCAAGTTCAACTACACCTGGCAGGGATTCACGTGGGAGAACTGGCTTCACCCGTTCAAATACCCCGCACTGGCCGAGGCACTGCGGATGAGCCTCAATGTCGCGGCGGTCTCGACGGCCATCGCCCTGGTTCTGGGCACCCTGGTGGCGATAGCCCTGGTGCGGCAACGGTTCCGGGGTAGCAGGGCGGTGGACACCTTCTTGGTGTTGCCATTGACCTCCCCCGAGGTGGTCATGGGGGCCTCGCTGCTGACGCTGTTCCTCAGCATGGGCTGGCCAACCGGCTATGTGACCATTCTGATCGCTCATGTCGCTTTCGAGATCAGTTTCATCGCCATGACGGTGCGGGCCCGAATCAGGGGCTTCGACTGGACCCTCGAAGATGCTTCGCTGGATCTGGGGGCCAGTTCCACCCGCACATTCTTCACAGTGACGTTGCCGCTCGTCATGCCCGGTATCGTCGCGGCAGCGATGCTGTCCTTCGCGCTGTCGCTGGACGATTTCATCATCACCTACTTCGTCAGCGGTTCGACGGTGACCTACCCGCTCTACGTCAATGCGGCCACCAAAGCCGCGGTACCGCCGCAGATCAACGTGCTGGCCACGGCGATCCTGTTGATCAGCCTTGCCCTGCTGGTTCTCGGGACCACTTACCGACGCAGGAAGCTGCCCCGGTAGGCCGTCAGCAGCGCAGGCGCACGAGGTGGACTCCGGCCCGGTCCATCCCGGCCAGCGCCGCGACGGTGGTTTCGCGGCCGACCCCGGCGGTCAGGTCGACCAGCACCCGGGTGCTGAAACCGGCTCGGATGGCGTCCTCGGCGGTGGCGCGGACGCAGTAGTCGGTGGCGATCCCGACGATGTCGACCGCGTTCACATTCCGGGCCCGTAGCCAGTCAGCGAGACCCACCCCGTCCGCGATTCCCTCGAACCCGCTGTAGGCGGCGTCGTAGGCGCCCTTGTGGAAGACCGCCTCGATCCCGGCGATGTCGAGATCCGGGTGGAAGTCCGCACCGACGGTGTGGGCCACGCAGTGTGGTGGCCACGACGAGACGAAATCGGGCTCGGTGGCGAAGTGGGGGCCGGGGTCCACGTGGTGGTCCTTGGTTGCGACCACGTGCCCATAACCGTGGTCACCGGCCAGGAGATCATTGACCCGCCTCACCACCTCGGCCGCGCCGGCGACCTCCAGCGAGCCGCCCTCACAGAAATCGTTCTGGATATCGACGACGAGGAGTGCCCGCATATGGCCAGCATAAACGGCCGCCCGGCCCCCTTTGGCTGTTGGGAAGCCGCCCACTGCCGGTCCTGGCGACCAGCTGCAATCAGATCTCGCCGCGTCGGCCCCGCTGCGCCAGCCAGTCTCGCTGGGCACGCACGAACGCGGCGTCCACCGTCGCTCCGTGCCCGGGCACATACACCGCCTGTTCGCCACCCGCTCGCAGCACCCGGTCCAGGGTCGACGGCCATGCCCGCAGATCCGAGCCGCGGTCAACCGCTGGGTCTGCGGACTCTTCGACTAGGTCACCGCAGAAAACCACCGGGGATTCCGCCGGTCGCCCGGGCGGAACGACGACGATCAGATCGTGGTCGGTGTGACCACGGCCCGGGTGCTCGACCTCGACGACCCGGTCACCGAGATCGATATCGGCCTGCCAGATCAGCCGCTCGGGCGGTCGGGCAGCCCGTGCGGCGCGGGCGACCTCAGTCGGGTCGGCCCGATAGGTCAGCGCTGCGTCGCATACCTGCCCCAACCCGGTGGTGAGCGCCACCGCCACCGGCGGCGCGGCATAGGCACGGGCATCGGGAAATCCGGCCGAGCCCAGGATGTGGTCGAAATGGTGGTGGGTCATCACCAGGTGGGTGACCGTGCCACCCGTGATGTCGACAGCATCACCGGTGAGCGCCGCTGCTTCGGTCAGAGTCGTGCCGGTGTCGATCAACAATGACTCGTGCCGGCCGTGGACGAGTCCGACCGTTACATCGAGAAACGGCAGTCGGCACCGGTAGACGCCGCCGGCCAGTTCCTCCCAGTCGTAGTGCACCAGGGTCAGGATATAGTCTGGACACATGTCCAGAACGGGCGCTGACAGCGCGTGAGCATGCGCATCGCACTGCTGTCCTACCGCAGTAAAACGCATTGCGGCGGCCAAGGCGTCTACGTCCGTCACCTCAGCAGGGGGCTCGTTGAACTGGGCCACCATGTCGAGGTGTTCTCCGGGCCGCCCTATCCAGGGCAACTGGATCCCCGGGTGCGGCTCACCAAGGTGCCGAGCCTGGATTTGTACCGTGATGCCGATCCGTTCCGGACACCGCGTCCCGGTGAGATCCGTGATCGGATCGATCTGCTCGAACTCGCCACCATGTGGACAGCCGGATTTCCCGAGCCGCGCACATTCAGCCTGCGGGTTGCGCGCCTGCTGCTCCGGCGGCACCGGGATTTTGACGTGGTCCACGACAACCAGTGCCTGGGCAGCGGACTCCTGGAGATCGCGGGGTACCTGCCGGTGGTGGCCACCGTTCATCACCCGATCACCCGCGACCGCACCGTGGACCTCGCCGCGGCGCGGTGGTGGCGTAAACCCCTGGTGCACCGGTGGTACGGCTTCCTCGGGATGCAGAAACGGGTGGCGCGCACCATCCCGGATCTGCTGACGGTGTCGTCCTCCTCAGCCGATCACATTGCCGAGGATTTCGATGTACGCCCCGATCAGTTGAACGTCGTTCCACTCGGGGTGGATACCGAACTGTTCGCACCATCGGAAGTACCCCGCGTCGCCGGACGCATCATCGCGATCTCATCAGCGGATCGGCCACTGAAGGGCATCGCGAACCTGTTGTACGCGATCGCCCGACTGCGCGCCGACCACGAACTGGAACTGCAACTGGTGGCCAAGCTGGAGGCCAACGGGCCAACCGAGAAGCTGATCTCCGAGTTGGGTATCTCCGATATCGTGCGGGTATCTGCGGATCTACCCGACAGCCGGGTGGCCGCACTCCTGGCATCGGCCGAGATCGCCTGCATCCCATCACTTTACGAGGGGTTCTCGCTGCCGGCCGTGGAGGCGATGGCAAGTGGCACGCCCATTGTCGCGAGCCGGGCCGGTGCGTTGCCGGAGGTGCTGGGTAATGACGGGACATGCGCTGATCTGGTTCGCCCGGGAGACGTCGGTGCGCTGACCGCGGCGCTGGGCCGGCTGCTGGACTCGCCGGAACGGCGACAGTGGCTGGGCGCCGCCGGACGGCAGCGGGCGTTGGAGGTTTTCAGCTGGGAGTCGGTGGCCGCGCAGACAGTACGGGTCTACCGGCAGGCGATGGACCGCAGATCCGAGCTCCCGAATGCCGTCGGGCGGGCCGAGGAGGTCGACGAACCATGCTGACGGTGGACTACGAGCAGTTGGGAATTGGTCCGGGAACGGCTGTGATCGACGTCGGCTGCGGGGCCGGCCGACACAGTTTCGAGGCGTACCGTCGCGGGGCCGATGTGATCGCATTCGACCAGAACGCTACGGAACTGGCCGATGTGGACACCATGCTCCAAGCCATGGGGAAGGCCGGTGAGGCGCCTGAATCGGCCAAAGCCCAGGTGGTGGTGGGCGACGCGCGAGCGCTGCCTTACCCGGACCGAACCTTCGATTGCGTGATCGCCTCGGAGATCCTCGAGCACATCCCCGACGACGAGCGTGTGATCGCCGAGCTGGTCCGGGTTCTCAAACCCGGGGGTGCGTTGGCGATCACGGTGCCGCGATGGCTTCCCGAGCGGATCTGCTGGTGGTTGTCCGACGCCTACCACGCAAATGAGGGCGGCCACATCCGGATCTACCGGGCCGCAGAGCTGCGGGCCAAGGTCGAGGCGCGGGGGGCGCGGTTCAACCACTCCCGCTACGAACACGCCCTGCATTCTCCGTTCTGGTGGCTGAAATGCGCAGTGGGGGTTGAGAAGGTCCACCATCCGCTGGTCAAGGCCTACCATCGCCTGCTGGTCTGGGACATGATGTCCAAGCCGGTGTTGACGCGGGCCGCCGAGGCGGCGTTGAACCCGGTCTGCGGTAAGAGCGTGGCGTTGTACTTCCGGATGCCGGAGCGGTTCGAGACACCGGAAAACGATGCGCCGCGAGTCTGACCTGACCGGAGTGCCCGGTGTCGCCGGCGTGATCACACCGGCGCAGTGCCGGCAAACTGCTGTGTCCATTGCTGCCGTTCAGCTTCCGTCGGGCGAGATTCCCTGGTCGGACGACGGGCACACCGATCCGTGGGACCACATCGAATGTGCGATGGCCCTTACCGCGGCCGGGTTGTTCGACCAGGCCCGTGCGGCCTTCGAATGGTGCCGCCGGGAACAGCGCCCGGACGGTTCCTGGGCCATCCGGTATCGACGCGGGGTCGTCGAGGACGATGGCAGTGACAGCAATTTCTGCGCATACATCGCCACCGGGGTGTGGCATCACCTGGTGGCGACCGGTGACCGGGATTTTGCCGACCGGATGTGGCCGACGGTTCGGGCCGCCATCGACTTCGTGCTCAATCTGCAAACCGGCACCGGGGAGATCTACTGGGCCCAGGGCCGCGGCGGCGCCCTGCCCGAAGCACTGCTGACCGGATGCTCGAGTATTCACCACAGCATTCGATGCGCGCTCGCGCTTGCCGAGCGGGTTGGGCGGCCGCAACCGGAGTGGGAGGTGGCCGTCGGCCGGTTGTGCCACACCATCGGTAGCCACCCGGATGCGTTCACCGACAAACCGCTGCATTCGATGGACTGGTACTACCCGATCCTCGGTGGTGCGGTCCGCGGCCCCGCGGCGCACAACCGGATCTGTGGGCGCTGGGACGAATTCGTCGTGGACGGTCTGGGGATCCGCTGTGTCAACGACCGGCCATGGGTGACCGGTGCGGAGACCTGCGAACTCGTACTTGCGCTCGAGGCGATCGGCGACCGCGAGCGGGCGCTGCGGCAGTTCGCGGCCATGCAACACCTGCGAGAGGGCGACGGATCGTACTGGACCGGTTTGGTATACGCCGACGGCAAGCGCTGGCCCGTCGAGCGCACCACCTGGACCGGAGCCGCCGTGGTCCTGGCTGCCGATGCACTGTCGGGAAGTACCGCCGCGGCCGGGATCTTCCGCGGCTCCGAGTTACCCCGCGGGTTGCGGGGCGACTACGACTGCGAGTGCGTTCGCAGCTGATCGCCCGGCAGGCCGGTGGTCCGCTCCAGAACCCGCAGCGATCCGGTGCAGCTCACTTCGGCGAATTCACCGGAATCAAGTGCCCGGCGGTAGATGAGATACGGCGGTCGGCCGCCGTCCCGCGGGTCGGGGAACACGTCGTGGATGATCAGCGCGCCGCCGACCCGCACCCACTTCGCCCAGCCCTCGAAATCCGCGTCGGCGGCGGCTTGGCTGTGGCCGCCGTCGATGAACAGCAGTTGCAGCGGGGTCTGCCACCCGCGGGCCACCACCGCGGACTTCCCCACCACCGCCACGAGGGTGTCGGCGAGGTCGGCGGCATCCATGGTCCGCCGGAACGTCGGCAGCGTGTCGAACCGCCCGCTGGTGGGGTCCACCATCGCGGTGTCGTGGAACTCCCAGCCGGGTTGGTGTTCCTCGGATCCGTGGTGGTGATCGATGGTGTAGAGCACGCTTCCGGTCGCCGCGGCGGCCGCCCCGAGCAGGACGGTCGAGCGACCGCAGTAGGTGCCGATCTCAACGGCCACCCCGGCGTCGGTGTAGTGCGCCGCCGCGTCGAACAGTGCCCGTCCCTCGTCCAGGGGCATGAAGCCGGTCACCGTCGCGGCGAGATCGAAGAGCCGTGCAGTTCGCGTATCGGACCGCGGGAGGGGTTTCATGCGAGTCCTGGAATTGGGCCTGGAGTTGAGATCAGCCATGACTCGAACGGTAGCCGCGGAACCGCCAGCCGCGGCATCCGGCCGCGGACCTCGGCGCACGGTAGGTTGAAGGCACCACAAGTTTTTAGGAGTGTGTGATGACAACGGGCGATCAGAACCCCAACGTCCCCGGGCAGCCGTCTGGCTTCCCGCCGCCGGCCAATCCGTACGGGCAGCCGTCCGGGGCGGGCTATCCGCCGCCTCCGCCACCTTCGCCGCCCGGCTATCCGCCGCCCCCGGCCGGGTACGCGCCGCCTCCCCCGCCGTACGGTGCGCCGGCCGGCTACCCCCCGATGCCCCCGCCCGGCCACGGCACGAAGCCCGGCGGCCTCGGGGTGCGTTTCGGCGCCCGTATTATCGACGGGCTGCTGGTCAGCATCGTGGCGGGCGTGCTGGCGGTGTTGGCCGACGCGTCCAGCAACATCATGGTCACCGGTCTTTTCTCCGGGGTGCTGATGTTCGGGTACTTCGTGGCGATGGAAGTGACGCAGGGCCGGACGGTGGGCAAGATGGTCCTCGGTCTGAGCGTGCACGGCCCTGCCGGCGCGCCCAAGCCGGATCTCAAACAGTCCGCCATTCGAAATGCCTTCACGTTGCTCACCGTCATTCCCTACATCGGCGGGTTGCTGGCGATCATCGCTTATATCGTGATCGCGGTGACCATCAATGCCAGCCCCACCAAACAGGGCAAACACGACGAGCTGGCCGGCGGTACCCAGGTCGTCAAGGGCTGATCGCGGCTAGTCGGCGGCCGGATTGCGGTTCCACTCAAACCAACCCACCCCCCGGCGGCCGTCCGCGGTCCGCACCGAAGCCCAGGCTCGCGGAAACTGACTGACCCGGCCCTCCGGTGAGACCAACCGGACCGGTGCGTGACCGCGGATGTCGATGGCGAGGGCGATCGGACCGGGATGCATGGTCAGGGTGGCCGAGGCCGGCAGTTCGTTGGCGGCGAAAATCGTTTCGGCGGTCACCGATGTCGTCTCGACAACCGGTGCCGCGGGCGATTCGATATAGCCGACACTGATCGGTGTCGTACCCGGGATCCGCAGGTCGACGCCGTGCAGATGGGTGCCGTCATCAAGGTGCAGTGCGCTCCACACCCAGTCCATGCTCCACCAGTCACGGATCCCGTGGGAGTGGTCCCGCTGACCCGGAACCGCGGTCAATTCGTAGGTGTGTCCGTCAGCGGTGATGGTTCCGGAGACCGCGCAGGGAATCTCGTAGCGGGTGGCGATCCGGTAGGCATAGGGGGTGCCGGAGCTGACCCACCGGAGATCCATCGCCAGTTCCGTCGGCCGGCCCGTCCCGCCGGTCAACAGGGTTGCCGGGTCGTCGTGCACCTGGGCGGGGCCGCTGACCGCGACCCGATAGTCGCGCAGCGGAACCGTTGCCCGGTGCCGTAACTCGATACCGTCAGCGGTAACCGCGTTGGGCTCCGTTGGAATCGGCACCTCGAAATCCAGCATGGCCACGGTGGGCATATCGGGGCCGCAAATGAGCGCGTTGATCCAGGCCACGTTCTGGTTCGGCAACAGTCCCAGGCGTATCCAGCCGCCGACCCGCTGCTCCGGATCGATGAAGTCCCAGTACCAGCTTTCGTTCCAGAGTGGTTCCGCGCCCGGTGTGTGGGCCGATTCGTCGGCTGAATCCGGTTGCGGTGCCGAGCCTCTGGCGGTCACAGGCAGTATCTGCAGAGCATCGGTGTCAAGCACATGTCTGCTGTGCCGGTCGAGCATGGTCAGGAACATCCGGTCGCCACGTTCGGTGCGCGCCACGAGCATCGATGACACGATCGCCATCATCACTCCGAAAAAACTCTGTCGCCGCACGCCGTCGCGGACCTGCTCGATGCTCAGTGCGGGATCGGATCCGAGGCTGCGGTGATAGGCCCGCAACAGTTCGTCATCGTGGGCGCGTCGCTCGGCTACCGGCAGGGCGCAACCGAGGAAGTAGGCGACGTCCGTCATCGGCGGGCCCGAGGTGACGGTCTGCCAGTCCACCACCGTGAGATCGCGCAGCGAACCCGGCCGGCCGAACAGCATGTTGTCGAGCCGGTAATCGCCGTGCACCAGCCCCTTGACCCGCTCCGGGGCCGACTCCTGCGCAAGATAGCCGTCGAAGCTATCGGCCAACCGTTGGCAGACCATCCGCTGCTCAGCGGTGATGTTCTGGCCGTAACGGTCGATGAAACCGGCGTACAGCTGGCCGAAGACCGCCCCGGTTACCGGGTTGTCCCGGTTGAGCCACGCCGCCTCGGCCAAGGTCGCGTTTCCCAGCAGCGGTGCGTGCAACTGGCCCAGCCGGCTCAGCGCCAGACGGGCTTCGGGAACGGTTGCCCCCCGGAGCTCATCGCCGACCTCGGCTGGGGCGGCATCGTCCAGTAGCAGGCTGAACACGCCGGTATCCGGTTCGTGCGCCGCGTGGTAGCAGTGGGCTATCGGACCGCCCAGACGAGGAGCGATATCGGAGTAGAAGCGCACCTCCCGCTGGTAGAGCCCCAGCGCCTGACCGGTGTGACGGCTCACCGGGTTACTGGCTGCGACTTTGAGTACCACCGAGGCGGGCCCGGCCCCCTCCGCGTAGCTCAGCGCTACCCGGTAGCACTCGCTCATTTGCCCGGTGCCGATGCGCTCGGTGCTGAAATCGATGACCCTGCTGCCGCCGAGGTTGGCCGTCAGCCAATCCGCGGTCAGATCATCGGCATTTTCGATGGGGGCACCGTTCATGCTCACTCACTCAACGTATGGCAGGCGTCAATCGGAGCCCGCGTGGACGTCGTACGGTCCTACCGGCCGGCGAGAGAGAAGCCCGCCCAGGCCTTTCGGCGGTGCGGATGCGGGTCGTACTCCACGTGGGTGTGCCGGTCGAACACCAGCACCGGACGCTCATCATGGTTGTAGACCGGCCAGTCGTCGCCGGGTACTCCGGTGCGCGCGAATTCGTTCCAGCGCCCCTGGACCTGATGGCTCACCTTGACGGCAGCCCGCTGATCCACGCCGGCGGTCAGCAGCGCACCGACCCGGGACCGGTAGATCCCGAATACTGCCAGCAACTCCGTCGCGTGGGTGGCACCGAAACCGGCCCAATGCAGCGTGCGGGGCGCGAAGTCGTAGCGGTAAACGTAGGTGGGGGCGAGCTTGGCGTGCGCCTCGGCTATCTGCCAGGCTGCGGTATTGAAGATCATGTCGCCGCCGAATTGGACGCACGCCTTCGGGTGCGGATAGTGCGGATAGGCGGCCAGGACGCGTCCGCGCACCTCCGGCGGGGTGTGCGCAAGAACCCGTTCGATGGCGTGTTCGGTGGTCGGCAGAAGTTTGAGGAAGCGGGTGAACAGCCTGCCCTCGTCGGCGTTGGTTCCGACGATCAGCGGAACTTTGTGCGCCGTCCCCTTTCTCATCGCTTCGAACGGATCGAGCGGCAGGTAGTCGTCGCCGTGAGTGGGCCCTACCGCCGCGGCGCCGGTCATGCTGTCCAGGCTCTTGGTCATCACGGTGCTCACCGCGCGGACCATATCGGCCGGCTGTGCGGTCAACAGGGCCCGCGCGGCGCTCGTGCGGTCGAGGCCCAGCGCGTCGGTGAACCGGCCGGCGAACTCCGCGGCGATATCTGTCGAACTGACCATTCCCGATGCCGGGCTTTCCGAGATCGCCTGCGCGAAAAGCCCTTTGGCCTCCGGAACTGCAAGCAGGGTAGCCACTGCATGAGCCCCGGCGCTCTCTCCGAAGATGGTCACCGCAGCCGGATCGCCGCCGAACTCGCTGATGTTCTGCTGCACCCACCGCAAGGCGGCGACCAGATCGCGCAGAAAAATGTTGCTCTCGATGGTGATGTCCGGGGTGGACAGTGACGACAGGTCCAGGCAGCCGAGCGGACCGAGCCGATAGTTCACCGACACGTAGACGCAGCCGCGCCGCGCCAGGGCGGCGCCGTCATAGAGCGGGGTGGCCGAGCTGCCCAAGATATAGCCGCCGCCGTGGATGAAGACCATGACCGGAAGCGGATCGCCGTCCGGTGCCGAGCCCGTCCATCGCGGGGTAACCACGTTGAGCGTCAGACAGTCCTCGCTCATGGGCTGGTACTTGCCGAGTCCGGTCATGGTGTACATGCGCTGCTGCGGGGCGCAGTTACCAAAGCTGTGCCCGGATCGCACCCCGCTCCAGGGCCGAGGCGGCCGTGGGGCGCGGAATCGCAGCGGGCCGACCGGCGGTGCGGCATAGGGAATCGAGCGCCATCGGTTCACCCCATCGCGGGTGAAACCTTCCACCACTCCGCTGGCGGTGGTCACTCGGACGGTGTGCTCGTGCATTCTTTGACGGTAACGAAGTAGCCCGTGCCCGACGCGCCTGGCCTGCCGTAACGGCGAGGACGGCTAGCCTTGCCGAATGCGGATCGCCGTGTTGTTCGCCGCGTCGGCACTGTTGGCGGGATGCGCTGGTCAACAGGATGACCAGTCCCGATCGACCCAGCTCACGCCGATCAGCCCGTCGCGCGCGATGGGTGCGGCGCCACCGGGTGCCGGCACCGGTAGTCCGTCAACCACCCGTTCTGCCGTGTCGTCCACCGCCGCCCCGGAAGCTTCGGCCTCCGTGGCCGAGGCCATCGCCTGGGTGGAGTCGGCACCCCCGGTCGACGGTGCCGACTTCCAGGTTGCGCTGCGCAACGGCACCAGCACCCTGCTCGGTGAGGATGTTGCGTTCACCACACCATCTGGAACGAGTTGTATGACCGACACGCGCCGCGGTTCCGCGGCGCTTGCCTGCCTGGTGGACCTGATCGACCCGCCGCCCCAGCCACCGGGAATCTACGGGGTGTGGAAAGGCGGCTGGGTGGACTTCGACGGGGCAAGTGTGCAGGTGGGATCCGCGCACGGTGACCCCGGACGGTTCAGCGTCGGCCAGGGGCCACCGTTGCCGCAGGGCGGGTCGCTGTCGTTCGGTGACTTCCGCTGCCGCAGTGACGCGGCGGCGCTGGTGTGTGTGAATTTCGCCCGGCAGACCGGGGTGCGCTACAGCGATGACGGAATCGACGTCTACGGCTGCGCCCGTGAAATCTCCCCGCCGGCCGGTATCGGGGTGCAGTACACCTGCTGACCGGCGTCTGCTGAACTGTTCAGCGCCACCGGTCAGCGGCCTTGGCGGCGCGCACAAGCTCCTCGCAGAGCTCGCGCAGGTCGGCGGGGGCGGCACCTTCCTCCACCGCGGTCACCACGTCCTCGGCGGCACATCTCACCTGGTAAACCCGATCGGACAGGTCGGCCGCCTCCTCGGCCGAGAGGACCACCGCATCGGCCGGCAGTTCGGTGCCTTTGACCACCGAACGCTGCTCGTAGGCTCGCTGCCGACAGGACTGCCGACAGTATTGCCGCCGCCGGCCCATCCCGGCGTCCGCGACCTCGCGGCCGCACCAGCGGCAGGGCTGTGGTCGGGTGCGGCGCGTCACGGATCGAGCGTAACCGGGTGGCTGTTCGTCACCGGTATCATGGAGCCACGCGTCGGGAATCGCACCGCCCCGGTTTTGCGTTACCCCTGACGAAAACAAGGAGAAAATAGTGTCTGGACTAATGACCTTGTCTGGAGTCGGCAATGGCTGACCGCGTACTAAGAGGTAGCCGTCTCGGCGCCGTGAGCTACGAGACCGACCGCAACCATGACCTGGCGCCGCGGCAAGTGGCGCGGTACCGCACCGACAACGGCGAGGAATTTGAGGTTCCATTCGCCGATGACGCCGAGATTCCCGGTAACTGGATCTGCCGCAACGGCCTCGAGGGGACGCTCATCGAGGGTGAGATCCCGGAGCCCAAGAAGGTGAAGCCACCCAGGACGCACTGGGACATGCTGCTCGAGCGCCGCTCGGTGGAGGAGCTCGATGAGCTGCTCAAGGAACGCCTGGATCTGATCAAGGCCAAGCGCCGCGGCTAGCCGCGGCCGCCCCGGCTGAGGCGTCCACCGATGCCCCACTGAGCAACCTTGGCCATTGCCTCGCGGATATTGGATCCGCTCATCTTCGACACACCCAGCTCGCGCTCGGTGAAGGTGATCGGGACCTCCGCCACGGTGAAACCCTGATTGATGGCGCGCCAGGTCAGATCGATTTGAAAGCAGTAACCCTTGGACTCGACGCTCGACAGGTCGATTTTCTCCAGGACCTCGCGCCGGTATGCGCGGTAGCCGGCGGTGATGTCCTGGATGCCCACACCAAGGAGCACCCGGGCGTAGGTGTTGGCGGTCCTGGACAGGGCGAGTCGTCGCCAGGGCCAATTGCGCACCGTGCCCCCGACGACGTAGCGGGAGCCGATCGACACATCGGCGCCGTTGTCTATGGCATCGAGCAGTCGGTAGAGCTGCTCGGGGGCATGGCTGCCGTCGGCGTCCATCTCGACCAGCACGGTGTAGTCACGCTCCAGTCCCCAGCCGAACGCGGCGAGATAGGCGGCGCCGAGACCGTCCTTCACAGTGCGATGCATGACGTGGATGTGCTCCGGGTCGGTCGCGACGAGCTCATCGGCCAGCCTGCCGGTGCCGTCCGGGCTGCCATCGTCGACCACCAGAACGTGAACGTCGGGACGGGCCTTGCGAACCCGGTTCATGATCAGGGGAAGATTCTCGGACTCGTTGTAGGTCGGGATGATCACCAGGGTCCGCCGGCTGGGGAGCTCGGGGTTCTGCCGGGCTGTCTTCTGCGCTCCGGACTTGCCGGGCCTGCTCCCTGAGGTACTCATCGGACTCTTTCATCTGCGGTGTCCCTCCGGACACCGGGGTCATCTGCGGTGTCCCTCCGGACACCGGGGTCATCTGCGGTGTCCC
>Ga0180436_10000070_pt1 | contig 103861 bp, 83 predicted proteins | sample SS_ome_2_FD_132434 | JGI IMG/M metagenome (GOLD analysis project Ga0180436, IMG submission 132434) | Hypersaline lake sediment archaeal communities from the Salton Sea, California, USA - SS_3_S_2 metaG | ecosystem: Environmental > Aquatic > Non-marine Saline and Alkaline > Hypersaline >...
TATGACAACGGCTGCGATGGATTTGCTGACGCTCAAGGATTTCATAGCGGCGATTGTATGTGACCCAGCGCATCGGACAAGCGAAAACCGGCGTTGAACCGCGACGCGGGCGTCCAATCTTTCGCGAGAAAACTGGTTCCGCACACTGACATGCGCCGTCGCTGACGTTACACTCTATGGGACTTGATTCGGTTTCATTTATTCCTAACAGCCGCCCGGGCGGCGATGTGAGGTCAGGTTAATGGCTGAGATGACAATTCGTGTAGATGAGCTTATGGAATCCAGCGGGGTCAAGTTCGGCACAAGCGGGGCGCGGGGGCTCGCTGACGCCATGACTGATGAGGTCTGCTACGTTTACACCTCCGCGTTCCTGAAGCATCTGGCGGCTGAAGGCATGATTGAGGCCGGGGCGGATGTCGCGATCGCCGGGGATCTGCGCCCCAGCACCGATCGAATAATGGCCGCGGCGGGGCGGGCTGTTCTGGATATGGGGTGCAACGTCATCAACACCGGCAAGATCCCCTCGCCGGCGGTTGCGTATTACGGGCTGGTCAAGGGCGCCGCTACGGTGATGGTGACCGGGTCTCATATTCCCGACGACCGCAACGGGATCAAATACAATCGCCCCGACGGTGAGATCACCAAGGTCGACGAGGCGGGGATCAAGGCCCAGGAGGTATCGTTCAATGATGCGCTTTTCGGCGACGACGGCATGTTGGCCGAACCGTTTGAGCTGCCGGTTGTCGCGGGGGAGGCCGGCGAGATGTATGTCGCGCGGTATGCGGACTACTTCGGCGCCGGCGCTCTTGCCGGCAAGAAGATCGGCCTGTATCAACATTCCAGCGTCGGACGCGAGTTGATGTACGACATACTCACCGGGCTCGGAGCCGATGTGACGAAGCTCGGTTTTTCCGATACTTTCATCCCGGTCGACACCGAGGCGATCCGCCCCGAGGACGTCGAACTGGCGAGTCAGTGGGCGAGCGAAAACGATTTCGATGCGATAGCGTCCGCCGACGGCGACACGGATCGTCCGCTGCTCAGCGACGAGCTGGGCGTCTGGCTTCGCGGCGACGTGTTGGGCATTCTCTGCTCGGCGTATCTCGGCGCCGACGCGGTCGTCACGCCGGTCAGTTGCAACAGCGCCGTCGAGAAGTGCGGGCTGTTCGGGCGGGTGATTCGCACTCGGATCGGCTCGCCGTACGTTATTGCGGGGATGGTTGAAGCCGCCGCCGCCGGGGCCGAGTGCGTAGTGGGATACGAGGCCAACGGCGGATTCCTGACCAATTCGGACCTTTCGCGCGACGGCAAGACGCTGACCGCTCTGCCGACTCGCGATGCGATCCTGCCGATCGTGTCGGTGATGCTGCTGTCGATTCGCGAGGGCAGGACGATCTCGCAACTGCTGGCGGATCTGCCTCAGCGATTTACGGCGTCCAACCGCCTGAAGGAGTTTCCGACCGAAAGGTCCAGGGCCAAACTCGCCGAATTCGCCGAAGGCGGGGCGGGGGCGTTTGAGGCGGCGTTCGGTCATCTTTGCGGAGCCGTTGCCGATATTGACGCGACCGACGGGCTGCGTGCGACTTTTGACAACGCCGAAGTAATCCACCTGCGCCCCTCGGGCAACGCGCCGGAATTCAGATGCTACAACGAGGCCGCCGCGCCCGCACGCGCCGCGGAGCTTAACGACGCCTGTCTGGCGGTGATGGCCGCCTGGCGGACATGAAATTGGAGCCAACTATGAAACTGACGACACACGCGACGGCGATTGCGATGCTGAGCATGATCCTCCTGGGATGCCAGGGCGGTTCGGACACTCCCGACCCCGATCCGGGTCCGACGACCGGCCCCGCCGCGGCGCCGGCGCCTTCCAAGGCGCCCGACATCACGAGCCTCGAGCCCGGCGAGACAGCCGAGATCTTCAACGGCAAGGATCTTACCGGGTGGAACACCCTGACCAAGGAGTATTTCGACGCCGCGGGCAAGGTGTTTGTGAAGGACGGCTCGATGTTCCTCGGCGTCGGCGCCGACATGACCGGCGTGCAGTGGGCCGGTGAGATGCTCAAGGACGATTACGAAATCACGATCGAAGCCCGCCGCACGAAAGGTTCGGACTTCTTCTGCGGGCTGACCTTCCCGATCGGCGACAGCTACGTCAGCCTGATCATGGGAGGCTGGGGCGGCGGGGCGGTGGGTTTGTCGAACGTGGACGACATGTCGGCGGTCGAAAACGACACCAGCCAGTACATCGAGTTCAAGCAGAACAAGTGGTATCTGATCGAGGTCAGCGTCACCGACGGGCGGATCGCGGTGTTCCTGGACGACAAGAAGATCATCGACCAGGAGACGAAGGATCACCGCTTTGCGATCTGGCCGCAGCAGGAGCCGGCCCGTCCGCTGGGCGTGGCGACGTATGCGACCGAAGGCGAGTTCCGCCGCATCACCGTTAAGCGCCTGCTGGCGATTGGCGACGAGTAAGTCCGGATAATAGAACGCCGGCGACAACCTGTTGGTCGCCGCCGGCGCGTGAGTCTGCGGGTCTGAGTCTATTACCGTCTGTGTCCGCCTCTGCGTCCGCCTCGCGAGGACTGGGACTGCGGTCCGCGCTGAGGTCCTCTGCCCATCATGGGACCTCGCTGCGGCCCGCCGCGTCCGAATCTCGACTGCGGTCCGCGTTGCGGTCCGCCCATCGGGCATTTGCCCTGAGGTCCGCACTGCGGCCCGCGGCGTCCGAATCTCGACTGCGGTCGGCGCTGGGGTCCGCCGCGTCCGAACATTCCCATCGGTCCGCCACGGAATCCGCCGCGTCCGAATCCGGACTGCGGTCGGCGCTGGGGTCCGCCGCGTCCGAACATTCCCATCGGTCCGCCACGGAATCCGCCGCGTCCGAATCTTGACTGCGGTCTGCGCTGGGGTCCGCCGCGTCCTTTGCGGTGTCCGCCTCTGGAGGCTCCGTGACGGCTTCCGCCTCGTCGCCCGTGGTGCGAATAGCGCGACGACTTGCCGCGGCTTCCGCTGAATCTGCTGCGTGAGCTTGAAGAACTCGGTCCGGGACGCCGGCTCATCTTCGCCCGCATTGCTTCGTGCATCTTCTTTATGAACTCTTCTCTTGAGCGCGGGGCTTTCGACCCGGCGGCGGCTTTCTTTCGCATATCTTCGAAACGCTTCTTAATCTCTTCGCTGGGTCCGCGTCCGCTGAAGCCGCGATGCTGTCCCATTCTTTCCCGCATTCTCTTGATGAACTCTTCTCTGGAACTCGGTCGGCCTTTCGATCCTTCGGCAGCTTTCTTCCGCATCTCTTCGAAACGCTTCTTCATCTCTTCGCTGGGTCCGCGTCCGGAGAAACCGCGTCCGGGTCCGCGCCCGCCGGAGAATCCTCCGCCCATCGGTCCGCGTCCGCGGAAGCCGCGATAATGCGAGCCGGGCCGGCCGGGAGCTTTGGGTTTGACTATCTCCTTCTTGTCCTTGTCGGACTTCGGCGCCTTCATCTCGGGCGCCTTTTTGTCTTTGTCGCCCTTCTTGACTGACTCTCGCTTGTCGTCGTATCGTCCGCGCCGACCGTGCCCGCGTTGGGCCAGTGCCGACGTTGCTGAAAAGGCGATCGCCAATCCCAGTGCGGCTGCTGTAAACCTGTATCTACTCATAATTTAGCTCCTTTGCTAATTTCCGCCCTTTCCGGGCGCCGACGAAATATGGATTACAAAACAGGATGCTGCATCTGTAATTTATGTGTGCGCTGACGGCTGACGGTAACATTGAATCCGGATAATTCCTGAGCATCGCCATTTGTTAGCGCATAAATACAGGCCGGAGCGGTGTTTAGTAAAAACGCCCGCTCCGGCCTGGGTATATCGGCGTCAAGTTGTCGCTGCGCTACAGGCTCCAGCCTTTGCGATATTCAATGTGGAGCAGTTCGTTGGCTTTGGGGCAGTTGGTGAATTTCATCTGCTTGGCGTCGAATTCCAGCTTCTGCCCGCTGAATCGCATCGCAAGTACGCCCAGGAGCACCATTTCGGTCAGTGCTCCGCCGTATTCGAAGTTGGAGCTGGCGGGCTTTCCGTCCTTGCAGGCGCGGATCCAGTCGCCCATGTGGCCGTTGGTGACGCGCCGGATCGTCTTGGGCGGGCGCTTGGGATCGAATTCCTTCTGTTTGGTTTCGGGGAATATCCGCATCCCGCCTGCGCCGTGCGAACCATGCATGATCGCTGATTTGCTTCCGTACAGAATCGCTCCGCTGGAGGGCATATTGCGTCCTTTCTCCAGTTCCTTGGGACGGGGCGTTTTGTATGTGCCGTCGGTCCATACCAGCTTGACTGCGGGCATTTCGCCTCGCGCGGGGAACTGGTACGTCAGCGTCGAGGCGATCGGGAACGCCTGGTCGGCCAGTTCGGGCTTGTGATGCTTGACCTCGGAGATAATGCTGGTGGGGTATCCCAGGTCCAGGGCCCAGAACGCCGGGTCGAGTATGTGGCAGCCCATGTCGCCGAGAGCTCCGGTTCCGTACGCCAGCCACGCGCGCCACTTGAACGGGTGGTACGCCGGATGGTACGGGCGCTCCTTGGCCGGTCCCTGCCACAGGTCCCAGTCGAGATGCTTGGGAACAGGCGGCGTGCCTTTGGGCAGCTCCCGTGCGGCGAAGTTCGCGTACCACGGTCCCTTGTCCGGACGATTCGTCCAGGCGTGAACCTCCTTGACGTCGCCGATGGCGCCGGCGGCGATCCATTCCTTTGTCAGGCGGATGGCTTCGGAGGAGTGCCCCTGGTTGCCCATCTGCGTCTGGACTTTGTACTTGCGGGCGGCCTCTTTGAGCGTGCGTGCTTCCACGACGGTGTGGGCCAGGGGCTTCTGGCAGAACACGTGTTTGCCGAGCTGCATGGCGGCCATCGAGGTCACCGCGTGGGTGTGGTCCGGCGTTGCGATCATGACCGCGTCGATATCCTTCCGCTTTTCGAGCATGACGCGGAAATCTTTGTACGTCTTGGCCTTTGGGAAATGCTTGAATGTTCCGGCGGCTTTCTGGGAGTCCACGTCGCACAGGGCGACGACATTCTCGCCGCCGCACTGCCGCATGTTGCCGCCTCCCATCCCGCCGACGCCGATTCCGGCGATGTTCAGCTTGTCGCTGGGCGCCGGGGCCTCCTTGGCGCCCATTACGTGACTCGGCACGATCGTCAGCACGCTTGCCCCGGCCGCGGCTCCGGCGCCCGCGGCGAGAAAGCCACGACGCGTAAGCCTGGCCGCTTTTGATTTCTGATCTTTCATAGGTTGTCCTCTTCGGCAGGTTAGTGAAACTGCTACTGACATACTTCCCGGCGGATAGAGTGCGTGGCGCCGTTCGTAGACGCGGCATCTTGCCGCGTTGCTTCTTCCTTTCGCGGATAACGCGGCAAGATGCCGCGTCTACGAACGGCGCCGCGATTCAGGCTACGCGCTTTATCCATCTAGTGGTCAGTAGCGTACCAAGCTGCAGCCCGCAGATGCAAGGGTTCATGCCGCCGAAAACGCTTTGGTCGGAGGCTTTTGGGCCGATACAATATTGCTCGACACGAAAGGACTGTTTATGCGACTGCGAATACTGAGATTTGTCGGATGTCTGGCTGGGCTTGCTTGCTTGTGCGGCCCGGCGCCCGGGGCCGCGAAGAAGACGTTAATCGCCCACGGCGGAACGTGGACGGTTCGCGACGGGGCTGTCTGGAGCGACGGCGGACCGGGTCCGAAGCTCGTGGCGAGGGGAACGGACTTTGCCGACGGACAGGCAGGCGTCGAGGTCTACTTTGACGACAGGAAGAGCGGCAACGCCGGGCTTATCCTGCACGTCAGCGACGCACGGGTTGGGGCCGACAATTTCATCGGATACGAAATAGCGCTCCACCCGGATCTACAGCAGTTGCGCCTGGGGCGCCACAACAACAACTTCAAGCTCATGAAGGACATAAAAACGCCTGTGGCGGTCAGGCGTTGGATCCCGATCGTCGTGCGGATAAAGGGCGGACTGATCGAGGTCGACGTTGACGGTAAGAAGATCGCGTCATTACGAGACCCGCAGGCCTTCCTTCCGCCGGGAGCGGTCGGTCTGAGACCCTGGATTCGCAAGGCCGGATTCCGCAACCTGTGGGTCGTTCAGAAGGGGAAGAAACGCAAAATTGAGTTCCGCCAGGATTTGATCGCCGGCGCGGCGGCCGCGCCGACCAAACGCAAAACCAAGGTTAAGCCGAAAGAGGCTCCGAAGATAACGACTGCCCAACAGCTTGCCTTGAAGGCACGGTTCGTAAAGGCTGTCCCGCGCCTGGCGTACGTCAAGCGTCACCACTTCAAACGCCCGTTCGGGATCGGGTCGATTATCGGGTGGGACATCTTCACCCCCGGCGGCGGGATATACCTCCGCGATCTGACGAAGACCGGCCCCGAAGCCGAGACCGAACTGTTCCGGAACGACGACGGAACTGTCTACGACATGAGCCTTTCGTTCGACGCCAGGAAGATTCTCTTCGCCTGGCGAGACTGCAGGAAGAGCCAGCCGTTCCATATTTACGAAATCGGCTCCGACGGCAAGGGGCTGCGCCAAATCACCCGCGGGCGTTTCCACGACATCCATCCGTTCTATCTGCCCGACGGCAGGATCGGGTTCGTCACCTCCCGCGTCGAGACGTTCACCATGTGCCAGCCGGGCGCGGCGTGCGCTTTGTACATTATGGATGCCGACGGCAAGAATATGCGGCGGATCCACTTCGGGACACTCGCCGATCACTCGCCGTGGGTGCAGGACGACGGGCGAATCCTCTTCACGCGGTGGGAGTACCAGGACAAGAACCTCACTTACGCCCAGGGACTCTGGACGATCAATCCCGACGGCACTCGCCTGCGTCTGTTCTACGGAAACACGATCTACGAACCTGCGGTCACCTGGCAGGCCAAGACTATCCCCGGAACCTCGATGGTGCTCTGCACCCTGGCGCCGCATCACGGCAATCCGATAGGGGCGATCGGGACTATCGACCGCGGCAAGGGGCTGGAGAACCCGCTGGCTATCAGGAATCTCACGCCGGACGTGCCTTATCGCCCGGATCTCAACCGGGCCGGTTTCGGCGACAGACAGTATCAAAAATCGTATCGCGACCCGCACCCGATTTCCGGCGATCTGTACATGGCGTCGTATCGCCCGGCGGGGCGGTTCGGGGTCTACGCCCTCGACGACAAGGGCGCCAAGGCCCTCATTTTGGCCGATCATGAACTCTCGTGCTTCAACGCGCTTCCGCTGGCGCCCAGGACGCCTCCGCTGAGGAAGCCGATGCTCCCGCCTTCGGACAGCAAGTTCGGCACATTCATCGTCACCAACGTTTACGAGGGGCTTACCGGCGTCAAGCCGGGGCAGGTCAAGGCGATTCGCGTGATGCGGGTCTACGCCAAGCCGTGCAACATGCGGGGGCGCAGGGCCTACGACATGGACCCGCTGCAGTCCCGCGCGACTTACTACTCCAAGCAGTGCGTCGGGACCGTTCCGGTCGACGCGGCGGGGACCGCCAGCTTCAAGGCGCCGGCCCAGGTCGAACTGTACTTCCAGGCCCTCGACGCTTCGGGCAGGGAATTGCAGCGGATGGGCACGATCACCCAGATCATGCCCGGCGAGACCCAAAGCTGCATCGGCTGCCACGAGAGCGCCTTCATGGCCCCGCCGAGCGGTGCGGCGTTCGTCAAGCTGCTGCGCCGCAAGCCGGACGACATCACGCCGCCGCCGTGGGGCGACGGGCCGATGGATTTTTCCCGGCACATCCAGCCGGTGTTCGACAAGTACTGCGTAAAATGCCACTCCGGCGCCGATCCCGACAAGGGCCTGGACCTCTCGGGCGACAAGACTCGTTACTTCAACATGGCCTACGATTCGCTGCTGGACCGGGGCATGGTCCAGCATCAATGGCTGCTTCGCGCGCCGGTCAGGAACTGGGCTCCGTTGACGACCGGTTCGCGGGTCAGCAAGCTGATGAAGTACATCGAGGGCAAGCACGGCAAAGTCGTTGTCGACGACGAGTCGCGGCGGCGGATTTACATCTGGATCGACGCCAACGTTCCGTATTACGGGACATACGATCACACCCGCCCCGGCACGCCGGGATCGCGGGACCTGTGGACCGGACCCTGGATTGGGCGCCTGAGAAACGCCCTGAAGGCCGCCGGGCTGAACGGCGGATTCGGGCACACGGATGTCAACCTGACGCGGCCGGAGTTCAGCCGGGTGCTTGCGAAGCGCCTGGCGAAATCCGCCGGCGGCGCCGCCGACGACAGGAAAGCGACGTTCAAGAGCAAGTCGGACCCGAAGTATGTTGCGGTCCTCAATGCGATCCGGGCCGGCAAGAAGGCCCTCGACGCCAATCCGCGAGTGGACATGCCAGGCGCCAGACCAAAGCCGTATCCAAGGGACTACGGCAAACTCTACACCGGCTTCGCCGGCCCGTAGCGTCAGGCGCCCGCGCCATGGGGCAAGCCCGTCGGTCAGTTGCCGTCAAATCGTGCAGCCTGAAAGGCTGAGATTCGAAAGCCCAGGGCAAAGCGCAGGCCGCAGGCCGAAGCGTCGCCCTGGGTATGATGATCGTAACAGGGTCAAGCCCTGAATGGGCGCAACCGATGTGTTAGCAGCATGTTGCGCCCCTACAGGGCTTGGATTACAATTTGAACCCTAACCCAGGGCGGCGCTACGCTGTGCCCTGGGCTGTCGAATCTCAGCCTTTCAGGCTGCACGGCAAGGCTTGCCTCAACCGCCGCAACTAAGCGCCGACAAATGTGAGCACAGGCAAGCCGCCGACGTTCGGTCAGGAGATGCTGTGGATCACGCCGGACAGCGCCGCGAGCATGGCCAGTCGAATGAACCACGACAGCACAACGAGGATCACCGCCCCGAGGAAGTCGACCTGGAACCACTTGACCATGAGGGTCCAGAACACCACCATGACGATCAGGTTGACCAGGATCGCGTGAAGCGGCACAGATAAGATGATGATCTCGGGGATTATCGCGATCACCGCGAGCTTCCAGAGCGTCTCGGGCCACGGCGGGACGGACAGATCGGCGATGTTCTGCCCGATGGCGATAAGGATCACCAGCGACAGCCACGAAAACAGCAACCCCGCCGCCATGAGCAAAGCAATTTCCATGATTCCAACTCCTTTCCGCCAGCCCCGCGCAAGAGCTTGTCCATTCGATATTGTTGTAGTCGACCGCCCGTATCAAGATTTATTGTATCGGAGCTGACGCTCCCATGCTACTGCAAATGATGCGGTATTCCTGCGAATGTGCGTGGGCGTTAAACCGCCGCACGGCCGACAAGACCGCAGCGCGACCGACGGGAAAGAAGGTGCGCCTGCGTCCGCCTTCGGCTTCCGAGGTGAGTCCCTTTTTCCCTGACACAGCAGGTTCAGCCGCCGTCGGTATTGACCGCCGGATGGAAAGAGCGTGCGAGTCTTCATCGCAGATCAAGGGCGTTATCGTCATCGCTCACCGTCGCTTGCGGAACCAGCGGGCGGGGTGTTTGAGTCTTGCCCGCCACTTGGCCAGCGTCGAGGTGTCCTTTTCGGGATCGGACAGTATGATCGAGTAGAACCAGTCGGCGGCCTCCTGGGGGAAGCCGCCTTCGTCGACGGGTTTGAACGGGATCGGGATTATCTGATCGGGGTGCTTGAGCCCCCAGTCGATGAACCGCTCGGTTTCTGCGATCATCGCCTTTTGGTAGGCGCGCCAGGATTCTTCGACGTTCCAGTCCACTGGTTATCCGTATGTTGTCCCGCCCGGCGCGGCGCCGCGCCGGGCGGTTGTGTTGTCACCGGGTGCTACTGGGGCGCCCGATCGGTCTTTCGCGCGAAGTGCGCGATTGTCACCATCAGGAAGAACAGCCCGACACCGCCGAGTCCGACCCATCCGCCGCCCCACATGCCCGGCAGGCCCTTGGTCTTCTTCCAGGCCATGTAGACGCTTCCGACCAGAACAGCCGCCACGCCGACCAGCATCAGCAGGTTCCAGATCCATCGCAGCAGGAACCGGGGCATGTCGTCGCCCAGCAACTTGCGCTGGTTCAGCAGCAGTGCGAACGTGGTGTAGGCGATCGGGATCACTATGAACCCGATCACGGACGTCGGTATCGCCAGGAACGGAGCGGCGCCGGACCAGATGAACGGGCCGAGCACCCCCACCGCGGGGATCATGCAGCCGAAACGGTACAGCCAGCCGTGCGACGGTCGGTCGACCATCTCGCAGATCGTGAAGCCGTTGATGAGCATGAGGATAATGATGCTGGAGATCGCCATGCCGACTACGCCTATGCCGAACACGTAGTGGGCCACCACGTCGCCGGTAAGCGGCGACAGGGCCTTGGCCAGGTGGATCGAGTCGCGACGGACGAGCATAGCCGCCAGCTTGCGGTCCGGCAGCGGCAGTTCCTTGATCCTGGTGTCCAGGGCCGCGGCGATTTCCTCGTTGCTCTTCTTGGCGCCCTTGCCGAACTGGACCGGATGGGGGACCGCCCCCAGCGCCATTTCCTCTTTACTCTTCTTGGCGCCCTTGCCGAACTGGGCGTCGAAATCCTTGTCGCCCATCTCCTTCTTGATCCGACCGATGGCCTGTTTCCTGTATCCGTCCATCAGCTTCTTGTCGATCGGATTGACCGAACCTTCTTGGGCCTTCTGCAGAACCGGCATCAGGAGGCTCATCTTGTCGTCAAGCCGTGCGAACCCGATGAACTGCGCGTCATTGACAGTCGGCAGAACAGCCGCCGCGGCGGCCTTGGGGAAACTGTCCCTGGCTGTCTTCAGAATGTTCTCTTCGTAGGCCTTGGCGACTATCGCCTCGATTTGTGCGCTCTTCTGTTCGTCCGACAGGTCGCCGAATCCCGCCTCGGACGTCTTGGCGACAATGGCGATCGACGCCTCTTCGGCGGAGAACGGAACGCAGGGCTTCTGGTGGAACTGGACGGCCGAGGCGATTACGACGCAGCCGGTGGCCAGGACGAACGGAATGAACAGGCCCGTGGACAGGTCGAACACCGCCAGCCCGCGGAACTTCCTGTTCCACCCGCGCTTCAGCATCGAATACGGCAGGAGGAAGGTCATGTTGATCCCCACCGCGGTCGCCGCGGCGGCTATCAGGACGTCCTGCTGCTCGCCGACGATCTTGTCTGACCAGTATGACCCGAAGGCGCCGGCGTCGGCGAGTATCGCGCTGAACTTGTCGGCCGGCTCCCACAGCATGTTGACGTCGGGTATGAATCCGTTGCCGATCTCGCTCCAGTTCAGCACGCCTTCTTTGGACATGTACGCCACGACGCCGACAAACGAGATCACGATCACCGCGACCATGAGCTTCAGCAGGATGTTGAACAGCTTGAGGCCCCATCCGCCCGAATCGTAGAGGAATACGATGATTATGCACAGCAGCGCGATCGAGCCGGATATCCAGGCCTTGGCTTCGGACGGGTCCAGCGTCTTGAACGTTTCGGGCATCAGGTTCTGCATTATCCCGCCGCAGGCCAGGTTAAACTGCGGCAGCGACCAGACGCAGTTGGCCAGCAGCGTCGCAAGCAGCCATCCCCAGCCCAGGACGGGGTTCACGTGCGTCCTGATCGCCTGGAACGGCTTTTCGCCGGTCGACAGCGTCACGTAGCTGATGGCGCTGAGCATGATGATGCCGATGATCATCGCCACCGGCTGCAGCCACAGCAGCGAGAAGCCCGCCAGGACGCCGAGGTAGAGGCTTGCGCCGAGCGATCCGCCGCCGAGGGTTATTGCGCTCTGCAGCCAGCCCGGGCCCGACAGCTTGACGTATGCTCCAAGCGTGGCGATGCGTCCTTTGGCGTGGGCGTTTTCGATTGTTTGAAGGTCTTTTGCGACTCCCGAGAGTTTCTCCGCCATGTCCCTTGCCTCTTTTAGTCCAGTGTTGTTATGGAAACTTCCGTTCCCTTTTGCTCAGCCGAAACGTATGCGCTGTAAATTGTCGTTATGCAGTCGGCGGCCAGTGTGATGTTCGACTCGACCGGATCGCCGTACGCAACTGTCCGGTAAAACGCCTCTATCTCCTGCGGATAGCCGGTGAACCAGTCTTCATCCGGCGAGGGCTCCGACCAGCCGGCCTTGGTCCCGATCTTCTCGACGACGTATATGTCGTCGAAGTTCGACTCCAGGCAGTTGTAGGTCTTCATCGCCGAGTTGGGATTGATGTTGCATATGCTGCGGTGATTGTTGGTCGAGACCTCCAGCCAGTTGTGGATCCCGCCGACGATGATGTCCGAGGCGAAGATGTCGGCGATCGTCCCGTCTTCGAACACGATGTGCATCGCCGAGAAATCGTCGATGTCGTGGTAATCGTTGCGAATGTGCCCTTCGTCGCGGAAGTTGTCCATCCGGGTGATCGCATGAACGCGGGCCGAGACGCTCGCCGGGCGGATCGGCTTTCCGTCTCGGGCTATTCCCTCGACTCGTTTGAGATACAGGGCGGCCGTCAGAGGGTGGCAGCCCTTGCCGATCATCACCCCGCCGCCGGAATACTTCCACTGGGCGTAAGTCTTGGCGTGCGAACCGGAGTGGGCCTCTTCGCCGTGGATCCAGAGTATCTGGGCGCCGGTCTTCTCGAGTATCTCGCGCTCTTTCTGGATCGACGGTGCGTAGACCCAGTTTTCGGCGTAGAGGATCTTGCCCTTGCTGGCGTGCTCGGCCGCCAGCATCCGCTTCAGCGATTCTATCGCCTCGTCCAGGGCGGTCTGCTTGCAGCAGGTGTCGCCGTTGAATTCGTCCGACCCGTCGCCGAAGTAGCCGGTAAGCGGCTTTTCTACGATCACGAACTTGTCCTTTTTCAGCGCCGCCACGGCGACTTCCTCGTGTGCGGTGGCGGTAGTGCAGACATGCAGCACGTCGACGCTGTCGATAAGCTCATCGAGCGTGTCGAACGCCTTTATATCGCGTTGTGCGGCGAAATCCCTGGTCTGATCGGCGTCGATCGCGAACACGCCGACGACCTGGGGGCTGGTGCCGTAAACCTTCTTGACCGCCTCGAAATGGAACGAGGCGGAGAACCCCGCGCCTGCAATTCCGCTGCGAACTTCTTTTCTGTTGGCCATAGACGCCTTCCTTACAACGTTATACCTCCCCGGACCGACACTATGATGCCGACCCGGAGCCCCGACTGCAAGCGAATTGTGGGAGTCGGAGGCTGCGAAAACGGCTTTCCGCCACGGATGTCACCGATAGCAGTGATGGTTACGGCCAAGACCGCGACAACGGCCGGAGGCGACGGCGATAGCGGCGGATAGTACGGATGCTCACGGCGTTTCGACGCAGAGACGCAGAGGTGCATAGGCTCAGAGGACCTGTACGCCGGCAGGCGGACGGCCACGGCGAACCTCGTCCTTAGTTGCGACAACAAACGGCGACCGAGATAGAGCGACAGCGAAAGGTCCAGGCTCCTGCTCGCATGCTTGTGCGTGTAGAAGCTGGGCTTCACAGGGGGGAGGAAACGCATCTGGCTGTGAAGGTTCGCGAAACGGGATGGAGTGTCAAGCGGAAATAACGAAACAGGCTGTAAGGTATTTATGCGTAATATATTATGGATGGTGTGCGTCCGATCCTTCGGTGGCGTGTTCGGAGTATTCCGAGTATATGGGCCGAAATAGGGGGCTTCACAGGGTGCGAAACTGTGAAGCTGGTGAGAAGCTCTTGCTTATGCGGGCAGCAGGAATGTTCCACGTGGAACAATCGCGTTTGAGGGCCTGAGCTTGTTCTGAGGCTTCGGGCTTGGACTTGTCGGATCGAGAGTGTAGAATCTCGGTGAGGCATTATCATGATCAGACGCACAGACGTACTTGGAGCAATCTTTGCTGTTATCGCCGCGGCGAGCGGAGCGGCTCTTGCGGCTCCGGCGGGGGACGGAGCCAAACGGATCGAGGCCGACTGGGTCCGGGAGGAGTGGGTCACCCGGAGGCTCAAGCCTGCTGGGGCGATCGAAGGGGCGATCAAGCGGGGGCGGCTGATGATCGCTGATTTCCGCAAGGCCGGGGCGGCGCTCGCGGCCGACAGGGCGGCTGAGAAACTCGACGCTGTCGAGAAGAAACTGGCGATACTCGCCGAGAAGGCGGTCGCCGTTAAGGCTTATGAAGCAGCATATTTCGAGGCCCGCCGGGCGGTGCGGGAGCTGGCGTTTTCCAATCCGAAGCTGGACTTCAAGGAGCTGCTGTTCGTCAAACGCAACTGGCCGAAATGGAATCACCAGTGCTCTCACCGCGTCGGCGAGGCCCAGCAGCCCGGGGCGAATCTGTGCGTGCTGTCGCCGCTGTCGCCTGACGGCAAGGTGCGGGACGTGCTTGCCGGCGAGTTCGCCGCCGGCGGGGTCGGGCGCCCGGACCTGTCGTACGACGCTAAACGGATCGTCTTTCCGTACGCACCGCGGCGCCCCAGGCCGACCGCCTACGGCTACGGCCTGCCCGGCGTCCGCGGCGGGGCGTGCCTGTCGTACGACATATACGAAGTTGGACTCAGCGGCGGGGCGCCCAGGCGCCTGACGAGCGATCCGAAAAATGAAGACACCGAACCGTGCTACATGCCCGACGGCAGGATAGCGTTCATGTCGTCCCGGGCCGGGCGGCTGGTCCAGTGCGGCGATTGGGCCCTGGCCTGCGGGATGTACTCGATGAAGCCCGACGGGTCGGACGTCCGCCAGATCACCGAACCGAAGGAAGGCGAGTTCTACCCCAGCATGCTCGAAGACGGGCGGATCATGTACACCCGCTGGGATTACGTGATGAAGGGGTACAACGTCATCCAGCAGCTCTGGGCGGTCAACCCCGACGGGCGCCGCGCCCAACTGGTCTACGGCGATCATTACGCGTTCGCACGCGGGCCGATCGCCTTCCAGGAGGCCCGCCAGATACCCGGCACGAGCAGGGTCATCTGCGTAGGGGCCGCTCACCACAACAGCGGCGTCGGGCCGATCATGATCGTAGACCTTGCCGGCAATCGCGGCGGCCCGGAGTTCATGCGAAGGATAACGCCCCAGGTCGCCTATCCGGAAATCCGATTCGCCAGCGAAGTGCTGGACAAGTACAAGGCGACTCAGCATACCGATCGGGGGCGAACGGACGCCGGCTGGTACGCCAGTCCCTATCCCCTGAGCGAGAACCAGTTTCTGGCGGCCTACTCGTTCGACAAGAACAACACCTCGACGCACGGATACGGTTTGTATCTGTGCGACATCCACGGGAATCGCGACCTGATCTATCGCGGCGAAGGCTTTTCGTGCTACTCGCCGATCCCGATTCGACGCCGCACGAAACCGAGGATCATCCCTGACATGGTCGCCGGCGTGGATCCCAGGACGCCGGGGGTGCTGACGGTCACCGATATTTACCAGGGTCTCGACGGCGTCAAGCGCGGCGAGGTCAAGCACCTGCGCGTGCTGGAGACGTATTCCAAGACGGTTCACACCACCCCGCAGCGCGTCGACATGGGCGTCGGCTGCGGGTGGGACGCCCGCGGCGTGCTGGGCGTTGTCCCCGTCGAGGACGACGGGTCGGTCCACTTCGAGGTCCCTGCGTTCAAGCAGTTGTTCTTCGAGGCACTGGATAAGGACTACCTCGAGATCCGCCGGATGCGGAACTTCATGAACGTGATGCCCGGTGAGAAGACCGGCTGCATCGGCTGCCATGAACCTTACGGAACGCTGGGGGGCAAGGTCCGCTCGGGGGCGTCTGTGGCGATGAAGCGTCCGCCTTCGAAGCTCGCGCCGCCGCCGTGGGGCTCGGGTCCGATGGACTTCAAGCGGGTCGTCCAGCCGGTGCTGGATCGCCGCTGCATACGCTGCCACGACGGGGCTGCGAAGAGAGACAAGGACGACGCCAAATCGTTCGATCTTCGCGGGACTAAAATGCTGATCGCCCCGGCCCCGTACGATCGCGACCAGGGGCCGCAGCACGCGGTGTCGGATTCGTTCCTGAAGCTCGTGGGCTACGTTTCGTACGTTAGGACCGGCGGATACCAGGGCCGGCGGCTGCCGCTGGCGACAAACGCCACCGGGTCGCGCGTCAGCAAGCTGATGAAACTGCTGGCCCGCGGCGGGCATTACAAGGTTAATCTGAGCACGGACGAATGGCGGGCGCTGGCCGCGTGGATCGACTGCAACGCCCCGTTCTACGGCGGCTGGGATAATATCGTGATCGCGAAGAAGGCCCCGCGCCGGCCCGTCGCGCCGCCGGCGAATCAGGGCAAGGCACTCGCCGCTCGAAGGAAGGCGATCTCCAATAAGCTGCCGCCGGGGACAAGGCTTGATGCGTTCCTCAACTGCGGCTCGGAGGCGACCAACTACGCCAAAGACAAGGTGCGAATCATACCGGTCCGGGGTCGCAACTGGACGTTCACAAGAAACAAAATCCCCGGCGCCTGCGCCACACAGGGAACGATACTGTTCGACGGCAGGGAGGTGGTTTTCGAGATCAACCGCCTGGACGCCTCGCGGATTTACGGCGTTCACTTGACCTGGTGGGATTTCGACACCAACGCACGAAAGCAGAGCGTGCGGATATCGAACATCGACGGCTCATCGGCTCGGACCCCGATAGGGACGACCGCGTTGCCGAGCTGGAAGATCGGGAAACAGCCGCCGGTCGAGATTACGTTTGCGATCGATCGGTCGCTGGCCAAAGCCGGCAAGTGCAAACTCGCGGTTCGCAGGGAGGCTGAGCACAACAGCGTTATCTGCGAGATATGGATCACTTCCAGGCCCGCGAAATGAAAGCCGATTCGCGTTGACGGCCTCAATGAACCTATGGACTCCTGACGTCCCAGATCGCCCCGGGATTGGCGACAAATCGCGAGATCGGTTTGGCCTTGTTGGGGTCCTTGGTCGCCGCGGGGTGCGCCTCGTACCGCTTGCCGATACCGGAGGTCCGCGTCAACTGCCCGCGCGGTTTCAGCCGGGCGAATTCGCGGATATTGCCCCAGTAGTCCAGGTAAAACAGGGCGACTTCCCTGCCGCTGCCGTTTCGCACTGTTATCGAGCATCGCGGGCTGTACGAGGCTGAAGGGCTTCTGCGGCAGGCGAGTAACCTCACATTGGGCATTGCGGTTTTCAGCGCGTTGACCGCCTGCTTCGACACGCCGGCAGTATTGGCCAGAGCCGCATATTGCAGGCCGGGCAGCTTCTTCAGCAGCATCAGCCCGTTGTCGCCCCCTTTCCAGTCACAGCCGATCAGGGCGTTGACGATATCCCCGCCGTCCAGCCGCCGGTCGGGGTCCAACCCGAACCAGAGCGTCACCCGGCCCCTGTAGTTGACCTCGCCTCCGAGCCGGTGGATTTCCAGAACGGTCTGCTTGACCTGTTTGCTGACGCGATTTGACGCCAGTATCCCCGCAAGGCCGGGGCGGACCTTCATGTCCTCCTTGCCGAACGCCTTCAGCACTTTCGCCAGATTGTAGGAATCGGGGAGTTCGTTTGTCACCGCGATCCTGCGCCAGTAAAGCGGTCTGCCTCCCGCGGCCCGCCTGATCTCAAAGACGACCTTCTTGCCGCCGTACTTCGCTATCGGGAAGATCAGCGGCGGACCCCGCCTCATCCAGAGTTGCCTGATCGGCATCTTATCTTCGGGTATCGCCGTTTTCCCGACGTGCAGCGTCACGCTCCCGGCGTGTATGTCGCCGCCGCCGACGTAGCCGGCGTCCACGATCAGCCACTTGTCGCTCGGGCCTACGGCGATCTGTCTGGACAGGACCAGCGGCTGGGCCTCGGGGCGAACAGTGGCGGCGAATCTCCCGCCCGGCTCGGAAGTTTCGTCGTAGCAGCTTCCCCACGTGTAGGCGCTGTTCTTGTCGAGCCGGACTGTCCACCCGCGCCACGCGGTGATTTGCGGAGCGATTCGCCGGCGGACTTCATTCGCAAGTCCGCCGGGATCCAGCGCGATCTGGGGGTCGAGCCAGTCGAATTTGTCGCGGATGTTCAGCGGATCGGCGTTGGCGGGGTGATTGCGAGCCATCGGATCGACCTGAAGAATCAGCCGCCTGGGGACGTCGGGCGGCGAATTCAGGGATACCCATCCGGTCTCGACGGTCCTCTTCGAACCGATCATCACCGGGCTTTCGTATCGCGGCCTGAGTTGGGTTGATCCTACATACACCCGAGCGCGTGCGCATCCGCCGGTATCGACGAAGTGATCCAGCCCGAGTCGGCAGTGAAACGACCTGGCCTGGGGCGGGAGGACGAAGCTCAATCTGCTTGCGGCGTGTACGCCGAATCCCCAGCCGTATCGCCGCCCGCCGCTGCAAAGCGGCCCGCCGGCGACGTTCCGGTCGGCACGCCAAGGCAGCATCTCCGGGTCAACCGAGGCCTCAGGGGGGATGCGGGACAGCGGGATCTTGTCCGGGGCGAACGAGAAGCGCATGCGAATCGAGTTGAACCGGACCCACAGCGGATCGAGACTCCAGGCCGGCTGGATGATATGGGTCCACGTGTCCGCGGTCCCTTGCGGGGTCGGGACCGCCGCATGTTGTCGACTGATCGCACTGATCTGCGCCGAATGCCGCCGATGGCTTGCAACCTGGGAATCGTATTTCTGCTTCAGTTTCGCCACTTCGCCGACCAGCCCTTTGCGGGAGTTGGCGATCCTCTGCGGTTCTTTGCTGGTGAAGTTCGTGATCTGCCGGTCTCTGTTAGCCTGTAGTTTCGATCGTTCTTGGGCCAGCGCCGTTTCACGCGATCGCTTCAAATTCGCCTGCCGATCGCGAAACTGCCTCAGCATGTTGTCGCGTTGCTTGGCCGGCGTCTTTTCCAGTTGCTTTCGCATCGCCTGCTCGGCGGTGCGCAACTGTTCGGCGAGTTTTCGGTGTTCGCCGGCCAGGCGGGCCTCATCGGACTTTCGCTGCTGGGCCATTCGCTGTCTCAGTGCGGCCAGCGCCTTGTCGTATGCTTGCCGGTCGGCGGCCTGTATCTTCCTCAGTTCGGCCTCCTTGGCGGCGTAGTTCTTTCTCGCCAGGTCGACGGCCTTGCCTATCTGGGCCAGGCGGAGGCGGACTTGCTCAATTTGCTGCACGTAGTGCCTGCGGCGCGCGAATGCGTTCCATTCTTCTTCGGACGTCTTGAACGGTCTGGCCGCAAGCCTCGCTTCGCTTGCTGTGGCGATGAGTCCGCCGGTAGTCTCAAACCGTATCAGGCGAGCCTTGAGCATGGGGCTGACAGCCGCCAACTCCCGATAATACGCCTCCCATGGGTCGACTCGAGGCATGTGTATCTCGGCGATCTCCGAGAGCTTGACCTCGCGCGTGCCCTTGTCCAGAAGGAGCATCACCGAGTCCTTGCGCCAGCGAACGGACTTGAAACTCACGCGGCGTCCGTTGGCGAGGTACAAGTTGCCCGGGTTCAGCCGGCGTTTGGAGGGCTGTCCGACGACTATTCGCTGAATGCGGTCGGGCAGGATGCGAACGTATTGGCGAGGCCTGTAAACCGCCGACCTGCGAGAACTCGATCCGACGGTGGGCGGAAGCAGCTTCTCGACCGGCTTGACCAGCACGTGCATCGGAACATGCTGGCCGCGAATTTCAGCGGCTTCCTGTCCGCCCTCGAAGCGCCCGATAAGCCGATCGCCTCCGACGAACTCGACGTATCCGACGCAGTAGTAGTCCGCTCGCCACCGGTTCAGGGTCATGTCCCGCAGCCACACCAGCGGGCGCTTCGGGTCCGACAGCGAGGTCCCCTGCAGGTGCGGCGAACCGGGGTGCGTATGCCAGTGGTGCAGATTGTCGCCGGCAACCCGCCGTCCGTCGGCGAATGCGGCGAGGTAACGGCTCATCCGAGTCGCCCCGTCAGCCGGACAGACCGCACAGGCGACAGTCGCCAGCAACATGATCCCAATTAAAACTGAATCGGGACCTGCACCTGTTTCGGCGCCTTGGCGGTTTGGTTTGTTTTCCAATTTCATCATATTGCGGATGTCTGTATCATACAGGCCCAGCCGGGCAGGCGACAATGGAATAGATCGCCCGCGGTCCCGGAGCCGCGGACGCAAAGGCGAACATGCGATAAGAAACCCAGGAGCATCACCATGAAAGTAGTGGCATTCAACGGCAGCGGACGCAAAGACGGCAACACCGCGATAATGATCGCCGAGGCGCTGAAGCCCCTCGAGGCCGCCGGGATCGAGACCGAGATGATCCAACTGGCCGGCAACACGATCCGCGGCTGCACCGCGTGCTACAAGTGCGTCGAGAGACAGGACAAGCGATGCGTTATCGTAAACGACATCGTAAACGACTGCATCGCCAAGATGATCGAAGCCGACGGAATCATCCTGGCCTCGCCGACATACTTCGCCGACGTGAGCGCCGAGATGAAGGCGCTGATCGATCGTGCGGGGATCGTAACGCGCGTGAACGACAATCTCCTGGCCCGCAAGGTCGGAGCCGCGATAGTCGCCGTCCGCCGCGGCGGGGCGATACACGTCTACGATTCGATAAACCACTTCTTCCTGCTGTCTCAGATGATAGTGCCCGGATCGAGCTACTGGAACATCGGCTTCGGGCGGAACATCGGCGAAGTCAAGGACGACGCCGAAGGACTGCAGACCATGACCGATCTCGGCGAGAATATGGCCTGGCTGCTGGGCAAGATCGCCGATTGACGCGATGTGAATTAGACACGCCGGCGTGAGGATTCTGTGCGGTTTGCGTCTTGTTTCTTCAGGCGCAGTACGTATACTTCCGGGCTTATCGTTTACTTGGCGAATGGAGAAGATTATGCATCGCGTGATTTTTGTGTTCGGGATCGTGTCGGTCTTGTCGTTGATGTTTGCAGCCTCGTGTGGGGATCAGGGAGCTGACGCCGTCAGCCAGGCTTCGGTCGAGAAGTACAACAAGAAGATGACGCTCCCTCCAGCCGGACAGGAGTACGAGGTCATCGGCGTAAAGCCCGGTCTGTCGGGGTACATGATCAAGTACGACGACAAGCTCTACCGCGGCGGCCAGATGACCACCGAAGAGGGTCTGGAGTTCCTCAAGAGCCTTGGCGTCAAGACGGTTGTGACGATCACGCCGGACAAACACGAACGCAAGTACGTCGTCGAGGAGGGCCTGAAACTCGTCGAAGTTCCATTCGACAAGAAGGACGGACCGTCGGATGAAGTGCTGAAGAAATTCATGGACGCCGTCAAGGCCTCCGAAGGTCCGGTCTACGTGCATTGCCACGGCGGCACGCACCGCGCGGCGATCCTTGCCGGGCTCTATCGACTCTGGGCTCACGGGTGGGACTACAACAGAATGGCCGTAGAATTCGGCACGCTCGGAGGCGATCTCAAGGGCGATCACGGAATGCTGATGCGGATGCGGAAATACGCGGCGTCTCTCTAACCGGTCGGCAGCAGCAGGCGATATACGGTTCGGTTTCCGTCGTGGGCGTCGATGCTCTCGCACAGATCCTCGACGCATCCGTAGATGATCGCGGGACTGCCTGACGCAGCGTCCTGGCAGGGATCGCAGACGTCGTTGACCGCGTCGCCGTTGGTTCCGCTGGCTACGCCGCAGACGCATATCTCGACCAGCCGTTCGTCATCGTCGACGACATTCCTGGTCTTGAGGCTCAACACGCCCCCGTCGGGCATCGCGTCGCAGGCGTTCAGCGCCAGATTCACCAGCGCGATCTTGATCTGCGCCGGATCGGCGTGCACCATCGACGGGTCGGCCCGCAGGTCCGGCTTGACGTCGATCCGCTTGCTGACCCCGTGACTCAGCAGCTCGGCGGTTTCGACGACAACAGGCGAAACGTCAATCGACGCGATCTCAAAGGCCGCATGGCGATCGAAGTTCAGCAACTGTCTGGTCATTCTGGTCGCGCGCTTCGCCGCGGCGAGGATCTGGGCCAGCATGTCGTCGCATTCGGCCTGGGGGAATCCGCCCATCTGCAGCAGTTCGGCGTTGCCCAGAATAGTCGTCAGCATGTTGTTGAAATCGTGAGTGATCCCCCCGGCGAGCCTGCCGACGGCCTGGGTCTTCAGCGAGCGATACGTTCGCCGTTCGTCGGCGCTCTCGGTCGCCTCGGTAATCAACTGATAGTTGGGCTCTATGTTCTCTGTCACGATTAAATACGCTCACTTATGTTGAATTACGCGTCTATACTATAATATGTCATCGGGATAGAAGACGTTCGATATTAGCGCCAACCGGCATTATTCAGCTAAACGGGTCGATGATGAGAATTCTTGCATTGGAACCGTATTACGGCGGCAGCCACAGGAGATTCCTGGACGGCTGGTCGGCCCGCAGCATCCACGATTTTGTGATCGTCGGCCTGCCGGCCAGCAAGTGGAAATGGCGGATGAGACACGCCTCGGTGACCCTCGCCGATCGAGTCGCCGAGATGCAGGCGGCCGGGCGCCGCTGGGATGCGATCTTCTGCAGCGACATGCTCAACCTGCCGGAATTCCTGGGCCTTGCGCCCGCACCGGTGCGATCCCTGCCGACGATCGCGTACTTCCACGAGAACCAACTGACCTACCCCGACGATCGCAAGGACCCGCGCGACGCGCACTTCGGACTGTCGAACATGACAACCGCACTGGCCGGCGAAACGTGGTTCAACTCCGAATACCATCGCACAGAGTTCCTGGCGGCTCTCGGCGATCTGCTGGGGGGCATGCCGGGCTATCAACTGCCCGATGTCGTCGAGCGGATACGATCGGCCAGCCGCATCATGCCGCCCGGCGTGGAGGAGTTTCCGCCCCGAGGCCCGCGCCCCGACCGACCGCTTCGCATACTCTGGGCCGCACGATGGGAGCACGACAAGGACCCCGAGACCTTCTTCGACGCGGTAGGGCGGCTGAAGTCAGCCGGCGTGAATTTTCGCCTCAGCGTTATCGGCCGGCAGTTCAACCAGGTCCCGCCGATATTCGAAACAGCCCGGGAGCGGTTCGGCGCGCATATCGACCGCTGGGGCTACCAGGAAACGCTCGACGACTACCGAGCCGCACTGACCGAGGCTGACGTGTTCGTATCGACTGCGAGGCACGAGTTTTTCGGCATAAGCGCCGTCGAAGCCGCCGCCGCCGGAGCCATGCCAGTCCTCCCCAAACGGCTGGCGTACCCGGAAGTCTTCCAACTTGGCTGGGTCCCGAACGCCGAGAAACTGTTTTACTCAGGCGGCGCAAAAGGCCTGGCCCGCCGACTGGCCGAACTGGCGGCAGGAGACCTGTGGCACGGCGCAGCGGAGATAGTAAAGCCCCTGACCTGGCCCAAAGTCGCCGCGGAGATGGATGACCGCATGGAGGAACTGCAATCCTGAACCCGGCGCCGCCGATCCGTATGCACAACTCTCCCGGGATTGTGTGGGCACTCGATTCACGCTTCCGTAAGTTGACAACTCTATTCGTGCACAGCCAATAGATTACGGTGTTTTCGCTTGGTGATAAGCCGGCTCCGTGATATACTCGTTGTTGCTCTAGCCTGCTTAAGTAAGGGAGCGGCAGAGCTATTTTCAGCCTAATGAGGAACGGGCGTTCTCGCCAGCCTTCGCCGAAGGCTGCGGCGGGTAAGCTCACTCGCACCACCTCCAGGCCGCACAGGCCGAGTTCCCGCTACATAAGAGTTCTATGTCCATATGCGGATCGAGCCTTCCGCAGGACATGGCGGTTTTCTGTTAATACATCAGGCGGCGGTCGCCGTATGCGATCGATCCGTGAAAGGACAGTGCGATGAGAGGGATAGTTGCAGGGACCAGGCGTCAGATAGGGATCATGTCGTTTCATGTCGTGTTGTTTGCGGCTGCCTGTTTGGCTTGGGGTGAATCCAATTACTATGTGGATCCTGCGGCCAGGATTACGCTTGCCGACGGCCCCGACCACGAAAGGAGCGGTGATTTGGACGGCGGCATGGCCGCATGGTACAATTCCGTTTTGGGTCTGGTGTACGTGCAGGATCTGGAGGATCCGGATTCGCCGGCCCGTCCGATAGTGACCGCCGGCAAGCCAAGTCGCGTGAGAATATCGGGCGACTATGTCGTCTGGTACGATCACGCCCAGAATAACCACCATGTCTATGCGTGCGATATTTCGCAGCCGACCCTCACGCCGATGAGGCTGAGCAGTGCTGCGTCGTCGGAGAACATGTTGCCGGCTGTTTCGGGAAACATGGTTGTCTGGAAAGACAATCGTGTCGACCCGGCTTACTCGGATATCTGGGGTTTTGATCTGTCCGATCCGGGCCGGGGAGATTTTCTTATTGTCGAAGGAATCAAGTGGGGCATGGAATACACCGGTCGTCCCAACCCGAACATTTCCGGCGATTGGCTCGTGTGGTTTCAGGAGCCGGCGATGCCGCCTGAGCCCCACATGCCCACGTGCGAGATCAAGGCGCTGGATCTCGGCGATCCGGGCGCCGCGCCGATTACGCTGGATGTTGGATATGCTGTCGGCATTCCGCATATAGACGGCCGGACGGTCGTCTACAACGTATCCAGGGATTGGACCAACTGGGACATCGCGGGATTTGACCTGGGCGATATCGCCGCCGGTCCGTTTCCAGTATCCGACACCGGTTTCGATGAGACAGTCAGAGACATGTCAGGGGACCTGGTTCTCTACGGTTCCGGCGAATACCCCGAGGCTCTCAGACTGGTTGATCTTGCGGACATGTCAGAGCACGAAATCGACCTTGGCGGAGATGCCTGGAACTATGTCGCCCTCAGCAGGGACTGGATCATGTGGAGCCAGGACGGCGACCTATACGCCAACCGCATACTGCCCGAACCGGCGACATTGGGAATGTTCGCCTTTGGAGCCTTGGCGTTGCTGCGCAGAGGCCGAAAGCGGTAGGAGCCTTACCGAGAGAGTTTTATCCTGGAACAGAGGGTTTTGACATGAGCATCAGAGGGACGAATAGCGTTTGTGCGGCGGCTATCCTGGTCGCGGCTTTGATAACCATTCCGCTTCAGGCCGGCGAGGTCCACTGGACCAGTGACGCCGACGGCTCCTGGCATGTATCGAGCAACTGGAGTTCCGATCCGCTTTTTCCGGGGCCAACCGACAACGTCACTATCGATCGCCTCGGGTTCGATGTCGAAGTTATCCATTCGCAGAACTCGACGGTTATTAACGATCTGTTGTGCAGCGAGAGGCTGACTCTTGACGGAGGGGAGTTCACTCTGGCTGGAGCCGGGCAGATTTCCGGCGCCCTGACAATCGGCAGTGGAGCGTCACTCGCCGCCGACGGCCCCGCAGCGGACGTGCTGGCCGACGGGGCGACAACGCTGAACGGCGGCAATCTCCACGCCGTCGGCGGCGGCGAGTTGAGCTTGCCCAATGCGTCGGCCTATCTGAACCCGTCGACCGACGCCTGGTCTCACGGCTCGCTCAAGGCTGACGGAGCCGGCAGTGTGCTGGACCTGTCGAATCTGATCGCCCTGGCCGGCAGCACCGGCAGCTTTTCCGTTCTGAGCATTCAAAGCCTTGACGGCGGGTTTGTCGATTTCAACAACATAACCGAGTTTACTACCGGCGGCGTGCAGGTGCTGGCTGACACCGGCGGTGCGGTGAACCTGGCGAACATAACGAGTATGACCCCCGGGCCGGTTTTCGGCGTGACCAACAGCATCACCGCCCGCAACGGCGGCGCGGTCCATATGCATAACCTGACGATTCTGGACGGCGTGGATCTCAATATTGACGGGACTGGTGCGACGCCCACCTCCCAGATTTCCGCCTACACCAATGGCGTGGCGACTCTGAGCGGAGTGAGCCATGACTTCTCCGGCCTCACGAATGTATCGGGCACCCGGTTTGTCGTAAGCGGAGGCGACCTGGATCTGACCCACATGACCGCATTTCGCCACGCCACGATCGAACTGAAGGGCGGGGCCGACGCCTATATCGACAACGCCGTCGATATCGACGGGGCCAGTTTCATCGCGACCGGCGGGGGCGAGTTGCACGCCGTGTCGGCGACCACCCGCTCCGATTCGAGAACTGACGCCTGGTCACACGGCTGGCTCAAGGCCGACGGAGCCGGTAGTGTGCTGGACTTGTCGAATCTCACCGTACTGGCCGGCAGCACCGGCAGCTTCTCGGTCTTGAAGATCGAGGGCGCCGGCGGCGGACTGGTCGATCTTAACAACATAACGGAGTTCACCACCGGCGGGGTGCAGGTGCTGGCCGACACCGGCGGCGTGGTGAACCTGTCGAATCTGACTCACATGACTCCGGGTACGATTTTCGGCGTGACCAACAGCATCACTGCCCGTAATGGAGGCGAGGTCCATATGCATAATCTGGCGATTCTGGACGGGGTGAATCTCAATATCGACGGGACCGGGACGATGCCCACCTCGCAGATATCAGTATTCACCAACGGCGTTGCGACTGTCAGCGGTGTGAATCCTGACTTCTCGGGCCTGACCAACGTGTCGGGCAGTCATCTTGTCGCAAGCGGCGTCCATCTGGATTTGAGTCACATGACCAGCGTCTCCGGCGTGACTGTAGAACTGCTAGCCTCCGCCACCGCCGACATCAACTCCGCGACGAATATCGACGGCGCCAGCTTCGTCGTCAAGAGCGGCACTACTCTCATCGCCCCGGCGGCGAGCAATCGTCCCGATTCCAGAACCGACTCCTGGTCCCACGGCCGGCTTGGGGCCGACGGAGCCGCCAGCGTGCTGGATATGTCGAATATCACCGGCCTTGCCGGCAGCACTGGCGTTTTTTCCGTTCTGAACATCGAATGCCTCAGTGGCGGGCGGGTCGATCTGAGCGGCGTGGCGGCGTACGACACAGGGGGGGGGCAGGTGCTGCCCGACGGGGACGACAGCGTAGTGGACTTGTCGTCCCTGGCGACCCTGGCCACCGGTCCGCTCTTCGGCGTGACCAACACCATCACCGCCCGCAACGGCGGTACGGTGAAACTGCACCCGGCCCAGACGCTCGTGTCGGATGCGACAATTGTTCTCGATCCCGGCGGCACGATCGAGGTCGGAGCTCTCGTGCTGGGCGCGGGCGGCAAGATCAGCGGAAACGGACGACTTGATGCGAGGATCACCGCCCTGGCCGATTCATCCATCGCCGCCGACACCGGCGACATGACGCTGGGAGACGCCGGCTCCGATGACGGATTTGCCGGAGCCGGATCGCTGCTGACCGGGGCCAATACCGTAACGATCAACGATCGCGACCTGGCCGTGCTCGGCGTGCTGACGCAACTGGGCGACGGGGCGGACGGTGGGGAGTTGATCGCCGGCGCAGCAGCCCAGGGCGACGATCACGCGCACTTCCTGCTGCCCCACGGCGGCGAAATGACTGGTCGCGGCTCGGTCATCGGCAACCTCCGAAACCAGGGCGGCCTGATCGGCGACGGACCCGCCGCCGATCAGAGGATCATCCTGGAAAGCGATTGGATCGTCAGTGGCGACGGCTCGTTCGAGAATGTCGTATTCAAGGGGACATTCGCCCCAGGCGACAGCCCGGCGATGGTCTCGACGACAAACGCCTGGTACTCCGGGGCGACGGTCCAGGTCGAGCTTGGCGGAACTTCACCAGGTTCGGCGGACGACAATCACGATCGGATCAATGAAGCTGCGCTGGTGCGGCTCGACCCGACCGATCCGCCAACGCTGGAGATCCTTCCATACAGCGGCTTCCTCCCGGAAGTAGGCGACGAGGTCGTGGTGATGACGTGGCGAGAGGGCCTGGTCGGCGCATTCGGCGACGTTATAGTCGATCCATGGTTCACCGACCACGGGCTGGACTTCGACCTGCACTACAACAACCCGGACGGCCCCGGCGACCTGACACTAACAGCCACCCCAGAACCGGCGACGATGATCATGATCGCCGTCGGCGTGCCGGTGCTTCTGAAGAGCCGACGACGCAGATAACACGCCGGAGGAACATAACCGGAGCCGGCTCCGGCAAACCTACCGGCCGGGAAGTGCTTTGGCTGCGGCAATCAGGGCGTCGACTTTTTTGTGTTCGGCGGGAGTCTTGGCGTAGTTCTTAGCGATCTTGTACATCGCCAACGCCTGTATGCGATCGCCGATCTTGCGTGCGGCGTCGCCTTTGGCTATCGACTCCAGGTATCTGCTGCGGCTCCCTGGGCCAGTATTTCGGCGATCTTGTGCCTGACTCGCATGTCTGTTATTTCCGGCTCGACTTCCTTCTCATACTTGTCGATCCAGGTTTCCGCGATTCTCCGGCCTGAGGCGAGGGCCTTTTTGAGATCGTCGGCCTTCACGGCTTCGTTGAATTCGATCAGCTCCAACTGGTATTCACAACTGCAGAGCATCTCCTTGTACTTCCTTTCCCCGCGGAACAGCATTCTGAGTTGCTTGAGCAGCGGCAAGGCCTTGGCCCACTGTTTCTTCTTGAACAGGGCGTCGGCATTCTCCTTCATGCGGACAAGAGCCATTTTCTTCTTCAGGCCTTCCAGCACCACCCTGCCCCTATTGTTTTCCGGATACTTCTTGACGAAGATCTCCAGGGCGTCAATGGAGGCCTGCGTGTCGCCTTTGAGCAAAAGTGTTAAGATCTCTCTGAAGTCTCGCCTTGCCTGAATGTCCCTGCTCTCTTTTGTCTGGGTTTCGGCGGCTTCTTTGGTGTCTTCAGCCGTCCGACAGGATATGCTCAACGCCAGCAAGAGCGTCTCGTGATCGTAATCGCATGTTTCATTTCCCTATCCCTTTCGGCCTGCCTGGTCCCGCAACACTTGAATTGCACCAGTCCGGGCGAAAGCGTCCAAGAGCAAATGAGTCCAAAATATCCGATTCTCAGAGCCCAGTGAGCGCAGTGAATATGCGGTCAGGTTATTTACGAAAATATACGATATTGTATAATAACGTAAATGAAATACTACGATTTGGTTGAAATGTTCGGAAGGGAGGGGTTCTTCGACTTGGCGTCTGTTGTCCAATTGGCTGGCGAACGCCGCGAAAGTATTCGTGTGCAGTTATACAGGTGGCGCCAAGCCGGCAAGCTTGTGTCGCTGCGTCGGGGGATGTATGCGTTTCCCGAAAGCGTAGGGTCAGGCTCTGTCAATCCGGCGGAACTGGCCAACAGGCTTTATGCACCATCGTACATCAGCACGTACTGGGCGCTGGGATTCTACGGGTTGATTCCTGAAAAGGTTGTCACGTACACCAGCGTCACGTCGCGGGTTTCCAGATCTTTCAGTAACTCATTTGGTCTGTTCAAGTATCAGAGCCTCAAGCCGGCGTCGGGGCGTGGGGCGACTTGAACGACCAGGTCAGCTTCAGATCGCCTTTGATCGACTTGGCGGAGTATGCGCTTCGCCGCGAATCTGCGCGATATGCGGGCCAGTCGGCTCCGCAGGCCGCGGACACGGCTATAGCGACAGACACTGCTGTCATGGCGGGGCGTCTTAACATCCGTTATCTCCTGTCGATCTCGTCGCGATCGCGTCGGTGCTGCAGACTACTTCTTCCCCGCCGGCTGCAGGGCTATTGTTGCCGCGTTCAGGTAGCTGCATTTGCATCCGGTCGTGGCGTCGGGCATGAGGACCAGTCCGCCTGTGGGAATTACGTTGATCCAGCAGCCCGGGCGGATGCCGCCGACATTCGCCGTCGGTCGATCGCCCAGCAGGTCTCGATAACCCAGTGTGGCCGATCGGAACAGCAGCATGTTCTCGGCGGCCGATATTATGCCGCATCCGTAGCTGCGTTGGAAGGTCCATGGCGCCGCCGCTTCGGAGTCGGTCGTTCGCGGTTTGCCTGTCAGCAGATCCCACGCGCCCGGCTGTGCGTATATGGTTCGCCCGTTGATCAGCGGGCGCGATGCGTATTTTGCTCTGATATCCCACAGCATCTTGCCGCTGGACGCCCGCAAGGCCGTCATTCGCCCGCCGACTTCCGAGGGCAGCCGGAACCGCGTTGACTGGTAGCACGTCAGCAGCAAGTCGTCGGCTCGGGACACTATCAGCGTGGTGCCGTAGGCGCCCGGATTCTTCCATATTGTCTTGCCTGTCGTCAGGTCCAGAGCCTTCATTACTCCGGGCGCGTGGGGTTCGGGCTTCCGTCGGCGCCTGCGGACTTCGGCGGCTTTGGCCCGGTCGATAAGGTAGACGCGATCGTCGTCGGCGGCGATGGCGTTGTGGCGAATGGAATGCCCGGCTTCGTATCGCCATTTCAGCTTTCCGGTCGCCGCATCCATGGCGAACAGGACCGAACTTTCGGTGAACATGCCGGCCATGTTGGATCGGAGATATCGGTAGGGGACCAGGTGGCTTTCGTCGACGAGCGTCCCCAGCAGCGTTTTCCCCGATACGGCGATGTATCCCCACCGGCCGGCCTTGCCGGAAGAAAGCTTCGGCGGCGCGAATTCAGCGAGTTTCTTTCCAGTAACCGGGTCGATCACCAGGCAACGCTCGCCGGTGTGTACGTAGATCCTCCCGGAACTCATGCACAGGTTGCTGCCGGTGCCGGCGGTGCCCATCAGGTGGTCCTGGTCGAACGGCTTGAGGGCGGCGGGCAATTTGTACTCCCAAAGCACCCGTCCGTTGTGGATGTCGAACGCCCCGAGGCTGTCGAGGCCCATGACGAACATCCGCACCCCGTCGCTGATCGGCGAGTGACCGCGTCCGTGTCGATTCGGCATGCGCATCTCGGGTCCGCGGAACCAGAGCATCTCAAGCGGCGCGCGGACCAGCTTGTCAGTACCGCACAGCGTGTTGCCCGGGTCGGCGTACTGGTGGGTCCAGGTCCCCGCTCCGGTGCGCGGTTTGCGCACTGTCAGCTTCATCTTGCCGACCGGGCCGATGCAACTGACCCCTCCGCCCGGGCGGAGAAGGCGGGCGGCGTCTTTCGAAGCGACGGACCTGCCCGAGACGACAAGGTCCGCGAAGTAGTTCGGATACGGCGTGCGATTCGGGTCGGACGGATGAACCGTCACTCGCGAGCCGTAGAGACCGGCGGCCCGGAGCCTCTTCCTGGCTAGAGCGACTGAGGCGGGGTCTGAGTCCACTGCATAGATTATCAGCTTCGACTGCCTGGCCAATTCAAATGACAATGCTCCGTCTCCGCACGCCAAGTCCGCGCAATAGCCCTCGCGAACGCCTGTTCTATCGAGGATGGCCTTTGCATTCGCCGCCATTGCAGTTTCGGAGATGGGCTTTCGCTCCGGTCTGACGGCGGAGCCTTCGGACCCGCTCGCGAAGCAGTAGATCGCGCCCTTGTCGGTGCTGACGAACAACCTTCCGGCGGCGACGGCCAGAGACAACGCCTCGCCGTTGACCTTGGTTGACCAGACAACTTCCTTTGCCTCAATGTCGATGACAGTGACTTTGCCCGCACCGCCCGAGACGGCTTTTCCGCCTGCGACGATCAATGAGCCGCCGCCGTTGGGGGCTTCGACGGTCCACTTGGCGCTGGGTCCGCGGACCCTTGTCTTCTTCCCGCCGCGGATGACTTCTCTTGTGACAAGCGGCTTGGACGAGTCGAGCAGACAGACATTTCCATCGCCGCCGGCGTAGTAGATTATTCCCTCCGGCGTAGCGGCCAGGAGTGAAGCGTCGATCCCGCCGAACGCCGCTTTGCCGGTGCCGGCGTCGAAGAATCGCGTGTTGTTGACCATGTGTTTCCCGGCGACTGTGATTGTCGATCCGCCCAGTTGTCCGTATCGCTGGAGGTGGAAATACTGGAGCTTTCCGGTCTTTCGATCGAGCGCCGCCGGCACGGCCCGTCCGGTCGGCACGAAGAGCTGCTCTTCGGACGCCGCCAGATATCCCTGGGCGGTGATGCCGCTTTGGGCCATCGCTCCGCCGTGCGGCTGCGGCATGAGGATCGCCCCCGAATCGCTGTTGCACCATATCGTTTTTCCGTTTGCGGCGTTCAGTGCGTAGATCCAGATGCCCTCCGACGGCCAGATTCCCGCTCCGAAGTAGACAATGCCGTCCTTCACGACAGGCCCGCCGCGAGCGGGCCAGCGGGATATCATTCGTCCGTTGCCAAGCAGCATTCGTCTTTCGGGTCCGCCGCGACGGCGCCACAGCAGCTTGCCTGACGCCGCATCGAGACAATACAGCACGCCGTCGTCACTGGCGACGAGCACTCGCCAATCGCCGCGCGGATTTTTCCACAGGGCCGGCGCGAAACGGATCGGCGCATCTGTGGGGAACGACCAGAGTTCTTTGCCCGTGTCGGTCGACAATGCATATGCGTGACAGTCGACCGAACTGCCGAAGAACAGCCTCCCGGCGGCCGCCACCACGTGATGTGCTCTGTCGTCAGCCACACGTTTTGACCTGGGCCAGGCCGGGCGAGGGGCTCGATCGGACTGGCGGACCCATTGAAGCGCCAAGTTCGACCCCAGCCGGCTCGATGCGGGCGAGTATCCGGATCGGGCCGCGTCGCACCGCGCCATGGGCCAGTCAGCCCGGGCCGCACTGCCGGTCAGCACGCCGACCGAAACGAAGACGATGAGAAATCTGATCATAACGGATGCCTCGAAAAGTCAGGTTTGCCAGGGGGGCCAAATACCTCGGACATGATAACACATTTTGCAGTAAATTACGGCAGCGGGTATTCCGATCGAATCGAATCGGTTGCACTTTTGAGCCCTATATGCTACTATGCCGGGCTATCATGAGTTCGACCAACCCAACAGACCACGCGGCGTTTCGCCTGCTCTTTGCGAGCATGCTGCGGCGTCTGCGCGCCGTCAACTGGCCTCCCTTGATAGTCTGACCGCTCATAACTCCCCGCATAAAACGCGCCTTTTGCCGTATCCCGGCCCCCCCGACAACAACGCCGCACCCCGAGTACCTCATGAAACGCAAGAATATCCGCAACGTGGCAATCATCGCGCACGTCGACCACGGCAAGACCACGCTGGTCGATCAGCTCCTGCACCAGAGCGGCCAGTTCGGCCGCGGCGAGCTGTCCGGCGAGTGCATCCTCGACTCGGACCCCCTCGAACGCGAGCGCGGGATCACGATACTGTCGAAGAACTGTGCGATCGACTACACCGATCGGAACGGCGAGAGTTTTCACATTAATATCGTAGACACGCCCGGACACGCCGACTTCTCCGGTGAGGTTGAACGCGTCTTGAAGATGGCCGACGGCGTGCTGCTGCTGGTCGACTCGTTCGAGGGCGTGATGCCGCAGACGCGATACGTGCTGTCGAAGGCTCTCGAAGCCGGACTCGAACCTCTGGTCGTGATCAACAAGATGGACCGGCCCGACCAGCGCGGCGACAAGGTTCACGAAGAGGTCTTCGACCTGCTGGTTGATCTCGGAGCCGACGATCACGCGCTGGATTTCCCCACGATATACGCCTCGGGTGTGGGCGGCTGGGCTATAGAAGAAGACTACGACGCGGCCGCCGCCGGCAAGGGCGCCGACATCCACCCGCTGTTTGATGCGATCATCAAGCACGTGCCGGTGGCCGACCTCGACGCGGGCGCGCCGCTCCAGACCCTGATAACCACGCTGGACTACAGCGAGTACGTCGGGCGTATCGGAATCGGGCGCGTCTTTGCAGGAACGCTTGAGGCGGGCAAGAACGTAACGGTGTTCGACAACAAGGGCAACCAGACGATCCAGCGAATCGCCCAGCTTTACCGCTTCAAGGGCCTGGGCCGGATCGAGGTCGACCGCATCGATGTCGGCGACCTGTGTGCGGTTGTCGGACTCGACCCGATCGATATAGGAAATACGCTGGCGTGTACGGAGAATCCCGCCGCGCTGCCGACGCTGAGCATCGACGAACCGACGCTGCACATGCGTTTCCGCATCAACGATTCGCCTTTCTCCGGCAAGGACGGAAAATACGTAACCAGCCGCCAGCTCCGCGATCGCCTGGGAAAGGAACTGCAGTCGAACGTCGCTCTTCGCGTTGAGGATCACGGCGACGAGTTCACCGTCTCGGGCCGCGGGCTGCTGCATTTGGGCATTCTGCTGGAGAACATGCGGCGCGAGGGCTACGAACTGTCGGTCGGCAAACCGCAGGTTGTCTATCACCGCGACGAGCACGGAAAAGTTCAGGAGCCCATCGAACGCCTGGTTATCGACGTGCCGAGCGACGCTGTCGGACCGGTCATGCAGCTCCTGGGCGACCGGCGCGCCGAGATGGAGCACATGGAAAGCGCCGGGACCCGGACGCGGCTTGAGTTCACCATTCCCGCGCGTTCGCTGCTGGGCCTGAGGAACCGAATGCTGACCGCCACCGGCGGCGAGGTGATCATGCACCACCGATTCGAATCTTACGGACCCGAACGCGGCGAGATCGGCGGACGGATCAACGGCGTTATGATCGCCACCGACACCGGTCCGGTCACCGCGTACGCTCTGGAGCAACTGGCCGGACGAGGGATTATGTTCGTCCAGCCCGGCGACAATGTCTATCAAGGGCAGATCGTCGGCGAACACTGCAAGGATTCGGACCTTCCGGTGAACGTCGTGAAGCGCAAGAACCTCAACAACATTCGCTCGGCCAATAAGGAGGCGACAGTCACGCTGAAGGCGCCGCGATTGCTGAGCCTGGAAGCGGCTCTTGAGTACATCGAACTCGACGAGATGGTCGAAATCACGCCGAGGTTCATACGCACGCGAAAAATTCACCTGAAGGAGGCCGACAGAAAACGAGCCTCGCGCCGTGCAGCAGCGGCCGTGTAGTCGCCGACGTCGGAGAGCCTCGATGAAGGAGGGAGGGTCCGACTTTGGCGGACTCCAAAGGCGGCGCGTCTCGCTATTCGGCGAGCTTTCCGAATCGGTTCGCCACCGCCAGCGCCGGGTCCAGCGGCACGTTCACGCCGCTTGTCCCTTCGGGCACTTCGATGATGTCCACCTTCCTTGGCAGCCTGCCCTCGAAGTGAGGCAGCCACGGGGCCTCGGCTTCGAACAGCTCGCGCACCATCTCGCGGGTCTCGTTGAGCCCCAGAACCGCCGAAGTCAGCGGATCCATCGTGATCGCCGCGCACGCCAGTTCCGGATCGGCGGTGACGGCGGCTTCCGCCGCCAGCATCTGCAGCGTCACATTGCTTCGATTGACCGCGGCCAACTGAGAAGGCAGCTTCCCCACGTGCGTGGGATGCAAACCGGACTGATCGACGTAAATCGGGACTTCCACGCAGGCCTCGCGAGGCAGATTGCTGATGTACCCTTCGGTGTTTATGATGTTTCCGTTGAAGCGGAACGGTGTGCCGGTTTCCATCGCCTCGAGGATGCGCGAACAGTAGTCGATGCTCCTGGGCTCAAGCTCGCCGCTTTCGAGGCTTAGAATGTCGACCTCGGCGTACTTCTTGGCCATCTCGATGGAGAATTTGTAGTACGCCCCGGACTCCCCGCCGAACGCCGGTTGGTCGCAGTACGTGTCCAGCAGGGCCTGGTTCTTGCGGAACCAGTAAAGATACTCCGACAGGTGCCCGGAGCTTTCGGTCATGAAGTAGCCGAAGTGACGGGCCATTTCGACACGGACCTTGTCGTTGATGTAGTACTCGGGCTTTTCGATGTTCTCCCTGAACGTCGGATAGAGGTCTTTCCCGTCCTTTTCGAGCTTCAGGAACCAGGCCATGTGGTTGATCCCGGCCGCGAGGAAGTCGATCTCGTCCTTATCCACGCCGACGTAGCTGGCGATAAGATCCAGCGTGGTCTGAATACCGTGACACAACCCGACGAACGGGATGTCGCTGGACATAGCCATTCCGATCGAGCAGGTGCACATCGGATTAACGTAATTCAGCAGCAGCGCGTTGGGGCAAATCTCCTCCATGTCATGCATCAGGCCCGCCAGCACGGGTATCGTCCGCAGGCCGCGCATCACCCCGCCGGGTCCCACGCACTGGCCGATGCACTGGTCCACGCCGTACTTCAGCGGTATCTCGTAGTCAAATCCGTAGACGTCCAGCCCGCCGACCTGAAACGTGCTGATTACGTAGTCGGCGCCTTCGAGAGCTTCGCGCCGATCGTCGGTGGCGAACATCTTGTGAGAGAGATTGTTGTTCTTGATGATCTTGTTGACGTATTCCTCGACGCTCTTGACTTTGGACAGCACAGGGTCCATCAGGGCTACCGTCGAGCCCTCGAGTCCGGGTGTCTGGAGGATGTCGTTTGTGAGCGTCGTGCTGAAAACCATGCTGCCGGCGCCGATGATTGCGATCTTGGCCATGTCATGCTCCTTGTATTCGCGACGTAAATGTGCGCTTGAGGGTATCGCAAGGCCGCAGAGGTGTCAACAACGGCGAGCGGCTCTTGATTTGGAATTTGGGACCTGCCTGCCGGTAGACAAGGTTTGGAATTCAACGGTGTGAGCGACAACGGCAAGAGCGTCGCATTTCAGATTAGCATCGGTTTAGGTCGTCGGGCGTTTGTCGTCGAATTCCAAACCCGCCTTCCGGCGGGCAGGTTCCAAATTCCAGACCAAAGCTGTAGAATGGCGGCATGACACCACGAGAAAATCTACTGAGCCTGTATCGCAGAAACGGTTTCGACTCCGCTCCGGTTCACTTTCACCTCTGCCCGGAACTGGAGCGGACGTTTCAGCGGAACTACCCCGACCAAGGCTCGTACGACGAGGTCTTCGAGTTTCCGATGCGGGTGATCACCGATCCGGGCTTCCCCTGGATCGCCGAGACCCCGGGCTTCGTTCCGGACCGGCAGTGGAACTACGATCTGTATTACGATCCTCCGATCGCCGAAGGGTCGCGGATGGACATATGGGGCGTCGCCCACGAGCCGGGCGGGGAAGGTGCTCACCACATGACGCGGATGCGGCATCCTCTGGAGAAGCTCGACAGCATCGAACAGTTCGAGGCCTATCCGTGGCCGGATTTCGCGGCCGCCGACTGGTCGTATCTCGACGGCGAAATAGCCGCGATCCACGCCGACGGACTGGCCGCCCAGGTCTGGATGGAGTGCACGATCTGGGAGACTGCATGGTACATGAGGCGGATGGACGCGATCATGCCGGACATGGCGATGGAGGACGAAAAAGCGGTCTTCCTGCTGGACAAGATCACCGAGCTGGCCTGCCTTAGGGCTGAGAAATACGCCGCGGCCGGGGCCGACATTATTGCGCTGGGCGACGATATCGGAATGCAGAGTTCGATCATGATGTCCCGGGACATGTACCGCCAGTGGCTCAAACCCCGACTGAAACGCGTGATTGACGCCGCCCGGGCGGCCAGGCCAGACGTGATAATCCAGTATCACTCCTGCGGACACGTGACTGAACTGATCGACGAACTGATCGACGCCGGGATCGACGTCTTGAACCCGGTCCAGCCCGAATGCATGGACGTTATGGAGATTTTTTCAACGTACTCAGGCAAGCTGGCGTTCAACGGATCGATCGGCACGCAGAGCACCATGCCGTTCGCCGACCCGCAGGAGGTCAAGGACACCGTCAAACGCAACCTCGACGCCGTCGGCGCCGCCGGCGGACTGTTCTGCTGTCCGACCCACATGCTCGAACCGGAAGTTCCCTGGGCGAATATCGAGGCGTACGTCGAAGCGTGTCGCGAGTACAAATAGTCCGCATTTGCTGTTGTCGGGCGGCGGTTTAGTGTATATGCTTATGTATAGACACAAGGGGTAAGAAATGACCGCCACCGCCAAGATATCAAGAACGGGGCCAGCCAGGCAGTTCGGCTGCCCAAGGAGTTTCGATTCGATTGTGACGAAGTCTGCATTAAGCGTATTGGCTCGACAGTAGTTCTGTACGAGAAGGGTACGGCGTGGGATCTGTTGAACAGCGCCGCAGGCAACATAAGCGAGGATTTCATGGCTGACGGTCGAGATCAGGGCGGTCCGGTTGAGCAGAGGAAGTCATTTTGATCTGTTTCATGCTGGATACCAATGCGTGTATAGATGTGCTGCGTGATCGTGACAGCAACGTTCTCGGTCGTCTTGATGCATGTAAGATCGGTGAGGTCGCGATATCTTCGATTACTATGGCCGAATTACAGCATGGTGTCTTCAAGGGCAATAGACAGGTTGCTGATCAAGAGGTGCTAACAACGTTTTGCGAGGAGTTGGAGATACTTCCTTTCGATGAACTCGCTGCTGAAGCCTGCGGTCGTATTCGCGCCGCGCTGGAACGGGCCGGTACGCCGATCGGTCTGCTGAACACGCTGATCGCGGCCCACGCCTTGTCGCTGGACTGCGCGCTGGTGACCAATAACGAAAACGAGTTTCGTCGTGTGGACGGGCTGGCGGTCGAAAACTGGATTGTTTGAAATCGTGTCGTTCCGTCCTGCTACTTCGTCGGCGCCGGCTTGAGTTTGCCCGCCCAGGCTGTTCCGCGTCGGAACAGTTCGTGTACGCCGGGGTCCTCGAACGCTTTTACGCTATGGCCGAGGGGGGAGTGGAAGACTCGTCCCTTTCCGAACTGCAGCACGAACGCCATTGCGTACATCTTCTTGTCCACCTTGGATTTCGAGTGTGCGACCACTTCGATCGGCGTTTTCCCGTCGAGGCAGGTGTACAGTTCGTCGACAGTCCTGAAGTCCTTCATGCCCTTTGTGATTTCATGCTCCGGTTTAATGATCTCGACGGTGAACTCACCGTGCGGATCGTGCCCGCGCATCTTCGGATTCCACGCTCTTCCGGCGATCTTCCCGAACTCGGCCCAGTCCTGCCAGGCTCCGCAGGCGAAATGCACGAAGACCAGCCCGCCGCCGTTGGCGACGAATTTCGTGAAATTCTTCCGCGCTTCGGGTCCTGGAGACGGGACCTTCCAGTCCATGAAGTGCACAACCAGCACATCGTATTTGTGAATTATCGGCGAAGAAAGCTGGTGCGGATCGGCTACGGTCCGGACCTCAAGCCTCTTGTCTTTCGCCAGGATGTCGGCCAGCACGGGCGCCGTTTGTTTCCACTTGTGGCCCGGATAATCCACTCCGGTTACGATCAGCACATTGGTCTTTGACGGGTCTCTTGGCTCCGAAATGACCATAGGAAATTCTTTTACGGCGATTGGGGCGGTTTTGGCTCTTGCGGGGGCCTTGGTGACCTTCGGCGTCTCGATCTTCGCTCCCGTGCCGGCTTCGAACAACCACACCTCGCCGACGACTGTGTTTGACTGACCCTGGCGTCGGAAGTCCAGCTTGACCTGACCTTTTGCGGTCAGCGCTTTGGGGAGGCCTATAGTCAAGTCGGCGTGTTTGCTGTCCGGCAGCTTGGTTGCTTTCAGGAGTTGCGCGGCTGAGCCGCCTTTTGGCGTTGCGGAAACCGATGCGATGCGTCCGTTTCCGTCGAAATCCCACCAACTGAAGCCCAGGGCGTACTGTTTCCCGGCGTCCAGTCCGGTAATTGAAAAGCTCACGACGTTCCCGTCGTACGCCACCGTTCCTGCAGGGATGTGTCCCGACCCGCCCCAAACCCACGAAGTCCCGGTCAACTGCGAGATCTTCGGCCCCGAAGCGGCGCCGGCCTGTCTTTCAACGCCGCAGTCAAGATACGTGACCATTCGGCAGCCTTTCGGGCCGGCGGCGGCGATCTGTTTTGTTCGGGCGTCGACCACTTTCTTGTCGTAAGTTCTCCTGGCGGGCGCCGAACGTCCGCGTCTCCTTCTCGCGAGTTCCTCAACGGCGTCGGCCCTTGCCAGCACCGCCTTGGCCGGATCGGCCGCCCGCACTTTTTCAATCGCCTCCAGGACAGCGTTCTTCTGCGTCGCCGCCAGTTGCTGTCCGATCGCCAGAGTCGCCAGCGCCGCCTCGTTCTTGATGTCGGAATCAGACAGCATCGACAACGCCATGTTCAGCGAATCGGTCGACGCCGTCGACCCCATTGCCGACAGCATCATCCGCTTGTCGGCCGGTGTCTTCACGAGTTTGCGAATCTGATCGAGAGCCGCCGCGGGATCCGCCGACAGCGGAGCGAGGCGCAGGTATCCCCGCATCGCCAGGATGCGGTGCTTGTCGTTTTTCGTGTCGCTGACGATCTTCAGCAGCGGGGCGCACGCCGCGGCGTCGGGCCAGTTGGTAAGGGCCCGCAGCGCCGCTTCGCTGACGACAGTGTTTTTCGAATTGACCCTTTCGGCTACGGCGCCCATCGCATCGGAGCCGTCGAAGTACGCCACGGTTCTCACAAGTGCGGCCGTCGATTCGGGGTTGGAGCTCTTGAGTCCCGCCAGAATCGCCTTCGAGACCGCCGGGTTGTCTTCAATGCGCCTACCGGACGCCATGATCGCCTGGCTGAGCCCCGCGCGATCCGGATCGGTCGAAGCCGCGGACAGCAGTGCGACGATCTTCGGCAGTTCGCTCTTACCGGCCAGTTGGGCCAGACCCTTGCAGGCTGCTTTTCGCACGGCGGGGTCTGAGTCGGTCGCCGCGGCGAGCATGGCTCCGGCGGCGTCCTTCGTTCCGCGAGCGGCCGCCGCGGCGATCAGTTCGGTCCGTACAGCCGCTTCGCCCTTGGACATCCCGGCGATCAGCGCCGCGTCCACGTCCTTGCACGGAAGGCTCGCCAGGCTCGCCCGCGCCGCGGGGTTGTTCTCTGCGGCCGCGATCTTGGCCAGCGCGGCGATGTTCCTGGCGCCGCCGAGTTTTCCGATCGCCGCAATCGCCGCGGATTTCACAGCCGCATCCTTGTCGCCAAGGAATCCCGCCACCGCGTCGGCGGCGGACTGGTCGCCTCTCCGGGCCAGAGCGCCCAGCAGGAGTACTTTTCCGCCGCCGGTAGCCTTGCCGAGTCTGGCGGTCAACGTCTGTGTGGCTTTTTCGCCGGGCAGGGTCGCCAGCAGGCTCAGAGCCCCGGCGCGCTGTTGGGCCTTGCCTGAGTCCAGGACTCCCAGCAGCGGCCCCAGTGCGTCGGCGGTGCTGGACTTGGCCAGGCCGGTCAAGCCGGCCCATTTCCAGTTGTCGTCGTCCGAAGCAGACAACCGCTTGTAGACGCTTGTCGCCGATTTTCGATTCGTTTCGGCGCATTCCAGCAGGGCGTCAAGCAGTGCGCAGGTGGGCTTGAGCCTGCTGTCGGTCAGTGCCGCGACAGCTTCGGCGTTTCCGATCTCACCGAGCGCAGCGGTAGCGGCGTCTGCGATGTCGGCGTTCTTGTCGCTCAGCAACGCTTTCAGGGCGCCGACGGCCTCGGCGTCTTGTCGGGCTCCGATCGAGTTTATCAAGCCGACTTTGGCGGAGCCCGAAGCTTTGCCCATAGCATCGCGGAGGGCTTTCGCCGCTTCGGGAGCGCTTAGTTTCTGCAGCGATCCTCTGGCGGCGTCGGCGGTTTTCGGATCGCCCATCAAAGCAACAAGCGGTTTGACTGCAGCGGCGTCGGCGACTAAAGGCAGCAGTTGGCAGGTGAAGTTCTTCGCTTCCGCCGTGGCGGCTCTGCTTTCGATCAGCGCGATGAGTTTCGCCGCGAGAGCCGCTCTGGCTTTCGGATCGCCGGAGGCGCGATAGACGGCGTCTTCGATAGCTTTTGCCGCCACCGCGCTTCCGTCGTCGGTGTACTTCGCGAATTCAGCGAGGTTCTCGTCCAGTGACGCGGCCTGAAGGCCCGGTGTCAACAGAGCGAATGCAAGAATGGCCGTAACGATAGCGCAGGCGCCTTTTGTCTTCATTGTCTTCACCTTTTTTCAGGATTGTCGGTCGTATGTTCGACGAAACTCAGATCCGCCAGGGAGTTCGCATCGGTCGATCGAGCATCTTGTCGCCGGCGGGTTCTTTTACGAATTTCTCTTTGTCCCAGTCGAACGTCACTTCGCGCTTCAGTCGCGTCGCAACGTCGGCGACCAGCGAGATCGCCGTGGCGGTGTGTCCGGCCTCGATCGCGGCGGCCGGGTCGCGTCGCGTGCGGATGCAGTCGAAGAAGTTGTTGTGGTGATTCGTGCTGACGTAGAGCTTTTCATCCGACGGTTTGAACACTGTCTGCAGCAGCGCCGGCGAGCTGGCCTTTATCGCTCCGCGGCGCACGTGGACCCAGCCCTTGTCGCCTTCGAACCGCACGCCCTGGGGATGTCCGGCCTCATTGTTGGAGCAGAAGGTCATGACCGTTCCGTCTTCGGCGACGATCTTGGTGTTCCACGTGATCGACGTGTTGGCCGGTCCGTCGGTGGGGAATTTGGCCGTTCCGCCGGCCTTGATCTTACCCTTGCCCAGTTGCGGCAGGCCCCAAAGCGCGATGTCGCAGTGATGCACGCCCCAGGATTGTATCCAGCCGGCGCAGTAGTCCTGCATGAAGTACCAGTTGAAAGTGCACTTCTTGTCGGTGTACGGCGTGTACCGCGCCGGTCCGAGCCACATGTCGTAGTCGATGTCAGCCGGCGGCTTCTTTGCCGGCATCGTAGGCAACTGCCTTCCGCCGGGTACGCCGACCTTGACGGTGCGGACCTTGCCGAGGTATCCGTTTCGCACGAGCTGGCAGGCCAGGCGGAAGCGGGCGTCGGATCGCTGCTGGGTGCCGACCTGCAGGATCTTGCCGTAGCGGCGGACGGCTTTGACCATAGCCCGTCCTTCAGCCACCGTCAGCGAAATCGCCTTCTCGCAGTAGACGTCCTTGCCGGCTTTGACTGCGTGGATCGAGTGCAGTGCGTGCCAGTTTTCCGGCGAGGCTATCACGACCGCGTCGACATCCTTGAGCGCCAGCAGTTCGCGGTGATCCTGGAAGGCTTTGACGCCCTTATACCGTTTGTTTGCGCGAGCTACGTTATTTGCACATTTGCTCTTGTACGGGTCGGACACGGCGATGACCTGCGCGTCGGATCGGCCCAGGAAGCCGCCGACGTGTCCGGATCCCCGTCCGCCGACGCCGATGTGACCGGTTCCGATGCGATCGGACGCCGGCGTTTTCCCGTCCTTGCCCAGCGCCGAGCCCGGGATGACCGTCGGCAGTGCGATAGCCGCCGCCGATCCGGCCAGGAAGGTTCGTCGCGAAATGTTTGCATTCTGTTTCTTCATAATCCGACTCCTTTTTCTGCGGTCGTGACTTAATCTGTCTTCTGCTGGATTAACGTACTGAAACGCTTGTTTATCGCAAGCGCCGGATCTAGCGGGACGTCGACCGGCTTGCAGTCGGCGGGAATGCTGATCGTCGGGGTGGGGCGGATCGACTGACCTTCGAAGTGCGGCAGCCACTGTCGCTGGGCCTCGAGCATCTCGGAACACATTTCGCGTATCTCGTTGAGCGTGCATACCGCGCCGGTAAGCGGGTCCATCGCCGCGGCGTGGACGATAGCTTCGGTGTCGACCGAAAGCGCTGCGATTGCGCCGAGGGTCTGCACGTTGATATTGGTCATGCACGCCGCTGCGCACTGGGGAGGCAGGGCGCCGATGTTCGTCGGGTGCAGTCCGGTGTCGTCTACGAACGTCGGCACCTCCACGCACGCGTCGGGGGGGAGGTTCTCGATGTATCCGTCGTTGCGAACGTTGCCCATTATGCGGTAGGGCTTTCCGGTCACCGCGGCCTCCATGATGTACGAGCAGTACTCGACGCTGCGCGATTCGATCTTCGCGGTCTCGAATTCCAACGGATCATGCTCGGCGTACTTGGCCGTCAACGCCTTGGAGTAGTTGTAATACGCTCCGGTCTCGCCGCCGAACGCCGGTTCGTCGCAGTAGGTCTCCAGGGCCCGCTTGCTCGATCGGAACCAGGGCAGATACTCGCTGAGGTGCCCCGTAGATTCAGTCATGAAGTATCCGAACTGGCGGAAGACCTCGCCGCGGACTTTCTCGTTCTTGTAGTACTCGGGCTTCTCGAACACTTCGCGGAGGATCGGGTAGAGGTCGCGCCCTTTATGGGTCATCTCCAGGAACCAGTCCATGTGGTTGATCCCGCCGCAGACGTAGCTGATTTCCTCTTTCGGCACGCCGCAGTATCCGGCGATCAGGTCCAGCGTGGTTTGCACTCCGTGGCACAGGCCCACGATGGGCGCGTCTGAGATCTGGCCCAGGGCCAGGCAGTTGGCGGCCATCGGGTTGGCGTACTGGAGCATGATCGCCCCCGGTTTGGCCAGTTCCTCCATGTCTTTGACCATCTCGGCCAGCACGGGTATGGTTCGCAGTCCGCGGAACAGACCGCCCGGGCCGAGCGAATCGCCGATGCACTGATCCACGCCGTATTTCATCGGGATCTCGTAGTCGAAGCTGTATGCGTCGAGTCCGCCGACCTGGATCATGACGACCACGAAGTCGGCGTCCTCGATCGCCTCTTGCCGATCGAGCGTCGCAGTTACCGTAGAGGACAGCCCGTTCTCAGCGATCATCCGATTCGCGAACGCCTCCATGCGCCGCAGTTTCGGCTCGGTGCGGTTCATCAGTGCGAACTCGCCGCCGTCCAGAGCCGGCGTGGCCATCATGTCGCTCAGCAGCGTCTTGCAGAACACGACGCTGCCCGCTCCGATCATTGCAATCTTCGCCATATCAAGTCTCCCGCGAAAGTTCAGGGCGCCGGTGCGCCTGTGGTTTGAAATGTACGTCAATCGCTTGCGATGATATGGTTTCGACGCCCCGACCGCAAGCAATTCGCCTTGTCGCTCGGCGCGCCGGGGGTATAATTCAAAGGAAGCCTTCACTCGGGCGATCAGCACAGGAGCAGCATATGAAAACCGACCCCACTCGACGCCAATTCCTGCAGGACACCGCCTTCGCCGCCGCGGCGACCGCTATCGCCGGCTCGGCGTGCGGCAAACCCGCCGGCAAGACAGCGTCCTCCAGTGCGATGCCGACAATCAAACTCGGCAAACTCAAGGTCTCGCGGCTGATCCTGGGCTGCAATCCGTTCTTCGGATTCGCGCACGGCAATCCGCAGGCTTCGGGCTCCGAGATGAAGAAGTGGTACACCGATCAGCGGATAATGTCGGTCCTGGACGAATCGGCCGATCGGGGCGTAACGGCTGTCTGGGTCCCCAGCTACGATCGCTGGATACGCGTATGGAACAAGTACCGCACCAATGGCGGCAAGATGCCGATCTGGATCGGGCAGCCGGACAACTACAAGAATATGGCCGAGCACATCACCGCATGCGCCAAAAACGGCGGCAAGGCGATCTGCATTCAGGGCGCCTGCGTCGACAGGGCGTTTTCGCAGAAGAAGTTTGACCTGGTCCGCAAATGGCTCGATCTGATCCGCAGTTTCGATCTGCCGGCCGGTATTGCAACACACAAACCCCATACGCATTTGCTCGCCGAGGACAAGAAGCTGCCGGCCGATTTCTATCACCAGTGCGTCTACCAGCCGGAGAACTACAAGCCCGAGTGCCTCAAGAAGGCGATCGCGACGATTCGCCAGCTCGACAAGCCGGTTGTCGCGTACAAAGTTCTCGCCGCGGGGCGGTTGGCTCCGAAAAAGGCGTTCGCCGAACTGCTCAAGCAGATAAAGCCCAAGGACGGATTGTGCGTTGGCGTATTCCCGAAGAAGAACCCGGGTGAGATAGTCGAGAACTCAACTCTGGTTGCGGAACTTACGAAACGCCAAGTGAAGCGGATCTGATAGAATTCATCGAACGGGAAGCACCGGTTCGATACAACTCGCTACAGGTCGTTGAATTGCTCTGATGTCAGTTCGGCCTGCCTGATCAATCGGCAGACCCCTGCCCAACTCCTTGTGGTCCGGGACGGACAGAGTCCATTGGTAGTCGGGATGCGTCAACATCATGTGCGATCCTCGCTGGCGAACGAAAGTCCATCCGGCTCGCTGGAATTTCCGCACTGCTTGCTTCCCGCTGACCAGCTTCAGCTTTCTCCCCATTACACAGAGAACTCTACTGGTTCGCCGGAGTGGACAGGAGCTTTGGACTCCATTACTTCCATCCAGGCTTCAATGGCTTCCTTGATGTTCTCAATAGCCTCGGCTCTGGTTCTCCCTTGAGAAAGACAGCCCGGCATCGCCGGAACTTCGGCTACGTAATAGCCGTCGGCGTCCTTTTCGATAAAAACGCGAATGTTCATTAGACTGTCTCCATAAAACATCTGTCCTGTCGCCACGCCCTCTTAAGGCCAACGTACCGTTATCCATGACGAATATTAAGGTTTGCTTTGGCGTCTGTGGCCTGTTGCGTCAAGGCTGCATCGTTGCCAGCAGATCCAGCAGTCTTTGAGCCGCGGCTTGCGCGGTGAACTGCCGGAGTGCGGCTTTGCGGCCTGATTGTCCCATTTCCCACGCGGCTTTGGGATCCTTCAGGAGTCGGATGAGTTTTTCGATCATGTCGCCGGGCTTTTCCGGATCGTAGAGCAGTCCGCCTCGGGTCGCTTCGATCAGTTCGGTCAGGGCGCCGCCTGCCGGTTCGACCAGCGGGACTCCGGCGATCAGCGACTCCATGACGAACATCCCGGCCGCCGGTTTAGAGCGGTCCGGCACGCACATCACCGACAGCTTCGGGATGAACTCCCGCTTGGCCTGGCGATCGAAGTCGCCGGCCCATTCGACATCTTCGGAAACTCCGGCGCGCTCCAACGACTGTTTGATCTCGTTTATGTAGTTCTGGTGATTCTGGGTCATCCCGCCGGCGATCAGGAGCTTCGCATTGGCCAGGCCGGGGACGGATTTGATCTCGATAAACGCATCTGTAAGCAAGTCGAGACCCTTGTCGTAGTGCAGGCGCGACAGGTACCCGATTACCGGCGGGTCGGGCGGCTTGTCGGCGGGGCGGTATCCTTCGGGATCGATCCCGTTGCAGCAGACCTTGACCGCTCCTTCGTCCAGGCCGAGTCTCGGACCCATCAGATCGGCGTAGTACCTGCTCGGCGCCACGAACAGGCTCACGGACCTCGCGTTTTGGCGCATGAGGTCCCATGCCTGTCGGACGTAGTTGTCGGGCAGCGCGTCGATGAAATCGTGTTCATCCTGCAGCATGCAGATCACCGCGCAACCGAGTTCTTCAGAGAGTTTCGGGGCCATTCCCAGGAGCATCGCGTTGGACAGCACCACCGCGTCGGCGCGCGAGTTGCTCCGCATGTAGTCGATCATGCGGTCCAGCTCCTTGACCTGTCTGCCCGAGGCGCCCTGCAGCATCGAGACTGCTGTTTCGCCGAGCACCGAGGCCTTGGTCATGCCGACCTTGCTCGCCGCAAAGCGCAGCAGTCGATTGGAGTCGAAGAATGTGTCGACCCATCGCGGCGTGTGCCTGAAGAGTCTGAACCGCTGCTGGAGGTATACGTTAACCCCGCCGAAGAACACCGGCGTCTTGGCGTCTCCGGGGTCGGTGTCCTGCATTAGCGGGGGCAGGTACAGCGGCATCGACGCCGCATCATGCCCCATCGCTCGCATCGCAACGACGACGGCCTTGTCCCGCAGGCAGTTTTCGCAGTAGAAGTTGTCGCCGCTGCCCGGCGTCATGAAGACGATCTGCATGGCGACCTCCGGGGCGGACCCTGATCTATTCCAGCGGCGAGAAGTTGTCTTTACCCACTCCGCACTCGGGGCAGACCCAGTCGTCGGGCACTTCATCAAACGGCGTCCCTACATCGACCCCGTTGTCGGGATCGCCCCTGCCCGTTTCGTAAACGTAACCGCAGATGTCGCAGATGTATTTTCCCATGTTTCGTAATCCTGTAGCTGGAAAATCCCGGCCCCGTAGCCGGTAAGTATGTTCAATCCTGAAGGCTCGCCAGAGTCGCCTGTGCGATCTCGATTCCGAACTGGCGGCAAGCGGCCAGGTCGTCGGCGGTCGGCACGTAATTCACTCTCAGCGGATCATTGATAACGTTAAGCTTCAGGCCTGTCAACCACTCCTGGAGGTTCTTGGAGGCTTCTCCCGACCAGCCGTACGACCCGAACGCCCCGGCCGCCAGGTTCCTGGGCTTCAGTCCGCCGGTGTAGGTTATCACGTCGGCCAGCGACGGCTGCATGTTGTTGTTCATCGTGGCCGATCCGACGACCAGTCCGCCGGCCTCGAGTATCTCGGTCACAACGTCGCTGCGATGGCACGCGCTCATGCTCATCAGCTTGGCCTTCACGCCGCCGGCGAACAGTCCCTCGCCGATGGCGCGGGCCATTTTCGCAGTCGAGCCCCACATTGAATCGTAGACGACGACCACCTTGTCGGTCGGGGCCTGTGCGGACCATTTGGCGTAGCAGTTGATGATTCCGGCGATGTCCTCCGGCGTTCGCCAGATCGGCCCGTGATCCGGTGAGATCATGGCGATGTCGAGGTTCAGGGCTCCGAGCTTGTCGAGTGTCTTGCTGATGAAGTTCGCCAGGTGCATCAGGATGTTGGCGTAGTACTTCGCCGCTTCGTAGTCGATGATCGTCCGGTCGTATTCGTCGGCGTAGCGTTCGAGCCCCGCCAGGTGCATTCCGAATGCGTCCTGGGTGTACAGCACCTGTCTGCCGTGCTGGTAGGTGACCATCGAGTCGGGCCAGTGGCACATCTTCGTGTCGGCGAAGGTCAGCTTGTCCGAGCCGATATCGAGCGTTTCGCCGTCTTCGACAATCGTGATCCCGCAGTCCAGCTCGAAGTGGGCGTTCAACGCTTTGGCGCCCATCTTGGTGGCGAATACTTTTTCCGGCTTGATCTGTTCGATCGCCTCGGGAAGCGCCCCGGAGTGGTCCATCTCGGCGTGGTTCGAAACGATGTAGTCGATCTTATCCGGTTCGATGATCGACGCGATTCGCGAGAACATCTCATCGGCCATCGACGCCTTGACGGTGTCGATAAGCGTGACCTTGTCGGCCAGGATCAGGAACGCGTTGTACGTGGTTCCGCGGCTGGTGAGATATCCGTGGAAATTCCGCACGTCCCAGTCGATCGCTCCGACCCAGTAGACGTTGTCGAATATCTTCACCGCTTTAAATGTGTCTTTCATTGTCTTGCCTTAATACGATTTGTTTTCGTTGACTTTACACCTGATGGTGGTGCTGCGTCCATTGAAGAATCCTTAAATGGCGGGTCCGGCCTACTCTCTGGTCAGCTCGAGGATGTGTCCGATTTCCTGCTCGATAATCTCGTCGATCTGGTCTCGGGCCTGGCCCGGAGGCGCCACTGACTTCATGCTCTGGTAGAAGACGATCGAGTCTTTCTCCAGAGTGATCGCCGTCTCGAATATCTCGTCCACCGATTCGTCGCCGGTCAGCTTCGTCGCCGGCTGTTGGCTGAATATTATCCCGTCGACCGCCGCCTTCAGATATAAAGCGCAAGGGCTGTCGGGCGGGCACTCGGTCGGATACGGGTTGTCCCTGGCGAATTCCGATCTCATCGCCGCGAAGATTCTCTCGTGGTTGAACTCCATTTCCGCCAGGGCCAGCAGCACGCTGCGCTGATTGTCGTCAGCGCCGCGTGCGGCGGCCCGGTAGAACTCCGCTCCGTCTCGCTCCATCTTCTCGGCGATCTGGAAGACGTCATTAGCGTTCAGGCGTATCATTGAGTTACTCCTGCTCCGGAGGCGTAAAGACTCTCTGCGCCATTTCGCGATCGAGCATGAACAGTCCGCCAGGGGCGCCTTCCATCAGCTTGAGCTGCTGGACGACTCCGTCGGCCGTCGCTTCCTCTTCGACCTGCTCGGCTACGAACCACTGCAGGAAGTTGACCGTGGCGTGGTCCTTGGCCTCGGCGGCCTGGGCGACAAGGTCGTTTATCCGCGACGTTACGATCCGTTCGTGGGCCAGCGCGTCTTCAAACGCCGCCAGCGGCGAATCCCAATCGATCTGCGGGGCGCTCATTGCGCCCAGTATCACGCGCCCGCCGCGCTCGTCGATGAAGTCGTAGAACTTCGTGAAGTGGGACATCTCCTCGAGGTATTGGATCTTCATCCAGTTGGAGAAACCCGTGAGATTCTTCGAGTCGAACCAGGCGGCCATCGACATGTAAATGTTGGCCGAGTACATCTCGAAGTTCATCTGCGAATTAAGTGAGTCCTGGATTTCCTGGCTAAGCATTTTCCTGTCCTTTCCACAAACCATGCACGTTGCAGTGCTCTCTGGCGATCAGTTCGCAGCCGCTGCAGTCGCAGTCGCCGGTGTAGAAGACCGCTTCGGGCGCCTCGCCGGGGTTCAGGTAGTTCCGCAGCACGACGTCTCGGCAGATCAGCTCGATCCACTGGATGTAGTGTTCTTCGGTCATCGGGTGGAGCGTCGAACCGACGGTGACCTTGAATCCGCCTTCAATCTTCTCGATCACCGGCACGTGTTTTTCAGTCGTCGCGTCGGCGGTCTTCGGTTCCAGAAGGGCCATGTTCTCGCCGCAGCAGACCAATGATGCTCCGCCGCCGACGAGGACTTCGGCGATGTTTCCGCAATGTTCGCACTTGTATACCTGGAGTCTCTCTGGCATGGTTCTTCCTTTCACAACTATGTTAATAGAAGTCGTTTATTCGTTTCCCGCCGCGTGTTGTGCGAGATGCTTCATTATAGCGCTGTCGCCGTTCGCCGGCGTTCGGACACGGCTTCGGCGGCGGCCTTTCGGACCTCGGAAATCCTTCTGGGGCTTACGCTGACGGCTTTTATGCCGCCGGCGACAAGCCTGTCGGTGTATTGTACGTCCGAGGCCAGTTCGCCGCAGATCGAAAGCGGTTTTCCCGCCAGGTCCGCCGCCAGCGACAGGTTCGCCAGCAGCCGCCAGAACACCTCGTAGTCCTGTCGGTAGTCGTCTGAGACTATCGAGTTGTTGCGATCGACGGCGAAGAAGTACTGGATCAGGTCGTTGCTGCCTATCGAAGCGAAATCCGCCTCCTCCAGCAGGGCCTGGGCCTCCATGCAGGCTGACGGCACCTCGAACATAAGCCCGTGGCGTATCGGTCCTGAATCTATGTCCGACGTCATTTCCTCGAACTGCTTCTTCAGCGTTCGGAACTGTCCCAGCCCGGCTATCATCGGGTACATCACATGCACAGGAGCCTCTTTGGACACCCTGGCAAGCGCTCTTGCCTGGGGCCGCATAAGGTCCGGGCGGCGCAGCAGCAGCCTGGCGCCCCGGCAGCCCATCGCCGGATTGTCTTCGATGGGGAGTTTAAGCTCCTCGAGCGGCTTGTCGGCCCCAATGTCCAGCATCCGGTAGTATATGGGGCGTCCCTCCATGATCCGCGCGGCGGTCAGATACGATTCGTACTGCTGATCCTCGTCGAGCATCCCGCCGGCTGCGAAGAACTCGAACTCCGTGCGATACAGCCCGACGCCCTCGGCCTTCATCTTCATAGCCAGCTTGGCTTCGGCGGCGGTGGATATGTTGGCCATCACCGCCAGTTGCCGGACCGGTTCGACCGCTTCGAGGGCCTTCGGCGTTACGATCTTCGGAGCAGCACCCGCCTTCGTCTCGGCGCTGGGGCGGACTACAAGCTCGCCGCTGTCGCCATCCAGCAACACCTCGGTCCCGCACGGGATCAGGTTGTGGATGTCGGGTATTCCGCTTATCGCCGGTATGCCCATCGCCTTGGCCAGGATCGCCGCGTGCGAGGTCCTGCCGCCGCGCTCGGTTACGAAGCCCAGGGGTCCGTTGCCCTCTACGTCCATCGCTATCGAGGGGGTAAGCTCGTCGGTTACGACTACCCGATCGTTTCCGCGCCGGCACTTGCTGTTGGGCGAGCACTGGAACGACGGGCTGGTGTCGCAAAGCACATCGAGCAGGCGGTGCTTGAGTTCGCCCAGGTCGCTGGCGCGGTCTCTAATGTATTCGTCGTCGAGCTGGGCCAGTTGGCCTTCGTACCTGTCGAGCGTTATCGTCAGGGCCCGCTCGGCGTTGGCGCCTTCGTCTATCGCCGCGTTCATCTCGTCGCATAGGACGGGGTCCTGCAGCATCATCTTCTGTGCGACGAAGATCCCGGCCTCCGCCGGTCCGATCCGCTCGGTGACGGTTTCGGTCAGATCTTCGAGCCTCTTGACGACTGCTTCGCGGGCCTTCAGGAGCCTGGCCTTTTCGCGGTCTATGCCGCGTCCGCTTACTTCGTACGACGGCATGGTGTTGTGCTTTTTCTGCTTGAACAGGCAGACTTTGGCCAGAACAACCCCGGGACTTATTGCAAGCCCTTTGTAGCGCGTCTCGTTGTTCTGTCTTACGGTCATTACTGTTTCCTTCACACAGCGGCCCGGCGTCTCGTCGGCGGGTTACCAGTTCTCGCCGAGCAGTTCAAAGTGTTTTTGCGGGTGCGCGCAGGCCGGGCAGACTTCCGCCGCTTCGAGGCCTTCGTGGACGTATCCGCAGTTGATGCAGCGCCATACAACAGGCGCTTCGCGCTTGAAGACTCTGCCGTTTTCGATGTTGGCGATAAGATCGCGATACCGCTTTTCGTGCTGCTTCTCGGCGACTGCGATCGACTCCATAACCGCGGCGACCTGATCGAATCCTTCCTCGCGTGCGGTCTTGGCGAAGCCGGGGTACATCGTGGTCCATTCGTAATTCTCGCCGCCGGCGCCTTCGGCGAGATTCTCTACAGTAGTGCCGATCGGCCCGAACGGAAACGCAGCGGTGATCTCGGTTTCTCCGCCGGTCATGAACTTAAACAGCCTTTTGGCGTGTTCTTTTTCCTGGTTGGCGGTCTCCTCGAAGATATTGGCGATCTGGACGTAACCTTCTGTTTTCGCTTTGGATGCGAAGTAGGTGTAGCGATTGCGGGCCTGCGATTCGCCTGCGAACGCGCCCATGAGATTCTTCTCGGTTCGGCTGCCTTTAAGATCCATTGTCGTTGCTCCCTTTTGGCTTACTGTCTGGCGGGACTGCTGTCCCTGCATTCTCGACACAGGCCTTCGAATTCGAGTTCCAGGCCGGTGATTTCAAAGCCCGAGCTGTCCCGGGCGGTCTGTTCCAGATCTCCGAACGGTTCGGACGGCACATCGCTTATGCATCCGCAACAGGTGCATCTAACGTGGTAGTGCTTTCGCAGTGCTCTTTCGTATCTTTTCTGTCCCGAACCGATATGCAGCTTCTTTACCATACCGGCCTGCGACAGTATTTCAAGATTTCTGTAAACTGTTCCGAGGCTTATGTTTGGTATCTTGCGCCGCACGTGCTGATAAACTGCGTCGGCCGTCGGATGCCGACCCGGCGCCGACAACTCCTCAAGTATCACCCGCCTCTGGCGAGTCATTCGGAGCGGTGCGGCGTTTTCCCTGGTCTGCGGCTTATCCATAATAGTAATCATTACTGGCTTGATGCTTGCATTGTAGGCCTCTAATTTTCGCCAAATCAAGTTGAGCGGTATGAATTGAGGATTTTTCTTCCGCCGGTTGCGGCTGGTTGCTGATTCGCCGGCCGACAGGCGGGTTATTGACGCCCGGCGGTAACCGGTGGCCATCACAACTCTCTATACGTGGCGGATTCACATCCGAAGTGCAACGATGCAGAGAAGAAACAGGGACACCGCGGAGGCGAGATTTGGGTGCAGAAGAGTTAATTGTTGAGAGAGTTGGGGTATTTGCGTACAAAGGTCAGCATTGCAGTCTCCGTTTAACGCCAGGGACCAGAAAGCAGCCGGTTATGACAGAACAGAGCGACAACCGCCCCGACCCGGGCCGAAAGCACCGTCGACGAAAGCGATATCCGGGCAGTCATCCCCGTAGATTCGAGCAGCGGTACAAGGAGCTGGCCGGAGATGATGATATGGTCCGGCATGTTCGCCGCCGGCGGCGCACGCCGGCCGGGTCGCACGTCCCGGTGCTCATGAAGGAGGTGATCGACGCCCTGGCGCCTCGCCCCGGGCAGATCGTCGCCGACTGCACGCTTGGCTACGGCGGACATGCGACAGCTCTGGCCCGGGCGGTCAGCCCGGGCGGAAGGGTGATCGGACTCGACGTCGACCCCTTGGAGCTGGAGCGCACCAGGAAACGCATGGAGGCCCTGGATCTGCCGATAACCTTTCATCACTCCAATTTCGCGGGCATCGCCAAGGTGATGGCCGCCGAGGGGTTGGACGGATACGACGTGATCTTCGCCGATCTGGGCGTATCCAGCATGCAGATCGACGACCCGGCGCGAGGGATGAGCTACAAGCACGACGACGCCCCGCTGGATATGCGAATGAATCCCCAGCGACAGCAAACCGCCGCGGACCTGTTGATGTCCATCAGCCGGGAGGAGCTTTCGCGGGCCCTGTGGGAGTTGTCGGACGAACCGGACCACGAGACGATCGCACAGTGGATAGTCGGACAGCGGCAGGCGGCCCCGATAACCACCACCGGGCAACTCAAGAGACTTATCTTCGCCGTCAAAGGTACGGTGGAGAAGGTATGGAAGAAGCAGTCGTCCTATTCCGATTCCCACCCGGCGATGCGAACATTCCAGGCCCTGCGGATACTGGTCAACGACGAAATGTCGGCGATAGGGCGGCTGTTGGACCTGGCGCCCCAATGCCTCCGTCCGGGCGGACGGATCGGAGTTATCAGCTTCCACAGCGGGGAAGACCGCCTGGTGAAAAGAGCGTTCCGCGACGGATGCCGCCAGGGAGTCTACGCCGAATGCAACCGCCGGGTCATCCGGCCGGGGAGTCGGGAAGAGCACCGAAACCCGCGAAGCAGCTCAGCCAAGTTCCGATGGGCTCGCCTCGGCGGCTGAACGGAATTCAAGGAACCCCAGACTATGAACTCCGATTTCTCCAGATTCGGTGACATTTGCGGACAATTGCGCTAGAATTCTCAGGTGACTTCAGCGCCGCGGCGTACACTGCCGGGCGGTATAGTTGTCCCTATGGACGTTAATGACGCGATTGGCGAAGATTGCATGTAACCTGTCGCCCTCGAATCTCCACTGTTATAGGCAAGGAGAACGTAAGATGGCACATTCAAAACGATTTACAGTGATCGCCCTTGTCTTGCTGATGAGCGTTTTGGCGCTGGGACTGCTGGCCGGGTGCGACGAGCATCGCGTTCGGTATCGGCACGACGGATACCACGACGTGCGCCCGCGCTATTACGATCCGCCGCCCCGGCGCTATGCCGGGGGATTCCGCCCGCCGCCGCCTCGACCCTACCGGTATCGCGGCGAAGATCGCGATGACTACGAAGATCGTCTGGAAGATTGGGAAGACGACTACGACGACTGGAAGGACGACTACGAAGACTGGCGCGAGGACCGGCGCGAATACTATGAGGATCGCTACGACCACTAGCCTTCTTGCGGGTATCGAGATGTCCCCTGAATTCTATGGGCTCTCTGTCCACCCGTTTCTTCGCAATACGTCGGCTATGGCGATTGCGGCCGATCGATTCCCGGTTGCATTCCAATGGGCGTCGTCCAGGTAATAGGTGACATGCCCCGACGCACTGGCGGCTCTTAGCGGCGGCGTAAGATCCAGGAAATCGACGCCCTCGATCCGAGCAATGCCGCCAAGCCGGTCCGGCAAATCGTTGATGGTCCATTGGCTCAGTTCGCTGTTGGGGCCTGGGGTTATCGAGTCCAGATGTACGCGCCATTTGTTGGGGGCGAACGTGAGCAGCAGCTTGGCGTCCTGAGCATCGCACGCCCGCTTGGCTTTGCGCAGAATATGGGCGAACCCCAGCAGGGCCGACCGGTCAGCTCTGGTCAGCGGGGGGCACTGGTATCCGAAATACATGGTTTGCCCCTGCATCCGGCTCGGGGGCTTAAGGACTCCCGCTCGACTAATCGCCAGCGAGCGATCCGTGTTCTCCGGCCGCGTGACCCGCGCCGTCGCTTCAAGAGCGTTGGGCAGGAAGCTGCGAGCGGGATACGATCGATGTTTCGAAACCCAACCGTCCCAGTCAGCCATTACAAATCGATACTGATGGTAATTCATCAGGTCGTTGCCTTCGTAGAACACCCAAATGACTATCCTGGGACGGGCCGGAAGGCCGAATCGCTCCAAGATCGCAAGCTCCTCCTGCGGCCCGTAGCCTCCTGTGCCGAGATTCATTACCGACAGATCCAATTCGCCGGCCAAAACGGAAGATGCGATCTGCTCAAACGGCGCCATCGCCGCTTCAACGAACGAGTCGCCGATCACGACAATCTCGGCTTGCGTCATGTCCGATGCGTTGCGAAAACCGTTTTGATCCCAACGGACCAGAACATCGTAGCGACGGTCAGTGTCGATGTTGAGACGATGCACCAGGTCTCCGGCAACCCGACCTCGGTAGGTGTCGTGAGGGTGACGCCGGATGATCAGCGTGCGGTCGATGCGAAACCTGGGATTGTAGTACGAACTTGACGCAGGGTCGTTTGAGAACACGATTCGATAGTCGACAATGTCGAGCATCGCGGGCAGTTCAAGCAGCACCAGAAGCAACATGACCGATCCGGCGGCCGCCACAGCCTTGAACTTGCGCCTCCGCCGGACGGTTCTGTCCTTAACGCCCACGACAGAGCCGATCGCGACGATAGATGCCGAGACGACGACGTAGTATACGAACGCATACCCCGAGAAGATCCCAAAGATCCCGTTTGGCTCATTCCCGTTAAGAACGCCGTATACCCAAAACGCCGCTAATGCGCCCAGGACGACAATCACGCGAATCGATAATGCTGTCATGAGTTAATGATAGGGAATTTGGTTTTGCGCGGGCCTGCGGCCGGGTCCCGCCGGTGAGGGGGTTCGGGGACAGCCGCAGCGCTCGGCGATCGTTCGGCGGTCCGCGTCAGCCTCGTTCACGACCTGGGACATATGGTTGGCCCGTTTCGCCGGTTCGTTGAGACCCGGAGACCGTCCCCGAGCCGATCAGCGACAATATGACATCCGATCCCGGCCCAGTCAAGGGCGAGATTCGACATTCCGACGGCTGATTCAGTCGTCCCGGCACGAAGAACGTGTCAGGAGGCTGCGGCTGTCTTCGGCTGACCCCCCGTCAGTCCGCATGCGATGAAACGGATATGAAGGCTGCGGCTGCAATGGGAGAAGATGGTCCTGGGGGGGCTGTTGTCCCTGAAAGGAATCGTAACCGCTCAGCCGACAGAACACATCTGCAGTTCATACATCACATTCCACACGCGATGCAGGGCGCGTATATAGGCCGTGCCGGCGCGGCCCTGCAGCGAATCGGCGGCGTTCTTGAAGTTGGCGTAGTCCTGCTCGGCGATCATCTGACCGACCGCGTCGACCCATGCGGCCTTGTCGACGACAATGCGGTAGCGATAGTCCGCATGGGGCGTCTCAATCAGTTCGGCGGCGCCAAGTGCGCCGAATCGCGACCGCAATGCTTCGATATGGCTTCGGATGCGGGCGCGAACCACGATCTTGTCGGTTTCGACCCGGTCGCCGCGTCCGTCTTCGGCCCGGGGACAGACCGCCGAGAACATTCCAATAGTCGTCATAAGCCACATCTGATTCACCACCCTTTCTTTGATCTGCTTCTTGCTCGCTTAAGTGTTCCTTCCCCGCCTTCTCCGCGAAGGCGGGACAATACGTGATGGACGCTGATTGCCCTCGGCGCAGTCGTCGTTGGGGAAAACGCTCAGGTGGACGCACGCCCTCCTGGCCACAAGGCCCTGGCCGACGATGTCCTTGGCCTCGAACCGCCAGTCCTTACCCAGGCCCACGCTGGGGCACACATCGCAGCCGATCTCGCCGACGTGCTCGAGCAGCGCCCGGGCGCCGCGGGACGTCAAGGCCCGCGGAGCTTTGTCCCGCTCGGTCGATTTCAGCGCCACCGCGTCCATGGCGTAGCCGGTGATCAGTCGCGCCCAGATCCGTTCGAGCGTCTCGGGCATGTCGAACACGTCGGCGGCGGCGAACTTGCCGTTGACGGCCGCTATTATACCGCGTGCGTCCTGGGGATAGACCAGTGCATTGACATACGGCTCAAACGCCCGGGCTCTCTGCTGCACCGCATCGTTCATGGCCATCGTCGGGGAACTCGCACAAAGCGATTCCATTGACTCCTCGACGCTGTCCCACACTTCGCCCTGATCACTCTGAGCCTGGCCTGTTGCCCGCAACCGGCGGCTCACGGACTTCGATTTGCGTTGTCTCAAAAACGACGGAGAGCAGCCCCCGCTGGAGAATTCACGCGTTGTGCGGCGCCAGCGGCCCTGTTCCACGCACGATACGGGGATTTTCGTGCGGGAGTCCGGCCGCAGCAGAACGCTGGTGTTCATGATCCGGTTCTGCTTGGCGCCCACGAGTTCCTCGCCGTCGAGGAGCAGGACCAACTGCTCGCCTTTGTTCTCGGCCAGCAGTTCAGGAACGCTCCCATCCTCGCTGACCTCGGTTATCGTCAGGGCGCCGGCCTCGATCGCCTCGGTCGACAGGATATAGTCCAGCCGCCCGGCCCGCGGTCCGCAAAGCGGCGCCAGCGTCAGGTTCGCGTGGCCGATCGTGGTTGTCGCCTCAAGCGTCTCGACGGCGAATTTGAGCGACCTTCTGTCTTCGGCGCCCTGCGTGATCTTTGCATTCTTTGCGTTCATGACGATCTCCTTGGGTCATTGAATACGGCGGTCGGCCAGGGCGGCGCCCGGAGTGCGGCCCGACGGCCTCGGGCGCCCCCCCAACGCCCGAGACCGATAAATATCGGCCGCAACGGGCGTCCATGCCTCGAACTGATCTCATTATCGCACAGGGGTGTGACAGGTATGGTCACGGCGTTTGGGGATTGACAGGCCGATAGTTGCATCGCAATATGGAGGTTACAAAACTAAACGGGACAGTGGGCCGGCTCTCGAGTTCCAATCGGAGTTTTCATCGATGAAGATATGTAGAGCCGGTTTGATTTGCCCCTTGTTCTGAGACAAAACACTGAGGAGAAAATGAAATGGCACGGTATTTCACCCATTATTGGAACAAGGAATCCGTTGAAGAGGCGAAATGCCTGGCTGAAGAAGGCTATGATGATCTTGATCATGTTGCCTCAAACCGATTCCGCACGCGGGGAGTACGCCCCGGAGATCATGTCTACGCAGTGCATATCAGCCGCGGAGAGATGGGAGTGCTTGGACGTATGCGAGTAGCTGAGATTGTCGGCTACGATGATGCGGTGAGGCGCCTCCGGCTAAAATACGAGCCTTGGGCGGCAGATGATCACTTGTTTGCCGAAGAGGGGACGGCAACGCTCTTAGACTTCACACGCAAGGTGAAACCGAGTGTAGCCAAATCTCTTCGTTTTCTCACCAGCAGCGGGGAGAAACGTTCGCTTGTATTCAGCAAGGTAAATCCAGATAAACTCGATTCCCAAACACTTAGAGGTGTTCGCAGATTAACCGAGGAATCAGCAGGTCTACTTGACGAGCTTATACCGGAGTAAATAGATTCTCTATCTCGCTCTGGTGCGCGTGGTTACTGATAGGCGCCGCGGGCCGCGGCGAGTTCTTCGGCGATCTCTTTGGCCAGTTTCTTTGGCTTTACGACCACCGCGTGTCGCCCGAAACCGAGGACCCATCGTTTGAACTCTACGGTGTTGCTCAACTCGAACTCGGCCGTCAGACCCCGCTTCGTGTCGCTGGTGATCTTCTGGCTCTGATGCCACCGGTGTTCTCTGACGTTGACGGACGCCCAGTCGGTGAACTTGACCCTGATGGTCTGGAACTTGCCCGGGCCGAATATGCCGAATGCGCCGTAGGTGTGTTTGGCCAGGGAGAAGGTCGCCGGCTTCTCAAAGCTGCTGTCGGTGCGTTGCACGCCCTTGAACCGCGAGACCTTCAGCGTCCGTATCTCCCCGTACTCCTCGAGCCAGCCAATGCAGTACAGCGACGCCGACAGCAGCACCATGCCGTAAGGGTGGAACGTGGTGGTCAGTTCGCGGCGCTGGCTGGTCGAGCGGAAGGTCACGCGCAATACGCGCTGGTGCAGTATCGCGTCGTTGAGGATGGCGATCTCCTTGCCGTGCCCGGAGTAGTCCTCCTGGCCGAGGCTCTTGATCAGGAACGCATCTTCAAGGTCGGCGAAATAGACCAGCACCCTGGCCGGCAGGACGGCCTTGATCTTCTGCAGCGCGTTGGCCAGTCCGTCGCCGAACGGCGTGCCCGCCAGCGGCGCCAGCAACTGCTGACTGAGGAACAGGCTGATCATCTCCACCACGGTCAACTGAAGTTTCTCGGATTCGATATAGTGCGGCGCCAGTTTCCAGAACCGCTTGCCGAAGTCTCGCTGCTCGAAACTGATGGGGAACCCGACCTGCTGAAGGCTGGCCAGGTCCCGCTGGACGGTCCGCTTGGAATACTCCAGCCGCCCGGCCAGGTCCTCGACAGCCAGTCCGAAACGATGCGACTGCAGCGTCTTGAGCAACTGCCATTGCCGAAATAACGGTTCACCTCTCGCCATGGTTTCCTTGTCCCAGCGTTATGCTTGACCGATTGTGTTCGTGTCTTATCGTGTAGATGCGATCTGAATGCCAGCAGCGATTAAGGATTCTCCTTCATGGGCGGGAAGCATATTTCGCCCCAATCCGCTTCCGGGCCGGCGTCGATCATTATTGCGATCATCGCGGGGACCAGGGCCGACAGTATGCCCGTGCCGGCGCTTATCTGTCGGCGGTTAAGCTTGCTGCCGCTGGTCGCGGCCCCATGAAACACCTGCGACCGCAAAATATACAGTCGTTCAAACAGCTCCTGGAGAACGCCCACGACACCGTTGTTCTGATAGCACCGCAGAACATACCGAACACTCTTGCCGAGCTTATCCTTCCAGTTATCCTGTCCAAGCCAGAACGGCCGGAAGATGTACTCATTGTCGATCAGTCGGAGAACAGCGGTCTGCTCATCACATATAATCATGCCGAGTCGATCCTCCCGGTCATGTTCGACCATTCGCGCCAGGAACGACTGCCAACTGGCATGGTCCTGGGCGTTGCGTCCGTCATCGTCGAGGTGTCCGTATATGGCGTTGAATGCGATCCACAGGGATATGAACCTGCCTTCGGGGTCTTGGGCCGCTTCGCTCCGCTCCAGCCAGCTCAGGCCTCGCCATATTCGCACGCTGAACGCCTGATTAGCCGCACGCCCGCCTTCGGGAATCGCTTTGAACCGCTCCCGCAGCGCCGACGCTGGTTGTCCCGCACCTTCTTTCATACAACTGCCCCGGAACCGCAAGTGGCGTAAGTGCGATGATTATAACATGGCGGCAATCCAGGTACAGTGAAAACCGCGGGGTAGAACGGATCGTGTGGGACTGAATTTGGCGGGACCAACGAAAATCAGTCACACACAACGGATCAATTCCCCTTCGACGATGCTCAGGGCAAGCCGTGGCGGATAAGGGAAGTCGTTCTTACTTCCGGAGTTTCCGCCCCTTATCCTTCCAGGGCTCGAATTCCATCAGGCGTTTTTCCATGGCCTCGACGAGTTTCGGGTTGGCTTCGGACAGGTCGTTTTCTTCGCCGGGGTCTTTGGACAGATCGTAGAGTCCCTGCCTGAACTTGGCTGTATCATTCCAGTTGTCGTACATACGATAGAGCTTCCATTTCCCCGAACGCACAGCTCGATGGCGGTTATGACACCAGTACATGTACTCGTGGGTCGCCTGGGTTCCGCGTCCCAGCAGGGTCGGGGCGAAAGAGATCCCGTCCCGGGCGCCTTGCGTCTGGGGCTTTACCTTGCATATCTCGGCGATCGTCGGCAGCACGTCGGGGAAGTACGACGGGTGATCGGTCTTGCCGGCCGGCTTGATCCGTCCCGGCCAGCGGGCGATCATCGGCACCCGAATCCCGCCTTCGTAGAGCCAGCCCTTGCCTCGCTGCAGCGGTCCGTTGCTGTCGAAGTATTTCGGATCGGCTCCGCCCTCGCTGTGGGGGCCGTTGTCGCTGGTGAACATGACGATCGTGTTGTCGTCGAGGTCCAGCTCCTTGAGCAGCGCCAGAATCTTGCCAATGTCGCGGTCCAGGAAGGTCATGGCCCCGGCGAAGGCGGCGTGACGGTTGCGCGGTCGGTTGTAACCGCTGCGCAGGATTCCGTAGGGCTTGGGCTCGACCGGTTTGTCGTCCAGCTTGCCGATGAACGGTTTTTCGTATTCGTCCGGCACGATCAGCTCGGCGTGCACCAGAGTATAGGGCAGGTAGAGGAAGAACGGGCGGTTCTTGTTCTTGCGGATAAACGCCATCGCTTCGCGGGTGAACAGGTCCTGGGTGTGGTGCGTGTGCTTCGTAGGGTTGTCCGGGAGCATTTCCTTTTCGCCGTTCTTCCAGACCCAGTTGGGGTAGTGGAAGTGCGCTCGCCGCTGATTCAGGAATCCGTACCAGAAATCAAACCCCTTGCGGTCCGGGCGCCCGGTCCTGTCGCCCAGGCCCCACTTGCCGATCATGGCGGTGGCGTATCCGTTCTTCTTGAGCATCTCGGCGATCGTCAACTCGTTGGGGCGGAGCTGCTGGCCCTGGCCGGTGGTGTTGGCGTGTCCGATATGACGGCCGGTCATCAGGGTGTACCGCGCCGGGGCGCAGACGGCGCTGCCGGAATAGTGCTCGCTGAACTTCATCCCCTCTCTGGCCATCCGGTCCAGATTCGGGGTGGAGAACCGTTTCTGCCCGTAACAGGACAGATCGCCGTAGCCGACATCATCGGCCAGGATGCAGATGATGTTCGGGCGATTGCTGCTGTTGGCGGCTGATGCGGTTCGTGCTGCAAAAAGGCCAACGGCGCCCAGGGCGGTGCTTTTTAGGAAAGAGCGTCTATTCACGATCGCGTCCCTTACTGTTTAATGATCGGGGGTAGGGTCGTCCATCATATATTATGCTAAACGCTCCAGAGTCGCCAAATTGCGGTGTCTTCAGGTCCGACGGATCGCCAAGCCGCAAGCGGCTGGTGGCCCTGCTTGATGCCGCCAATTGTAAATGTCCGATAGATAATCTCTTATGGGCCCCTATCTCGTTAGGCGGCGTCAAATGACGTATTGCGGAATCATCGGGTTCTCTGCGGGTTAAGATTATCGAAAAGAGTTGTCGGCTTGATATAAGTCAATGTGCCTGTCGCCGCGGGGCTCTAGAATGTGGGCGAACGGGAAGAACAAAGAAGAGTTTATGGAGACTGATATGAGCGGCAAGGTAACGAGGAAGATCGTCAGGATTGACGAAGACAAATGCACCGGATGCGGGCTGTGCGTTCCGGACTGTGCCGAAGGGGCGATCAAGATCATTGACGGTAAGGCCAGGCTGCTTGCCGAGAATCTTTGTGACGGACTCGGAGCGTGTCTGGGCGTTTGCCCGTTCGATGCGATAACAATTGAAGAACGCACTGCCGACGAGTTTGATCAGGCCGCCGTCCAGGCCGCACGAGCCGCCGACGATACGCCGGCGGAAAAACCTTTCCAGTGCCCCGGATCGCTGGCGCGAGCCCTGGATCCCAAGCCCGCCGCGCCGGCGGCAAGCGGCGAGACGGGACCTTCGCAACTGTCGCATTGGCCGGTGCAGCTTACGCTTGTGCCCCCGTCGGGCGACATTTGGAGCGATGCGGACGTGCTGATCGCGGCCGATTGCGTGGCGTTTGCGATGCCGAACTTCCACGAGCGGCTGCTGGCCGGCAGGACTGTGGCGATCGCGTGCCCTAAACTCGACGACATCGGTCCGTACGTCGAGAAGTTGACCGGGATATTCGCCAACAATCCCATCCGCTCGATAACCGTGGCCCACATGGAAGTTCCGTGCTGCACCGGGATCGTCGTCGCGGCCCAAACGGCGCTGGAGCGGGCCGGGCGAACTGACATTCCGTTTAGCGACATCACCGTCGGCGTGGACGGGACAGTGAAAGCGGAGAACTGATCGCAGATGAAACAGTCCGACTCGGACAAACAGCTTCAGATGCTCACGAAGTTCATCGAGGTCTTCTGCAGGAAGAACCACCAGAGCGACACCGAGCATCTTTGCGACGACTGCGGCGAGCTGCTGGCCTACGCGACCGACCGTTTGGCCAGGTGTCCGATGGATCCGAAACCAAAATGCAAGGATTGCAGCGTACACTGCTATGACCAGTCGCACCGCGACAGGATAAAGGAAGTGATGAAGTTTTCCGGGATGCACTTCGTAAAACGTGGCCGGCTGGACTGGCTGGTGAAATATTTTCTAAGTTAGGCCGAGTGATCCCGAGTTAGACCAGAGAACCGAACGTTATGACGATTGCCGAGAATACCGCAGAGATCAGGGAGCCGTTGGTGGATCGGATGAAATCCGTATTCGGCGATGATTCCCGGCGAATCGAGCACGCTCTGGCCGTTCTGGGGCACGCCGAATCGATCCTCGCCGAGACTCCGGGCGCCGACGCCCTGGTCGTTACCGCCGCGGCGGTCCTGCACGATATAGGCATCCGCGCCGCCGAGCGGACCCACGGAAGCTCGGCGGGGCGATACCAGGAGATCGAAGGGCCGCCGATCGCACGCGAGATACTCCAGAGCATGGATTTCGACGCCGGGGCGATCGACCACGTTTGCCGAATCGTGGCCAATCACCACAGTGCGCGCGACATTGACACGCCGGAATTTCGAATAATATGGGACGCCGACTGGCTTGTGAACATCCCCGACGAGTACGATGTGTCCGACAGCAAGAGCATGTCGGATCTAATTGACAGAGTGTTCAAGACCCCAAAGGGACGAACAACAGCGCAGGAACTTTTTCTTCGAAAGGAATAAATGATGAGCATGTTTTGTTTTCAGTGTGAGCAGACGGCCAAAGGGACCGGTTGCGATATCTCCGGCGTATGCGGCAAGACGCCGGACGTTGCGGCTCTGCAGGATCTTCTGCTGCACGCGGCCAAGGGGCTTGCCCGTTACGCACACCGCCTGGCGGGCCTGGGCGTTGTCGACAGGGAAGCCAACGTATTTATCATCAAGGCGCTGTTCACCACGGTGACGAACGTCAACTTCGACGCCGATTCGATCGTGGACTGCCTTCGCCAGGCCCGCGAAATCGGCCAGCGCCTCAAGGGCAAATACGAGGAACTCTGCAGCGAGCCGGAAGTGCTCTGCGGCGAAGGTTGTCAACTGGCCGACAGCAAGGAAGGCATGATCGCACAGGCCGAGGCGCTGCGGATCAACAAGCGCCAGGCCGCCGACGGTGACGACGTTGTCGCGCTGCAGGAGTTGATCACGTACGGACTCAAGGGCGCCGCGGCTTACGCCGATCACGCGCAGGTTCTGAACGTCGCCGACGATGCGGTTTTCGGAACGTTCAACGAGATACTCGACTACCTGGCCGGGAATCCCAAGGATATCGGCGAGCTTACAGGCATCGCGCTGAAGGTCGGCGAACTGAACCTCAAGGTCATGGAGATGCTCGACAAGGCCAACACCGAGGCCTTCGGACATCCCGAGCCCACCCCGGTCAACATCGCCCCGGTCGCCGGCAAGTGCATCTTAGTCTCCGGGCACGATCTCAAGGACCTTCTCGAATTGCTCAAGCAGACCGAAGGCAAGGGCGTCAACATCTACACCCACGGCGAGATGCTGCCGGCCAACGCATATCCCGAGTTGAAGAAATTTCCGCACCTGGTCGGCAACTACGGCGGCGCCTGGCAGGAGCAGGCCAGGGAATTCGACGCCTTCCCCGGCGCGATCCTGATGACCACTAACTGCATCCAGAAACCGCTGGACACCTATGCCGCACGGATATTCACCACCGGACTGGTTCAGTGGCCCGGCGTTACGCACGTGCCGAACGGCGACTTTGCGCCCGTGATCGAAGCGGCCCTGGCGGCGCCCGGATTCGCCGAGACCGCCGAAGAAAAAACGATCCTCACCGGCTTCGCCCGCAACGCGGTGATGAACGTCGCCGGTCCGGTGATCGAAGCGGTCAAGGCCGGTCAGATCAAGCACTTCTTCCTGATCGGCGGCTGCGACGGCGCCAAGCCCGGACGCAACTACTTTACCGAACTGGCCGAGCAGGTGCCCGACGACTGCGTGATCCTGACCCTGGCGTGCGGCAAGTACCGCTTCAACAAGCTGGACTTCGGCGACATTGGCGGTATCCCGCGCCTGCTGGACGTCGGGCAGTGCAACGATGCGTACTCGGCGGTCCAGATCGCAGTGGCGCTGGCGGACGCCTTCGATTGCGGCGTAAACGATCTTCCGTTGAGCCTGGTGCTGAGCTGGTACGAGCAGAAGGCCGTCGCGATCCTCTTGTCGCTGCTGCACCTGGGCGTCAAGAACATCCGGCTCGGTCCGTCCCTGCCGGCGTTCGTGACCCCGGCGGTCCTGAACGTCCTGGTCGAGAACTTCAACCTGGCCCCGATCAGCACGCCGGAAGAAGACATCGCCGCAATCCTCGGAAACTGATCCCCCCGGCTTCATATTTGACGGTAGCGGCCGGTCGCCCCCAAGCGACCGGCCGCTCTTGATGACAACCATTGCCTGCATTGAAGTCATCCCATACACTGAGCATGCATGGGAAAGAAAACAGATGATCTCAGGCTGAACTCCGGATCTGATCAGGCGTCTGGCCGGTCGACCGATTCTGCGGGTTTCGACAACGAACAGTACCTTTCCGAGCAGAGTGCCGAAATCCTCGCCCGGGCGAAGGAGGCCGACGGGAAACTGTACCTCGAGTTCGGAGGGAAGTTGATCTTCGACTACCACGCCGCCCGCGTTCTGCCCGGTTACGATCCCAACGTTAAGATGCGTCTGCTCCAGCATCTAAAGGATGACGTGGAGATCATCCTGTGCATCTACGCCGGTCACATCGAACAGAAGAAGATGCGCGCCGACTTCGGCATCACCTACGATTCAGACGCCTTCAAGCTCATCGACGACATCCGCGAGTGGGGGCTGGAAGTTACCGCGGTGGTGATTACTCGCTTCGACGGCCAACCCGGCGCAGTGGCGTTCAAGAACAAACTCGAGCGGCGCGGCATGCGCACTTTCGTACACAGGACCATAGCGGGATATCCTGCGGACATCGACCTGATTGTCAGCGAGGACGGATACGGAGCCAACCCGTTTATCGAAACGACAAGACCGCTGGTGGTGGTCACCGGACCGGGCCCCAACAGCGGGAAAATGGCCACCTGCCTTTCGCAGGTCTACCACGAGAACAAACGCGGCCGCAAGGTCGGATACGCCAAGTTCGAGACTTTCCCGATCTGGAACCTCCCGCTCAGGCATCCGGTAAACGTCGCATATGAGGCCGCTACGGCTGACATTCTCGATTTCAATCTGATCGACCCGTTCCATCTCGAGGCCTACGGCGAGGCGACAGTCAACTACAATCGCGATGTGGAGACTTTCCCGGTGCTGCGGACGATCCTGGAGCGAATCATGGGCGGGCGCAGCGTATACCGCTCTCCGACGGACATGGGGGTCAACCGCGCCGGATTCGCCATCGTCAACGACGAACTCGTCCGGGACGCCGCCGCACAGGAAGTAATTCGACGCCACTATCGCAGCGCCTGCGAGTATGCAATGGGCCTGGCCCCCAAGAAGACGCTCGACCGCGTCGAAGTGCTCATGAAGGAGCTGGAAGTCGCCGCCGAGGATCGCAAGGTTGTCCGACCGGCCCACGAGGCGGTCGCCGCAGCCGTCCGGAATGCCGACAAGGGAAACAAGGATGTCGTCTGCGGAGCCGCTATCGAGTTGTCCGACGGATCTGTGATCACAGGCGTCAACTCCCCGTTGATGCACGCGGCGTCCAGCGCGGTCCTCAACGCCCTGAAGCACATGGCCGGCATCCCCCAGAAACTGCACCTGCTGTCATCGGGGATAATCGAGTCCATCGGGCATCTCAAGCGGGATGTGCTGCAGCGTAAGAGCATCAGTCTGGACCTCGAGGAGACGCTGATTGCGCTGTCCATCGCCTCGACAATCAATCCCACGGCCGAGTTGGCCCTGTCGCAGTTGAAGAACCTTCGCGGCCGAGAGGTCCACATGACGCACATTCCAACACCAGGCGACGACGCCGGTCTACGCCGATTGGGCGTCAATCTCACCTGCGAACCGCAATTCGCCAGCAGCAATCTGTTCGTAAGCTGACAGTTGTGAGAGAGGTGTTTGATCGAAACCTCCCGGTGTATTCACCGGGAGGTAACCGGATTTGCGCACGATACAACTCCCTATTTACGAATGGAGTTCGCCCCGGGTGACTACGCCCGGGACTTTCGTTCACCGTCATATCGGTTTCGGCGCGCATATACTTCTTTCGCGTGGAACCCATCGAAACGCTGGCATGTTCGTTCCATTGAGACCGTTGCGGTCAATTGTCCCGCTCCCGGGCTGCCGCCGCGGGCAAGAAATAGTGTCTTAAGGAGACTGTCATGTTCAGGAAAACCGTATTACCGTTGGTGCTGCTGATGGCGATCGGGATGATTCTGGTCGGCTGCGAAAGCGCACCGAGCCCCAGCGACGCCAAGACTCTCTGCGGCGGCTGCGGACAGATCAAGGGCTCGGCGTCTGTTGCGACGCCGACGCGGCCAAGTGCGACGGCTGCAAACTGGCCAAGGGCTCGCCGGGCTGCTGCAAACAGCCCTGCGGACCAATCATGGCTTTCTCATTTCATCGCTCCCTTGTGCGCTCGATGCAAAAACGTATGATCTTGGCATAGACACCATTCCTTGCCCCAACCAGAGCAACATGGAATGGTCCCTCCGCGGGAGTCTCAACAGCGACATGGAGATAGAGTCCGCCGATTATCCCAACATAAGATTTTACCGCATGCCTCACATCGCCAGGCCGCAGACCCAGGACGATGTCGACCTCGTCGACGCCGGCAATGGTCAGGGTGTCTGGCGTCAGTGCATCGCCGAACACGTTCAGTGTCTTGAAGTCTGGTGCAACGCTTTGCCCGAGCCGGTTGCGGTGCGTTACGCGGTCTCGAACCTGCCGATCGGCGGCCTGGAGAACTCCCGTCAGTTGCCGGCGTATCCGTTCCGCACCGACAACTGGCCGATCACCCCGCACCAGTCGACCGGTGATTACGAGGTCGACAAGACGGGACTGAAGCAGCAGTTCGCGCCTCGAGCCTGCCGTGAGCCTTTGCGATACGAATCCCCGCCGGACAGAGCCGCGACGTGTCGCCGCGGAGCCGCCCGGGTGCGAGATGGAACCATTTGTCTTTTCTGATCGTTCTGGAGCGTGGAGGTTGTGGCGGACTATAATGAACTAAAAGGCGAAAAGGCGGCGATTATGAATATAAGACAAAAAGTGACTATGGCGCTTATCCTGTCGGCCGCATTGGTCTGCGGGCCTGTCGGTTCGGCGTTCGGGCAGCCTGATTTTCTCGATCCCAATCAGAACAACGCGTCGGCAAAGCTCTACACTCGCCTGGACGGCGAAACGATCAGGGCGGTTATAGAGATCAAGATCGACAGCGGCTGGCATCTGTACGACGATGAACTCGGCCACGAAAAAGCCATCGGAACTCCGACTGCGATCAGCCTGGCGCCGGACGGCGCGGAGTGGTCGAAGGTCGTCTTCCCCAAGCCGCACCGCCTGCCGCAGAAGATCGCGGGGCCGGATGTCTGGATAAACTCCCACGACGGAACGATTCTCCTGTACGCCGAAGGTCGCTCCGCAACGGGTGTTTCGCCTGAAGGCGTCACCGCCGAAATCAATGGCCAGACCTGCTCAGACACCGGGGCGTGCATGCTCTACAAGGAGTCGATCAAGAGTCTCGGCCCGGGAGATGATTCGCTGTTCGCGTCGTTCCCGGAGGATCTGGCGGACGCCGAAGCCCCGGCGACGAAACCGGCGCCCGAGCCGGTCGAGCCCGATACGGGCGACTACTCGTCGGTGACGTTCCCCGAGTATTCGCCGCGCGACGGAGGCGCAGGGGGGTACAGCATGCCCGTCTGGCTGGCGCTGGCGTTTCTGGCGGGGATCCTGATGAACGTAATGCCGTGCGTGCTGCCGATGATCTCGATCAAGGTCCTGAGCTTCGTTCAGCAGGCCGGAGAATCCCGCGGGAGGGTGCTGGCGCTTGGCGGCCTGTTCGCACTGGGGATAATGCTGGTGTTCTGGGCCCTTGCGATCGCGGCGATAATGCTGGGGCTCAGTTGGGGCGAGCAGTTCCAGTCCGATGCGTTTCTGGTGGTGGTTATAGCCGTTCTGTTCGCATTCGCGCTTTCTCTGCTGGGCGTTTTCACCCTGGGAGTGCCCAAACAGGTCAACACCCTGGCCGCCGGCGCAGGGCGCGAGGGCCTGGGCAATGCGTTGTTCAGCGGAATGCTGGCGACGGTGCTTGCGACCCCGTGCAGCGGACCGTACCTGGGCAGCACTCTGACCTGGGCGCTGGCCCAGAGCCCGCCGACGATATTCCTGATCTTCACGATGTTCGGTTTCGGAATGGCGCTTCCTTACGTGATCCTGACGGCGTTTCCGAAGCTGTTGGCGTTCGTGCCGAAGCCGGGTCCATGGATGGAGACGTTCAAACATGCGATGGGCTTCCTGCTGCTGGCGACCGTGGTCTACCTCATGAGATCGGTGCGCCCGGAGATGCTCCTGTATGTCAACGCATTCCTGGTGTTCGTGGGGATCGCAGTGTGGTACTGGGGTCGGTTCGCGCGATTCGGGCAGGGGCCGGTCAAGCGGTGGACCGTGGCGGCGGCGACTATCGCGATCGCGGTCGTTGGGGCGCAGTTGTCGTTCGGGACGATGCGGTCGGCGTTTGCTCAGCCCGAACCCGGGCAGGGGCATGTCGAATGGGTCGACTTCGAGCCTGAATTGTTCAAAGAACATGTCAAGGCCGGTCGGTCAGTCTTTGTCGACTTCGCCGCAACCTGGTGCTCGAACTGCACCTGGAACGAGAAAATGGTCTTCGAATCCGACGAGATCAGCGAACTGCTCAAGAAAAAGGGTGTCGTCTCCATGCGGGCCGACATAACCCACGACAGCCCCAAAGCCCGCATGATCGAGCGGTTGCGGGCCAAACTCGGCGGCAGATCGCTGCCGTTCCTGGCGGTCTTCCCCGCCGACAAACCCAATGAACCGTTCGTTCGCCCGGACATCGTGACGATAGGGACAATGAAGGAGATTCTGAATTCCTTGCCCGATCCGAAACCCGCAAACTGAAAAACGGTGAAGAATCACCTACAATGGAACCTCAGCGGCTTGAGCCGCGTTTAGACAGTGACAACGAAAAGAACCCAACGGACCTCAACCCTGAAGGAAAGAACAATGAGCGATAAACTAATGAAACACAAAGGACTGGCCCTGTTGAGCGTACTTCTGGTCGGATTGGCGGTCGCGGCGTTCGCCGCCGCTCCGAAATGCGGAACCGCTGCCTCGGGATGCTCATCATGCGACGCAGGAGTTGCGGGTCCCGAAGGCAAGGCCAAAGCCGACGCCGATCCGCACGTGAAACTAGTAGCGAGGCTGGATGCCGTGCTGAAGGACCTGGCTGCGGCCGAGGCCCTGGTCGGGCAAGGCAAGAGAAAAGAAGCGCTGGAATCGCTGGAAAAGGTCAAGGTCGTCATAAAGTCCATGAGGGATCGCGCCGACGCGGCCGCGAAGGCCGGACCTCCTGCGATCAAGGGATGGACCCAGGATTACGACAAGGCCCTGGAATACGCCGCGAAGTCAAAGCGCCCGATCCTGCTGGATTTTACCGGAAGCGACTGGTGCGGATGGTGCATCAAGCTGCACGACGAAGTGTTCGTCAAAGACGCCTTCAAGGCCTACGCCGATAAGAACCTCGTGCTGGTTGAGCTGGATTTTCCCCGCAGCAAGCCGCAGTCCGACGAGGTCAAGAAGCGCAACCGGGCGCTGGCGCAGAAATACGGTGTCCGCGGATTCCCGACGATCGTAGTTCTCGATTCGACGGGCAAGAAAGTGCTCGGGCGGACCGGATACGTTCGAGGCGGACCGGACGCATTTATCGCCGAAGTTAAGAAGATAATCGGCAAGTGACGACAGTTGCCGCAATACGTGAGGAACCCGTCGCAGCCTGGCGCTGCGGCGGGTTTTTTACGTTTGCGGGCAAAACCCGTTGGGTTTGACGCGTCAGGCGTTATGCTATAGGCGATGGAGCGGCGGATAATACATGCTGACATGGATGAGTTTTTTGCGGCCGTCGAGAAGCTCGACAACCCCGCGCTGAGGGGCAAGCCGCTCTTGGTCGGCGGCGACCCGGACGGGCGGGGAGTTGTTTCGACCGCAAGCTACGAGGCTCGGGTTTTCGGATGCCACTCCGCGATGCCGATGGCTCGTGCGGTGCGGATGTGTCCCGATGCGATCGTCATCCGTCCGCGGGGCCGGCGATACCAGGCCGTCAGCGAGGAGATATTCGCGATCATGGGCGAATTCACGCCGCTGATCGAGCGGTTGAGCGTGGACGAGGCGTTTCTGGACGTAACGGGAACCGAGCGCCTGCTCGGACCGGCCGCCCGGGTCGCCGCAGACATAAAGGCCCGCATCAAGTCCCGCACGGGTCTTACGGTGAGCGTCGGCGCAGCGCCGAACAAGTTCCTGGCCAAGCTCGCCAGCGATCTGGAGAAGCCCGACGGGCTGACGGTCATCGAGCCTGAGCGTGTCAATGAGGTCCTCGATCCACTGGCGATCCGCAAGCTCTGGGGCGTGGGGCCGGCGGCGGCAAAGCGGCTCGAAAAGCTGAACATTCGTACGATAGGGCAGTTGCGAACCGCCTCGCCTGAGATGATCCTCAGCCGCCTCGGCGATGTCGGCGAGCACTTGCAGCGGTTGGCGGCGGGGCTGGACGATCGCCCGGTTATTCCCGACTCCCAGGCCAAGAGCATCGGCCAGGAGCAGACCTTCCGCGCCGATATCGGCGACATGGACGAGCTTATCGGCGTACTGCTGGCCCAGACCCAGCAGGTGGCCCGACGCCTGCGGCGAAGCGGCCTGAAGGCCCGCACTGTTACGCTCAAGCTGCGATACGGGGATTTCACCACGCTGACCCGCTCGGCGACCACCGACGAGCCGACCGACCTAACCGAGCAGCTCTGGCGCCGGGCTCGCGGTCTGCTGGAAAAGTGGTCCCGCGCGCAGCATCGCCCGCTGCGGCTGCTGGGGATGACTGCATCGGGCCTGACCGGCCCCGGCGGCGTGCAGGGCTCGCTGTTCGCCGATCCGTCGAACGACAAGCAGCACCGAATCGATCAGGCCCTCGACGAAATCGCCAACCGCTTCGGAGACAACGCAATCAACCGCGGCGGGACGTAGTAACGATGACGGCCCGTAGTTCCGCTTTAGGCTGGATTGATGCGTTGGGAGACTGTAGGATGTTCCCGAAGGATGCTCGTTGACGGGGGCAACTCTAAAGCGTTCTTTCTTTAGGTATTACTGTCCCTCCAGGAATCGGTTCTCTTATGGAATTACCGCGTCGCGCTGGCGGAGATGAGTTGGTCGGGCCGGGTGAACTGGCCGCCGTTCGCGCGCGCCTGCGGAACATCGCCCCGAAGCATGATCTCAAGACCGTGATCGCCTGTGCGTTCGATCATCGTACGCGTATGCTTCCGTTCATCTACGCCGATATGCGAATCATCCCGGCCGGCGTCCGCGCCGTCGGGTCGGCTATGGTAGCCGCGGGATTCGAAAAGACCCGGATCGTTCTACAGCAGTGGAATCGCAATTTCCGGCCGTCGCAGATGCGGCTCGACGGCACCATTCCCGACCTGTTCCTGATCTCCAGCGCCCAACTCCACTTGGCCCAGTGCAAGGCGATGATTCGCGATGCATGCCGTATGGATCCGGCTAACCGGCCTTTGATTATCGTCGGCGGTCCGCTGGTGATCTACGAACCGTGGGAGGTGTTCAGCGCCGATCCGGAGGATCCATGGGCCGCCGATGCGGCGGTCACCGGCGAAGAGTACATCCTCATGAACTTGCTCGAAGCGGTGCTTTCGGTTCGGGCTGACGGCGAGTCGATGAGGTCGGCGTTCGCACGGGCGCGCGACAGCGGGGCGCTCGACGAGCTGCCGGGCCTGGTCTACGCCAAAGGGGCTCGCGACTGCGTGTCGGAGGAACTGATCGACACCGGCGTTCAGCGACTGGTGGGCGATCTCGACGAACTGCCAGATCCTGTTTTGGGCTACGGACTTCTCGAACCGCCCGGGGGGGGCGGACAATTGGGTTCTCAAGCACTTCCGCTCGACCGGGTCAGCAAATACGGACCGATCGGATCGCTCGTCATGACGCTGGGCTGCAAGTTCAGTTGTCCGTACTGTCCGATCCCGGCGTACAATCAGCGGCAGTACCGCACCAAGAGCGGAGATCGCATCGCCGAAGAGGTCCAGCGGCTATACAGCGAATGCAACATCCGCATGTTCTTCGGAGCCGACGACAATTTCTTCAACGACCGGGCACGTACGCTCGAAATAGCCGAGACGCTGGCGAGCAAAGTCGACGCCGGATCTCGTCCGCACTGCAAAGTTCGCTGGGGCACCGAGGCCACTATCCACGATACCCTGGCGATGAGGGAGCATCTGCCGCTGATAAGGCGGGCGGGGATGTGGGCGCTTTGGATGGGCGTCGAAGACATGTCCGGGACGCTCGTGCGAAAAGGGCAGACCGCCGACAAGACGCTCGAGGCCTTCGCGCTGCTGCGGGAAAACGGGATATTCCCGGTGCCGATGATGATGCACCATGACTCGCAGGCGCTGTATACGCGAAAGGACAACAGCGGACTGCTGAATCAGGTCCGTCTGCTCCGAAAGGCCGGAGCCCTTTACATGCAGGTGCTGATGCTCTCGCCTTCGCCGGGCTCGAAGCTTTACGTTGAGACCTACGAGTCGGGACTGGCTTACAAGTCCGTAGGCCGAGTGCCGGTCGAACCGTATATCGGCGACGGGAACTACGTTATCGCCTCCCGTGCAGAGGACCCCTGGCGCAAGCAGTTGAACATCCTGATAGCGTATTTCTACTTCTACAATCCGCTGAACTTCCTGCTGGCCCTGTTTCGCTCCAAGAGCGACATTCCGATGGCGGCGTGCGAAACCAGTCCCGGAGCCGGGCGACGCGGAGGGCTCGGCCGGAGGCTGTCGCGAAGAATCTGTGCGCATATGGCCGATGCGGCGGTGCAGTTGTTCGGCATGTGGGGTTTGGCGCACACCGTCCGGCGCACTTTCGTCTGGGCGATACGCCTCATGCGGGGTCCGATAGAACGCAGCACCAGCGCCCCGACCAGCCGAATTCCGATGCGAGGGGCGGACGGGAAACGCGCAAGTCACGCGATTCCGGGAACGCCGGAGAAACTCGACGACTGAAGCCGCGTCGGCTACTTCCCTATGCAGTAGAGGTGCTTCGTTCCGCGGATGAAGATCCTCCCGTCGGATATTGCCGGCGATGCGCGGCAAGGTTCACCGAGGGCGTTCCTTGTTATCAGTCTGAACTCCGGCTCTGCGGCTATTACGTGCGTTATTCCATCGTCGTCGGGGAAGTAGAGTTTTCCATCCGCTGAGACCGGGCTGGAGCTGTGATGCCGACCGAGCTTCCTGGTCCACATGACCTTGCCCGTTTTAGCCGCGAGGCAGCTCAGGCTACCCTTGTCGCCTACGACGAAGAAGTATTTCCCCGCCGCGATCGGAGACGGCACGTAGCTGGTCTCCTTTTTCTTGTGCCACAGCACCTTGCCTTTGGGGCTGATCCCAAGCGTGTGCAGCGTGGGGAACCCGCCGGTGATGCAGAAAACGTTGTCGGTGAAGATCATCGACGCTACGAACTGCTCGGTCGGACCCTTGATCAGCCAGTTCCGTTTGCCGGTTTTGGGATCGTATGATGCGGTGCATCGCGACCCTGACAGGACCATCTGATCTTTTCCGTCGGCGTTGAAGACCACTGGCGGCACGTACGACCGCACGCGGTTGGGCCGGTCGATCCGCCATCGCTCTTTGCCCGTGGATTTTTCCAGGGCGACGATGTATGCGGTGTCGCGGCCCTTGGCGTCCTGGTCGCCGTTAACTATCACCAGGTCGTCGTACAACAGCAGCGACGAGCAGTATCCGTGTTTGGCGGTGAAGCGCCCCGGTGTTTTGCGCCAGATCTCCTCGCCGTCGAAATCGTAGCACGCCACGAACATCTCCTGGACGTTGAGGAACGTGACCCAGACGTGCTTTCCGTCGGCGACCGGGGTGCTTGAAGCTCTCGAGTTGAGGTAGTTGATCTTTTCGAGCGGGGCTTTCAGGACAGTTCTGGTCCATAGCATCTTGCCTGTCGCGGCGTCCAGCGACATCAGCAGGCGGGCGTTGGATTTGTCGGCGGAGGTGACGAAGACCCGCCCGACCGACACGATCGGCGAGGAATGCCCCTTGCCCGGGATCGGCGTTTTCCACGCGATGTTCTCGCCGGCGGACCATTTGACCGGCACGTTGGTCTCGGTGCTGATCCCGTCGCCGGTCGGACCTCGCCAGGAAGGCCAGTCGGCCCCCATGCAAAGCGTTGCGGGAAGAACTGCCGTCAGAACGATCGATACCATTGCCTTCATAGCGTTTTCTCCCGGCCGCCGGGCGCTTTGGGCGCACAACAAACAACGCATTTGCACATGCGCCCGGTCCGTCGGTTTCAGGTTGTAGACAGGTTCGGCGGCCTAGTGATCGAACGAGATCGTCTTGACTTCCACGCCTTCGATCTGCGCCAGTGCGCTTTCGAACTGCCGGATCTTCTCTGCCGGCGGGATCACGTCCAGCAGGAGCAGGCCGCTCATTCCGCCGGCGTCGACTTCGTGGAGTCCGAGGCGCGTCCTTACGATGTCTCCGTACTGGGTGAGCACTTTCTGTATATCCACGGCCTCTTTGAGTCTGTCGGTGATGTGAATCGCTACGATCGTGTGTGTGTCGTCGGCCATTGGTTGTGTCCTTCTTCCGCAATTGAACAATCGCCCGCAGCGCTCGCGGGCTCCGACCTGATTCTATCGCACGCCGACCAACGGTCAAGACATTTCATATGGGGTCAGAGCACCGCAGCGCGAATAGTGCATAGCGTCTTCGGCAAGGGGCGCCATTCGCCGTCGCGCTGTGATCCGAAACGCTTTGGCGTTGATTTTCCTGCTGTCGGGCGGTAGTCTTGTCGCTCAACGTCGGACCTTAAATACGATGATATACTTAATAGCAATATTCGTTTACCTATTCGTCCTGACGGGCATATCCATTTACAAATCCCGCCAGGTTAAGACCCAGTCCGACTTTGCGCTGGCCGGTCGGTCGCTTTCGCCATGGGTGATGGTCTGCACGATGCTGGCGGTCTGGATCGGCACCGGCTCGATCGTCGGATCGGCGGGGCAGGCCTACACCGACGGAGTAGGGGCGCTGATCCTGCCGGCCGGCACGTTCGTAGGAATGATCCTGCTGGCGTTCTTAGCCGGAAAGGCGCGCCGGTTCGAGGCGTACACCGTACCGGAAATCATCGGTACGCGCTTCAATCGCACCGCTCGAATGCTGGCGGTTATCGCGCTGATAATGGCGTATATGGTGATCGTCAGCTACCAGTTCAACGCCGGCGGAATGGTGCTGGAGGTTATCGTCGGCAAGAAGGCCGCCGTCCCGATAGAGGCTGATCGCGTCCTGACCGCCCACCAGATCAAGAAGGGCTATGTCGTCTACACATCCGAGGAGAATTTCAACGGCGTGACCACTGTAGGCTTGAACGCAGTCGCCGGCGAAGGTTGGTCCGGCGACGTCAAGACTTTCACGATTGAGGTCTGTTCGCCAGGGGATGTCAAGGCGAGAGTCGAAGCCAGGGGGGACGCCGAGAACCACATTGTTGTCAAGTCCGGAGGCATGGCGAAAATCAAGTTGAGTGAAGGCGGGCCGCATCGAGTCGCATCGTTGCCCCAGGGCGGCAAGCTGGTCTTGTCGGAGCCGAAACTCACCGCCCAGACCGCCACGATAATAGCCGCGGTGTTTGTCATCGCCTACACCATGCTGGCGGGCCTGATGAGCCTGGCGGTCACCGACGTGGTGACCGGCGTCATCATCACGGTTTCGATGTTCGTGGCGTTTCCGGTGCTGCTCTGGCAGGCGGGGGGATTCTCCGGCATGGAGACCGCGTTCGCCGAAATGGGAGATCGGTCCGGGAACATGGAGTTCTGGGGAACTTACTCCGGGCCTCAGCTCATCAACTTCCTGCTGCCGGTCTTCCTGCTGATCATGGGCGACGCCAACCAGTATCAGCGAATTTTCGCCAGCAAGAACGCAAAGGGCGCCCGCACGGCGGTGATCATGCTGATCTTCGCGGCTATGGCTATCGAACTGCTGATAATTGCGTGCGCCTGGGTCTCGTCGAGCATGATACCCGACCCGGAAAACGGCAGGTACGTGCTGATCTACGCGGCCAGGCATTTCATGCCGATGGCCCTGGGCGTGATATTCATGGTCACCGTAGTCGGCATAATCATATCGACCGCCGACTCGTTCCTGCTGGTCCCGGCTACAACGTTCATCAAGGACGTCTACCTGAACCACATCAATCCCAAGGCCAGCGAGAAGCGCATCGTCTTCATCAGCCGCATGATGGTCCTGGGATTCGGGATAATCGCGTGGCTGATATCGCTGGCGTTCGCTGAGTCGACGACCGTTTTTCAGAAGGCTCTCTACGCGTACACGATCTACGGGGCCGCCATCACGCCCTGTCTGGTCGCCGCCCTGTTCTGGAAGCGGGCGACGAGTTGGGGCGCCGTGGCCTCGATCGTTTCGGGAACTGTCGTGACGCTGGTCTGGGGAGAGGTCGCACTGGTCAAGGAGTCGCTGCCGAAGTTCCTGTCGGAACTTGACGCTGTGCTTCCGGCAATAACGGTATCCGTGCTGGCGCTGGTGATCGTAAGCCTGCTGACTCCGAAACAAAAACAGACCGTTGTCGCCGAGGGATAGGACATGTTTGACGCTGAAATATACATCGAAAGAAGACGCCGCCTGGTCGAGCAGTTGAACTCGGGGCTCATCCTGTTTCTGGGCAATAACGAAAGCCCGATGAACTATCCGGACAACATTTACACGTTCCGGCAGGACAGTTCTTTCCTTTACTACTTCGGGCTGGACTGTCCGTCCCTGGCGGCGGTGATCGACATCGACGAGGGTTCGGCGCAGATCTTCGGCGATGATCTGACCGTCGACGATATCGTGTGGACCGGACCGCTGCCGACGGTGGCCGACAGGGCGTTGACCGCCGGTGTGGACAAAACGGCCCCGCTGAGCGAACTGCACGAGATGCTGGCCTCCTCCGCCGGTCAGGGCAGGGCTATCCGATTCCTTCCGCAGTATCGCGCCGACAACGCCCTGACGATCCAGCGGCTGCTGGGTATTTGCCCGTCGGAGATCGCGTCGAGAACCTCCGAAACGCTGATCCGGGCGGTTGTCGCCCAGAGATCGATCAAGAGCCCCGAGGAGATCGCACAGATCGAAGCGGCTGTCAATCTCACCGGAGCGATGCACGTGCTGGCGATGCGGATGACCAGGCCCGGTTTGTACGAGCGGGAAGTAGCCGGGGCGGTCGAGGGCCTGGCGGTGTCAAGCGGCGGGCGGCTGGCGTTTCCGACGATCTTCTCGATACACGGCGAAACGCTGCACAATCATTATCACGGCAACCAGATGAGCGCCGGCGACATTGTCGTCAACGATTCCGGAGCCGAGTCGCTCATGGGATACGCCGGCGACATCACCAGGACGATCCCCGTCGGCGGGGAGTTCTCCCCGCGGCAGAAGGAAATCTACGCGATAGTGTACGACGCCCAGGAAACCGCGATCTCCGGCTGCCGGGAGGGCGTCGAGTTCCGCAACGTCCACCGTCTGGCGTGCAGAATGCTGGCTGACGGGCTGAAAGGGCTGGGAGTGATGAAGGGCGATCCCGACAGCGCCGTCGACGCCGGGGCGCACACGCTGTTTTTCCAGTGCGGACTGGGCCATATGATGGGGCTCGACGTTCACGATATGGAGGGGCTCGGCGAGCAGTATGTAGGATACACCGACGAGATCCGTCGCAATCCCGAGTTCGGCTTCAAATCGCTGCGCCTGGCCAAGGCGCTGGAGCCGGGGTTTGTGATAACCGTCGAGCCGGGGATCTACTTCATACCCGAATTGATCGACCGCTGGCGTGCGGAAAACAAGTGCGCCGACTTCATCAACTACGATGAGGTCGAGAAATACCGCGATTTCGGCGGGGTGAGAATCGAAGACGACATCCTGATCACCGAAGGCGCCCCCCGCGTGCTGGGCGACCCGATCCCCAAGAAGATCGCAGACGTCCAGGAACTGGCCTGCGTCTAGTATTGTGCGATCAGGCGAAAACGACTGATGCGTATCCCACCGTAGTGTCGTCGTTTTGGTTTGGGGCGATTTTGCGCATGATTTCCTGCGAATTGGCGTACCCCAGCGTATGCCCGACCGATGCGCCCAGTTCTCCGCAGGCCGCCACCGTCGCGGCGATTGCTCCGGCGCCGCATGCGTTGCGTCTGGCCCGGGCGTGCGGGACGATCTGGTCGGCATCCATCGCTTCGATCAGGTCGAGTATCTTCCGATCGTTGCTGACCGAGTAGTCCAGGCCGGCTTGCCCCGCACCGCCTGGTGATCCGAATCGCGGGCCGCCGTGGTGGGTCAGGTCCGTCGATCCGGCGATCACCCAGCGATAGTCGATCTCCGCCAGGGCGCAGATCAGGGCCCGCCCGATCTCCACTGCAAGATCGGTCGGCGGAACGGCGATCGGAAGAATCTTCGCGCCGGGGCAAAGTGTCTGCAACAGCGGGATTTGAACTTCAATCGAGTGTTCGCGCCCGTGCGCGCCCGGATTTGATCTGAAAGGCGCCCCGCAGGTCAGAAGCGCTTCGGCGGCCCGTGTGTCGATCTGAGCGGCGCCGAGCGGGGTCGCCCAGGCGCCGCGATCGTAGACCTCGGCGCGTTGTACGCAGCCGCTGTGATCGGCCCCGAAGAAAACTACAGTCGCCGGCGGGATCGGCTCGCAGAGCGTTTTCAGCGTCATTGCCGCCAGTCGTCCCGAGAAGACCCACCCGGCGTGCGGGACCAGTCCGCCGCGTATGTCGCCTTCGGGACGGGTGTCGATTTTCCCGGACTCAAGCAGTACGCCGGCCTCCCTGCGGCATCTTTCGGGATTGTCGGGATAGAATGTTCCTGAGGCGATTGGTTGTCGAGTATCGGTCATTGCTGTTCCGCTCGCGGAAAAGGTGTTGGCTGATTCGTTAATCTATTGTATCATAGAGTGCCCATAACTCCAGACCAAGGAGCCCTGTGAATGACCCAGGATGACCAGGCTGACAGAATTGACGCGCTGGCCGCGATGGCCAGCGGAAAAGATATAGCTCACGACGGATTCAATGCTGTCGAACATATTGCCGACGAGAAAGGCGTCAGTGGCGCCGCCGATGCGCTTGCGGCGCAGACCGGATCAGCGGAACCTCGTGCGGCTGTTGCTTCCGTTCCCAGGCCTTCATCGTCCGGAGCCCGCAAGGCACGCGCCGCGACACTGCACAAGAATCGCTCTCGCGCACACGCCGAGCAGTTCAAGCGAATGATGGTTCCCATTCTGCTGATCACCGGCGTTTTGCTGCTGATGCTGGGCGGAGTCGTCGCCTGGATGATGCGCGACGTGCCGGCCGACGCCTACACCGGCGAGGGAGTGCTCAACAATCCCGCCGTCAAGCGGATCATGGTGATAACCGCTTTCCCGCTGGGCGGCATTCTGATGATCGGCGCCTGGCTGTTCCGCTCCGACCTCAAGCGTGCTGAAAAGGCCGCTCGAATGCAGGACGCGGCGAACGAAGCTTCCGAAGACTAACCTTCGCGAGAACTCGACCGATTCGCTCTTATCCCTTTTGGCTGCGGTGAGAATTCCTCACGCGGCCCGCTGCTTTTGACGCGTGATGATCATGGACAATATTGAAGATATTCTGGAAGATTTGCGCCTGGGCAGGATGATAGTCCTGATCGACGACGAATCCCGCGAAAACGAAGGCGATCTGGTGTGTGCCGCCGAGAAGGTCACGCCTGAGATAATCAACTTCATGTCGAAGCACGGGCGCGGGCTGATATGCCTGCCGATGACCAACCAGCGGGCCGACGAACTTGACCTGCCTTTGCAGACGTCGCGAAACACCACTCCGTTCGGTACGGCGTTCACCGTGCAGATTGACGCCGCGACAGGGATAACGACCGGCATTTCCGCGGCCGATCAGGCAAGGACGATCCAGGTCGCCGTCGACGACGAGACGACCCCCGACGATCTGGTGCGACCCGGCCACATGCATCCGCTGCGGGCGGTCGACGGAGGCGTGCTCCTGCGAACGGGGCAGACCGAAGGCGCCGTGGACCTGATGCGCCTAGCGGGACTCAAGCCGATGGGCGTGATCTGCGAGATCATGAACGACGACGGCACGATGGCCCGGCGAGACGACCTGGTCGAGTTCTGCAAGCTCCACAATCTCAAGCAGTGCGTAGTGGCCGACGTAACGCGCCATCGCCTGCAGACCGACAAGCTTATCAAGCGTGAAGTCGAGATCGACATCGAGCTGGAGGCCGGAGCCTTCAAGCTGATCGCATACAGTTCAGTTGTGGACCCCGAGCCGCATATCGCCTTGTGCATGGGCGGCGTCGGACAGCTCGCACCCGACGGAAGGCCGATAACGCACGACGAACCGGTCCTGATCCGCGTACACAGCGAATGCTTCACCGGCGACGTGCTGAACTCGATGAGGTGCGACTGCGGTCAGCAGCTCCAGACCGCCCTGGCGCGGGTCGCCGAGGTCGGAAAGGGCGCGGTGGTCTACGTTCGCCAGGAAGGACGCGGCATAGGGCTGGTCAACAAGCTGCGGGCCTACAAGCTCCAGATTGAACGGGGCATGGATACAGTCGAGGCCAACACGCATCTGGGCTTCGAGGCCGACAGGCGGGACTATGGGATCGGGCACCAGATTCTGCGCGACCTGGGCCTGTCGAGGCTGAAGGTTATGACCAACAATCCGCGCAAGATAATCGGGTTGACCGCCTACGGCCTGGAAATCGTCGAGCGGGTGCCGCTGCAGATCCCCGCACACGACGGAACCCGGCACTACCTGACGACCAAGAGAGACAAGATGGGCCACAAGCTCGACGACCTGTAACATCATTTGAACCACTGGCGCCAATCGTCCGACAGGTCGTACTGTTCGATGTGATTGCTCTGGATTTGCCGGCACTGGCACGAGGCTGCGACTTCCGCGGCCGAGACCGCTACGTTTGCGACGATCTGGCCCAGCGATTCGACTACTCCCGCCAGGCGCTCGGTTCGGCTCTGAGGCTTCATTGACTCGAACAGCGCTCCTCCCAGCGGCGGCTGCCGCGATCCGGCCTCGGCGTAGTCCAGCACGTAGCAGATCGCCGCGTAGCACATCTGCAGCTCTCTGGCCAGGAACATCTCAGGCGCGAAAGTGTGGGTCACGATCTCGGCGCCCTGGGCGGCAAGCGTCTGGACTTCGGCGGGAGTCTCCATTCGCGGACCTTCGGTGATCGCGGCTGTTCCGGACCCGTGGTATATCAGCCGCATATCGTGCAGAACTCCGCCGACGATTCGCTTCAGGGCGGGGCAGAAGACCGGGAACTGCCTGAGAAACCCCAGCGGCGAATCGGCGAAAAACGTCACTTCGCGGAGGTGTGTCCGGTCGATGACGTCGCTGAGGACTACGATGTCTCCGACGGCCATCGTGTGCGTGATCGCCGCGCCGGAGCCCCAGGCAAGGACAGTCTGTACGCCGAGGTCCTTCAGGGCGTAGATGTTCGCGCGGTTGTTCACGCCGAACGGCGCGGTCTTGTCCATTCCCATCCCGTATCGCGCCAGCAGGTAGTACTGCACGTCTTCGGAGTCGGCAAGGAACAGGTCCCCGCTCGGCCCGAACGGCGTATCCCGCGGGCCGAGAAGCTCGCCGCGGATAATTCCCGCTTGCCACTGACGATGAATCTCACCACCGGTTATACAGGCTGTAGTAACGGGCATATTCAGGAACACCTCTAACGGCCGGTAACGACTAACGGCCAGTGGCCGGTAACGACAACGGCTGGTGGTCAGTGACGGCAACGGCCGGTAACGGCTGACGGCGAAGGGCCGGTGATCAATAACCAGTTGCTTTCCTGCCGGCAGGTAGGCGGCTACGGCAAACCGTTCACATGTCGCCATGCCCGTCTGTCAGCAGGCAATCTCTAGGTTATAACTTATGTTTTGTACGTTGGTGAGGCTGTTAGTCTTTGTCGTTTCACCGTGGCCGTTACCGACCGCTGGTCGGCACTGGTCGTTCAGACTTCGTAGCGTCTGGCGCCGGTTTCCAGGTCTATTGAGCTGAACTGTCCGGGCAAGAGGCGAATCTTGTTCAGGGGTCCGGCGAATCTCGTCTGCATTTCCTTCATCAGTCCCGCCGCCAGAAGCGTCTGGAGCTGGTACCTGTGCGATGAAGAGTCGACCAGGACTGTCAGCACTCCCCCGCGGAAGCTGTCCAGAGCGGTGTGCTCGCGTATTGTGCCGGGGAGGATTTCGTCCCATATAACCGCCAGCTTACTGAGTTGACGGACCTTCTTGCCCAGTTTGTGCTTCATCAGGGCCGCCATCGGTCCGGCTAGATGCGATATGCGGTCGTCCGACCGTCTCTGCTGCCAGATCGTTCGCAATTGAGAGTCATCCATGACATTATCTTTCAACAAATACTGATCGCCAAGTCAGCCGCGCCGGCTTCAGCGCCGCACCGAAGCCTATCATCTGCATCGCCCAACTAAAAGAAATTGCTTGAAAAAATCGAGAGAAAAAATCATCTCGCTTCACTTGCGCACGCAGGCCGGACCGCGGGCGACCCGAGCGGGCGTTATTCCAGGCTGACCGGCATTATAACGTACAGGAAATCCGATCCGGTCTTTATCACCGCCGGTTTGTTCGGGGCGTTCATCTCGAACGATATCTTGTCGGCGTCAATTATCCGCATCGCGTCGACCAGAAACGCCGGATTGAACCCGATGGACATGTCCTGCCCGTCGTACTTGGCGGCGCAGGTAACTTCGGCCTCGCCGGCTTCCGGGGCCCGGCTCGACAGCGTGATCTTGTCGGACTCGAACGATATCCGCACGCCGCGCGACTCTTCGTTGGTCAGCAGCGCCGCCTGACGTACGCGGTGCTGGAACTCTTGAGAGTTTATCGTCGCCCTATTCGTAGTCTCAGTCGGGATCACGTCGGAGTATTTCGGGAAGTTGCCCTGCACCAGCGAACTTACCAGCACCACGTTGGCCGTCCGCACGAGGATCTGGTTCTCGTCGATCTTGACTTCGAGCTTCTGGGCGCCTTCGCCGGCGAGCCGTTGGATCAGGCCCATGAGCTTTGCCGGCGCGACGGCCGACACGTCTTTCGCCGCGGCCTTGTCCAGCGAGCCTTTCACCATCGCCAGGCGATGCCCGTCGGTGGCGACCATCTTGAGGTTCTTGCCGGAAGCCTCCCACAGCACGCCGGCTATGGCGTAGTGGCTGTGGGCCTTGGCGGTGGCGAACAGGGTCTTGCCGATCATCGAGGATATCTCGTCGGTCCCTATCGCGAAGTCGGCGTCGGAGTCGAATTCCGCGATGGCGGGGTACTCGCCCGGATCGTAGCCGAAGATCTTGAAGTGGCTTCCCGCGGCGCGGATGTGGCAGGTGTCGTTTTCGGTCTCTATCGTGATCGATTCTTCATTGCATTCGCGAACGATTCCGCCCAGTCGGTCGGCCGGCAGGAGCGCCTCGCCGGGCTCTTCGATCTGGACGGCGGTGACCTGTCGCCTCGCTCCGACATCGAGGTCCGTTGCAAGCAGCGTGAGCGTATCGTCGGCGGCGACCAGCTTGATGCACTGGAGAATCGGCTTGGGCGTGCGCGTGGCTACTATGCCTCCGGCGAGGTTCAACGCTTCCTGCAAAGCCGCGGTCTGGGCGATTACTTTCATGGCAAATGTTCCCTGATTAAGGATACTTCTGAGCTATAAGCTCCAGTTTTTAACCCGCCCGGTCCGCGGATGCAAGCACCAATTGCCCCAGCGGCGAAGTCCGCACGCCGCCAATCGGTTGACCTGCCGGTCGAGGCGGTGTATTGTCCGATGCGCATCATTTGAATTCGACAGGAGATACTCATGGAAATGCGACCCAGTCCGATCAGCCGACGACAATTCATCAAACATACCGCAAAATCGACCGCTGTCGGAGCCCTGGCGGGTATGTCCGGACCGGTCTGGTCCCAACCGATCGGGGCCAATGACGATATCCGTATCGCCATTGTCGGGCTGAACGCACACGGGACCGGCGACCATCTCAACAAGTATCTCCAGATGCCCGGCGTGCGCGTTGTCGCGCTGTGCGACCCGGACACCAACGTGCTGGCCCGCAGCGTAAAACGCGTGGGAAAAGCGACTCCGAACATCCGCACGTTCACCGATATTCGCAAGCTCCTTGCCGAGAAGGACGTCGACGCGGTCTCCGGGGCCACGCCGAACCACTGGCACGCGCTGTCGACGGTCTGGGCCTGCCAGGCCGGAAAGCACGTATGCGTCGAAAAGCCGGTTTCGCATAACATCTGGGAGGGCCGCAAAATGATCGAGGCCGCCGCCAAATACGACCGCATGGTCCAGGCCGATCTCGACAAGCGCTCCAGCGTTGCGCTGGGGCGGGCCGCCGATTACATCCAAAGCGGCGAACTCGGCAAGATTCTGATCGTCCACAGTTGGGTCTACAAGCGCAGAGGCTCGATGGGCAAGGCAGGCTCCGCCGGCGGCAGGATCCCGACCTCGATCGACTACGACCTGTGGTGCGGACCGGCGCCCAAGGGCCCGCTGCCTCGCAGGAAACTGCACTACGACTGGCACTGGCAGTGGGACACCGGAAACGGAGAGATCGGCAACAACGGCCCGCACCATCTGGACGCCTGCCGCTGGGCGATGGGCGAAAAAGGACTCCCCAAAAGCGTCATCAGCTTTGGCGGGCGGTACGGATACGATGATGACGGGCAGACCCCCAATACGCACATTACGCTTTTCGAGTACGACTCGGCTCCGATCCTGTTCGAGGTTCGCGGCCTGCCCCGAAAGAGCGGATCAGGTCTGATGGACCCGTACAACGCCGTATCCCGCAAGGGGATGAAGCTGTTCCGCGGGCATAACAGCGGGTCGCCCAACAACGGAGAGATCGTCGTCTGCGAAAACGGTTACGTGGACCTCGGCAAGCTGACGGTGTTCGATCGCCAGGGCAAAGCGGTCAAGACCTTCTCCGGCAGGGGGTCCAACGCCAAGCAGAATTTCATCAAGGCGTTGCGAAGCGGCAAGCAGAGCGACCTGAAGACCACGATGCTCAACGGGCACCTGTCGACCTCGCTGTGCCATATGGGCAACATCTCGTATCGCGTAGGCAAGGCCTCAGGCATCGAGCAGGTCAAGGATGTGATCGAGAAGGATCAGCAAGTCCTCGACGCAGTCGAGCGAACGCGACAGCACCTCTCGGCAAACGGAGTGGACCTCAAGACCGCCGGCCTGACGCTAGGCCCGAAACTCTCGATGGACTCGACCAAAGAGCAGTTTACAGGCCAGTTCGCCAACCAGGCCAACGCCCTGGTGAAACGCAAATACCGCAAGCCGTTCGTGATACCCGACAAGGTCTGAAATAACGAGTCCTGACGCCTTTTTCAAGGCGGCTATGCTATCAACGAGCGGCAGTAGTCCGTCAGCACGCTGACCTTGGAGGTATTACTCAGGGTAGCCGAAGTTCTCGACTACAAAATCGATATCCTTGTCGCCCCGGCCGCTGAGATTCACCAGGATGTTTTCGCCGGGATAGTCCCTGGCGATCTTCGTTGCGTACGCTGTGGCGTGCGAGCTTTCCAGCGCGGGGATGATCCCTTCGAGCCGGGCCAACTCGAAGAACGCGTCTATCGCCTCTTCGTCGCCGGTCGTGCCGACGATCGTTCTGTCCCGGCTGAACAGGTGTGCGTGCTCCGGCCCGACCGACGGGTAGTCCAGCCCGCTGGCTACTGAGTAGACCGGGGCCGGCTGGCCGTCTTCGGTCTGCAGCATCAGCGACTTGAAGCCGTGCAGTACGCCTTCGGACCCGTAAGACAGGCTGGCTGCGTGCTGGCCGAGCTTTGTTCCCTTGCCAAGGGGTTCGACGCCGTGGAGCTTGACGTCGTCTTCCAGGAAGGCCGAGAAGATCCCCATCGCGTTGCTGCCGCCGCCGACGCAGGCGACTACGTGTTCGGGCGCCTTCCCGATCAGCTCCTGCATCTGCTCCTTGGCTTCGGTTCCGACTACGCACTGGAAGTCGCGGACCATTTTCGGGAACGGGTGCGGGCCGACGACCGAACCGATGCAGTAGATCGAGTTCTCGGGGTCCGCCAGGTAGGCTTCGAACGCCGAGTCGACGGCCTCTTTGAGCGTCTTCAGCCCGTGAGAGACCGGAACGACTTTGCAGCCCAGGATGTTCATCCTGACTACGTTGGGCTTTTCCTTTTCGATGTCGACTTCGCCCATGTGGATTTCGCATTCGAGATTGAAATACGCCGCCGCCGTCGCCAGGGCCACGCCGTGCTGCCCGGCTCCGGTTTCGGCGATCAGTTTTCTCTTGCCCAGATGCTTGGCCAGCAGGGCTTCGCCCATGCAGTGGTTCAGTTTGTGGGCTCCGGTGTGGTTCAGATCCTCGCGTTTGAGGAAGATCTGTGCTCCGCCGGCCTTGGCTGACAGGTTCCTGGCGTGGAAGACCGGCGTGGGGCGCCCCTGGTAATGTTTGCGAATCCCGCGCAGCTCGGCCTGGAAGCTCTCCGATTCGCTGACTTCTTCGTACAGATCCGAGATCTTCTTGAAATGATCCACAAGCTCAGGCGGCAGAAACGCCCCGCCGTAATCGCCAAAGTATCCGTTCTTGTCGGGGAATTTCTTCAGATAGTCTTTCTCTAGCATTTCTTCACCATGTTCAGTGTGTCGCGAGTCTTCAAGTCAAGCACCAATCGTCCGGGCATTTTACGCTTTCTGCCGATTCAAAAAACGCATTTCTAATAATTCCGCCAATTTGGAGTTCGCAGGCTCCCGCGCGGTGCGGAGTACGCGATTTGTATGCACATCGAGGGCTCCGCGGCGTCGCGCCGCGGCTCCGATCCGCTGCGAATTGGAGATCCCGCACGGGCCGGCGGCACAAGCCGGCGATTCCGGATCAGGATGGATTGAAGCGGAATCTGCTCCTATTTCGCTTTTTTCGCGACCGGCTTCCTCGGCGTGTCGTCGCATTTCAGATCGCCGAGGGTGTATTGGATTCCGTCCAGCAGGAACTGCAGCAGCGCCGGCTGCTCGAAGCTTTGAGCGTTGTGCGAAGGCGAGCAGTAGAATACCCTTCCCTTGCCGTATCTCTTGATCCAGGCTGTGTAGCGAATGTCGGATTCCACTTTCTTCTGGGCCTTGCCGCATTTCAGCAGCGAAGTGTCCATCTCCAGCAGCGGGCGGAAGTTCTTCTTCTTGTAAGCGTTCTTGAACAGATACGGTTCGTCAACGTGCACGAAATCCTTGCCGCCAAACGCCTTCAGCAGCGGGTGGCCCGGTTCGACCAGTCTGGTCGTGACTTTCTGCTGGGCCGGGTGGAAATCGAAGCTGCCGCCCAGCAGTTCGCTGAACTCTTTGGAGTTGTTGAGGAACACGATCGCGCCGTGGATTGCGGTCAGCCCGCCGCCTCGTCTTACGAAATCGATCAGGCTCTTTTCGAGGGCCGCGATTTCGTCGGTCTTGTCCTTGCCCAGCGCGTCGAGAAATATGTTGCGGGTCGGACCTTTGCTGCACGTGTTGTTCAGGATCACAGCATCGAACTGCTTGAGTTTGTCTGGCGCGAACATCTTAACGTCGTTGCTGACGGTGACCTTGTAGGCTCCGGTCTTGGCGCCGAGGATCTCGACGACCGCGGCGGTGTGGGGGATCACCCAGTGCTTGAATCCCGGCGAAAGGGAAAACAGCAGCACCTTATGCTCTTTGGCCGGCTTGGCGGTCGGCTTGACCGGTGCGAGTTTCCTGATCTTGCTCTTCCAGGCGTCGGTGAGTTTGATAGCGGGCGTCCTGGCGTAAAGAGCCCCGGCCAGCACGAGCAGGGAAGCGGCGATGGCAAAATGTTTCAGCATTGCATGTTTCTCCGATACCGGCGGTTATTGGCGTGAATCCAGACTACAGCAAGCGATATTATACAATCGCCGCGCTGCTTATTCCGCATATTTCACGAACTTTTCGGCGCATGCGAACTGCCGTGCGGGAAACGCCCCCGGACCTGTGGAGTTTTGACATCCGGATGCCGGGATGTATTGCTATCCGGTCCGGATGGTGTCCGGGCGACTGATTTTAAAGGCCCGCGCAAGTCCATTCCTGACAAGGGCTGGTTCAGACCGGCGTCCTGGCCGTAAATTTTTCCTTTGAATATACCGCGACCTTGTGGTACTATTCCTGCCTTAAAGCTCGTTGTGTGTGGAGCGACCGGCGGCATTCGCCCTTATGTCCGGGCGATTCCGAGATGAAGCGGAAGCATTTTCTCCTGCATTTCTTCTTCTCCGCACCAGGTCGCTTTGGCCGAGTCTCCCCCCCAGCGATGCTTTGCCAGCCGTTTTCAATTGGAAAGGCCAGTAAGATGAAAAAAGCAACTAGCGCAGCGTTTGCAGTTGTCATTGTCGTGCTCGCAGGTTCGGTCGCCTCGGGCGATCTGCCCGACGCGGGTGTCCTGTCCGATTTCGCCGTCTTCGGCTACGGCGACGTCCAGCTTGGGGACGGGGCGAACATACAGCGCGGTCCGGTTGGCGGCAACTCGTACATCACGGTCGGAAGCGGCCTGAAGGCGCCCCAAGGCGTGTTCGGGGCCGGAGATTTTAGTGAGAACGGCGGCGCCGAACTCGGTCGGATCGTCATTAACGGTTCGGTCACACTGAGCTGGCTGGGCACACTGGGCATCCCGGGCATAACGGGTGAAAAGTCGGAAGTTAGCGGCGACGTTGATGCAGGCGCAATCACTCTCGGTGCGGGCAGTTACATCTACGGAACCCTCACTACATCCGGCTCGATCTTCCCGGACCCATCCAGCGGCATTCCCATAGCCGATCTGATCAACGCCCCCGCAACACCGGCGAGTTTCACGGCTCTGGCAATGCCCGCACCGATGCCGCTGCCTGTCGGATCAACCGACGTGACGGCCTCGGGGGTCCTGGCGCCGGGAGAGTTCGGCGATGTGGATCTGCCGTTGGACAGCACGCTGGGGTTCTTGCCCGGGGACTATTACTTCAACAGCATCGCCGCTGATGACGGGCTTGCGCTAGTCGTCGGTGACGAGGTGAACATTTTCATCGCAGGCAGCGCGTCGCTCGGTAGCGACGTCACCGTCACTGGCGGCGGCGTGCTGAATGCATTCAGCAACGGCAACTGGGCCATGGGCGACGCCGGCGACTGGACCGGCACGATAGCCGCCCCTGGCGGCAACATCGCCGTGGGAAACGACTTCACAATAAACGGCGGCCTGTACGGCAACGACGTTACGATCGGCAGCGGTCTGAGCGTCACCGACAATGCCCCGATCCCGACCCCCCCCATTCCGGCGCCGTCGGCGCTCTTGCTCGGAGCCATCGGGCTGGGGCTTGTCGCACGCAAACGAGCAAATCCTCTGCAGACGTAGGATCTTGTGGGGTCAGAGCCTCATTAGTCATTAAGGACCCTCGCCGTGCAACGTCCATTGATTCCTTAATGACTAATGAGGCTCTGACCCCATGCTGGTGCGTGCGCCGGGCACTTTCTTGTATTTGAGCGTTACCTTCGCACTCCGCGGGGCACATTATAATTGAACGCGCCGTATCCGCAGCGGAGGTGTGTCCGCCGGGGATTGGTGCGCTTCTGGTCAGGACGTAGACTGATCCGCCCGCGAAGCGAAAGGAAGTGCCGGATGAAAGCCATCATGTCCGTCGTGCTATGCGCAGCAGCGTCTGTGCTCCCGTTCGTCGCCAGGGGCGGCGTCGGGGCCGATGAAAGTCGGAACTTCATCGCCGAGGTCATCAGGGACGCCAAGACCGACAGCCAGCGGTGCGCCAAGCTCGTGGAGGCCGTTTCGCTGGCCGAGGGCGACGGGAAACTGCAGATCGCCCTGCTCGAGAAAGCCGTCGCCTACGGATCCAGGAGCATCAAGACTGTCGAAGACGGCCAGAGGGTCAGCGACGCTCTGGAGATGCTGATCGAGGCCGACGCCGCCAGGAAGCCCCAGTGGACGTCCCGCCGGGCGGCGGTGCTCCGCCGAATGTGCGTGCTGGCCGAATCCCAGGCCGAAAAGCACGAGATCGCCTGGAGGCTCGTGGACCTCCTGATCGATTCGGGCAACGGCTACGGGTCCGAGGGCCAGTGGAAGAAAGCGATCCCGGCGTACAAGGACGCCAGTTCGGCCGCGGTGTCCTTCGGGCTGCCCAACGCCGACAAGTTCATCGGTTTCGTCCGCAGTGCGGCCCATCTCTACAGGGTCGCCAACCAGATCGACGCCTCAGCCAAAACGCTGAAGGCCTCCCCCGACGACGCGGCGTCCCGGACGAAGCTCGTCACCGCGAAGCTGACTGCTATGGACGATCCGGCGGCCGCACTGGGTTACGTAAACGCCGATCTCGACGAGCGGCTGCGGACGTTCGTTCCCCTGGCGGCGAAGGAAGCCGCCGATGTGTCGGCCATCGGGTGCAGGAGCCTGGCCGACTGGTATTACAAGGAACTGTCGGCAAGCTCTGTCCCGGTCGTCAAACGCAGGATGCTGCGGCGCGCCGAGAAGTACTACGGGCGGATACTCGATGATCCCGGAGACTCCGACGTCAGTCCGGCCGTGGTGAAGCTCGCCATGACGCAGATCAAATCCAGGAAAGCCAAGCTCCTGTTCGTGGATCCGCTGGAGTGTTCCCGGTGCGGCGGCGCCGCGGAGGGTCCGTGTCCGGACTGCTTGATAAAGGGCAAGCCCAGCGGGCTGAGACTGTGCGAAGCATGTGACAGTACGGGTCGGGGCAAGTGCCCGACGTGCGATGGTAACTGGGGCGACAAGTGCTCCCGCTGCAAAGGCTCCGGCAAGACTTCATCCGGCTCGGGGCGGCGCTGGGGCCGCGGGGGCCGCGGGCCTGGGAGATCCTCCGAGTGCTGGGCGTGCAGGGGCACCGGTGTGACGCACGGTCGGGGGTTCGGACTCCGCAGCGGATTTTGTCCGACCTGCGCGAAACGCCGACCGCTCAGCGACAGAGGCAAAGGGATCTGCCGCCGCTGCAAGGGCAAGGGCGGCACGTCGAAGTGCCGCACGTGTCTGGGGTCGAAAACTGTTTGCTGCACGCACTGCAAGGCTGGTCAGGCCGCGGCCGCCAGAGAAGCCGCACGCCGCGAAGCGGCGGGGGAGTCGTCGCCCGAGGACCCGGAACCAGACCGCCCTGAAGGCGGGGAAGCCCCCAAGACTCCCGAACGTTCAAGAGGCCCGCAACGCGACCGCAGGCGCCCGATATGATCGCCGCAAAACGTATGGGGAGTTTCAGGTGGGATGCTGCGGCAGGTCCTCGATGCGCGGGAGTATGATCCAGGGCCGTGGGGTGTGACGGCGACGGCTAACGCGATCACGACTTCGTCGTGAATGCGCCGACGTGCCGTCGGCGGCTAAGCGGGGCAGAGGGGCCGATTGACGGACTCCCGAGCGGCGACAGGGCTGCTGCGGTTCGGAGTCGCACGAGGCGACAGGCGGAAAAAGTGGGGAAAGACTTGGCTTGGCGGACCGATATGGATATTTTGGGGAGCTTATGGCTAGATCCGCTGAGAAGAGACAACACGAGTTGAGCATCATCCGCGACACCGTCGAAAGCGTGTGGGTGGCGATCATACTGGCGTTCGTGCTCCGCGCGTTCATGGTCGAGGCGTTCGTGATACCGACCGGCTCGATGGCGCCGCGACTGATGGGCGAACACTACGATCTGGTATGCCCTGCGTGCGGGTACGAGTACTCCTACGGCTGGCATGGAGACGGCTCAGTCCCGCGCCGACACCAGACCGACCCGTCCGGAGCCCGGTGCCCCTCGTGCACGTACCGATTCGTCTCGGCCAAGAAGCATCCCAACGACGGCAAGGAATACGTCAACGGCGGCGATCGCGTTCTGGTCATGAAGTACCTGTACAAGATCGTCGAGCCCCAGCCGTTCGACGTGGTGGTCTTCCGCAACCCCCAGTCAAACGCCAACAACTACATCAAGCGCCTGATCGGGCTGCCCGGCGAGAAGATCGAGATCGTTCACGGCGATGTCTTCGTGACCCCCCCCGGAGCCGACAAACCGGAGATCCGCAGGAAGCCGGATCAGGCCCAGGAGGTGATGTGGCAGATCATCAACGACAACGATTACCAGCCGGACATGGCCAAGCTCAAGGCCCAAGGCATGGGGCTGTATGCTCCCAGGCGATGGGAGCCGACCGACAAGACCGACGAGACCCCCAGCCGGCTGTGGGCCGCCTCCGACAACGGGCGAACATTCGCCTTCAAAGGTTCTGAAAAACGAGGGTGTCTGGAGTTCAGGGGGGCCGGCGAGACCGGCTCGGCGGCCGATTCGAATGATCCGGGTGAGGCGTTCCTGCCCCGGTACGGATACAACGCCGCCCAGTCGGAATACCAGTGCCTCGACCCGACAGTCGATTTCTGCAGCGACCTGAAGCTCTCGATGGTCGTCAAACCCGGCGGCGCCAAGGCGTCGGTCGAGTGCGTGCTCGACGGCCTGTGGTTCAGCGTAAAGGCGGTCTTCGGCTCCGACGGGAGCGTTGTGGTTCTGAGGCTCCGACGCGAACCGCAAGGGGCCGATCCGGCAGGATGGGTCGAATGGGCTCGCGGGTCGACCTCGGCGATGACCGAGGGAGCGGGTCGAAAGATCGCACTGGCGCACGTGGACCATGGCGTGAAGGTATGGGTTGACGACAAAAAGATCATCGACAAGAGCTACACCGTCGAATTGGCCACTCTTAAGAAGCGCCTGGGCGCGGCGGAGTCGATTCCGTTTCCGGGAGTCAGGATAGGCGCCTCGGGCGGCGCGCTGGAGCTTACGCACCTGAAACTGATGCGGGACGTCTACTACACGTACTTCCAACTGTCCCGGTCCGATCGCGAGAGCCAGGATTTCCTCATGGACTACTCCAGGGGGTTCTACCCCAAGATCGGTATGGACAGTCCCGGTTGGGGAGTCGCCGGCAACCCGATCTCACTGAAGAAGGCCGACGAGGCCAAAGGCGAGAACTCCGACTTCGACGAGTTTTTCGTGCTTGGCGACAATAGCCCCCAGAGCCTGGATTCGCGCGGTTGGATAGAGGCCGCTCCCTCGCTCAGGCTGCTGGACGAAAGCGGCAATACGCAGTACAAGCTCGGAACCGTCCCGCGTTACAACATGATCGGGAAGGCGATGTTCGTCTACTGGCCTTCGGGATACAGGCTCCCGCTGCTTCCGGGCTTGCCGATCGTACCGGATGTGGGTAGGATGAGGCTGATACGGTGAACGGTCGGTCGGCCGGCAAGGGACAGTAACCATAAACCAGTAGCGGCGGCGGTTAGTCTCGGCTGTGTGAGTAATGGGTCGTCGAGTGTCGATTTTTGCTGACTGAACGCTGAATTCCCTGCTTTTCGATGCGGTTATCCACAATTACTGCGGACTGAGCCGGTCGGTGAATTCGAGACTCAGGCGCGGTTGGAGAAATATGCGGGTTGGCCGACCTTTGGGATATTTGGTTGAGACCTGGAATTCGTGGTGCTCGGTAAAGCCTTGTAAATATTACAGATGCGACGAGCGTGTTTATAGGTAAAGACCGGTCCATGAGGTTTTGACAGGGAGTTCACGAGGTTTTAAGCTTCAAACTCCCTTGACGGATGAGTAGAACAAAAGGATATTGTTGACTATTGCACAGGTTATCCACAATTAGCGGCGAGTTTGGATATCCAAGACAGGAATTACCCTAATGATCCTTCTCGAAGCGAAGAATCTTGTCAAGACCTACAGTGGGCGGCGCGTGGTCAACGATGTTTCATTCACCGTCAACCAGGGTGAGATCGTGGGTCTGCTCGGGCGAAACGGGGCCGGCAAGACCACCAGTTTCCGCACGACTATCGGCATGATCGTGCCCGACAGCGGCGTGGTTGTCTTTGACGGCGTGGACGTCAGCAAGATGCCGATGTACAAGCGCGCCCGCAGCGGGATGGGGTATCTGTCGCAGGAGCCGAGCATCTTCCGTCGCCTCACCGTTCGCGATAACATAATGGCCATACTTGAGACGATGAAGCTGTCGCGATCGGCACGCAAGGAGCGGTGCGCTCATCTCCTGGAGCAGTTCCATCTGACTCACCTGTCGGGTCAACTGGCCCGAACGCTGTCCGGCGGCGAGCGGCGCAAGCTTGAGATCGCCCGCGCGCTGGTCACCAACCCGACGATGATCCTCCTTGACGAGCCGTTTTCCGGCGTGGACCCGATCGCAGTCGAGGAGCTTCAATACGAGATTCGCGGGCTCAAGGACCGCGGCATCAGCATCCTGCTGACCGACCACAATGTCCGCGAAACGCTCACGGTCACCGATCGATCCTACATCATGGACAGCGGCAGGATTCTCCGCGAGGGCCACCCGCGCGATCTGATCAACGACGAAGTGGTCCGCAAGAGCTACCTCGGACACACCTTCCGCGGCGACGAATTCGACGGTTAGCTCAGCCTTCGGTCAGGACTGAGACTGCCCGCCGGCTTCCGGTCCGTCTTGCGCCTCTATCTGGGCGACCTCGCTCTTGAGTGCTTCGATTAACTGGCGGAACTCCCCCTGGTTGTGTTCGTCCAGTGAGGCCAGGGCCTTGTGGGCGTCGAGCATCTGCTGAGCGGCCGTCAGGTCGCCCGATGTGTTCGAGCCCAGGGGCGACATCTTGAACGGGAGCGGGCGGGTATTCGGGGTGATCCTGTCGAGGACCAGGCTCATTCCGAGCTCCTCGAACTGCTCTCGTATGTCCGGCAGCGGACCCTGGATGTCGACCGACAGGGACAGTTTCCGAGCCTGCGCGACAACTTCGTGGATCGTGCCGAGGAAAGTGCTGTCCAACTGGGTGCAGAGCGGGATGTCGAGCACCAGGCCCAGGCCTTCGGAGAACTTGCCGGCGCACAGGTCATGGAAAGCGGCGCAGTAAGTCCAGTTGGCCCGGCCCTGGATGCTGATGTAGAGGTTTTCCGAATCGACGCCCCACAGCACGCGCGCCTCGGCGGGTCTCGACGGCGCCGAAGACGGCTGAGTCTGCTCGGGCAGACCGTTGTCGAGCGTTGATTCGATCCCGCCGTCGGCGGTCAACAGGATTACCGTAATGTCGTCTTCCTGATCCCTTCTTCGCCTCTGCGACGCCATGGCCAGCACGTTGTTGAGCAGGTCCTGCCCCGCGGCGCGGCGGCTGCACAGCAGATCCTCCAGATCCCCGCAGCCCAGAGGCTCGTTCTTGTCTCCCGCGTCGAACAGCCCGTCAGTGTACATCAGCAGTCGATCGCCGGGCGCCAGTTGGAACTCCTTCTGTGCGAACCGGGCGTCAGCGGCGAGTCCCAGCGCCGGCCCGGTGTGATACAGGCGTTGGCGAGCCCCGTCGGCGCGGCACAGCAGCAGCGGAGGGTGTCCGGCCGAGGCGATCTCCATCCGCCCGGTCTCCACGTTCAGCAGGCAGTACGCCGCGGTGATAAACAGGCCCGGAGCCCCGCATTCGGTCAACAAAGCCTGGTTGACGCTGCTGAGGACTTCCTCCGGACGCCGCGGGACCCGAGCGGCGTCGAGAGCTGCTATTCTGTGCTTGAACAGAACCGCGAGCATCGCCGCCGACACTCCGTGACCGGCGGCGTCGGCCACGTACATCACTACGTGCTTGTCGTCGGCTTCGACCACTTCGTACAGGTCGCCGGCGACGTTATGGCACGGCCTGTAAGCCGCGTTGGCGGCATAACCCTTCATTGCAGGCGCCTGGAACGGAAGCAGGGCGCGCTGAATGAGTTCGGCGCGGCAGAGGTCCTGGCGGATCGTCTCGCTCTGGGCCGTCAGCAGATCGCAGGCGTTGTTCAACTGAGCGACCTGGTCGGTCAGTTGCTGATTGCTTATGGCCAGTGATTCGATCAGTTCGTCCCGCTCGGCGGCAAGGGCCTGCTGCCTGACGGCGTTGCGAACGGTGACTGTCAGATCGTCCAGCAGATCCAGCGGCTTGCGGATGAAGTCGTAGGCTCCGAGGTGAACCGCCTCGACGGCGCTGTCAACCGTGGCGTGTCCGGTCAGCACTATCCACGCTGATCCGGGGCGATGGACCTGGGCCCACTGCATCAGCTCCAGTCCGCCCATGTTCGGCATCGACAGGTCGGTTATCACCACGTCGAAATCCTGCTCGGAAATGATCCGGTACGCCTCCAGCCCGTCGCATGCTTCAGTGACTTCGCATCCGTTTCTGGTCGCCAGCAGACCCGCCAGCAGCTTGCGGATGCCGTCTTCGTCGTCGACTACCAGGATCCTGGGTTTTCTGTCGGGCGAAATGTCCGCTTGTTCAGTCATGATTCACGCTTCCCTGCCGCCGAATGTCCCCAGCCCGATGACTGAGAATAGACACGCGAATCATACACCGCGGGCGTTCGGCGTTCAACTCATCTTCACGCCGGAAAGGCGCCCTAATCGTAATTCGACTTGCCGTCAGATCGATTCATGATACAATACCCGACTTGCCGAACGATCGGCGTTCGGCTTATTTCGCGGAAAACACTAATTGTGGTGAAGACGATGTCCAGGCATGTAGCGATAATGGGCGCCACCGGCGCGGTTGGAACGGAGTTCCTGAGAATACTCGAACAGCGTGATTTCCAGATGGACAGCCTCAAGCTGCTGGCCAGCTCGCGGTCCAAGGGAAAAGTGCTGAAGTATCGCGGCGAGGATCATGTCGTGGAGGAACTCTGCGACGCAAGCTTCGAGGGGATAGATCTTGTCCTGGCCTCGGCCGGCGGCAGCTTCTCCAGGCAATACGCCCAGATTATCGTCGACGCCGGCGCGGTCATGGTCGACAACACCTCGGCGTTCCGCATGGATCCCGACACCCCGCTGGTCGTCCCGGAAGTCAATCCCCAGGAGATCGCCAACCACAACGGCATCATAGCCAATCCGAACTGTTCGACGATCATCATGAACGTTCCGGTCTGGCCCCTGCACAAGGTCAACCCGATTAAGCGTATCGTAGTAAGCACTTATCAGGCCGCCAGCGGCGCCGGAGCAGCCGCGATGGCAGAACTCGAAGCCGGCGCCAGGGCGTTCCTGGACGGCGAGGACTTCACCCCGGTCGCGCTTCCGCATCACGCGGCGTTCAACGTGTTCAACCACAACTCCGCTGTCGGCGAAAACGGGTACAACGAGGAGGAGATGAAGATGGTCCTCGAAACCCGCAAGATCTTCGACGCTCCCGACATCCAGGTCGCCGCGACATGCGTGCGCGTGCCGGTCATGCGGGCTCACAGCGAGTCGATCAATCTGCAGTTCGTCAACCCGATCACCGAGGCTGAGGTCCGCGATATCCTCGCAGACGCCCCCGGAGTCAAGATTGTCGACGATCGTGAAAACAGCTACTTCCCGATGCCGCTTGACGCCAGCGACAAAGACGAGATCCTGGTCGGACGCATTCGCGGCGACATCTCCCAGCCCGACGGCTGCGGCATAGAGATGTTCGTAAGCGGCGACCAGATCCGCAAGGGAGCGGCCCTGAACGCGGTCCAGATCGCCGAGCTGCTGTAGATCAAACGCTATGAGCGACCCGAGGCCCAATCGTAATATCAAGATGGTCATTGCGTACAACGGTGCGGCTTATCACGGGTGGCAGCGGCAGGCTGACGGTATCGACACCGTTCAGGAGCGGGTCGAGAAGGCCGCGATCCAGGTCATGCAGCATCCCCTGGCGGTCCACGGAGCCGGGCGGACCGACGCGGGCGTGCACGCCACAGGGCAGGTGGCCAACTTCCATTCGCCTAACCGCAGCATTCCGCTGCGCGGCATGCGCCGGGCGATTAACTCGCGTCTGCCGGCGGACATCGCCGTGCGATCGGCATGCGAGGCGCCCGAGGGGTTCCACTCGTCGCGATCCGCCGCCGGAAAGACCTACCGCTACCGGATTTACACCGCTCCGCTCCGCCCGGTGGAACTGGCCGGTCAGGTGCTGCATTACTGGCGCGGCCTCGACGTCGAACGAATGCAGAACGCCGCCCGCAGACTGGTCGGCACGCATGATTTCGCAGGTCTGGCCACCTCGTCGGACCAGCGGGACAACACCGTGCGGACGATCTTCCGCTGCGAAATCGCACGCATTGGACCGGAGATCCGGGTATCCGTCCGAGGCGACGGATTCCTGTACAACATGGTCCGCAACATAGTCGGGACGCTGATGGAGATAGGGCGGGGCCGATGGGATCCTCGCCGGATCGACAAGATCATCGAGACCCGCGACCGCCGCAACGCCGGGCCGTGCGTCTTGCCCGATGGACTCACCCTCGTGTGCGTGCACTACCGCCCCGAGGACCTTGAACTCAAACCCAGGCTCACCCAAGCACAAGGAATATAACGATGGATAAAGCCCAGCTCGCAGCCCGCGTAAAAGAAGCAGCATTTCTCGAGGGCGACTTCATCCTCCGATCGGGCAAGCGTAGCAAGTTCTACATCGACAAGTACTTATTCTCCGCCGATCCGATCATCCTGGCCGAGTTCGGCAAACGGTTCGCCGAACACGCCGGCGACGCCGACCTGATCGCCGGACCCGAACTGGGCGCAGTAGGCCTGGCGGCTTCTACGGCGATGGCGTGCGGAAAGCCGTTCGTGATCGTCCGCAAGGCCGAAAAGGACTACGGAACCAGCAAGCTTATCGAAGGCCCGCCGGTCGAGGGCAAGAAGGTCCTGCTGGTCGAGGACATCGGCACGACAGCCGGGGCGGCCCTTGGCGCCGCGAAAACGCTGACCGAAGCCGGCGCCGAGGTGGTCAAGATGGTGTTCGCCGTAGACCGCCTCCAGGGCGCCCGGGAGAACGTGGAAGCAGCTGGCTTCAACTTCGCGGCCCTGCTGACCAAAGACGACATGGGGATCTGAACGGCAGTGATGAGTGCTCGACGGCGGTGATGAGTGCTGAATGATGAATGATGAATAGACGGCGGCTCTAATCGTCGTGCGTATGCCTCCGATGCCGGATTCTGCTCCAGACTCACCCCAGCGAATTGCAGATTTCATGCGCTAACACGATTGTTCCACGTGGAACAATCGTGCGGCGTGAATGGGAGCTGGCTTCCCAGCAGCTTCTCAGCTTCTCAGCCAGGGAAGGTGGGTATGCGGTGTTGGCGTGTTGTCATGGGGGTTGTGCAACTCCCTGGATATGAATAGGTTATGGCTACTGTAGTGTGCATGCCTGGTCTGTATGGCTCGAGAAGAGGGGTTCACAGGCGATCTGTGTGTGAAGGAGTGAGAATGAGCTGGACGGAGGGTGTTTCTGGGAGGTATTCTGCTTTCTCCGTAGATTTGTCTTGACATGGTTTTTGGTGGAACATACAAACCGGTTGGTATGGTAACTCGGAAGAAAGGTGATCGTACGCGGCGGCGGATTCTTGAAGTTGCGTTTGATGTGATCCGCCGCAACGGGTTCCAGGCCGCCGGGCTGGGTGAGATACTCGCCACTGCCGGCCTGACGAAGGGGGCGCTGTACCATCATTTCCGCGACAAGACTGCTCTTGGTTATGCGGTGGTTGATGAGATTGTCAGCGAGATTATCCGGAAGCGATGGATCGAGCCTCTGAGGCCCGGAGGTGATCCGCTGACGGTGATCCCCGAAGCGATCCGAGCCGCCGCTGAGGCGTTGGATGATCGGGAGATCCGATTGGGATGCCCGCTTGCCAACCTCGCGGCCGAGATGTCGGCGCTGGACGATGGGTTCGCTGAACGGATCCGCGCGATATACCATGACTGGCGCGCCGCACTGGCCGGGTTGCTGTCGGGCGCCGAATCAGTAAGTGATTACGATCCGAACCGAATCGCGACATTCATAGTAGCAACGATCAGCGGTTGCCTGGCCCACGCCAAGACAACGAATCGCCGGGGCGTACTGTTTGACGGGATTGCAGAACTGGAGTTCTACATCCAGCATCGCGCCGCCGAGTCAGCCCCATCCGAACCGCAATACGCATCTCCCGCCTCAAGCGATATTGAGGATTACCTGCTGTAGGAACTGAAAGTTACCAGCGGCACTCCTGAGGCGAGGCCTCTTGGAAGTCGCTTCCAGTAGATTGTTCACCATCTTTATCTAAAGCGTCTTGAGTTGTCCAGTTTAGACATTTCACGCCGCCTCGCACAACGCACATAGAAGGGCTGGCGATACATCATTCAATCTCCGTCGCTGACGGGAGTTGAATTTAGGGCCAGACGTTCGAGAAGTTGGTTCAGGCCCGAAGGGCCGATAGATAGTAGCCGGGCGGCGGTAGCCCCCGGAATGGTTGTCGGAAGAAACAGAGCCCCAGCGGGGCGACAGAACCTATCGGAAACAGTTGTCTTCCAGAGATTCTGTCGCCCCGCTGGGGCTCTTTGCGTTTTGAATCGGGTTCCGGGGGCTTCCGCCGCCCGGCTACTATCTATCGGCCCTTCGGGCCTGAACCAACGTCGCTTACCGACGATATGCTCCTTATGACAGAATGGCTAAACTGGACTGAGTTGGTCTTGTGATGTAGATATGAATCGCCGCCACTGCGGCGGCAATCGCAAACCCCAGGCCCCAGGCCGCGGATAGGACTGAAACGTCTTCCTTGAATAAGGCGATTGAGGCGATGTAGGCGCCGATTGAGATTCTGAGTCCGAGCGAGCGTGTAGTTATTAAGGCGAAAGAAAGAAAAAGCGCATGGCCGGAATACGGGGGAACAAAGAACACGGGGAACATCCGCAGCGCGGATGCCGCGACGACGGCGCCGTCGAGAATAATCGCAGATAACCTGACTCGATCTTCTTCTAACCGTGACAACGCGAGCAACATTAGAATTGCGTAGATTGGAGCGACGTAGTGAATGTAGTGCCGGGTCGCCTCCCAGTTGTCAGGGCGGATGTTTCCGATGATGAAAGCGACAGGGACTATGACTGATAGAACATACCATCCAATCTTGATTGTGGCTTTCCATCTGTCCGAAGTCGTATGATCCATGATTGTCGTGGTGAAGAACCTGTTGTAGCTCATGATCGCCGGCGCAGGGTTTCGGTGTACTCTTGGAGCTATTGCCGGCAAAACCCGTCGACGCTTAGTCTTTCGTAATCATATCCGATATCTTATAGAGCCCGGTTTCGGCCGTAACAAGGCCAAATCTGGGATCTTGCAGACGAATTCCTTCGTGGAGCTGCAGCGTTCGAGGCGGACGCTCCGGGGCTTGCTGTTGCCGTAATTTGGAGTGCGGCGAGCTCTCGCCGCTTTGACATGTCGCGGAGCGACGCCGTTGTTGTCTCTGTTGTTAGTTGTTTGACGTTGTCGCTGCCGTTCTTGCTGCGTGCCCGTTGGCGGTTGTCGCCGTTTCCGCCCGTCACTGACCCTTGCAAAGACGTCTATGTGCAAATAGACTCAATTCTGACAAGCTGTCACGAACAACAAACAGGGAGCCCGCACCAAATGCCGGATTGGCCTCACGCACCCGTTCACCGCCTCTCGGAAGCCGGAGCCTACATGATCACCGGCGCCACCTACCGGAAGGCCCATTATCTCCGGACCGCCGAGCACCTGGATTTCGTGCGGGACGCGCTGCTGGCGGCGGCCGAGGAATTCGGTTGGTTGCTCCAGGCATGGGCCGTGATGTCGAACCATTACCACTTCGTCGCCACCTCGCCGTGCGAGCCGGAATCGCTCCGCGATCTCGTCCGAAAGCTCCATGCGGTGACCGGCAGGCGGGTTAACGAACTTGACGGTGCGGCGGGAAGGCGCGTGTGGTATCAGTTTTACGATAACCACATTACGTATGAACGCTCGTACTTTGCGAGGCTGAAGTACGTGCATGAGAACCCTGTGCACCATGGTCTTGCGGCCGCTGCGAGCAACTACCGCTGGTGTTCGGCGGCTTGGTTTGAGAGAGAGGCTGACTCGGCGTTTCAGAAGACTGTTGCGAGCTTCAAGACTGATCGGATCAGTGTGGTCGATCGGTTTGAACCTGAGGCTGTTGGGTGACGGTGCTACGGCGCAACGGCAACGGCAACGGCAATGGCAACGGCTTAACGGCGTCGCTCCGCGACATGTCAAAGCGGCGAGAGCTCGCCGCACTCCAAATTACGGCGCGACAAACGGCAACGGCGAATAAGGTGTTCGTAA